>Ga0182017_10000924_pt1 | contig 23010 bp, 20 predicted proteins | sample 712E3DmetaG_FD_120492 | JGI IMG/M metagenome (GOLD analysis project Ga0182017, IMG submission 120492) | Permafrost microbial communities from Stordalen Mire, Sweden - 712E3D metaG | ecosystem: Environmental > Terrestrial > Soil > Wetlands > Permafrost | place: Sweden: Stordalen | collected... | reverse complement strand
CGCCAAGGTTGACGGCACAGGGGCGTCGATCGGCTTTTCCGGGGCATGCATGGGCACGAAGATCAGCGGACCTCCAGGTCCGTCTAGTGTGGGGCAACCCGAAAAGGTTACATCAAGGGAAGAAAGAAACCGACAGGCCCAGGGTGGCTGCCAAATCCCAGGGATCAAGCGCCAGCGGTGCCGTGCCGGTCACCACCGCGCGCTGGCGCTGCCGCCAAGACTCGCCGCGCAGATCCACCCATAGAGTGAATCGCCGCCATCGCCGGCCGGCTCGCAGGCCGGCGTCCAGGCCAAACTCGAAGGAGTTCTGTTGCTGATTCACAGCGAAGTCCTGACCGGAAAGTGTGGCGAAGCCGAGCAAGGGACCGATGTCGGCACTGACCAGCCAATTCGGGTTGAGCGTCCGCCAGACCAGAGAAATCGTGGCCATGCTGTGCCGCCAAGCCACCTGTCCGGGCGCCAGCGCGGTTTGCCTGGCGGTCTGTCCTGCAAAACCGATGCGCCCCTGCCAGTGGGATCCAAGAGAACCAAAGCCGATTTCCAAGCGTCCGCTCGCTGCCGTGCCCCCCACCAGGGCGGCACCCACTCCGGCCCCCAATTGCAGCTCGAAGCCAGGGCTTGCGCCCGCCGACACGGGCGTTGGTCTCGCGATGACGGGCGTTTCCGGAATGGGGGGAATCTCAGTGTGGGGACTGCTCTCCCACGACGCCAAGAGAACTGCGATGGTCTCCGCAAGTTCAACGCAGCTCTCGGACAGGGGAAGATCGCGCTGCCCGATCAAGGCGCCGTCTGCGCCAACCAGCCGCAAGCGCAAGCGCGTCGGGCCGCCGCCGTCGCCCTGGCTGACCTGCAAGTCGGCCTGATCCGCCAGACTGTTCCTTGTCTCCGCCGTCGGAAGCAATGGCGCCAGCCGCGTTGTGATTGCTTCTGACGAAGGACACGCAGTGGCGCTGTGAACCTCGACCGGGGTTGCCAGCCAGACTGCCAGGAGAAGGCCGTGCACGAAGAAAGATAAGCATGAATCCTCGGCGATGGGTGTAACTTTTCGGGGAGGGACGACACCAAGATGATCGCCACCAACAAAACTAGGAGATCATCATGAAGCGATCTTATTGCTTTTTCCTGCTTCCGATTCTTGTCGCTAGCGCTGGCTGTCCCTCCACCGACAATAATGTGGGCAGCCTGGGCCAGGATGCAGGCGCAGCGGGCAGTTCAGGGAAAGACGCTGGCGGCGCCGCTGCGCAGCCTGCCGATGGCGGCGTCGCCGACAGCGGGGCCTGCGGTTGTGTGGTTCAGACGGGTAGTCCCGATTTCGTCCAGCAGCCGCTGGAGTGCAAGTGCGCCAAAGGCGGCTGTCCGATGACAATCCAAGACATGAGTTCGAGGCCGGAGTGTGCGAACGGACAGACCGTCTTGGGGAGAAAGGGCTGCGGCAAGGTTGACACCGTCAACAATGCCCTGGGTGGCTCGGAGTTCACCTTCGACGCACAAACCGGTACGTTGCTGGGCGTCTACGACTACGACGACGTCCCGGGGGGAGTCTGCAACGTATGGGTGTATTCATACGGGGGACCCCGGTTGTCCACGGACTGCGCCGCCATCGAGTCCTGTGCGGTGTGCGGCCCGAGTTCGGCTCCCCCTTGCTGGACCGTGGCTGACGCCGGCGTGCCCGATGCGGCCGGCGTGGGACAGGACGCCGCACCGGTTTCGCCCGAGGCTGGCGCCGCCCATCAGTGCCAGCTGAGCGCGGACGGAACTTGCTCGGCGGTAACGCCCAACACTGCATGCACACCCTTCAATGCCCGTCGCTACGACGAGAGTGCCGGCTGCTATGCCACGGCGTGGACAACCCTGCTGTGCTGTGCCACGGCTGCGGGTGACTCTTGCGGCGGGCCTGCCATGATCGGCTGCCTTCAAGTTGCTTCGGCCGCCGGTACTGTCACCTATTGGACCCCGACTTTGGCGGGCCCATCGCCACAGCTTCCCGGGGCTCAAGCCTGCGATCAAAGCGAGTCCGCGAAGGTTACAGCGGCGCAACCTTGCAGCTCGACCCCGGCGGACCCCGATGCCGAGGAGGCGGCGATCTACGCCGTGCTGCTGGGGAACACGGGAGGGAAGTTGCCGATCATCGCGCAGCAGACTTCGACCGGCCTTTCGTCGAGCTGGACGGTCGCCGACGTGACCAGCGGGATGACCGGCGTTGACCCAGCAACGATCAGCAGCTTTCTGGCCCAGAACGCGACGGCCCAATCTTTGCGGGCAGACATGGCTCTGGGTTATCCCTATGTCTTGTTGAGCCCGACAGACCCGATCTACAGTGGCACGGGTTTCTGGGACAAACTTCGCGCCCGCTACCCGAATGGACTGGGCATCCCCGAGCCCCAAGGCGTGGGCTACGAGACCTTTTCACGCGTCGGGTTCAACGCCAACTTGGACCAGGCCCTTGTCTACATGGGGAGTGAGGAGGACATGGTAGTTGGGACGTACGAATCGGGCGTTGGGCAGGGGTACTACTATCTGATGAAGAAGGTGAACGGTGTCTGGACTATCGACCAGAAAGTCCAGGTCTGGATTACATGAATCCCGTTACCGATCGCAGCGAACCGTGAGCGACCATCCTTCATAGAAGTAGACCTGGCGCAGGGTGCCGGGCTCGCCGCAGGAACGCTTTTCCTGGCTGGGCTGCACGCAAATTTCGTGCGGCCCAGCGTGCGTGCGTACCGAGGTTCGCTTGTGGCCGGGCAGGGCACCATAGGATCGGCCGTCGATTTGCAACTGCGAGGGTCGGGCGCAGTGCGAGTTGTCGATTTCGATCCACACCGCGGGCGCTGTGGTGGGCGAAGTCGCTGTCTTAGGCGGCGTGCGCACGGTTCGGTTTGGGTCCGCGCTGCCAGCCGCCTCGGGATCGGCCGCCGAATCATCCAGGGTCCAGGCAGCCGGGTTGGACGGATCCGTTGGGACGACATCGTCCGCGGCCGGGCTTGCGCCAGGGCTGTGAAGATCGCATCCGGCGTGACGAAGCTCGGCGCCCAGTTGCACGTAAAAGGCGACGCGCATCTCTTGCAGGTCGCGCAGCATGTCCTGGTGGATCTGGCTCGCCTTCTTGACCTTGAGGCGATAGTCGGGCGTCAAACCGGAGGCATCGCCCAGCTCGTCGGCGCGGCGAATCTCGCGAAAGCGCGACTCCATCTCGCGGCCGATGGCCAAGTAGCGGCCTCCGGCTGCCAGGGCCCGTCCGTACAGGGTTGGGGCGGCAGGCGGACAGACCTTGGTAGCGTGGCTGTCGTGGCCGGCAGCGGGCCGCGCCACCTCGGTCAGGGTGCTGTGAACCGCGGTGGAGAATTCGTTGCGAACCTGGTCCATCCCGGTCTGCAGAGCGAGGAAGCGATCCACGGTTCGGCGCAAGCTGGTGACGTCGCCGAACACCGGATCGATGCGCGGACTGACCGCGGTTCGAAAGGGCGTTGCCGCAGACGACGGCGCGGCAGCTACCAAGACCAGCCAGAGCGGAAACAGCATTTGTCGTCGGTTCCTCGTTGGAGAAGGGCGCAATTATGGTGCCGCCGCGAGCAGACCAGCAAGAAACTGGTGGCTCGGGCGTCGGGCCGCCGCTATCTTCACCCACCAACCCATGAGCGCGAACAAGGTAGAGGCTGGCAGCGGCGTGCGTTTTGCGTTCTTGACGCCGCGGAAGCTGCCGTCGGCCGACACGCTGGCGGGTCGGGTGGTGGTGCTGGACATCGGCTTCGCGTCCGAGGGCGGGGGCTCGTCGTTCGCGGGCATCACCATCCCCTTCATCAACGGCTTGGGCAGCCGGCTGGCCGCCTGGGTGGATCACCACGACCACGAGCGCCACGTCGACTTCGTTCGCGATCCGCGTTTTCTCTTGTCGAGCAAGGCCGAGCACGGGGGCTGCCCGGAGATGATCACGCCGGAGTTTGTCGCCAAGGTGGGGCCAGTGGACACGGTGGCCATGCATATGGATTTGGACGGGCTCTACGCCGGCGCCAAGTGGGTGCTTGGTGGAATCGAGCCCTATGAAGGCGCCGATGCCGACGCACGCGCGGTGGACACGCGGCGCGGGGAGCCGGGACCCATCGCCACGCGCATCGATCGCGCCTTGCGGGCACGCTTTCGCGACGAGACGCTCAAGTACCGCGTGATCCAATACCTGGTGGCGCGGACCAAGGATCCTCATTATTGGGAGGAGATCGAGCGTGCTGCGCGCCTCATCGACCCGCTGCTGGAGCAGGCGCGCAAGATCGCCGAGCGCTACGAGGTCGAAGGCAACGTGGCGTATGTGGAGGCCCGGTCGAAAGCGCCCTACGACAAGACCGAGTTGCTGCTGCTGGGCCAGCAGCGCGCGGCCGTGGCGGTGGTGCGGGATTCGGGATCGCTGGCCATCGCGGCTGACTTCGAATCCGGGCTGGACTTGATCAAGTTGTTCGACCTGGGCGGCGGCATGCCCACGCGCGTGTCGGTGCCCGAGTCACGCCTGGAAGAAGTATTGAAGAAGCTGGCCGAGACCGTCGCGCAGCGCCGGTAAGTTAGCTGTTTCACCACAGAGAGCACAGAGGCCACAGAGGTCGGAAAGGAAGAAGGGGTTCGGACCGGACGGAATCCGACCCTTCCCTTTCCGATCCGGCTCTGTGTGCTCTGTGCTCTCTGTGGTGAAAAAGCTAGCTTCCCTCCGGCTCTGATCTAGGTACTGGTGAACCCGTCGAATGGGGGTAGATTTGGGGCATGCACGTGAATCACGGCACGCCTCCCAAGAAGTCCCACCAGGCGTTGGCTGAGCGCATCCTCAAGCAGCGCGGTCGCGGGATGCCGCCGCTCGCGGGCCCGATGCCCTCGCCCGACGAGGTGGCAACCTTGGTGGAGGATCTGCTGTCGGTGATCCTGCCGGGAACCCGCCGCACGCGCATGCTGGGCGAAACCTCGCACGCGGCTGCGCGCGAGCGCGTGGCCGAAGTGCTGGGCGATCTGGATCTGCGGCTGGAGGAATTGATCTTCTTGGGTCTGCACCGCCTGTGCCCCGAGGTCACCAAGAACAAGGACGCTTGCTGGCAGCGCGCCCAGAGCATCACCGCGCGCACGCTGGCAGCCCTGCCCGAGTTGCGCGGACTTCTGGAAAAGGACATCCAGTTGGCCTTTGAAGCCGATCCGGCTGCCACCGGCACCGACGAGGTGGTCGCCTGCTATCCGGGGCTGTATGCCATCGCCATCTACCGGGCGGCGCACCGCTTGCTGCGCGAAGGGGCGCAGCTGGTGCCGCGCATGATGACCGAGTACGCCCATTCGCGCACCGGCATCGACATCCACCCCGGTGCCAGCATCGGCTCGCCCTTTTTCATCGACCACGGCACGGGCATCGTCATCGGCGAGACCACCCGCATCGGCCGCGCAGTTCGCATCTATCAGGGTGTCACCCTAGGCGCGCTGTCGATCAAGCGCAAACCCGGTGCGGCCACGGCGGCGGACGCGCCCAAACAGCCGGTGCCCCAGCGCCACCCGACCATCGAAGACGACGTGGTCATCTACGCCAACGCGACCATCCTGGGCGGCGATACGGTGATCGGCAAGGGCGCGGTGGTGGGCGCCAACGCGTGGGTCAGCTACTCGGTGCCGCCCGGCCGGCGCGTCGGGGGCGGGGCCTAGACCCTTTCACAGTCAGAGATTGGGATGGCGGTTTCCCAGCGCCTGCTCGCCTTGCTGCACGAGGTTTCCGCCGAGATCCTCGAGGCGCAGAGGCCGCTGCGGGTGATTCGCCTGCTGGAGTGGCCCGAGGAAGTGGAGCGAGAGTTTTTCGGAAACGGCGCACGCGAGCTGCCGCGCCCGAGCTATCAGGTTCCCGCTGAAGTCGAGGCTGCGGGCCAGCGTTTTCGCGCTTTGGCCCAGCGGGTGGCCGGCGACAACGAGATCGAGCGTTTCCTGCACGAGACCTGCGTGGCCATGGCCACGGCGGCTCGCATGCTGCACGCGGTGGGCAGCAAGGATTTCTACTTCCAATCGGTCGAGATCTACGGCCGGCCCGGAAGCCTCTCGTCGGATCGACGGACCACGAATTCCGATTTGGCTCGGCATTTCGAAGGCGTGATCGCCGGCTACGCGCCGCCGCCTGCGGTGGTCGACCAGCCGACCATCGACGCGGTGGAGGCTGCCACCCAGCTACGCGTGCGCTTCCAGGAACGTTTTCCCGGGCACGAGGTGCGGGTCGTGATCGTGGACCAGCTGGCATCCAACGCATCGGCCAGCGTGGACGAGATCAAGATCAAGCGGGGCGCGCGATTTTCGCCGCGCGATCTGCGCCAGATCGAGTATCACGAGCTGGGGGTGCACGTGACTACCGCGCTCAACGGCAGGGCGCAGCCGATGATGCCTTTCATCGGGGTGCCTTCGCCGCGCACCACGCGTACCCAGGAAGGGCTGGCGGTCTTCACCGAGTTCGTCACCCGCTCGACCAGCCTGGCGCGCGTGCGTCGCCTGTGCGACCGCACCCTGGCGGTGCAGATGGCCGAGGAGGGCGCCAACTTCCTCGACCTGTACCGTTTCTTCCTAGGCCGTGGCCACGACGAGCGCGCTTCCTTCGATTGTGCGCGCCGGGTGTGTCGTGGAGGGCTGGTGGAGGGCGGCGCCCCGTTTACCAAGGACGTGTGCTACCTGGACGGGCTTTTGCGGGTCACCAATTTCCTGCGCATCGCCTTGACCAAAGGCAAGAGCCAACTGGTGCGATTGCTCTTTGTGGGCAAGCTGGCCATCGAGGACATCCCGCTTTTCGACCGGCTGGTGCGCGAGGGCGTGGCCAGCGAGCCTGCCTATCTGCCCGCCTGGGCGCAGGACCTTTCCTACCTGACCGCGTTCATGAGCTACACCGTGTTCTTCGGACGCAGCGATCTGACCGCGGAACAGCGCCGTTTGGACGATCAGGTGGCGCGGGCGGAAGCCGATTTGATCTAGTTAGCTGTTCCCCCTGCGGGGGCTTCGGGACGGACAACCCACCCCACCTCGCCCCGCGCGCTTCGCGCGCGCCCTCGTCACCACAGAGGGCACGGAGGGCACAGAGCCGGACCGGAAAGGGAAGGGTTGGGTTCTGTCCGGTCCGAACCCCTTCTTCCTTTCCGACCTCTGTGTGCTCTGTGCTCTCTGTGGTGAGAAGAGCTAGCCTTCCTCACGACGCCTCACCCGGCGAATCGGCGGCGGAACGGGCTTCCCCGCGTCTGATGATGGTCTTGCGGATGAAGTGGGGTCGCCGCTTGGTCTCTTCGAGAATCTTGGCGATGTACTCGCCCACGATTGCGATTCCCAGCAGATTCAGAGAGCCGAAGAAAAGAATGAAGAGAATGATGGTGGTGGCTCCCCGCGGGGCCAGGCCTGGGAAGAGCAGCCGGGAAGCGATGTGCCCCACGCCCAGCAGAATGCTCAGCAAGAATAGCAGCGTACCGAAGAAGCTGAGCGCCAAGAGCGGCGTGTAGCTGAACGAGAGAATGCCTTTCTTGGCCCAGCCCACATTCTTGAGAAAGCTGTTGGTGGTGCGGCCGAACATTCTTTTCGGGCGAGCATAGTCAATTCCGGTCTGCTTGAAGCCCACCGAGGCGCGAATGCCGCGCAGGAAGAGATCCCGCTCAGGATGCTGCAGGATGGCTTTGACCGCGCGCCGGTCGATCAAGGAAAAATCGCCGGCGTCGTGCGGGATGGAAAGATAGGAGAAGGCGTCGAATAGCCGATAGAAGAGCTTGTAGCCCAGCCGCATGAAGAAAGGCGCCTCGCGCTCGACCCGCCGCCCGTACACGATGTCAAAGCCTTCCTTCCACTTGCCCACGAAATCGCCGATCAGCTCGGGAGGATCCTGGAGATCGCCATCGAGAAGCACGCACGCGTTCTTGGTCGCGATCTCCATGCCGCTGCGAAAGGCAGCCTGCGAGCCGAAGTTGCGCGAGTGCGAGATCCCCACCACGTACCGGTCGCGGCTGGACAGATCGCGAATGATCTCCTCGCTGTTGTCGGGGCTGTTGTCGTTGACGAAGATGATCTCGTGATCGATCTTGAGTTCGGCGAAGGTCTTCTTCAGCCGTTCATACATGATGGGGATGGCTTGGCCATCCTTGTAGCAGGCCACCACCGCGGATACGCTGCGCTCGGTGTCCAGACCGAATTGCTTTGAAGCCCGATAGTAGCGTTCCTTGTCTTCCAGACGGCGGTACCAATCCGCGGTTCGGCGTAGACCCTCCTGGAAATCGGTGCGCGCTCTCCAGCGCAAGACGTCGGACGTCTTCTTCTGATCGGAATACCAGTTGAGGATGTCCCACTGGCGCTTCTCCATCGCGCCGTAGTTCGGCTGGCCAGGAATCGAGAAAAGCGCTGCCGCGGCTTGGGCAGCCTCGGCGATGGTGGTCTTGCGGCCGCTGCCGATGTTGAAGGAGTCGCCAAAGAACGGCTCGCGTAGGTTGAGCGCGGTGTCGATGTAGGCCTCGGACACGTCATCGACGTAGACAAAGTCTCTTGAAATGGCGCCGTCAACCAGGGGCGGAAACTTTCCTTCCAGGCCGCATCGGACCAATGTGGCGATGAGACGGGAGGCATCTTCGTACGGGCCGTAAGCAGAGAAGAGCCGAAGATTCGCGCAGGGGAAAGATTTCTTCTTGCCATACAGGCGCAACAGGTTGGCGCAGGACACTTTGGAAACCGCGTAGTCACTGTTGGGCTGGGGCAGGTCGTCCTCTTTCGGGCCCGCCGCCCTGTCGCCGTATTCCGAGGAACTTCCCGAATGCACGTAGCAAGATATGCTGAGAGTCTCCAGACGCTTGAGCAACTTGGCCGTGAGGTTGAAATTCGTCTCGTATATGAGGTCAGTCTCGGCTTCGAAGGAATAGCCACCGTAGCCGACGCAATTGAAGATGGTGCGCGGTTTGAAACGATCGACAAGTTCGTTGCGGTTATTGTCCACCAGCAGGTCGACCACCATGGTGTTGCGCTCGGGTACGCCTTCCAGGCGCCAAGCCGGCGTGTGAAAGACGGTGCCACAGACGTCGTCGCGATGGGCGAGCAGCGTGCGCAACAGATTGGCCCCAAGAAATCCGCTGGCGCCCAGCACCAGGACCGGTCCCTGCAGGCGGCGAATCTTCTCTTCCAGTCCAGGGTTGCTCATGGGGTGTCGCCCAGGAGTCTAAGGATGGAAGCCGGGTCGAGTCCACATTCTTCTCGGTGGTAAGACTGCGAGCCGGCGTGGCCCGAGGGATAGCCACGCGCGAATCGATGGCTGAAACGGCGCGGAGGCGTCTGGCCGCACAGAAGCGCACGCGCCAGAGCCGCCCCGGCGCTGCCCTGCGCGACATGCTCCTCGACCACAATCAGGTGTCCGCTCTGTTCAAGATCGGAAATGAAAGCAGTCGGGATCTCCGCGTGGATGATGGGCAACTCGGACAGAACCCACAGGTTGGGCCGTTGAGACTCGGGCAAGGTTTGCACCGCAGCCAGAATGCCGCCGGCCAGCGGCCCCACCAGCATCAGCGTCGCACCCCGACCTGAGAGGATCTTCCGCCAGGGGGCGTAGGCAGGCACAATGAAATCCTTGGGCTTCTCGTCGCGGCCCAGTCGCAAGTACGCGGGCCTGGCCGCCGCCATCAGGCGCGACACCACGGGGGGAATATCCACCGCAAAGGCTGGAACGTAGGCGGTGAGGTTGGGCAGTCCGAGCAAACTGCCGTAGTCCTCGATGGCGTGGTGGGTGGGGCCCATGACCCCGTAGGCGTATCCGCCACCGTTGCCCACGAGAAAAACCGGCAGATCGTGCAGGCAAACGTCGTTGCGGATTTGCTCGAAGGCCCGCGCATAGATGAAGGGCGCGATGCTGTAGACCCAGGGCCGCAAGCCCGCGTGGGCCAGACCGGCGGCAACCGACACCATATTTTGCTCGGCAACTCCGGCATTGATGAATCGCTCTTTGGCGACGTCACGCAACGGCTCGAGCACCATGAAGCCCAGATCGCCGGTGAGAAAAACGAAATCCGGCTCCTGGGCATGGGCAACCAGGGTCTTGCCGAGGATGGCCCTCACAGGCGGCTCGCCTCCTCGACGGCCATTTGGTACTGCTCGGCGGTCATCGGCAGATAGTGCCACTCCATCTTGTTCTCCATGAAGGAGACGCCGTGGCCCTTGATGGTCTTTGCCACCACCACCAGCGGGCGATCCGTGGCGGGCGTGCGCAAGGCTTGCTCGATGGCGTCGGTGTCGTGTCCGTCGATTTCGCGAACCTCGAGGCCAAACTCCCTCAGCTTGTTGGCCAGCGAGCCGAGGTTGGCCACCTCGGCCGTGGAGCCGAAGCCCTGCAAGCCGTTGAGGTCCACCAACAGGACGACTTCGCGCAGGTTGCGATGGGCGATAAAGGTCAACGACTCCCAGTTGGAGCCCTCGTTCCATTCGCCGTCTGACATCAGGCAGAACACCCGCCCCGGCAGGCCGCGCAGCCGCTTGCCCAAAGCCAGCCCCGCGGCCAGACCGAGCCCATGCCCAAGACTGCCGATGGCAAAGGGGATGTCAGGGATAGCGTGGGGCACGGGATGGCCACCCAGCTGGGTGTGATCCCTGTGGAACGTCAGCAGTTGTTCCTCGGTCAGACGGCCCAGTGACCAGAGCGTGACGTACAGGGCGCCGGCCGCATGTCCCTTGGAAAGGATGAACTGGTCGTCGGCCCCCATGACCCGATGGTGCAGGGTCAGCAGCATTTCAAGCGATGAGAGATTGCCCCCAATGTGCCCCACGCCACTGTCGAAATGCATCTTGAGCAGCCGCAGCGTTGCCTTTCGCACGAGATCCTTCAAAGCGATTCTCCCTTACCAGCCCGGTTCACCTAATAGGTTGCAGGTCTTGCAGATATCGGGCGGCTCGCGCCCAGGATCGATGAGTTTTTCGCGCATAGCCACCAGGGTTGGATGATTGAAGACAGAGTCAGGGTCGCTGTCAAACAGATTGCTGTCAGAACCCTGCAACATCATGTCGGTGCCGCAACAGATCGCCATGTTGCCCGAAACGTCACAGCCGATACGCTGCCACAACTGCGGGCAGAGCTTCCGGAAAGGTGCCTTCTGGACGGCAGCCGGCCAAAGACAAAAGCCGGGAAGCGCCTCGTCCACTTGCCGGCGGAATTCAAGATAGGCAGGAAGGCCATCGTCGATGATTTCCTCCGGATGCGGGTCGACGCTTATGGGACGATAAATCCAAAAACGCAGGCTTCTGCAGCCTGCGGCGCGGAGGAAACGCGCGGTTGTGACAAGCTCGACGGAAGCGCTCTCTACCTTGCTGCGCAGGAGCACCATACTCATGTGCACGGGAAAGACTCGATTGATCTGCGACAGATCGCGCTCGATGACTTCCCGATTGCTGTCGTATAGGGAGACATTGATTCGGGAGATACCAGCCCGTTTCAGGCCGGCAATGCGTTTAGCCAACAGCAGGCCGTTGGTGGAAGTGTTGACGATGTGCCCGCGTTCCACCAGGTAGGAGACAATGGCTTCGAGATCGGCGACCAGCAGCGGTTCTCCGCCCTGCAGATCGACCAACAGGCAATTTGCAAACAGTGGGTTGGAGAAAATGCGCCGAATTTTGTCAAGCGTGGCCTCGCCCTCGCGCCATTCCGCCCCCTGCTGGTTGACGATATTCCTCACAAAACAATACCCGCAATCGAGGTTGCAGCGCTTGGTGACCAGCACGGAGGCGATCTGCGGTGTGCACCTGCGAATTGATGTCCGGGCCGTTCTGGCTAGCGCACGGTACCGGAAATAGTTCCATAGCTTGGGCGCCGCGCGCACTGGGTGGAGCTTGCGGCCCAGTTCGAAGTAGTACGACAGCTTGGATGTCAAACGTCCACCTTTGCGCACGAAAGCGCGGAAGCCCTCTTCCGCCAGAGCGGAGGGATAAGGAAACATGCAAAGAATACCAGGAGAGAAGCGCCGGACACCCAGAAGCCTACGACCACGCTTGCGGGCCGGAAACGGAAGCTGACCCGGTGCTCGCCGGCTGGGACGACCACCGCCCGTTGCGTGACGTTTGCGCGATAGATGGTTGTTGGGCTTCCATCAATCTCGGCGATCCAGCCAGGGTAGTACGAATCGGAGAAAACCAGAATTGCATCCCGCGCAGTCTGAACCTTCATCTCGGCCTGGTTGGGTGTATACTGCGTGATCTCGACGTTCCCAGGCGCGCCTTCGCCTGGACGAAAGTCCGGCGGCATGGCCTCAAGCAGGACTGAACGCTCGGGAACGAATTCATCAGAAGTGAGCATCCTGAGCGCAATGGCATCATCCGCAACGGGCAGAACGTCATTGACCAGATAGGCCCGCGCGAGAAAATCACTATTCTGGTACAGGTAGGCGCCGCCGTACATGCCGAGCGGCCTGAGGTTGGGTGCTGGAGCGAAGCGCCAAAACGAGGTGAGATACTTCACGTTGTGCATGCGCATCAGCTTCCAAAACGCGGAAGTCGGTCGAAAGTTGTCACCCTGAGTCGACGCGGTCCGGCTGATGATGCCGGCGCGATTCTGATCGCCCCAGATATCGATTATGTACTTGGGCGTAAGGTTTGCGTAGCCGTTGGGCGAAGAAATGCCATAGAGTACGTTGCTGCTAGGCTGAAGGAATTCGCGCTGCTCCACAAACGGCTGGAGATCGCCTTCCCAGCCGCCTGCCTGTCGGAAGGCTCTCCTGTGAGCTTGATTGCCGCCCACGCAGAACATGCGGAAGAGAGACGGATCCTGCTTGAGAATCTCGACCGTCTTGGGCGGCGCCATCCATCTTGCGGAATCCACAATGGGATTCTGTCGAAGCTGGAAGTACAGAAGGTCGCAAATAACAACCAGCAGGAATACCGCCTGGACCAGCGGGGAACGACGATGACGCAACAGACTGCGCGTCTCCGACTTGGGAGCGCGGTCGAGGAACTGTTGAGCAAACCTGGTCAGTCCCAGCGCAGCCAGAACGGCGAGCGAACCATCGGTGATGAAGAGAAGCCTGGTGGGAAAGCGAAAATAGTTCATGCCAGGGACATAGTCGAAGACGAACCTATACACAGGCGTCGCCGGGCCCAGCACCAGCAAATAGGAAACCACGGCACTGACCGAGAAGAATCTCACGTGCCAGTTTCGCCACCAGCGCAAGGGGGCGGAGAGGGCGAGAAGGAGTGTCACGGCGCCGACGTATCCGTAGTCCTCCCAGAAAATACCTTTGCCACTGTATGTGAGATTCCCGATGTCGCCATTGACATAAGGGTAGAAGAACGTCCAGAAATCTCTGGGATCGTAGGGGTAGCTCGAGGCGTACTGAAACGTGACCCCGCCCGAGCGCTGGGAGAGAGACACCATTTCGTAGGTCGGGATCAGCTGAATGGCCGCGAGCAGTGAGCCGAGGATGAGTACGCCGGCGAAAAGCCAAGTGAGCCTGTTCCTAAAGAGACTGAGCACGGAACTGGTGAGGCTCGGCTTCCGCGATCCAGCCGGGATATCTCGCTGATTGTTGAAAAGGCGAAAAGGGAAATAGAAGAGATAGAGGACCCCGGAGTAATAAGCCGTCTGTGCGTTGCCGGAGAGATGCTGCAGCCCAAAGACAATTCCAAAGCAAAGGAGAAAACGACAATGTTTCCGCGCGACGGCGCGCTCAAGCAGGGTCAAGGCGAGTGGCAGCCAGCAGGCAGCGTTGGCAATGCTGGTATGCTTCAGGTTGGAGAGGAGGTATCCGCTGAAACAGAACGCGATTCCCCCGATGACGCTAGCAAGCTGACTGCTGCCGATCTCACGCGCGTAGAGATACATCCCGATGGCCGCGGTAACAATCGTGAGCAGGATTGTGAGGTTGAGGGCAAGGTAGGGAGGGAAGAGACCGAAGAGGAGGAGGTTGAAGGGGTAACAGACGCCCGCGTCCGCCCGCGCGAGCAGCGGAAAACCTCCATAGATCTCGCGGACCCAAAGCGGCAGATGACCGGACTGGAGAGCATTCCCCAGCGAGAAGCGGTAGGGAAAGTTCTCGTTCATCAGGTCGCTCGCGAAGATATCGTCGGTGATGAGCAGACCCTTCATCGACGCCAGTTTCCAAAATGCGGCGACAACCACGGCCAGAATAAATGCAACTGCGACCCGCGTCTGGACCTTCGCGTCCTGGTTCATCGTAAGGGGACGGGATCTCATGTGCGGCAGCCCAGCCGGCAGGGGAAACAAATCCGCCTTTTTCTGCTCGTCATCACGTCTCCACAGCGCGCAGTCTCTGGGGTAATCGTTCGGTCAACCGTGAGACAACAACGGCTGCCGCGCATGCTCCCAGGACGAGCAGCAAGAGTGCGTACGGTTGGATGCCGTCCCGTTCAACTGCCGCCCAGGGCATCCATGGGGTAGATGCGTGAATGTCAGGCGGCGACTCCTTGGCCCACAACCAAGGCGCGAGGTAAGAGAAGAGCACGCTCAGCGCAACCGCGAGGGCAGCCGCGATTCCCAGGAGCCGAAGCGCGGGATGAAGTAGCGATTTCATGAGAGTGCGTCCACAATATACGGAATTTCAGCCAGTGGCGGAAACGTGGGCGACCGCGTGCGTTGGCCTCTTCTTGCCGAATACGTTTTGGCACAAGATGGAAACGCTGCAAGAACGATGGTAGACGTCCCAGAAGAAGAGCGCATGACAGCATCACCGGAATCCAGACCCAATCTCTTGCCGGGCGTTGCGGAGAACTGGCGGCCGCCGCGCTATGTGCGATTGTCAAGCAGGTGGCAGAAGGTCCGTGCCACATTTCTGCGTTTTCTAGATCTCCAATCGGGTACGATCTGGCGGGATCTCGCACGACTTCTGCCCGGAGAAAGGGGCCAGATTCTAGACGTTGGCTGTGGGATGCAGCCCTACCGAAGCCTCATCGGCCGTGAAGCCAGCTACGTCGGCATCGACGTCTCCGGGGCCGAAAAGGACTTCGGATTCCAATCGCCCGACACGACTTATTACGCTGGCGACCGCTGGCCGGTGGATTCCGGTTCCGTCGATTGCGTTCTTTGCGTCGAAACCCTGGAACACGTGAAGGACTCCCGCGGCTTTGTCGCAGAAATCTCAAGGGCGCTTAGGCCTGGCGGGCGGGTGATCCTCACCGTGCCTTTCTGCGCGCGCTGGCATTTCATCCCGCACGACTACTGGCGGTTCACGCCTTCGGGCTTCGCCGCCCTGTTCGCGGACAGCGGGCTGACCGATCTCAAGGTCTGGGCTCGCGGCAACCAACTCACGGTCGCTTGCTACAAGGTGATGGCTCTGGTGTTCAGCCTTCTTTCCAAAGGCAAACGCCGGCTTCTGCGAGCGTTGCTCGGAATTCTATCGTTGCCAGTCTTCTTTCTCGCGCTGGTGCTGGCCAATCTCTCGCTGCGCGTGCCCGGCACGGTGGACTGCATCGGCTACACAGTCTTGGCCCGCAAAGAGCCGTTCGACCGACCCGTCAGCCTATACTGACCTGCCCGGGAATCTCGGCCTCTCCTGAAATGTGAGAGCATGCCTGAGACGGGATGATGAGGCTCGTGAGGAAGGCTCAGTTCCCGGCGCGACCGGTGTCGCGATACGGGAAGTCGGATTGATACAACGCGATTTGCGCCTGCACGCCCTTGGCCAGAGCGGCTCTGTTCTGGGCGTTAGCCAACTGCAGTGCCCGTCTGGCCGTCTCTACCGCCAGGGGGTACTGCTTGGCCTCGGCATAGGCGGCCGCCAGAGTTGCGATGAGCATGGGATTGCCGTCTCCGGAAACCCGCACAGCCTCTTGTGCCAGCGCGACGGCCCGGGCGCCGTCTCGCAGCGAAGCCTGCGGGCTGGTCGCGAACACCCAGGCCAGACTGCCGCGCGCCGCTGCGAAGCCGGGCTGGATTTCCAGCGCCTTCTGGTAGTGCGCGACGGCCTCCTGCACTCTTCCTTCTTGTTGGAGAAGCTTGCCCAGGTTGTGGTGGGCCAGTGCATAATCGGGGCGAATTGCCAGCGCCCTCTGGTAGTGCATGATGGCCTCTTGCACTCGGCCTTTTTGCCAGAGAACGCCGGCGAGATTGTTGTGGTCCTCGGCGCGGTTGGGCTGGACTTCCAGCGCCTTCTGCAGGTGAGTGATCGCCTCATCCACCTGGCCCTTACGGAGAAGAGCGACGCCCAGGCCATTGTGGGCTTCAGCATAGTCGGGGCGAATCTCTACCGCTCTTTTGAAATGGGCGATCGCCTCGTCCAGGCGGCCCTTCTGGCGAAGAATCTCACCGAGTTGGTAGTGGGCCATTGAATAGTCTGGCTGGATTTCCAGGGCTCGCTGGAAATGAGCGATGGCTTCATCCACCTGACCCTTTTCATTGAGAACGCCGGCCAGGTTATATTGGGCCCTGGCATAGCCGGGTTCTATTTCCACAGCCCTCTTGAAGTGCACCATCGCTTCATCTATGTGGCCCTGTTCAAAGAGAAAGCTGCCAAGATTGTTGTGGACCTGCCAGGAATGGGAATTGGCAGCCAGCGCAGCCCGCCAGAAAGTTCCGGGATCGGCGTAGAGCGTACTCTGCCGCCAGGTCAATCCACCCAGCACCAGGAGCAAGGCCGCGGCCATGGCGAGAAGCAAAGAGAGACGTCTTGTCCGCAGCGTTCGGCACACTGTGGCTATTGCCGCTGCTGCGAGTGAAATTGGGCCAATGATGGCAAAATACTGCCAGTGGTCGGCCACCAAAGACATCGACATGAAGCCAATGTCGAGAAATCCCAGGACGGGCAGGAGCATCACGACGAAGTAGCCCAATCCCCAAAACGGGCCTTTTCCCCAGCTTTGTCGGTAGCGTCCGCATGTCACAAGGACTGCCACCACGAGGAGCCCTGGCACATACGACCACCATTGTCCCCCATCGATCTGCCAGCGGGGATAGATGGTGCTCAGACCGACCGGCAGGACTGCCTTGTAGAGATAGAAGCACACGGCCCATCCCGCGCCGGCTAGCCGCGCCCAGAAGCTGTCGCTGCGCACGATGTCGCTGCCGATGGCTCGATGAGACTGGAACCAGAAGGAGATCAATCCCACCACGACTGCCGCGGCAAAGAAGGGCAAAGTGCGCCACACATCTCTGCGCTGCACCCGGCCCTGGCGCCACCAGATCAGTCCCAGCAACACCAAGGGCATGGGCGCAACCACCGTCTTGCTGAGCAGCGCGAGCAGAAAAGCGGCCAGCGAGAGCCAATACCAGCGGCGCTTCGCTGGCAGATCTCGGGGTGCGGCGCCGTCGGGCACCGGGGCGGGATCGAGGCGCAAGTACCACAACAGACTCAGCAGAAAGAAGACCATGGCCAGTACGTTCTTGCGCTCGGCAATCCAGGCGACAGATTCCACGTTGACTGGGTGTACGGCAAAGATCGCCGCTGCCAACCAAGCCCCGGGCAACTTCAGTCCCTGCAGCACCCGCCACAGCAGCACGGCACTGAGCGCGTGCAAGAGCACGTTGACCACGTGGTAGCCCATCGGATTGGCGCCCCACAGTCGCCATTCCACCCACAAGATGGTCGAGGTCATGGGGTAGTAGTCCACGGGTTGGGTGCTGAACCAGAATCGGTACAGACCGTCCGCCCGGCGGATGAGCGAATTGTCTAGGACGAGGCTGCGATCATCCCAAATCAGACCAGCGTGCCATACCGGCAAATAGGCAATGATGGTGCCGGTCACCAGCAGCAGAGCGAACCACCAAGTTCGCTTGGGCACTGTGGGCAGCAGTCCCCCGATCTTTTCGGCCCACGGACCCTTCGGGCTTGCGGCAGCGGCCTGGGCGCCATCTCCCGCAGGCTTGGTAGCCTGGCGATGTTTTGGCCGCTTCATTCAGCGTCAGCCTACCTAGGCGCTTGATGAAGATCAACGATGCGGGCTAATGCTGGGATTCGGAGGCGGGGGTTCCCCAGGATCGCATCCCCACAGTCGACATGCTGAAACTGACCATCAACAAGGCGGGCACGGGCACAGGCACGGTGTCGAGCGCGCCTGACGGCATTGACTGCGGGTCCACCTGCCAGGCGACCTTCGCCGCCGGAACGGCCGTCACGCTCACGGCCAAGCCGGATGCCAATCAGTCCTTCCTGGGCTGGGACAGCACGGTCTGCACAGGAAATGGGGCTTACGTCTTCCCCCTCACCGGCAACACGGTGGTGCACGCCTCCTTCTCCCCGGCGCCGAATATCGTGTTCACAACCTCGAGCACACAAACAGGGGCTTTGGGTGGGCTGACAGGGGCTGACAGCATCTGCGCAAACCTAGCTGCGGATGCCGGGCTGCCTGGGAAGTACGTGGGAGTACCCGCAAGGCGTGCCATGCAACTTCAACTCGAGCTAGCTTGCGTGTTTGCAGGAGTAGCTGAGGCGCGCAAGGCAGCACTTGCCAGACGATGGGATCTTGGTCGCCGTCGTGCAGCGGCGGCAGGGCGTCGTCACGCTGGAGCGTGCGGCGCGCGCTGCGCGCGTCTGCGAATCAATTCCAGCTGCCCGTCGGCGTGGTAACTGGAACGCACCAGCGGCCCGGACTCGACATGGGCAAAGCCCAGATCCAGAGCCTCCTGTTTGAGCTGGGCGAATTCTTCGGGCGGGACGTGGCGGGACACTGGCAGGTGCTGGCGCGAAGGGCGCAGGTACTGACCCAGGGTCAGGATCTCCACGCCTATGGTTCGCACTTCGCGCAGAACCGCACGCACCTCGTCCAGGGTTTCGCCCAGGCCCAGCATCAGTCCGGTCTTGCTGAGCAGGCCACGCTGGCTGGCATGGGCCAGCAGCGCATAGGAGCGGGGATAGCTGGCCTGCACGCGGACCTCGCGCGCCAGCCGCGGCACGGTTTCCAGGTTGTGCGATAACACGTCAGGCGCGGCGTCGAGCACAAGGTCGAGCGCGGAGAGGTCGCCGGCAAAGTCGCCGGTCAAAGCTTCCAGCGCGAGATCCGGGCAGCGCTGCTTGACCGCGCGGATGGTGGCCGCCCAGTGGGCCGCTCCCCCGTCGGTCAGGTCGTCGCGGTTCACACAGGTGATGACGGCATGGCGCAAGCCCAGGCCCGCCAGCACGCTGCCCACCCGGTCAGGTTCGGCAGGGTCGGGCGGCTGGGGCCGGCCGGTGGGAACGTCGCAAAACCGGCAGGAACGGGTGCACACGTCCCCCAGGATCATGATGGTCAACGATCGCCGACTCCAGCATTCGCCGATGTTGGGGCAGGACGCGCTTTCGCACACGGTGTGCAGCCCCTGCGCATGCACCTGGGCGCGCAGGCCGAAGTAGGCCGCGCCGCTGGGAAGCTTCATGCGAATCCACGGCGGATGCCGGGGCAACGCCTCCCCGGTCGCACGAGGCGCGCGCTGCGCGCGCAGGCGGCGGGATCGCGTGTCCACGGCGCGGCTCATGCGGAGAATCTGGTCGAATCGGGCGCGGCCTGCAAGGCTGAAGCTCTCGTCGCTTCGCGCTTGCTTGTCGAACCGTTTCCATGGCCTATGATGAAGGTGTCCCATGCAACGAACCATCATCGTCGGTGACGTCCACGGCTGCGTGGACGAGATGCAGGCTCTTCTGCGCCAGTGCGGCGTGGTGCGCGGCGACCGCGTGGTGCTGGCCGGCGACCTGGTGGCTAAGGGGCCGGACTCGCGCGGCGTCGTGCAACTGGTGCGCGAAATGGGCGCGCTGGCCGTGCTGGGCAACCACGATGACTTCTGCATCGACGTGTGGCGCAGACGCCACCAGGCCGAGGCCCGGCGTCCTCGCCGCTGGTTGCTCGACACACTGGACGAATCGGATTGGGCCTTCCTTGAGAGCCTGCCGCTCTTTTTGCGGCTGGGCGCGGAAGGCGAGGGAGGGCCAGAAGTTGCCGTGGTGCACGCCGGCGCGGTGCCAGGCGTCCCGCTGGAAGAGCAGGAACGCGACAACCTGCTCAGCCTGCGCAGCCTGGTCGGGGGCAGCGCTCCCAGCCGACGCTTGCTCATGCGCTGGCCTTGGGCCGCTGCCTGGCGGGGTCCCGAGCACATCGTGTTCGGGCACGACGCCGTTCGTGGTCTGCAGCAATACCCACTGGCCACCGGCGTGGACACGGGGTGCGTGTACGGCCGCGAACTCACAGCGCTGGAGCTTCCCTCGCGGCGTATCTACAAGGTGCCGGCCCGGCGTCGCTACGCGGGCGTGTGACGCTGGACCTGCATGCTAGAATCCATCTCAGCATGATGGTCGAGTTGAAGAAGCAGTTTCTCTTCGAGGCGGCGCACCACCTGCCTCACGTGCCAGCCGGGCACAAGTGTGCACGCGTGCATGGACACAGCTACCGCGTGGAGGTGGGTTTGCGTGGGCCGGTCGATGCGCAGACGGGTTGGCTGTTGGATTTTTCGCTCATCGACGACGCCTGGTCGATGCTGCAGCGCCGTTTCGATCATCACATGCTGAACGAGGTAGAAGGGCTGGAGAATCCCACGTGCGAAAATCTGTGCGGCTACATTTGGGCCGCGTTGAGGCCGCGCATCCCCCAGCTTTGCGCCGTGACGGTATGGGAGACTATCGATTCCTGCTGTACCTACCGGGGAGAGATGGGGTAGTGAACATCCCATCGTGCGATCTCTTCGTTGCCTTACTCTGAACCTGTGGGGAGCCGAGCCACCCCTGCAGCGTCGCATGGACTTGCTGGCCGCTGCTTTGCGCGAGCTCCAGCCCGACGTGGTGGGCTTGCAAGAGGTGCGCGAGGTGCCGGGCGAGCTTCCCAACCAAGCCAAGACCTTGGCGACGGCCGCTGGCTACCATCATGCCTTCGTGCCCACCATGCCGTTTGCCGGCGGTCAGGAAGGCCTGGCCATCCTGTCGCGCGAATCCATCCTGGAGCACGTGGCCTTTGGCCTGCCCCACGCGGAGCCCCAAGAGCGGCGCATCTTGCTGTCGGCGCGCGTGTCGTTCGAGGGCCTTTCGGTTTGGATTCACACCACGCACCTCAACTATCGCCTGGCGCACGGCAAGCAACGCGAGGATCAGGTTCAGGCGATCGACTCCATTGTGGCCGCGCGTACCGGCGACACGCCATCGGTATTGATGGGCGACTTCAACACCCGGCCCGAGTCCGATGAGATTCGTTGGCTGCGCGGGCTGGTCACGCTGAGCGGCCGGCGCGCCTTCTACCAGGATGCCTGGGATCGCCTGCACCCCGACGAGCGCGGCTGGACCTGGGCTAGCGCCAACCCCTACACCAAGCGGTTGGCTTTTCTTGAGCCTGACCGCCGCATCGACTACATCTTCGTCACGCCCATGCGGCGCGACGGGCGCGCTACCATCCGGTCGTGTCGTATCGTCTTGGACCAGCCGTCCGCTGACGGCACTTTCGCCTCCGACCATTTTGGGCTGCTGGCCGAGATCCAGATGGACCCTGAGGCGTCCTGATGTTCAGGCTCGCCCACGTCACCGATCTGCACGTCCGCAACTTTGCCGGCGCGCGGCTGCGCGATTTTTTCGGCAAGCGGGCCATCGGCGCCCTCAATCTGGGACTCATTCGCCGGCGCAAGTACCGCATGGAATTTCTCGAGGCGCTGGCCGAGGATTTGCGGGTACGGCCGCACGATCATCTGGTGGTGAGCGGCGATTTGGGCAACGTCTCGCTGCCATCCGAGTGGCGCGCAGCCCGAAGCTGGATCGAGCGCTCCGGCGCCTTGGCCGAGAGCACCACGGTCATCCCAGGCAATCACGACGTCTATGTGAAAGAGGTCGTGGTCAGTGGAGCTTTCGAGCAAATCTTCGCGGCATACCAGAGTGCGGATGTGCGTCTTGAGGCAGACACCTATCCCTTCGCGCGGCTGCGCGGCGAGATTGCCCTGGTGTGCGTCAGCAGCTGCGTGCCCACCGGGGATCTGGGCGCGTGGGGCCGCTTGGGCGAGGCCCAGCTGCGACAGGTCGAGGCCCTGCTGGCCGCGCCCGAGGTGCGTGCGCGCTTTCGTGTGTTGGTGCTCCATCACCCGCCGGTCATGCACCGGCCCCCGGAGAACCGCAATCTGCGCGACCGCGCGCAACTGGCCGAGGTGCTGGCGCGGGTCGGGGCCGAGCTGGTCTTGCACGGCCACGACCATCGTGACGAATTCGCCGAACTGGCCGGGCCCGACGGCCGCCGCATCCCGGTGGTGGGTGCTGGCTCGGCTTCCTATGCCGGCCCGGTCGAGAGGTGTTCTCGTTACAACATCTACCAGATCGATGGCCCACGCGTCGACATGCTCATCTACGCACACGACAGCGCGAGTGGCGGTTTCCGCGAGTTCCGTCGCCGGACCATCGCGCCGATTGCTAGTTGAGGACGTAGGCGCCTAGCCCGATGACCTGGTCCTTGAGCGCTTTGACGATGACCTGGGCGATCTGCTTGGCGCCGGCTAGCTGGAAGTGCGTGTGGTCCTGGCAGAAGAACTGACCCACCTTGCTGGTGGTCGAGGTGTAGTCGGCACTGTTGGGGCAGAGCCCAAGGCTGTTGTACAGGGCCACGCTGAGCGCGCCCAGATCAATGACCGGCACATTGTTGGCGGCGCCGGCGTCGTTGGTGGCGGTGGTGAAATAGGGGGTTCGGATATTGATGGCTGTGTTCCCGTCGGTGCTACAGCCGATGGCACCGACCGGAGGCATGAGGATGGGCTCCACTCCTAGGTTCTTTGCGGCCTTTGCCATGAGGTCAAGGTCGGCTTCGTACTTGGCTTCGCCCACATGCTTGGGACAGGAGCTATCGCCGTCGTTTATTCCAAACGAAATGAACAAGTAGTCGCCGGCCTTCATCGCGTTTGCCCCACTGAGCATGTTGGTCCAGCGCGACTGGAAGGCCGTGTTGGTGACAGCACACTCGCCGTTGGCATCTGGGGTCGAGCTGACGCCCTGATAGAGCCAGGTTTGAATGGTCAGACCACCGACGGCGTTATTCACGACGGTCACGTTGCTGTTGAACAGAGGATCGAGCTGAGTTCCGTAGCCGCACGGGCAGCCGGAGGCGGAGCAACTTGCGCCGTCGGCCATGGTGGAGTCGCCCGCCAACCAGACCTTG
>Ga0182017_10000923_pt1 | contig 23015 bp, 15 predicted proteins | sample 712E3DmetaG_FD_120492 | JGI IMG/M metagenome (GOLD analysis project Ga0182017, IMG submission 120492) | Permafrost microbial communities from Stordalen Mire, Sweden - 712E3D metaG | ecosystem: Environmental > Terrestrial > Soil > Wetlands > Permafrost | place: Sweden: Stordalen | collected... | reverse complement strand
GGAAGCTGGTGGACGATGTACAGGTCATGAATCTCGTCAACCCCTCTCACCGGCTTACGGGAACAGGCTCAACACAGGTGAGGAAACTGTCCGCCGCGATCAACCGGGCGCTTGACCGGATCCAGGACCTGCAGTTGAATGCCGATGACCAGGCCCGGAATTCCCGCCGCCAGGTGGAAGAGGAGAAGGCCGTTCTCGAGGCGTTGATACAGGATTTTTCGGACGGGGTGGTCGTCTGCAACGTCGAAGGACAGATACTCCTCTACAACAAGCGGGCCCGCGAGATACTGGCACACGAAGGCCAGCCGCGCGATCCGCAGTCGCCTGCCGTCAGTTACGTGGGTCTCGGGAGATCCGTGTTCGGGTTCATCGACAGGGACCTTATTGTTCATGCGCTGGAGGTGATCGGCCGCTTGATCAAGGGAGGGGAAGGGAGAGCGATGGCCCACTTTGTTACGAAAGGGGCCGGAGGGGAACTTCTGCATGTGGAGGCCACCCCCGTGATTGCCGGGTCACTGGAAATCCGCGGCACGATACTTCTGCTCCGGGATATATCGTCACAGATGGGACGTGATGCGCGCCGTGAGTCGCTACTCGAGTCACTCACCGAAAGGTTCCGTTCCTCACTGGCCACGATCAGGACTGCGGTGGAGCTGCTCGTCGATCATCCGGGTATGGATACCGGTCAGCGGGATCGTCTGATGCGTGTAATCCGCGACGAATCATTCTCGCTCAGCGAATACCTGGAATCGCACCGCGCGGACCATGCGGAGTTTTTCGGCCGCCAGTGGCCGCTTGAGGAGATGCTCTGTAACGACGTTGCCGCGGCAGTCAGACAGCGGGCGGAGCAGAGCCTGGACGTGACAATGTCGCTCCACCCCTCGATCGAACAGATCCTCGTACGGGTCGACAGCTTCACCATGGTGCAGGCGCTCGTGTATCTCATCGCATCGATGAAAAGCGCAAGCGGAGGAATGGAATTCGGGATCAGAGCTCTCAGGAGCGATTCGCTTGCATCTCTGGACATACTCTGGAGGGGAAAGCCGCTTCCCGCAGCAACACTCCGGGATTGGGAACAGTCCAGGATCCGGATTGCAGGTCAGGAAATACCAGTGACGCTCGCCGAAGTCCTCAAGCGACACGACGCTGAACTCTGGTCGGGCGCAGATCCGGACGGCACGCATGCATATCTCCGCGTTGTGCTCCCTTCCGTCGAAGTGGCGGGCGCGCGGGGGAGCTGGCAGGCGCCTCCGACAATGAAAAGCAGGCCGGAGTTCTACGACTTTGATCTCTTTGCCCTACCCCCCGGCTCCCTGCCGCTGGCGGAGAGGCTGCTCACCGAGATCCCGTTTACGGCGTTCGATACGGAGACGACCGGACTCCGCCCCTCGGAGGGGGATGAAATCGTCTCGATCGGAGGGGTGAGGATTGTGAACGGGAGAATGCTCCGGGAGGAGACATTCGATCAGCTCATCGATCCCGGCCGCCCTATTTCTCGCGAATCGACGCAGGTCCACGGGATCGATGATGCCATGGTGAAGGGACAGCCGGATATCAGGGACGCGCTCCCGGCATTCAGCCGGTTTGCGCAGGAGACGGTCCTTGTGGGACACAATGCCGCGTTCGATATGAGATTCTTCCAGATCAAAGAGGAACCGACCGGCGTGAAGCTCCGGATGCCGGTCCTGGATACGATTCTGCTCTCGGAGGTTGTGCATCCGCATCACGAGGACCATTCGATCGAAGGGATCGCCGGGAGACTCGGTGTGAATATCGCCGGACGCCACACGGCGCTCGGGGATGCGATCGTCACCGGGGAATTGTTCCTGAAGTTGATCCCGCTCCTGGCGGACAAGGGGATTCGCACGCTCGGGGAGGCGGTGGAGGCGTCGAAGAAGTCGTATCTGGCGAAGGTGAAATACTGAGAGCAGGTTCTCCCGAGCGGCTGACCGTCATAGCGAATCCAATGTTCATTGCAATCTGGAATGATTTCAGAGAGTACACCCTCCAGTACCGGCCTCCGGGTACAGGTGAACTGAGGACGATAGAAACCGGCGGAGGGATATATGCACGAATCCAGTTTATCCGGAGTCTGACCGCATTGCGGCAGCCGTATGAATTCAGAGTAGTCGCGGACAGCATCGGCTACATCGGATTCCATCAATGCAGCGACCTGGAGCGGTTCAAAGGGTTCCTGAAGGAAACTTTTGAGACAGTGAAGAACAAACGGATGTCACATCTCATTATCGATGTACGGAGGAATGGAGGCGGCAATTCGGCCCTTGGAGATGAGTTTATGCAGTATATCTCCAGAAAACCGTTCAGAACTTTCGATCGAGTCACAGTCAAGGTAAGTAAGGAGATATTGTCTCTGTATCCTGATTGGACGGATTTGAGCAAGAGAGAGCCGGGGAGTTTGTATGAAATTCCGGAAATCCCTTTGACCCGACTTCGCGAGAATCCATCAAGATTTGACGGCGAGTGCATACTCGTCACGAGCAGACACACATTTTCCAGTGCTTCCGATTTCACTTCTGCATTCCGTTGCTTTGATGTCGGAGCGATAGTGGGGACAGAGACGGGAGGGATCACCGTCTCCTACGGGAACGTTTACGAGTTTACCCTTCCCAAGACCACATTTGGATTTGGGGTCTCCTTCAAAAAGTTTACGAACGCTTGCGGGGTCGACGACCGGCGAGGAGTTATTCCGGACTATTTTGTTGAGAGCAGTCTTTCGGACGAGGGGAAAGGGACAGACACAGTACTCGAATTCGCCCTGGAGTTGACAAGAAAGCCCGGCGTGCGGCGTGGCTCCCCGGTGTTCTGAGCCCGACGCCTGCCGCCCGATTCAGCGAAGACCGAGGGCGTCGAGCTGGTAGCGGACCTGCACGAGTTTGACGAGTGATGAGACAGAACTGAACAGATACTTGAGGCGACGCAATTCCTGTATGCTCATCTTCTTTAGATCGAGATACCTCCCCGCGTCTTCCCCCCGCGTTCCGTACAGAACCCGGTAGCGCATAAAAAGCTCGTACGCTTCGACGATGTCGGGCCGGATTCCCTCAATCGACCGGTCATCGGCGGCCATCCGCTCGATGCGATCGAGTGTCCCGGTGAGGGCATGAACCCCCTTGTCGAGGGCAAGGACACGCACTGCCTCGGTAACGGGTTTCATGGCACGAAGTTTCAGGTCAAACAGCCCATTGTGGGGGCCTTTCTTCTCGACGTTGAGCCTCTCCCAGAGGCCCGTCGCGGGGGGGTTGTGAGCTGCATTCTTCGCCAGAAGGATGAGCGCGGTCCTGTCGGATGCCAGCTCGCTTGTGATGCACTCCCTGAGCGCATGGGCAAGCGCAAAATCGCCGTGGACGGGCCTGAAGTCGAAAAACGTGGCCGCGTTGAGAAGGGCTTCTTCCTTCGGCACCCGGATCCACGTGCGGAAGTACTCTTGCCACCTTGAGAGGGGCTGGCACCACTCAGGGTTGCTGGCCATGTTGTTTCCGGGACACAGGGCAAACCCGCATGAGGCGAGTCCCTGAGTGACCTCAGAAGCGAGCCGCCCGAAGTAGGCCGCCGTCAGCTCCCGTTCTGTCTCCGCAGGATCTTCGTACACCAGCGCAGAGTCCTGGTCGGTTTGAATGAGCTGCTCCCTCCTGCCGTCGCTCCCGAGCGAAAGCCAGCAGTACTTCGACGCGGGTCTAGCAAGTCCCCCGGTCTCGAGCCCGCGTTCCGCCAGCGCGATCAACTGCGCGACAAGGGCGTCGTTGATCTCGGCGATCAAGTCGGCAACAAAGCGGACGTTGATCCCGCGCGCAAGGTACTGCGCGACCAGCTCATCCCCCCTCCCGCGCAATAGGGCAAGCCCGGCCACATCCTCCGCCTGCGCAATCTCTCTGGCGAGCACCGCAGGGTTGTTCCCGTGAAGCAGGACCACATCGTGCTCGGATATTATCCCGATGACCGCGGAACCGGGGGTCCCGTCTTCGGTGATGCACAGGTGCCTGATCCCCCTTCTCATCATAATGATGATTGTGGCGGAGGCAGTGCTCCTGACCGGGACAGTGACAACGGGTTTGCTCATGATCGATCGGACCAGCGCGTCTGCCGGGAGACCGCCGGCCACGACTTTCTTCCTCAGATCGGTGTCAGTAACGATCCCGAGGGGGCGGCGTTCGTCATCCACCACGACAATGGAACCGACGTTCCGCTCCGACATGAGGGCGGCGGCCGCGTGAATGCTTGCATCGGCCCCGCATGTGACGACCTCCCGCACAGAAGTGACGGGAAGTATGCCGTCGTCGCTCAATCTGGAGCCGGGGCTGGATCCGGGGGCTGATCGGGGGCTTGAGCCGGGGCTGGATCCGGGGCCGGATCCGGAGTTGGATCCGGGGGTGGATCGGGGGGTTGATCCGGAACTTGACCCGGAGCCCGGGGCGGGACCGGACCTGTCCTCTGGATTGGTGGAATCGGGTTGATCCATAACGACGGAATATACAATATCGTCGGGAAAGGTTCCTGCCATCCAGGCAGAAGGATCACATGAAGACCCCTCGGGCGGCACCAATGTAAAGCCCCTCCGGCGGTACTGCGCGCACGCGCCGGAGGGGCAGAAAGTGTGGAATTCGCAGCCTGGTGTCAGGTCATTTCGGAGGCGTGGTTTCAGCCCCGAAGTGGACACGCTCTTCCACGACGGCGAATTTGTCCTGCGCTGATTGCTCGGCCTTCAACAAAGAAACCACAATCCCGACTATGAACGAGAGGGGGATCGTAACAATACCCGGGTTCTTGAGAGGGAACAGGGCCGATGTGTTCTTCAGTATGTCGATCTGTACTGTCGGTGAAAAGTATATCAGCAGGATTGTCGACACGGTCCCGAACACCATGCTGTAGAGGGCGCCGTTGGTTGTGAACTTCTTCCAGAATATCGAGAGGATCAGAGCCGGGAAATTGGCGCTCGCCGCGATGGCAAACGCAAGTCCGACCATGTACGCGACATTCTGCCCTTTGAACGTGATGCCGAGGACCATGGCGAGGACCGCCAGCGCCACCGAGGCATACCGGGCGACTTTGAGCTGTTCCGCCTCCGGCACTTCCCCTTTCCGGACCACGTTCACCCAGAGATCGTGCGAGAGCGCCGCCGCACCCGAGAGGGTCAGGCCGGCGACGACGGCAAGAATTGTGGCAAAAGCCACCGCCGCAATGAAGCCGAGGAATGCAGTGCCGCCGAGAGATTCCGCCAAGAGGGGAGCCGCCATGTTCCCTCCTTTGTCGACGGCGCTGATCACGGCCTGGCCGACGTGCACCATCGCGCCAAATCCCAGGATAAATGTGAGAAGGTAGAAGAACCCGATGAACCCGGTGGCGTAAAATACTGAGGTCCGCGCCGCCTTCGAATCTGGAACAGTGTAGAAGCGCATCAGGATGTGGGGGAGTCCCGCAGTCCCGAGCATAAGCGCAAGACCGAGGGAGATGGCCTCCCAGGGATTGGAGACGAGCTTCCCCGGGCCAAGGACGTTCTGGGTCGGGTACTTCGCTACTGCCGCCTGGAAGAGGGCGATGGGGTTCATCCCGAACGACCAGAGTGTCATGATTGCAAGGATAACTGCTCCTCCGAGAAGAAGAACGGCCTTGATGATCTGGACCCATGTCGTGGCGAGCATGCCCCCGAAGAGGACATACAGGAGCATGACGCACCCCACGATGACCACCGCGACCTCGTACGGGAGTCCGAACATCAGCCTGATCAGGTTTCCCGCCCCGACCATCTGTGCGATAAGGTAAAATGAAACCGTCGCGAGTGTCCCGACCGCCGCCGCGATGCGGGCGGGTGTCGCCCTCAGCCGGAACGCCACGACATCGGCAAACGTGTATTTCCCGAGGTTGCGCAGGGGCTCGGCGATAAGGAACACTATCAGAGGCCACCCGACGAGCCAGCCGGTGGAGTAGATGAGTCCGTCGAACCCGGAGAGTGACACCAGTCCGGCGATGCCGAGAAAGCTCGCCGCGCTCATGTAATCACCGGCAAGAGCCAGACCGTTCTGGAACCCGGTGATCCCGTGTCCTGCAGCATAGTACTGCACCGTGCTCTTCGTGCGTCGGGCCGCCCAGTACGTGATCCCGAGGGAAATAGCGATGAAGATGAAGAAGAATATGATTGCCTCCACGCTCACCTGGCCGAGTGAAGTCGAGGGAAGCGGAGTCTGTGCTGGATTCATGTGTTATCTCCTCAGCTTTGCGATTTTTTCATCGTACACACGGTTTGCCCATCGCACGTAGATCGTGGTGAGCACCCACGCAGACAGGATCACAACCACCCCCAGGAGGATTCCAAGACTGAGCCCGGGAGTCAGGATTGATCCCATCAGCGGCTTGTCGAACGCGATGAGCAGGATAAAGCCGAAGTAGATCGCCAGCATGCACACACTCAATGTGAGTGCGACCCGCCAGCGTTGAGCTGAGACCTTCTTGAGAGCCTCTTTGCGGTCATCCATAGCGACCTCGTCGATGGTGGAATGATGCGTGATCAACCTTCCGGGACATCAGAAGAACATCCATTGCCCCTGGAGTGTAAACAGCATGAAGCTCTTCTTGAATTCGGGATACGGGTTGGACGCGTTCACGGCGGAGACAAGACCCGCCTGTGTGTCCGAGACCATTTCCCACATTCCCTTGAAGTTGAAGTTGTGCCCGCGCGGCACGTAGTTCAGGCCCAGGCCGAACCGTGTCTCGGACTTGAGGTCCTGAAGATACGTGTACTGCGCATCGGTGATCGTCGCAGCGGGTGGCAGACCGTACTGGTAGGGGTTTGTGGATGTGACCATCCTGGAATCAAACTTGGCCACCGGCTGCAGGTTCAAGCTCTTTATGTAGTAGCCGGCCTCGGCAAACAGGACGTTCTGCTTCGGGACAAGTCTTGACACTGCATCCGTACGGGCGATACCGCCTGAGACCTCCGACCCGTCGGGGAAACCGCCGTTCAGCATCTGATATCCGAGGCTCACTGTCAGGCCGTCCCCTTCCCCCATCGGGTGGTCCAGGAAGAGGTCAGCGGCGTAACTGCTGTAGTTTCCCTGCATGTCGACTCCCCCTCCGAGTGCGAGCACGTCTTTCTTGCCGAAATATGTGCCCGTATAGTAGTAGTACCCGATCCCTCCAAACAGATCCGGCGTCTGCTTGTCCCAGAAATCGTACTGCAGACGGAGCGTCGTGCGGAAGGGGGAGTACAACGCCTGGAGGGGGGCAGCGCCGCCGGGGTTGGCACGGGACCGGCCGTCGGAGACGCTGAGACGGTATTCGAGACGATTATCAACGAAGAGCCCGCGGGCCATCACCGCCACGTCCCGGCCCACGAAGTTGTCGAGACCGTTCGGCGAGCCGTTGTTCGCCCCGAATGTGTACGCACCGTAGTTCACCGGCATGAGAGATATCGCCCCCTGGAGTCCGTTACGCGTCGGGCCGATCAACATCAGTCCCGACATAATGCTGAATTCCTGAGATGCGATGTAGGCCATCTGCGCGTCGAGGAGGTTGACTGACGGCGTCGTGTTCTTCACCCCGGAGGTGATCCTTCCGACGGTTGCCACCTCGAAATCGAAGAAAAACGTGAACGACGGGGTCACCTTCCCGCTGAAGAGAAGCCTCATCCTCCGTATGAACATCTGGTGCTGCCACCTCCGGTTGTAGGCGGACGAAGAATCCTGCGCTGCGGTCGGCAAGTCCTGCTGAAGCTCCAGAGAAGGCTGGAGAAGTCCGCCGATTCGTATGGAAACATCCTTGTTCAAGCGGAGCGATCCGTCGTCGTACGTCACCGGCGTTCCTTCCTGTGCGTACGCTGATCCTCCGACAGCGAGCGCAAGGAGAGCCAGCGTGATCCAACAGCAACATTGTCGTCCCATGGGAAGCCCCTTCTGTTGATTGTTGTGATAGGTGGATTATGTGACTTGCGCATTCAAACTCACTCTTCAAGCGTCGTCAGATCACCTTCATCCATGCCGAGCGCCCGGGCCTTCAACACCCTGCGCATGATCTTGCCCGAGCGGGTCTTCGGCAGCGATTGGACAAACTCGATGGTTTCCGGCTTTGCGATCGGCCCTACCTCATGGGCGATATGGGCCTTGAGTTCGTCCACCAGCGTGTCGGTCTTTATCGCGTTCGCCTTCAGAATAACATAGGCATGGATGGCGATTCCCTTGATCTCGTGGGGGAGGCCGATCACGGCCGCTTCGGCAACAGAGGGATGGCTCACGAACGCGGATTCGAGCTCGGCGGTACCCAGGCGGTATCCGCTTACTTTTATTACGTCATCGACGCGCCCGATGATCCAGAAGTACCCGTCTTCGTCTTTCCTGGCGGAATCTCCGGCCGTATACATCCCGGGATAGCGGCCCCAGTACGTCTTCACGTACCGGTCGGGATCCTTATAGACCGTGCGAAGCATTGCCGGCCACGGCTTCTTCAGCACGAGGAACCCTTCCTCCCCCGCCTTGACGGGTTTCCCCTCCTCGTCGACAACATCCGCTTCAACACCGGGATACGGGCGGGTGGCGGAACCGGGTTTCAGGGTCATTGCCGGCATCGGGGTTATCATGAACATGCCTGTTTCGGTCTGCCACCACGTGTCCATGATCGGGCATTTCTCTTTGCCGATATTCTTGTGGAACCAGCGCCACGCCTCGGGATTGATCGGTTCACCCACAGAGCCGAGAAGCCGGAGCGAGGAGAGATCGTGGCGGTTGGGCCATGCATGGCCAAAACGCATGAGGCCGCGGATCGCGGTGGGGGTCGTGTACATCACCGACACGCCGTACTTCTCCACGATGGACCACCACCTGTCGGGGAACGGAAAAGTGGGCGCCCCTTCGTACATCACCGATGTCGCCCCCGCAATGAGCGGCGCGTAGACGATATAGGAATGGCCCGTCACCCATCCTGGATCCGCGGTACACCACCACCTGTCTTCTTCTTTAATGTCGAACACATCCTTGAATGTGGCGTATACGCCGACCTGGTAGCCACCGTGTGTATGGAGTATCGCCTTCGGCTTCCCCGTCGTCCCGGAGGTGTAGAGGATGTAGAGCGGGTCCTCGGCATCCATCTCTTCGGTCTCGCATCGCTGCGAGGTCCTGACGAGAGGCATCGACATCAGGTCGTGATACCAGTAGTCGCGACCCGCTTCCATCGACACTTCCTTCCCCGTGTGGCGGACGACAACGACATTTTCGGGAGCGGCGGTGCGTCTCAAAGCCTCGTCGACGATCTTCTTCAGCTCGACGACCTTGCCGTTCATAAAGCCGCCGTCCGCGGTCACGATGACCTTCGACTCGCTGTCCTCGATCCGTCCGTGGAGGGCTTCAACCGAAAACCCTCCATAAACGACGGAATGCACGGCGCCGATCTTCGCCGTGGCCAGCATCGCGATCACCGTCTCGGGAATGCGGGGCATATAGATCGTGACGCGGTCCCCCTTGCTGACACCCATGCTTTTCAGGACGTTGGCAAACTTGCATACCTCCCGCCCAAGGGCGTGATAGGAGAACGTCCGCACCTCTCCTTTCTCGCTTTCCCAGATGAGGGCAAGCTTGTTTCGCCGCCACGTGCGCACGTGGCGATCGATGGCGTTGGCAACGATGTTGGTCTTTCCCCCGACGAACCATTTGAAAAACGGCTTGTTGGAATCGTCGAGAACCTTATCCCATTTCTTGAACCAGGTCAATTCTTCCGCGCGCCTTGCCCAGTAGGCCTCGAGATTCTCGGACGCCTCTTTCCGCAACGCCTCGGGGTCCTGCACGTTCGCCTGTGCGATGACGTCAGCAGAAGGGGTATATACTTCGCCTTTGGGTGTGTTGATGCTGTTACCGGCGGACATAGTCCGGCCCTCCATGTGGTTGGATGATGTCAGTTGGATGATTTCAATTGGCTGATATCAGTGGATTGCGTTCAGCTCAAAGAGTGAGGCGGTACTTCAATATGCGGCTCCCGACTACGGGGCGCGCGATGAAGTACATCAAAGGATAACGGACGTGCTTTCTGAACTATTATTCGTGACGTGTGATTCTGTGTGAGCCTGATCGAGTCGTCTTATCGGTCCGCTTCAAGAAAACAGAATGCATGAATGCGTAAGGGGGGGAACAAGGTAAGCTTTCGGGGGTTGGAGCATGCTCATAGGAGGCACAATGTTGCCCTGTTTCGAAACGAGTAACTTCCAGGAACTGAGGCACCTTCAGGGAAGCCTGACGCGAAGCCTGAAACGAAGCCTGAAGCGAAGATAGAAACGGCGATTGTGAAAAGCAACAGCAAAGGCGGCCCCCCGGGCGCCGGTAACTGGCCGCCGACCGGCCACGGATGGCTTACGGGATAGGCCCACGGATAGGCTCACGGATAGGCCCACGGATGGGCCCACGGATGGCCCACGGATAGGCGACGGATGGGCCCACGGCTATGGGTCCACGGATAGGCCCACGGATAAGGCTCACGGATAGGCCCGGAATGGGGCACGAATAGGCCCATGAATAAGATAGAACTGTCACATTTTGGCGTCCATCCTGAGCAACCGCCTGTCCGGTTCATCATGCAAAACCAGCTTTCCGTCCCGGCGCATGTCGACTCGGCACATTCCGGAATGATCGCCTTTCATCAGAAGGATTACGGCAATGCAATAGATGAATTGAAGCAGGCGAACCAGCAGGACCCGAATATCCTGTACCATCTTGCGCTCGCGTTCCAGGGGAGCGGCAAGACGGACGAAGCAAAGGAGTACGCCACTTGGGCGGCGAAATACAATGTCCTGCCGTTCATGAACTATGCGTACGTCCGGATAAAAGCGGAGAAACTTCTGGCGGCGCTGTAGGAGACAGGGAGTGCGGCCCGGACGATCAGTCGAGCGTCTCACAACGACGCCAGACCGGCAGCCCTGGTCGGAATTTGCGCGTTTTACGGCCAGGCCGGAGGCGCGTTAATGCCAAGCCGAAGGCGTGCTAGTGCCCAGTCGACGGCGTGCTAATGCCCAGCCGAAGGCACGTTAACGCCAGGCCGGAGGCGCGTTAACGCCAAGCCGAAGGCGCATCTAAGGATTGACCAGAGCCCGTATCACAATAACCGCCAGCAAAATCAGGACCAGGACCGCAAGGAGCATGGGGAGCATTTTTATCCACGGCATCCCTGCGGTCTTTCCCTGAAATCGTATGAACGGCTTCGTCACAGGCCTCCTGGTATCGCCCGTCGGACGGGTAAAGACCTTCGATATCGAGAATGACGCACGTTTCAGATGCCGGAGCTCAGCGAGCATCTCACCCACCGATTGATAGCGGTCTGCCGGGCGCTTTTCGAGCGCCCGTTCGATAATCGAGACAAATCCGGGGGAGAGGTCCGGGCGATACTGGCGGATGGGAATTACTTCCTCATTCTGGACCGAAGAAAACATGGCCTCTTTATTTTCTCCCCGGAAGGGGAGCTGGCCCGACAACATATGGTAAAAGAGGACTCCCAGGGAAAATATGTCGGACCTTGGATCGACCGGCACTCCCTGAATCTGTTCGGGGGACATGTATGCTGCGTCCTCCGCTGTGCCCGCCGGCCTTTCGAGCTTCAGCACATCTCTCAGGTTCTCCAGTCCGAATCCGAGAATCTTGAGCCGCCTCTTGGAATTCACAATGATGCTGCTGCACCGGAGATTCCTGTGGAGAATGCCGTTGCTGTGAGCTTCCTGAAAGGCCGAACAGATACCAATGGCGAAATTGATGGCGACCTGGTTGTTCATGATCGGCATGCTGGACTTCAGACTCTCGCCGTCGACGAACTCCATCACAACGAAATAGTCGCTCTTTTCCACCTTGAGCGAATAGAACGCGCATATGCAGGGGTGTGTAAGGAGCGCGGCGCCTGTCGCATCATGCTTCAGCTTGACCTTATCGGATTCGGAAAGTTTCTGGCGGATCGGGAGGAACTTGAGCGCGACAAGGCGGTCGCGCTTGGTGTCCTGGGCCTTGTAGACGGCCCCGCTGGCCCCTTCGCTCAGCTTCTCGAGTATCTTGTAGTGCGAGATTGTCTTTTCTTCCATCGCAGTCTCCTCATCTGGGTACGGTGTGACACGCTGGGATATGACGGAGTTCGCAGTCCGGCTTGCATTCCCCCGGTCATGGCAGGCGGCTACGGTTTCCGTACATTTGCTGTCCAGTCGGTGACGAGCGTAAGATCGGCCGGCCGGGTGTCGGAAGGATTGTAGACACCGGGCAGCCGTTGATTGTCGGGGGTTATACCCCGTACGAACCTGACCCCGCGTGAGTGGGCATCGAATACCTCCCGCGGTTTCCCCACGTTCACGTTGGAACCCGAGTCCGATACTTCCACCGCCGTCACCCTCGAGTCCATCGACATGAAGTAGAGGAGCTCTCCGTGCCCGGAAACGGAGAACTCTCCCCGTCCGTAACCCGGATCATACGATACGCCCTCTGCCACGGTGGCGGGAAGACCCCGCAACTCGAGCCCACCCGGATCGAACGGCTGGGCTATCAACGCTCCCTCTTCTATGAAGAGAAGGCAGCTATTCCCGTAGACGACGTTCGAGTGTTTGCGCAGCAGCTCTTTGTTCTCTTTCCCGTCGAGTGAACCGACGTAGATGATGTCCGAGGATGAAGAGCGCGCAAGGTAGAGGAAATGCTTGCCGTCCGGCAGGAACCAGGGCCAACGGTGTGAATGTTCAAGTCTCGACGGATCAAGCTTCGTCACGGGGGAGGGAGTCCCCCCCGCGGCCGGAATCTGACAGATGGGTTCGGACGAAGAGGGAGAAAACAGGATCATGCCATCGCCGCTCCAGGTGGCCCCCCTGCCGGAAGCCGATTCGCAGAGCGTGTTGACCGCTCCTCCGGACGCGTCAATCCTCCTGAGCTTCCCCCCCGAGAAGAAACCGATGGACCTGCTGTCCGGCGACCAGAACGGGTATGACGCTTCTTCGGTCCCCGCAAGCGGCACACACTGCAGAGAATTGAGAGAACGAACCCAGAGGCGGGTAACTCCCGCGGAGTCCGTTGCGGCAAATGTCAGCTTCTTTCCATCCGGCGCGAGAGCAAAATGTCCTCCGCTGGCACCGCCGGAGGTCCGGGCAAATGTGGAATTCTCCGGCGGGCGGATGAATGAGCGGACTGTGCGTGATTCGGAGGCCGTCCCCCGGAAATACAGGAGCGCAAACGACACTGCCGCGACAACGAAAATTAGAACGAGAACCCAGGGGAGAATCCTGCCTGATCTCTGGGGAGAGGAAGCAGCTGCAGGATCGGATCCCTTTACTCCATCTGCTCCGGCCGGGCGATTTTCCGGCTGCGCCGGCGAGAAATCCCCCCACTTTATCAATCCGGCATTCAGGGTCCCGGGGTCAAGGGGGGGAGGCCTGAAGGGCTCTACCACCTTCACCTTATATGTTCCAACCTTCACCATACGTTCGCCACCGGGTCCGCCTGCAGCCCTGAGGTAGCGGCGTAGGTCTTTGGCCAGCTCTCTTGCCGATTGATATCTCTCTTCCTGGTCTTTCACCAGGCATTCAAGAACAACCGCGTCGAGAGTATTGTCGATCCCCTCGACGGCAGATGAAAGAGGGTGGGGCTCAACGGTCAGTATTTCCTCCATGAGTGCTGCTTCGTCCGCCCCCCGAAACGGGGGTCGTCCCGACAGCATCTCGTAGAGCACCACGCCGAGAGAGAAAATGTCCGTCCGCTGGTCTGAGGCGTGCCCCTGGATCAACTCGGGGGACATGTAGGCGGCTGTGCCGGCGGTACTCGCTTCCCTCGCCTCCGGTGAGAGTCCTCCTCTTCTGATGAGCCCGAAATCCATGACCTGAACGACCCCGTCCTTCCGGATCATGATGTTTTCCGGCTTGATATTCCGATGGATCATCCCGTGTTCATGGAGGATTGCAAGTCCTTCAGCGACCTGCATCCCGATCTCGATCGCCCGTCTGACCTGCACGGGTCCGGCCGTCAGCTTCTTCCTGAGGGTCTCCCCCTCCACATAGTCCATGACAATGAACATCTGTCCTTCATGTTCCTTTATCGCCTGGACGGTGCAGATGTTCGGGTGGGTCAGTGTCGAGGCGGCCCTCGCTTCAAGGATTGAACGGGCGCGATCGACTTCTGAGTGGGAAAGCTGAACGGGCAGAAACCTGAGGGCTACCGTCTGGCCGAGCGTGAGATCCTGGGCCTTGTACACCACGCCCATGCTCCCCTCACCGAGCTTCTCGAGGATCTTATAGTTCAAGATCGTCTGGCCGACCATCGCACACTCCTACAGGTATGCAGGATACCACTATTTCAGGAGATTCTCAATGAGGCGGGGGGTCGGGGGATATCACGTTCGATTGCGCTTACAGGTCGGTGAATGTGTTCAACGGAAACCATGTCTTTTCGGTGAAGCTGGGGTTCTGACGTACAGTGGAGGGAGGGGAAGCATTGACTTTGCCTTCCCCCCTTCCTACATTTTCTTTCAACGTTCTTTAGCGCCTTCGATCTGAAGGCGCCGATTTCCTGCCTCCAGTTTTTCCTATTTCGAGGGACATTCGTTCCACCGGAGAAGAATCCCATGGTCACCCGAATTGTCGCACCTCTCCTTGCTGCAGCCACGCTGCTCCCGATCTGTACCTTTACAGCCCCCCCGAATCCCGGGGATGCAAGGGTTTCATCCCGCATCGTGAAGGCCACCGTATACACCGACAGGGCGATGGTGACACGGGAGGGAAAGGCGGACGTCACACCGGGGGTCCGGCAGATAACGATCGGTGGTCTCCCCCCCATTCTGCAGGACCAGTCGGTCCGGGTCTCCGCCTCCGGGAGCGCACAGGCAAAGATTCTCGAAGTGAAGGTGGACCGGGTGTTCCTGGATACCGTCTCCGCCGCCAGAATCACGCCCCTTCTCCAGACGCGGAAGACGCTGAACGAAGAGATCCGCGTGCTGAACGACCGCCTGGCCGTCCTGACACATCAGCGGGATTTTCTGAACAAGATCACCATCGCATCACAGGAGTCCATCGCCCGGGAGCTGAGAACACAGAAACCCTCCGCGGACGACTGGGGAAAGCTCCTGGGATTCTTCGACGCCGAATTCTCGAAGCTCGACGCGGAATCGCGCCAGATAGACGGAAAGCGGACGACGCTTCAGGAGAAACTGGAGGCGGTGGAGAAGGAGCTGGCTTCAGCCGGAGGGAATCCGGAGAAGATCGAGAAACTGATCACGGTCGTATTCGATGTACAGCGGGGCGGTTCGCTTGCGATAGAAGCGTCGTATCTGATCTCACAGACCGGCTGGACGCCGACGTATGACATCCGCGTTGCTTCCGCCGATACGATGGTGGAGCTGACATATGCGGCATTCGTGCGGCAGAATACGGGAGAGGACTGGAAGGATATCCAGATGACTCTCTCCACAGCACAGCCTGCCCTCGGCGGCACACCGCCTGAATTGCAGCCGTGGTACGTGAGCGTTGCGCCGCAAATCCGGGGAGGAAGGGCTGAGGGTGGAGTGGCGATACTGGATGAGTCAGCGCCCACGGGGGGAGCCAAGATGCTGCGGAAGGACCGGCCTCTGCCGGCCAGCGTCGCCGCCGCCGCCCCCGTTGCCTACCAGACAGCAGAAGTGAGGGAATCGCTCACATCCGCGTCGTTCCCGATCACGGGGGAGACGACTGTTCCGGCGGACAACGCAGACCACAGGGTGACGGTCATGATAGCGCCGCTCGGAGGTTCGTTCAGCCACAGCGCCGCTCCGAAGCTGCAGGCGGAGGCCTTTTTCAAAGCCGCGCTGCGCAACAGCACGGACTATCCCCTGCTCCCGGGCCCGATGAGCGTGTATGTCGACAACGGCTTCGTGAGCATCTCCAGACTTCCGGCGGTGATGCCCGGAGAGAAATTCGATGCTTTCCTCGGGGCGGACAACGGCGTTCACATCGAGCGGAAACTGCTCAACAGGGTGATAGACATCTCGGGCCTCTTCTCCAAAACGAGGAAGACCCGCTACGAGATACTCATTATTGCGGAAAACCGGAAGAAGACGGCCCAGACGCTCTCCCTCAAGGAGAACGTCCCCGTCTCACAGGATGAGCGTGTGAAGGTGGAGATCGTTCTCCCCCACCCCGATGAGGCGTCGCCCGACGCGAACGGGATACTCACCTGGCAGATCCATCTCGCCCCGGGAGAGAAAAGAGAATTCAGGGTGCAGTATTCGATAGAAGCGCCGATCGACCTGAATGTGGGAGGAATCGAATGAATACCGGCTGTCCGGCGGAGATCGCTCTCGTCGTCATCATCGCGCTCGTCGTGTTCGCCGTACTGGCGAGGATAGCGCTCCATTTCTTCCTGGGAGTACATGTCGCGGAGAAAATCGGAAGGGGCCACAATGCCGCACTGGGGATCGAATACGCAGGATATTTCCTGGGCGTTCTTCTCATTGCCGGCTCCGTGCTGGAGGGGATCTCAGGGGCGGGACGCACTGCGGGGCAGCCTCCTGGGTGGACGACATAGAGAACGTCGCCGATTCTGCGCCGGAAAACGGCGACGTCAATTCGTTCATAACGGACGACACATCGTACTTTGTCGCGACGCTTGCCGTCCTCTCGTGCCATCCTTCGCTCTCAAGCTGGCTCGACTATTATCCCGAACACCTGAGCGGCCGGCAGTTCTTCGAACGCAAAACCATCGAGGCGATACTAAACCGTTTCGCCAACATAACCCCCGGCCCTCTCCAGCATTGCACAAACGCGCTCTTCACGACGATGCCCGTCGTCCCGGAAGGCTTCTATTCCGGGAAGCAGATGCGATCCGAGGACTGGAAATACCTCCGGCCCGTGTACTGAGCGGCGACAAGCTCGGGTTGAATTTCGGCATGTACCTGGGAGGAACGGGTATCGGGATCGGAGCCCAGGCAATAGGGACAAGCACTTCCACGTGGACTGCGTTCGCGCGCGTTGACCCGGGTCAGATCCAGGCGCGGCGCAGAAGGACGACTTTCACAAGCTGCGTGAGTGACACATAGCAGAGAAGCGTAAGGAGAAGGAGCGGCCAGTAGAGTTCGGGAAGCGCCGTGAACCCCAGCGAGGAGGCAAAGGGGGAGTAGGGTAGGTACATCCCGAAAATCATAATGAGCGTCGAGGTGATGACAAGGGGGAGGCTCGCCCGGCTCTGCAGGAACGGAATCTTGTTCGTGCGGATGACATGGATGATCAGGGTCTGCGTCATCAGCGATTCCACGAACCATCCCGTCCGGAAAAGGGACGCGTGGGCGGGATCCCAGCAGTTGAACACATACAGCATGATAAAGTAGGTCGTGTAATCGAACACCGAGCTGATGGGCCCGATGTACAGGATGAACTTCTTTAGCTCGTCCATGGACCAGGGACGCGGCCGCGTAATCTGCTCGGGATCGACGTTGTCTGTCGGGATCGGCACCTGGGAGAAGTCGTACAGCAGGTTATTTGTCAACACCTGGATGGGGGCCATCGGGACGTACGGGAGGAACGCGCTCGCCCCGAGCACGCTGAACATGTTGCCGAAGTTCGAGCTTGCGCCCATCCGGACGTACTTGATGATGTTCGCAAAGACCTTCCGCCCCTCGAGGACCCCCTCTTCCAGTATCATCAGGCTTTTTTCGAGCAGGATGATGTCCGCGGACTCTTTGGCGATGTCCACCGCCGAATCCACCGAGATACCGACATCGGCCGCCTTCAGGGCCGGCGCATCGTTGATGCCGTCTCCCATAAACCCGACCACGTGACCTCTCTCCCGGAGTATGCGGATGATCCTCTGCTTGTGAGCCGGTGAGAGACGCGCGAAAAGGGTCGCCTTTTCGACGGCATCCGCCAGCTCCGCGTCGGTCAGCTTTTCAATCCCCGTCCCCAACACAACCTTGTCCGTCGGCATGCCGACGTCGTGACAGACCTTTTTGCTCACAAGGTCGTTGTCACCTGTGAGGATCTTGACGACAACCCCGTGCTTCTGGAGGGCAGCGATCGCCGGTGCAGCGCTGTCCTTCGGGGGGTCCAGGAAGGCGACGTAGCCGATCAACACAAGCTCGGATTCATCGTCCTTTGAATATGCCGTCTTCAGCTCAGGTTCCTTGTACGCCACGGCAAGAACACGGAAGCCATTGGTACTGAGGCGCTCGTATTCTTCCTTCAGGTCCTCAATGAGAATGGGGTCCATGGGGAGAAGATCCCCCTCGAGCTCGAACCGGGTACAACGGGGGAAGACTTCCTCCGGAGCTCCCTTCGTCAGGAGACGGTGGTTTCCCTCGGGAGTCGCCACGATGACCGACATCAGGCGTCTCTTGAAGTCAAACGGGATTTCGTCGATCTTTTTGTAGGCGGCGAGTGTCACCTGATCCAGTACTTCACGGTGATCGAGTATCGCGCGGTCGAGGACGTTCCTCAGTCCGGTCTGGAAATGACTGATGAGGTAGGCGTCGACAAGCACCGCGTCACTTTCCTTCTGAATGACGTCACAGTGGTGCTCGAGTATGACCCGGTCCATCGTCAGCGTGCCGGTCTTGTCGGTACAGAGGATATCCATAGCACCGAGGTTCTGAATCGCGTTGAGGCGTTTGACGATTACCTTCTTGCGCGACATCAGGAGTGCACCCTTGGAGAGGCAGACCGAGACTATCATGGGGAGCATTTCAGGGGTGAGGCCGACTGCCACCGCGAGCGCGAAGAAGAACGCCTCCCCCCAGTTTCCCTTCGTGATCCCGTTGATCAGGAACACCAAGGGGACCATCACCATCATGAACTGGATCATGAGCCAGGTGAACCTCTTGATCCCCTTGTCAAAGCTTGTCTCCACCTGGTCGCCGGCGATCGTGCTCGCCATACTGCCAAAGTACGTCGACTTCCCCGTGGTGACAACCACCCCCGTCGCCGAACCGCTCTCCACGCTCGTGCCAAGGAAGCAGAGATTCGAGAGCTCGATCGGGGTGAGGTTCTCCCGTGTCTCACGAGCGTCAAACTTCTCGACCGGCAACGATTCGCCCGTCAGGCTCCCCTGAATAATGAACAGATCCTTCGACGTCACAACACGGATGTCGGCCGGGATCATGTCCCCCGCAGCGAGGGCGACCATGTCACCCGGAACGAGGTGTCCAAGGGGCATCTCGGCCTGCTGGCCGTCCCGGATTACCGTCGCCGTGACCTTGATCATCGCCTTCAGTTTCGCTGCGGCCGTATCGGCGCGGCTTTCCTGTACGAACCGGAGCATGACGCCAAGAACAACCATCAGGCACATCACGCTCCCGGCCCGGATGTCGCCGGTGAGGAACGAGATCGTTGCGAGCGCGGAAAGGAGGATGACTAGCGGGTTGCGGAGCGTGACAATCATCCGGAACAACCAGCCGTGGTGCACTTCCTGCGCAACTTCGTTGGGGCCGTACTGTTCGAGCCGCGCATCAGCCTCGGCCTGGGTCAGGCCGGCGGCTGATGTCTTGAGGGATTCGAGGACCTGTGCGGATTCTTTGCGGGACGATTCGACGAGGAGGGGGGAAACTGCTATCCCCGCCCCCGCCTTTTTAAGTGGAGCTGGAATTACGGGGGCGCTATTGTTCGTCGATACCGGCGGCACTGCGTGACGGGATCAGGGGGCGTGGACGATTCTCTGGTTGAATGGCAAGATACTATGTTAAAGGGAATTGTTCAACCTAATTTGTCATAGCGAGAACACGAATTCGACGAAGGGCTGCCAGACCGGCCCGGGTGCCGGGGAGTTGATATCAAGGAGCTGGGCGCCACGAACACCGAGGAGTGCCCGGTTCCCCCTTCCGAGCTCGATCGCGACCCCTCCTCCGAACGAAAGGACCGCGCTCGTGCTCTTGAGGTTGCCGATGGCAGTACGGCCGTCCCCGGCCCCCGCGATGGAGTCGGGGTTCGTCGGTGTGTAGTCAATAAGCGGCTGCCATGCCACACCCAGATGGAGGAACCCGTTCACAAAGGATCCGCTGTACGCGCTATTGATCGTGAGGCCGAATGCCGCTCCCAGAGACTGCTCCTCCCCTGAATCGTCGAAGTACGACACGTACTGATGCTTGCTGCCGAACGGCGGATCGACTGTCGTTGTGACGGTTGCCCGCGAACGGAACCGGACGGCGTTGAGCTGCATCCCCGCGTCAAAGCGGGCGCCAAACTGGTCTCCGACAGTAAAGAAACTCACTCCCCCCCGGAAGTTCGTGAACTGATTGCCCCCCGCTGTCGCGTATACCCCTCCCGCGGTCAGCCCGAAATGGTGCGCCACTGTAAGCTGGAGGTCAAGACTGTATTCGCTCGAGGGGATATCCCACGTGAGGTTTCCCCTGGGAGAAGTCGCCCCGGAGTTTGGAGCCGGCTGGATGCCGGATCCGGGCGCCGGGTCTATGGACCCCTTGATGATCGGGGCGTTGTCCACCGCAAATCCGGGGATTACCTGTAATGTCCCGGGAACGGGATCAATCGTAACGTTGATGGGTGTCCTGGCAATCGGCCCGCTCAGCGAGACCTGATTGAGCGTGAAGGTTTCGGACGTAACGCAACCCGCCGCCGTCAATGAAAGGCAGACCGGGACCAGACACCAGATCCGGGAACTGCTGGTTTTCATTTGAGTCGCTCCCTGTTGGTGATAGTATAGAGTGACTTGCGCTCTGTAATGTACAATTCTTCAGATTCGAATTCCCCATTTTTTTGTTGGAAGATTTTCTTTGGAACGGACTAAACCTTTTTGCCCCTTCGCTGGTCAAAAATCTGATAAGTTGGTCAAAATCAGCAAATGAAGAGAGAAGCGTTCCGAAAAAATTCTCCGTTAACCATGTGGCGGCTCGCCGCGCTTCTCTGCCTCCTTTTTGGCCTCCGCTTTTCCCCGGCACCGGGTGTTCAGGCATCGCCTGTGAATCGTCCCTCCCCTGTTCAGCATTCAGACTTTGACCGGCCCGCGACTCATCCCATTATCAGGGGAGATGGAGCAACCGGAAGGAATGCCGTACACCTGAGGGTTTCCCACGCAATCCGAAGGAGGGGTGGGAAGCACAAGCCGATTGTCGGTTGTCCGGATCCCGGCCGCACCGTGACGTACCGACCTGTCGCTCAATTCCCGCGGGAAGAATCGGTCGCATGCAAACCCGATACATCGCTCCTGCGGTTCAGAGGACCACCCGACACGAGAGCCGTGCTGGAGATATCAAGGGGGGATATGATATGAATGCGGGACGTGTGAAATTGCTTGCGGGATTCACGGCTCTTGGTCTTTGTCTGTTTTTCCACACACCCGCGCATGCCGGCGGACCCCGGCACCCTCTGGTCAGATATCTCTCTCCCCTTCCGGATTCCAGGTACATCCTTCCAGGCTCAAACATCATCATCAGAACAGACCGCCCGATAGGGGCTGACGCCGCGTCCCGGCTGATTCGCAGCATCGCCGGGGCGCGCAGCGGGATACACGGATATGCCGTCCGTGTCTCCGACGACCAGCGCACGGTGACCTGCCAGCCCGAATCTCCCTTCGCAGCAGCAGAGGAAGTCATAGTGGATGTCGATACCGCGCTCGCATTGTGGCCAGGTCCCACCGGCGGTGGAGAGTTTACGTTTACAACCTCGGGCACAATGCCCGATCCCGTGGCCCTCCGAAAAAACCTTCGTGCAAACGATCCCCCCGAAGCTGTCCCCGCTCCGGGACGAGCGCGCAAGCAGGGACCAACGAGCGTCGCGGACGGGGTGGTTCTTCCGAACATCGACGTGACACTTTCCACTCCCACCTCTCCCGGCTATCTCTTTCTCTCCCCCCTGCCATGGGACGCAACATCGATCCCCTCGCTCCTCATACTGCGGAATGACGGGACCCCGGTGTTCGCGCGCGATCTGCCGGCAAACGGATATGATTTTAAACCCCAGCCGAACGGCATGCTGACGTATTTCGACGACGGATCCGGGGCATTCCTGGTGATGGACCGGACATACACGGTCGTTGACACACTCAAGTGCGGGAACGGGTACGTAACGGACCCTCACGAACTTCGAATCCTGCCGAACGGACACGCGCTGATGCTGGGGGTGGATGACGAAACTATCGACATGTCGCGAATCGTCCCGGGCGGGTATTCCTCAGCACTTGTGGTGGGCTACATCATACAGGAGCTCGACCAGAGCAAAAACGTCGTCTTCCAGTGGCGGAGCTGGGATCACTTCCGGATAACTGACGGGATGCATATCGACCTCACCGCGACCTGGATCGACTACGTCCACGGCAACGCGCTGGACGTTGACACTGACGGGAACATACTCTTTTCCAGCCGCCATATGAACGAGATCACAAAAATAGACCGTGAGTCCGGCGAGATCATCTGGAGGCTCGGCGGGACGAACAACCAGTTCCGGTTCGTCAATGACCCGATCGGGTTCTCCTACCAGCACGCCGTGCGCCGCATCGCCAACGGGGATATCACTCTCCTTGACAACGGGGATTTTCACGTCCCCGCCTTCTCGCGCGCCGTGGAGTATGCGCTGGACACCGAACAAATGACGGCAACACTGGTCTGGCAGTACCGTAACACTCCGGATGTATTCGGATTCGCGATGGGCTTCGTGCAGCGGATGGAGAACGGGAATACGCTCATAGGCTGGGGGGCGGGGAATCCGAGCGTCACGGAGGTGACCGCCGACGGGACGAAAGTGTACGAGATGACGTTTGATCCCGGTGTATACAGCTACAGGGCGTTCAGGTACGACTGGCAACCGGCCGCTGTCACTTCCGCCTCCCCGGAGCGGACTCCGGCAACGTACATGCTGGGCCAGAATTATCCCAACCCGTTCAATCCGTCAACGACAATACAGTTTTCGATCGCACGACAATCCCCCGTGAGTCTCGAGGTGTTCAATACGCTCGGGCAAAGGGTCGCCACGCTCGTGGACGAGGAGAGGCCGGCAGGGAGTTACTCGGAACGGTTCGACGCGACGCGGCTGGCGAGCGGCGTGTATCTGTACAGGTTGAAGGCGGGAAACTTCACCACCGTGCAGAAGATGGTGCTTCTCCGATAGT
>Ga0182017_10000919_pt1 | contig 23057 bp, 21 predicted proteins | sample 712E3DmetaG_FD_120492 | JGI IMG/M metagenome (GOLD analysis project Ga0182017, IMG submission 120492) | Permafrost microbial communities from Stordalen Mire, Sweden - 712E3D metaG | ecosystem: Environmental > Terrestrial > Soil > Wetlands > Permafrost | place: Sweden: Stordalen | collected... | reverse complement strand
TGATAGATCCCTGATGATAGTGACGATCTCGGTGATGCTGTGTCCTATCCGGGCGAGGTCTGATATGATCACTACATCCCATCGGTTCACGTTGGAAAAAAGTTCTTGCACCCGCCGGGCGCGCTCGCCCTTGAGGGAAGGGACCTCAACGGTGATGTAATTGTCTATGGGGAGATTCTTATTTTCCGCATAGTCCTGTATCGTGCTCTTCTGTCCGGTTGCGTCCTTATCCTCGACAGATATCAACAAATACGCTATGCTGCTCATTGTTTATCCCACACTATAAAATTATTATACACTAATTACGTAGCATATTAAATAGATATATAAATATATTTTCTTGTGATGAATAAACGGTGATTAATACCGTTCTTTATGATGCTATAATATTCCACTAAATAGTCATTTTACGTTATAATGTCGCATGGCATTGAACGTTTCGTTATACAGATGGGGCTATACACCCTGGTTACCCACAGATTGAGAAAAAACTGAAAAAAGTGGAAAAAAGATGGGAGCGGGCTTTACCGGTTTATTGAGGGTAGGTCAGAACTGTCGATTACCGTGTAAAAGGAACTATTGTCGGGAGCTTGTTGAGTCTGAGGATAATAGGAAGACGTGATTGAGGGTGAGGGAAGAGATATAGAAGCACAAGACCTTGGCCCTGATACAGACAGATGTCAGGAACATAGCTACTAACTTCATTAACTTACGAAAAAACGTATTCCGAAGGGATTTTCTATGGGATGGGTTGATAAAATATTGACATCGGAACATCCGTGAAATATTGATGTTTGGGCAAGTCAGGCAAGTCGTAGTTAAACAAGTTAACTTATAAAAAGCTCATTCAGGCCGAAGGGATTTTTGATGGATGAATAGGCGTGCGAGGGCTGGGGTTCACAGGCGTACTACCAGTACGTCGAAGAAGCACAGCACGACGCACAACGTGGTCAGGCGCGAAAAGCACTTCGGCCTTATGGATATCGTGACGCGCTTCGTCACAAAATATGTACTTCCCCGCTGTCTATATCGTAATAGGCACTTACAATTGCGATTCTACCGCTACGCGCCATTTCAGACAAGATGGGCTGCGACGATTGTATCCGGTCTGCAACAAGCTTCGCATTGGCCTTTATTGTGTTGTCGGTGAGATCGCCCGGCTGTCCCTTTGCCGTATCAATTGCCGGCTTGATAGCCTGCACGATACTTACGATATGGCCGTGAGCTTCTCCGCCCTGCACAGTGGCCGTGACAGCGCCGCACTTTGAATGGCCGAGGACAACAACAAGCTGAGTGCCGAGATGATCGACCGCGTATTCGATACTGCCCAGCGCGACGTCATCGACAATATTGCCGGCAACACGAATGACAAAGAGGTCGCCAAGCCCCTGGTCAAAGATGATCTCCGGGGGGATACGGGAATCGGAACAGCCTACAATGACAGCAAAAGGTTTTTGGCCCTTTGCGACTTCACTACGTCTTTCCTTGCTTTGATTTGGATGCGTCTGTTTTGCCGAAATAAATCGTTTATTTCCTTCAATCAGCTTTTGGAGCTCCTGACTAATTTTGGCATTGTTGAGCATAGCGGTCTCCCCTCACGTTTTTTCAGTATCATAAAAGATCAACGGCAAATCATCAAGGCTTAAATTCTTATCCTTGATTATATGAGGAAAGCCGGATTTGTATCATACCAATTCACTTTCAAAATAAAGTTTACACATGGGGAAAACCATATTCTTTTTGCGGAGATCAAGGACGGATTGGGTACCCTGCTGATGAGCCGTAATGTGCCACACGGCCAGGCCGTGGATTCTGGCCAGTTCTCGCTGTCCGAGCGACAAAGCGAGTTCGAGAACTGAATGGAGGCGAATCATTGCAAGGGTAATCCGTCCGGAGCGGGAGCAAAAGAATATGGTTTTCCTGTAGATAGAATATTGAAACCGGATCGGCATCAGTACAAGAACATGGGTTTGCCCAATGTATCCCGCACCTTTGGCCGGTACATTTCCACATCATAGAGCGCCGTCACATCAACCTGTTTTCTCGCAGCGATGACCATTTCAAGAGGCACCGTGGTATAGCTCGCCTGCTGGAGGGCCACCATGCGCCCCGAATGGCCCATGGCGATCTGATCGAGGGCAAGACTCCCGTATGAGACCGCCACCATCCGGTCAAGCGAATCAGGTGTACCTGAACGCATAATATAGGCAAGCTGCTGGTAGATGGTATTGATGCCGGTCTTCACCCTGATTTCTTCAGCAATAGCAGAGCCGATACCTCCAAGCTTTTTATGCCCGTAGGCATCCTCTATGCCCCTTTCCCATACTTGACCGCCAATCGGGTGGGCCCCTTCGGAGATGGTCAGAACGGCATAATTGGAGGGATTTCGCGAGCGGTCTTCGACAAGCAGATTGATAAGCTTTTCCGTATCAAAGGGAACCTCTGAGATGGCTGCCCGGTCGACATCGGCCAGGTAGGCGGCAAAAAGAGATGTTTCGCCGGAGTTCCTGCCGAAAAGCTCCACCACACAAATCCGCTCGTGAGAGCCGGCCGTAGTCCGCAGGGCATTGATGGCATCAACAGAACGGGTCACCGCCGTCGAAAAACCGATACAGAAATCCGTGCCGAAGACATCATTATCCATCGTCTTCGGAATTGCAACAATCTGCACCCCTTCCCTGTGGAGACGGCAGGCATAGCTCAATGTATCATCACCTCCGATGGGGATGATTGCGTCTAAAGAAAGAAGCTGGAGCACCTTCATAACATGCCGCGTACAATCTATTTTACCGTTCTCTTTAGGCAATCTATCGTCTTGGGATATGAAATCAGGTATTTCATCGGGGCTGACATTGCCGGGATTGGTCCGTGATGTGTGGAGCATCGTACCCCCTGAACGGTCAATAGTACGGACATTGTCTATAGTGAGGGGTATCGTCCATTTTTCAATGGTGTCATGATCACCGGGGTTTATGCTCATAAACCCCTTCCAGCCCCTGCGGATACCAATGACTTCCATGTTGCATGAGTGTGCGCGTACAACGACAGCCTTGATGGCCACGTTCAACCCGGGGACATCGCCACCGCCTGTCAGTATGGCAACCCTTTTCTTCTTAGCCATCCGCCACCTCCCTTTCCCCTGGTTGTCACCTTTCGAGATAATGCTCTTGATGATCTTATAAATTCATATTAGCCTCGAATACCGTTGTTGTCAAGCCGACTTCCCAACACGTCAATGAGTCAGCGGGTTAAGGGGTTTTCCCGTCTTCGGTAAAGAGGGGTGAGGAAGAAATTTATGTTTCGCGAGATTGCCGCGTGTGGTACTATGTACAAACAGCGCATATGAAACAATCGAAGTTTTTGCTGCGCTCAACAACCCCTTAACGGAGGATTGATATGGACGTAAAGCATGTCGACGGCATCAATAAAGGCAAGCTGCTTCTCTATGCCCTGAGCACTTGTATCTGGTGTAAACAAACAAAGGCCTTTCTCAATAATCTGGGCATCGGCTATGACTTCATCGATGTGGACGTCCTCCCCGGCAAGGAAAGAGAAAAAACGCTGACGGAGATAAAGCGCTTCAACCCGCAGTGCTCCTTCCCTACCCTCGTGGTGAACGGCGAAAAATGCGTTGTGGGGTATAACGAAGCGAAGATCAGGGAGGTTTTAGGACTATGAGCAACGAAGAGAGCGAACTTCTCCGCGAAATTGATCTCTATTACGATAGGCTGACGAAGGAAGCCGCAGCGTCAGGATATCATCTCAACCCTGACACGCAATTCACAAAAACCCTCATTGCCGGCCTTATCGTGAATAAGAAACGTTACGGGTATGGTTCGTGCCCTTGCAGACTCGCCGCAGAAATCAGGGACAAAGATCTCGATATCATCTGTCCCTGCGATTACCGGGACCCTGATCTGGCTGAGTTTGGCGCCTGCTATTGCGCACTCTACGTGTCGCAAGCGGTTCTTAAAGGAGAAAAAGAATTGTCGTCCATTCCTGAAAGAAGACTTCCGCCAGATAAACGGGCAAAAAAGAAAACATCGGCCGCACAGGCGAGTATTGGCGAACTTTCCTATCCTGTCTGGAGGTGCAAGGTCTGCGGGTACCTGTGCGCCAGGGAAGAGCCTCCTGAAGTATGCCCCATTTGCAAAGCGAAAAAGGAACGCTTTGAACGATTTATCTGAAATGGATACAGCACACAAGAGACAAATTGTTATAAAGTTATGGATACGGTAGACCGGAAAATACTTAACGTCATCCAGGAAGAATTTCCGCTTACGGAAAGGCCTTTTGAAGCGATCGGGATACAGGTTGGGATCAGCGAAAGGGAAGCTTTAAGGAGGGTTGGAAAACTTAAAGAAGAAGGGTATATCAGGAGAATAGGCCTTATTCTGGAACGCAAAAAGCTCGGCTACGCGAGTCTTCTCTGCGCTACCCATGCCGAGCCGGATAACATCGAAAGGGTGGCAAGAGAGATTAATAAAGAACCGGGCGTCACGCACAACTACGAACGTGACGGAGAGCTGAACCTCTGGTTTACCGTGACGATGAAGACCGGGGATGATATTGAAACCTTTCTGGAAAAACTTGAAAAACGGTTTTCGCTCAAGGTATATAAATTCCCGGAAAAAAGGACGTTCAAAATCAAGACATATTTTCCAGTGTGAGTATATAATGCCAGGGGGAGCTTGATGTTACATCTATCAGGGAATTTATACTGTGAGCAAGGCGAACATGAGGGGGAGGCTCCGGCAGCTTTGCTGTCGGAGGGGGCGACGCAAGCCCCATTAATTGTTTCCCGGAAAAAAGGACATTCAAGATTAAAACGTATTTCCCGGTATAAAGGCACCGTTTAAGCCGTTTAAGCCATTTCAACGATTTAAATGGTTGAACGATATTTTATGAACAAAGTGAGCATACATGACCGACAATATTGAACCCCGAACATTAAACACTGAACTGAAAACCCGCAAACGGGTTTTCCTCGTTGACGGCAATTCGTACCTCTACAGAGCATTCTATGCAACGCCGCATCTGTCCAATTCCCGCGGGATACCGACAAACGCCATCTATGCTTTCATCAGCATGATCAAAAAACTCAGGAATACCGAAAATCCCGATACGCTCGTCATCATTTTTGATTCAAAGGCGCCCTCTTTCCGTGAGGAAATCTCGAAGGAATACAAGGCGCAAAGACCGCCAATGCCCGGTAATCTCATAGCCCAGATACCATATGTGAAAAGGATCATGGAAGCAATGGGACTTCCCATGCTCGAAAAAGAAGGTTTCGAGGCCGATGACATCATCGGCACCATCGTGGAACATCTGAAGTGCCATGCCGATAGGGAAACTTACATTGTGACAAGTGACAAAGATATGATGCAGCTTATCTCCGACAAGGTGCTTATCTTCGATTCCATGAAAAACCAGTTGATCGGGGAAAAAGAGGTAGTGGAAAAACTGGGGGTGAAACCATCGCTTGTCGTTGACTACCTTGCTCTCTCAGGCGACGCATCGGATAACATCCCCGGCGTGCCCGGTATTGGGGGAAAGACAGCCCGTGAACTTGTGAGCGCTATCGGCTCCACCGATGATATTTACAAAAACCTCGATGAGATTAAAAAGGCCTCAGTAAAAGAAAAACTCATCGAAGGAAAGGAACTGGCCGAGATGAGCAAAAGGCTTGCGACGATCAAGCTCGATGTCCCCATTGATGTCAGCATTGAAACGCTCACCGCAAAAAGCGAGGATCCCCAGGCTCTCAGAAAGATATACCGGGAGCTTGAGTTTACAGCACTGTACAAAGAAATTCAGGGAGAAAATAACACACAGAGAGCGTGGCCGAAGAAGGAACTCTCACAATTGAACATGAAGAACATTGCCGTTCTTGCATCCTTTCACGGCAAAAATGCGGGCGACTTCCACCTTGACGCCTTTGCCGTATCAGATGGAGAGGGCATATCTTTTTCGCAGAGCGAAAAGGACTTTTTCGATCTTATCTCCCATGCCGAAAAGATCATCGCCTACAATCTGAAGCCACTCCTCGTTTTGGCTAAAAACCAACAGGGATCAGCAAACTTTGAATCGGCAACGAACAACATTGACCCCCGACCCCAGACCCCCGGCACCGCATCTCCTCAATGGTTTGATACCATGCTTGCCACATACCTGACGAATCCCATGAGAAAAGAATATGGTATCGGCTCCATTATCGAAGAACATCTCGATATTACGCTGGCATTACAGGGGGTGCAATCAACCCTCACTGAGTGCGTCCCATATCTCTTCGAGCTGAAAGACACATTGCGTGGAGCAATGGAATCGCTCGATCTCATGAACCTTTTTTCCAACATCGAGATGCCCCTCATTGAAGTGCTCGCAGAGATGGAACGAAGCGGCGTGAAGGTCGATCGGAAAATGTTCGGTGAACTGTCGAGAGATTTCGACAAAAGGCTCACGGGAATCATCAAAGAGATATATGCTTCTGCCGGAGAACCTTTCAATATCAATTCACCGCAGCAACTATCCAAGGTCCTCTTCGATACGCTGAGGCTGACACCTGTGAAGAAAACAAAGACAGGCTATTCCACCGATACGGAAGTGCTTGAAACACTTTCGCTTGAGCACCCGCTTCCCAGGAAGATCCTTGAATACCGAACGCTCACAAAATTAAAGAATACATACATTGACGTACTGCCCAAGCTCATCAACCCTCATACAGGAAGGATCCATACCACGTTCAATCAGATGGTGGTCGCAACGGGAAGGCTATCGAGTTCAGATCCCAACCTGCAGAATATCCCTATCCGTGGCGAAGAAGGCATGAAGATACGACAGGCCTTTGTGCCCGAAGACGGTTATGTTCTCATCTCTTCCGATTATTCGCAGATCGAACTTCGCGTACTCGCCCACATCTCAAAGGACCCGCTCCTCATTGAGACATTCCTGCGGGACGAGGACATCCATTCCACGGTTGCCCGGGATGTGTTCGGGGTAAGCGCCGATAATGTGACCCAGGAAATGAGGCGCACGGCAAAGGTTATCAATTTCGGCATCATATACGGCATGAGTGCCTACGGGTTGTCGAAAGAACTGGAGATCTCACAGAAAGAGGCACAGCATTACATCGACGGCTATTTCGCAAGACACAAGGGCGTCAAAGAATACATGGATGCCATCATCGAAGAAGTACGCGCGAAAGGCTTCGTAAGGACCCTCTTCGGCAGGATCCGCTTCATTCCGGAGATCAATAATTCAGATCTTTCGGTGCGGCAGCTCGGTGAAAGGGCTGCCATGAACACGCCGATACAGGGCACGGCGGCAGATATTATCAAAATGGCGATGATCAATATCACCGGGAAGATTAGAGAACGCGGGCTCGCTTCACGGCTTATCATGTCAATCCATGATGAGTTGGTCTTCGAGGTAAAAGAAGATGAGATGAACGAGCTGGAAAAACTCATCAAAGAAGAGATGGAACATGTCGTTACCCTCTCTGTGCCCTTAAAAGTCTCTATTGGAAAGGGTATGAGCTGGGCCGAAGCCCACGGCTGAAAGATCGAATGAGGTCCTACAGACCCAACTTCTTTTTAATGTCCTCCTTCAGGGCCTTTTTGTCTGCCTTTCCCACATTCGTGAGCGGGATGGCGTCGATGAATTCTATCCGCTCCGGCAACTGGAGTACAGAGGCGCCGATGCTCCGCAGATAGGCGATGAGCTCGTCGAAGGAAAGGCTGGTTCCATCCTTGAGCTTGATGTAGGCGCATATCCTTTCACCCAAATCCTTATCCGGCATGCCTATTACCGCAACTTCAGCCACGGCGGGATGGGAGCTGACTAAACGTTCGATCCCGATTGCGCTGATCGTTTCCCCGCCCCGGAGGATCGTCTCCTTGATCCTACCGGTGATCGTAATCGTGCCGAACTCATCGATCTTCGCCAGGTCCCCGGTCCTGAAGAAGCCGTCCTTGGTGAAGACGCTCTTGTTTTCCTCGGGTGATTTGAAGTAGCCATTGAAAATGTTGGGGCCCTTGGTGATAAGCTCTCCCTCTCTATTGGCAGGGACTTCCTGCAGGTACTGGTCTACGATCCTGACCTCCGCATAGGGACAGTCCTTCTTGCCCACCGTGTTGCAGATCGTTTCAAGGTCGGCATTGAGACGGGTCATTGCGGCAGGACCTTCAGAAGAGCCCAGGGCATTGACGAATTTGCATTTGAGCTTTTCATAGACGCTCCTGACCAGTTCAGGCGTACTGGGGGCGCCGCCTGCGTAAATCCTCCTGAGAGAAGAGAGATCGTATTCTTCCAGGTTCTCCAATGACATCATTCTCTGGATAAGGGTCGGCACCGTAGGGAACGCCGTAACCCTCTCCCGTTCTATGATCCTACAGATGTCTGCCGCATCCGTGGAATCGGTGAGCACATATTTCGCGTAGTTGAAGAATGCGCCGCCTACGCAATTGTGGATAGCCTGGGCGTGGCCCACGGGCGCGACCGTCAGTATCACGTCATCGCTTGTTACCTCCCACGCCTTTGTATGGTACTCGATGCTGGCTATATAGTCGTTATGTGTCCGGGGGACTGCTTTGGGCAGGCCTGTCGTGCCGCCGGTAGCAAGTATTATTGAGACCTCCATGGGATCGGGACGCCTGGCCGCGAGGGCCTCAATATTGGCCGGGGTCAGCTCGCTTTTAGCGATTAACTCCTCCATAGGGATGAAGACCTTATTCCCCGGAGCCCTTACGGATATGAGGTGTTGCAGGTCCCTGTTTTTCTCCATCGCCTGTTTCAAAAGCGGCAGGTATTGAGTGTTCTTGTACTGCCCGGGGCCGATCCACGCTACAGGTTTTGTCAGTTCCGAAAGGTGGTTGATTTCTGCCAGGCCATGGCGAACAACGAGGGGGACAACAATAGCCCCGATTTTTTGAAGCGCATAAAAGGCGATAATGAACTCATGCCAGTTCGGAAGCTGGAGGAGCGCAAAATCGCGCTTCTTAATGCCTAATCCCATGAAGCCGACAGCCAGCCGATCGACCCGCTCGCGTAACTCCTGATAGGTGAAACGGGCGGTGTCATCGACAAGGGCCTCCTTTCCCGGATAGAGATCGGTGGCCTTATCAAACATATCCCCCCAGGTAATACCCAGCCACCACCTGTGTTTCACGTATCTTTCGATGTCTTCCGGCTTATACGGTTCGAATCCTTCTATGGGCATGCTTCCTCCTTCTTTATGATTTTCGGCTATGTATCTTCTGTTGTCATAGCCGGGGGTTGCTGTCGTCCAATAACGCCCTCTTTACAAGGGTTTTTGCGATCTCAACCTTGTACGCGTTCTTGCTGAGAGGCCGTGCGTCTGCAAGGGCTGCCTCGGCTGCCTCGGTAGCCCTGCCTTCATCTATGGGCCGGCCCTTGAGAACATCTTCGGCCTTTGTTGCCCTCACGGGCCCCGGCGCTACAGCGCCAAGGACGATACAGGCATCCGCGCATACTCCTCCCGTAAGCGTGATGACCGATGCGACGCTCACAATAGCAAAATCGACAGGCTTTCGTAAGGTGAATTTGAGGAAGGTTTGCTGGGTATGCGTGAACCGGGGGATCTCGATCTGTGTGACCATCTCATACCTGCCAAGGGCGTTCCCCAGGGGATGATAAAAATCCGTCACCGCAATCTTTCTTCCACCCTTCGGGCCTGTAATACTGATCTGCGCATTGAAGGCAGCCAACGCTACCGCAATATCTGAAGGACAGACGGCAAAACACCTCTTCCCCTCCATAATGGCGTGGTACCGGTTGTCACCTGACACAGCCCGGCAGGGTCCGCTACCCTTCCGTAAACAGGATATGGGCCCGCCTATATGACGGGGATACCGGTAATACCAGCAGCGCACGTCTTGACACAGGTTTCCGCTTATGGTTGCGGCGTTCCTGATCTGGGGTGTGGCCACGGAACGTGCAGCCTCTGTAAGGGCTCTGCAACGTTCTTTGAGAAGGGGAGACTTCACGATGTCAGAGAGCTTTACGAGGGCACCTATCGTGAATGAGTTGTCGTTTTCCCTGATGTAATCGAGACCCGCTATCGTCTTAATATCGACAAGAACTTCGGGATAGTCAAAAAGATGTTCACCCTTCAGGGCGGACAGGAGGTCTGTCCCGCCTGCATTGAGTATGGCTTTGCCTTTGTATTTTCTGAGGAGTGTGCAGGCTTCATCCACGGTCTTAGCGCTGGCGTGTTGAAAGGGCCTCATGCCGCACCTCCCTTCCGGGTTTTTACTTTGCCCAGTGCGTGAAGCACTCTCTCCGGCGTGACCGGATACTCGTGCAGCCATACGCCAATGGCATTGGATACGGCCATGAGCACCGCGGAGGGGCCCGGTGATGTGGCAATTTCTCCGACCCCTACCGCATGAAAGCGGTGGCTGGGAAAAGGGGTTTCCAGAACTACATTGTCAATGAGCGGCAGTTCCGGAAAAGTGCGCCACTTATAGTCGATCATATTGGCGTTCAGTATGTGTCCTGTGATACGGTCGAGGATAGTCTCCTCGAAGAGTGCGGAGTCGACTCCGGCGGAGCCGAGACACCCGTTGAGCTGGTTTTCAAGCCCGGGAGGATCGATAATCTGACCCGCGTCCGTCGTGTTGACGATGTGCACCAGTGTTACTTTCCCTGTCTCTGTATCGACTTCAACCTCGATGAAGGTCATCATGCAATTGGTCAGCGAGTAATCGGGCTCAAACCGTCCGTAGCCAGTGATGGTGCGATCCACAGACATTGTTTTCCAGGGTATCTTCTTGTCGAGATTATTTTTGACGAAAACAATACCGTCAACGGTGTCCAGGTCTTCGGGGTTTGCCGGAAACTTGGGGGCGAAAAGCTCCAGGAGTCTGCGCCTTGCGTCTTCGGCGGCGGCTATGACGGCGCCGCCTATCGCATAGGTTCCCCTGGAACCGGCAGGCCCGAACTCGTAAGGGTTGATGAGTGAATCGGACGGCGTGATGGAAATCCGCTCCATGGGGAGCTGTAACACTTCCGCCACCATTCTGATGTAGTTGGTTACCTGGCCTGTTCCGTGCTCGGTGACACAGGAGAAAAGCATGGCCGTGCCGTCAGGATGAAGGCGGACATACGCCTCCGATGCGTCTTCGCCGATATCGGCATTACCGTGCACCCCCACGCCTACTCCCCTGCGCTTCGTGCCGTTTATGTCGGTAGGGGTGAGCCACCCCTTCCATTTTTCCTTCCAGCCGAATCGTTCTGCGCCTTTGTCCATAGCCGGCGAGAAATCCGGACCCCTGTAGTTGTACCAGATGCCGTCGCGCCAGAAGTATCCCTGGCCTGGTTTAACGAAGCTGTTCTTGAGGAACCGGAAGGGATCAATATCCAGTTTTTCCATTGCGAGGCTCAGAAGGGGTATGAGAATGCACTTCAACTCCTGGCCGCCAAAACCCCTCACGATACCCGAGGCGTTCCTGTTCGTACAGGCGATGACAGGTCTCAGGTCCCAGTTGGGGCACTGGATCATGATCTGGACTTCGCCGCATCCGACGGCGACCTGTGACTGTGTGGTCATCGAGTAGTAACCAGTGTCGATAAGCCACGTGCCCTGGACTGCCGTTACCATCCCGTCCTTTTTCATACCCACTTTTGCCTTCATGCGGGAACTGGGTCGCAAGGTGAAGACTGCCAGATGTTCCTCTTTGGTGAAGACGAGCTTGACCGGATTTTTCGTGGCCCTGCTCAAAAGGGCAGCGTAGCATTGGATCTGCCAGGACATGAATTTGGATCCGAAACTGCCGCCGCAGGGGCCTCCAATGCTCCTGACATCGACCTTCCTTTCCATCACGTGGTGGAGGGTGACCTTGTCCATATAGGAGGCCTGGTTCGACACCCACAGGGTCAGTTTGTTGGGTTCTTCCCACAGGGCTACGACTCCGGGGGGTTCAGCTGGCAGAGGGTTCGGAATATTCTCATAGCCGAAGGTCCCTTCCGTTATCACATCGGCCTCGGCAAACCCCTTTTCCACGTCTCCCATAACGACTTCTTTCAGATTTTTAGGGCCAAAGAAGGGCATGCCCGGGGTTACCACGTTCCCCGGGAACTCTTCGTACAACTGCGGAGCACCCGGCTTGAGGGCCTCTTCAGGATCAAATACGGCAGGTAACAACTCGTATTCGACCTCGATGAGCCCACATGCTTGACGGGCGATGTCTTCCGTTTCCGCAGCTACGAGCGCCACGGCATCGCCTACGTAGCGGACTTTTCTGTCCAGCACACGGGTATAGCGCGGTGTGCCTCCCTTCCAATCAGGAACGTCCTCCCAACAGAGTACGGCCTTGACCCCTGGAAGCTTCTCTGCCTCGCCCTTGATCACCTTCTTGACGAGCGCGTGGGCGTGGGGACTTCTCAAAACCTTTCCGTAGAGTATATCCGGAAACTTCCGATCGTTAAGGAACGTTGCGTTGCCTGTCACAATATCGCGGGCGTCCTTTCGGGGCATTGCCTTGCCTATGAATCTGTAGTTGGTCGCCATCCCGGTTACCTCCCCTTTTCCGAGACTGCCATAACAGCCCTCACGACGTGGTAGTTGCTGATGCACCGGCAGAAGTTGCCTGACAGTCCTTCCTTCACCTGACCTTCGGTGGGTGAAGGGTTTTCCTGAAGGAGGGCTTTGGCGCTCATGATCATGCCGGGGGTACAGAACCCGCATTGGAAGGCGGTATAGTCGATGAATGACTGCTGGAGGGGATCTAGTTGTCCTGTCTTCGGATCGCTCAAACCCTCGATAGTCGTTATCTGTTTTCCGTCGCACTCAACAGTGAGGGTCATGCAGGAGAGTATTGCCTTTCCATCCATGATTACAGTACAGCCGCCGCATGCGCCGTGATCGCACGATATCTTGGTCCCTGTAAGGCCCAAAGTTTCTCTGAGCGTGTGGGATAGTGTATGGGTCACGTCGACCTGGCCGGGGCCGGTCCCTATTTCTAAAGCGTAGGCCCGATTGTTTACGGTGAACCTCGCAAGCGCTTGCTGTCGCGGCTTGCGAGCTCCCGATCCTTTCCTTTTTTCTGTCATGGCACTTACTCCTATTGTTTGCTTATATGCGATGCCGTGGCTCTTTCGTCTACCACGGCGCCCAACTGTCGTGACAACTCCTTTCCCGCTTCAGCTACCAGAGGCCCCAACCCTCGTGCAGCATCCGAGGAAAACAAGACCAATATCTCGATGAATCCAATGGGAACTCCCGAAGCGCCGATCACGGGGGCCGCCACCACGTTGAGCCCCGGGTTCACCTCGCCCAGGTCCTCTGCGAAACCGACGCGGAGGCACCGGGTAAACTCCTTCTGTAACCTGGTTCTGTCAAGTTTTGCGGGGTTCCCGTGAAAATAGAGATCTTTCTCTTGCAGGAGGTGTTTGCGTTCATTCTGAGGCAGGAAGGCCGCAATCACCTTGCCATGCGCCCCATAGGTAAGAGGCAGGCGATGGCCGATGCGCATGGTGACACCAAAGTCTCCCTCGCCCTCATGCTTTGCGGCCACAAAGATACTTCTCTCGGTTATCAATCCCAAGACAGCCGTGCTCCGCGATTTTAGGGCCAACTCCTGCAGTATCGGCTCGGCAAGGCGCGGGGGACTCAGATCGTCGAGGACCTTTCGAGAAAGAGAGACGAGCCCTGGGCCGAGGGCGTACCCCTTGCCGTCGTTGTTCTTTCGAACAAGTCCGGATCGCTGGAGCGTTTCCAGGATGGAGAAGGCCTTACTCTTATGGATACCCACCCGGGCACAGATCTCGATAAGGCTCATGAAAGGGGATTCGGCAGTTTGGGCCAGGCAGAACAGAACTCGCGAAGCCTGTTCTACGGCAGGCACCACGTACCGTTCAGTCGGTTTCTTTGTCCCTCCCATTTTAAGTTCTCCTTGTAGAACTGAGGTTCTATATTATAGACCTATTGGACGTGGGGATGTCAAGAAAAAATAGGTGGTGGGTCAGCTTGAGCTTTTGCTGCTTTACCTGAAATGCTTTTTTTATTTTGTTTTGTGTTCGGACAATGGCTTGTTCGGGAAGCCCATCTGCGGCGCTTTGCGTCGCCTTGCGCTGCGCTATTTCTGGGGCTTGCGTCGCCCCCTCCACCGGCGAAGCCGGATGGAGCCACCCCCTCTCGCTCGCCGTGCGAGCTAGGCCTTCTGCCATTACTATGCGCCAGCAAGGCTCGCAAATCATCCACATCTGCAACTTCCACTCCAAGCCGTTGTCCGTTCACACCGAAATTTCCAGTAAGAGCCGGAAATTTCGGTGTAGTCGCGGAGTTTTCAATTAGTTGTAGCTTCGCTAAACAGATCTGGCCTTTCCTTTTTGAGAAATAGCCAGCAATGCATTCCTCATGGCCGTTTCATGAAGCGAGCATATTCAATAGAAACAAAAATCAACAATTACCAATGGAAAGCAGCAGACAAAAGTTAATGAACCTCCCTGCTGCAAGCAGCAGGGTATCAGAGGGAAAAGACCTGTTCTAAAAGAACCTTGCTTTACCCTGTAGCAAGCTACAGGGAATAATCAAGTTTATATTTTTATGGATGTCCCTTTCGTTCTCCCTAATATTCATAATCAACGACAACCAAATCCGCTGTTGCAGTCAGAAGATTCTTTATCCTGATGTGGTCGGGATGATTCCTGTACCTCTCTAATGCTTCCACGTTCTCAAAACCGGACACTATCGCCAGATCATAAGCGGTACTCGAAGGGAGAGCTTGCTTGCCAACACTCCATTCACGCACCTCGGGAATAGATTGTCCCAGAGCACGGAGTGCATCTATAGCATTCTCACGTTGTTCTTCGGATACTGAGGTACGAAACTTACAGAGAACTATATGTCGAACCATACTTTTTTCCTCCTTTTACCGCCCAACAATTAATATACGATGCTCGTTGTTTTCAGGCTTTCTGATATGGTATTCCTTGCTCATAATAAAGGCAAATAAAAAATAATTAATAAGATAATTAGAATACATCATTTTCCGGAAGGACATTGCATCCCAAAAGCATGGCGGTAGGCCCTGCTTCATGTGGAATGACGGATACTAAGAGAAGGATGCACAGCGACGTGCAGCTTGCCGGTTCGTCTTCCGTGCCTGCTCATGCGGACATAGGGCAAAAATGTACTATAGCTTCGAGAAAAGAAGGACGGTCAATGAACTGGATTGCCTTCATGCCCATCTTGCGTGCAGTTACGCAATGTGCCTCAGTATCATCTACAAAAAGAAGCCTCTCCGGCGCACAATTCAAACGTGTGATAATATCGGAAAAATGGGAAGGGTCCATCTTGCTTTTTCCAAGATGATAGCTGTTGAACACAACATCGAAATATTTGAAGAAATCGTATTGTTCGTTTAATTCATCGAGCCAATTGGTTTGATCGCTGAGGATAGCGGTTCCAATGCCATTTGCTTTGAGCTTTTTTATAATATCGAACATCCAAGGCCGCCGAACGAATCGTGAGAAGACTTCACTGCGGAGTATTGAGTCTTCATCCTCGATGCCCGTCTTATCACGGATTGCCTGCCAGTAGGCGCGTTCTTCTGCATGACCGGTTATGTATCCCGTCGAGTAGATCAAGTCATAAACCAGATTATAAAAGGTCGCTTCGTCTAACCCATGGCGTGTCGCAACAGCCCTCAATCCCGCCTCAAAACCAAATTCAGCCAGGACGCCCCCGAAATCAAAAAGGACCATATCTATGTTGCGTGGATTCATGTGCGCTGAAGAATGTAGCACACCCGGAAGGTATTTTCTATTTATTAATTGGACAAAAAAGTTTATCAGAGACGAGAAATATACTTATTACCACTTGAGATCTTGTACGTAGAGAAACATAGGCAGAGTGCGGACTAAGGAAGAAAGGATGGGGGGCCGAATAGCGAAGCGTAAACTAATTGTATACACCGCGACTACTCCGTGCCTCTGGCCAAACACAAAACACAAAGTATCAGGAAAATCAAACTGACCCACTACCAAAAAATGGCGCCGATAGCAGGCTGTCTTCCCTTAACTGTCACTCATTTTCCGGCCTGTCGGAACGGCAGATAACTGGCTCGATGTGTCTGACTGTTCGGATTGGAAAGCACCGAAAGCATCTCCGCGCAGACCACAAAGACAAAGACCGAAAAATAGACCCACAAAAGGAATGCGATAAATGCCCCGTAGGCGCCAAAAAAGGTCGTATACCTGCCCAGAGAAAGGATGAAATATTTGAAACCGTATTTTCCCAGGTACCAGAAGAATGCGCAGGGGATTGTGGATGTCAAAAGGAGTTTTTTGTCCCGCACCGGCGTCAGGAAATAGTAGAGAAGATAAAGGAAGACAAAGGCAACCATCATATCGAGAAAAGAAAAGAGGTAGACGATGGGCGTTTTCGTTATAACGCCTCCCAAGGCCTTAACGAACTTGGCCTGGAGTATGACGGAGGCGATAAAGCTAAAGAAGAGGAACGTCTGGAGCACGGAAAAAAGGAGTGTGAGAAGCAGTTCCTCCCCTTTTCCCATGAGAAAACCCTTCGCTTTTTTGCCAAATATTATGTGGAACGACGGACGTATCACTGCGAATAGTCTTGATGTGAAAAAGAACAGAACTACGAGTCCCAGGGGCCCGGAAAGCTTCTTTGTTACGGATATGATGTTCAGCTCTAAAAACACCTTATGGACGACAATAGCATCGTACGGCGCCGGCAGCGCGCTTCTGATGAAGGTCTCAAAGTGCGCCGCAGGGTTCTTGAGATCGATGACATAGCCAAGGATACAAAGATAAAACAGGGTTAAGGGGATAAAGGTGAGGAGCACATAAAAAGATATGGACGAAACGATGATGTTCCCGCGGTCCCGCTGATATTTCTTGAAAAGCACCTTGATAATGTCAAGGAAAGATAGTATCTGTCGCTTTGCCATACCTTAACTCTATCCTTTAATGTAGAATGAAAAACGTAAAATGTAAAATTGTTATGATTATGTAATGTCACACTCTCAATGCTACATGCTTTATTTTTATCTATAGAGCACGCACCGTACCTTGTGGTTCTTAGAGACCTCAATGAACTCAATATCGCCTTCGGCGCACTGTGCGGTTGCATGAGGGCATCTTGAGGCGAATCTGCAACCGGGGGGAGGCTCAACAGGCGACGGGGGCTCTCCAGGGATAGGACTCAGGCCGCGGCGATTTGCAGGATCAAGGGAGGGTATAGAGGAAAAAAGAGCCTTCGTGTAAGGGTGCAAGGGGTTTGCAAAAAGCTCCTCGGTCGGTGCCTCCTCCATGACCTTTCCAACATACATGACGAGTATTCTGTCGGCTATATGGCGCACCACGGAGAGATCGTGTGCTACGAACAGGTATGAGAACGAAAATTTAGCCTGGAGTTCCTCAAGAAGGTTTATTATCTGTGCCTGTATGGAGACATCCAGCGCGGATACCGGCTCATCGCAGACAATAAATGACGGGCCCACGGCAAGGGCGCGAGCGATGCCTATCCGCTGCCTCTGACCGCCGGAGAATTCATGGGGATAGCGCGAGCCGTCACGGGCGGAAAGCCCGACTGTTTCAAGAAGTTCGCTTACTCTCTTTTCCCGTCCACTTTCTCCCATTATAGCCAGTCCCTCGCCGACTATGTCGGATATCGTCATGCGCGGGTTAAGCGAACTGAAGGGGTCCTGAAAAACAATCTGCATCTTTTTCCTGTATGTCTTGAGGCCCTTTGGTCTTAAACCCGCGATATCAGTGTTGTCGAACAAAATACTGCCGCCGGTGGGGTTAAGAAGTCTTACGATGCACTTGCCCACGGTCGTCTTGCCGCTCCCTGATTCGCCGACAAGCCCCACAGTCTCTCCCTCCCCGATCGAGAACGTTACACCATCGACAGCCTTCACGTAGCCCGCATTAAGGCGCATGAGTCCGCGCTTGACAGGGAAATATTTTTTTAAATCTTTGACTTCAAGTATCATGCCGACTCTCCTGCTCGAACCCAGCAGGCGCACCTGTGGTCGCCTCCAACCTCAACGAGCAGCGGCTCTTCCAGGCTGCATTTCTCAATCGCAAGGGGACAGCGTGTGTGGAACCTACAGCCCGGGGGGAAGCCGGTCGCCGAGGGAACAGAACCTGCTATGGTGTAGAGCCTGCTTCCCTTTTCTGTCCTGCCCGGCAGGCTCTTGAAAAGCCCCTCGGTGTAAGGATGCACAAAAGAGGAAAAGATCGAGATGCAGGGCCCTGACTCAACTATCTTACCTGCATACATGACTGCGACCTCATCTGCCATCTCAGCCACTATGCCGAGGTCATGCGTAATAAGCAGGACTGCTGTGCCGCTCTCAGCCTGCAGGTCCTGTATGAGCCTCAATATCCCGGCCTGTATGGTGACATCGAGCGCCGTCGTCGGTTCATCGGCAATAAGCAGGGACGGCTTCAGGCACAGGGCCATAGCTATCATCACCCTCTGTTTCATTCCGCCTGAAAGCTGATGCGGGTATTGCAACATCATCCTGCGGGCCTCAGGTATCCCTACCTTTGCCAGATATTCGACGGCAATCTCTCTCGCCTCGGCACGACCCATGTCCGTGTGTATCCGCACAGCCTCCATGATCTGCGTCCCGATGGTAAAAACAGGATTCAGGCTCGTCATGGGTTCCTGGAATATCATGGATGCGAGCTTTCCACGGATATCGCGCATTTCGACTTCCGAAAGGGGCAATATCTCCTTGCCCGAAAGCGTAATGCTCCCGCCGACTATCCTGCCGGGAGGCGAAGGTATGAGCTTCAGTATTGAAAGGGCCGTGACAGTTTTTCCGCACCCGGACTCCCCCACAAGCCCGAGCGTTCTCTTCTTCCCTACAGAGACAGAGACCCCGTCCACCGCCCTGGCAGGTCCTTCGCCGGTGAAAAAGTGCGTCTTCAGATTCTCTATCTTCAACACTTCTTCCAAATTAATTCCCCCTCAACCTGGGATCGAGCGCATCCCGCAGCGCATCGGCAAAGAGATTGAAGGCCAGCACGAGAACAAACAGAAAAGCTGACGCCGCTGTCAGATTCCACCAGATGGCATTGGCCAGCTCCCTGTCAGCCATCATGATCATCCTCCCCCAACTACCGGTGCCGGGCTCGACGCCCACGCCGATGTATGTGAGCACCGTCTCCGACATGACAAGGGCCGAAAAATCAAGGGTCATCTCAATGATAACGAGATACATCACATTAGGCAGGATGTGCCGGAAGAGTAATCTAAAATCACTAGCCCCCAGCGCGCGGGCCGCCTCAACATATTCCATATTCTTCACCTTGAGGGTCTCCCCTCTGATGAGCCTGCAAAGCCCCACCCAGGAGGTGACACCCAGCGCGACACAGAGTTGCCACAACCCCCGCTCCATCACCATGAGCATAGCGATAAGCAGCAGTATGCCGGGGATGGAAGAGAGCACCTGGTAGACATACTGAATAACATCATCGATCCAGCCGCCGTAGTAGCCTGCCAGAAGGCCCAGGATGATAGCGAAGAGGCCCGCTATGAGCGAAGGGACGATACCAATGATGAAGGCTGTCCGCACTCCTTTGAGGGCATTGTAGAACACGTCTTCGCCGAGGTTGTCCGTGCCGACGAGGTGGCGCGACGTGAGCGTGAATTCCTTGCGGTTGAGGATACCCTTCTTTACAAGGGGCGAAGAATAGGACTTCTCGGGTGCTTTTTTAAATACGGCGTCGAGGACGGTCCGGTCCCACTTCACGCCGCTCACATCGTGCCGCGGCAGAGGCACCACATCAAGAACGGCAATAAGCGCAAACAAGCATATAACGCAGAACCCGGCAACAGCAAGTCTGTCTTTTCGTATTCTTTTCACTGCTATCTTCATGTGCGATTCAGCCACGTTTCTTCCTCATGCGAAGGTGACCCTGGGGTCAACCAGGGTGTAACTTATATCCGTCAGGATGCTGCCTGCTATGTAAAGCAGGGAATAGACGTAGACCAGCGTCCTTATCACGGGATAATCGGCGCTGTTAATGGCGTTGATCATGAGGTTGCCCATGCCCGGTATACCGAAATAAATCTCCAGGAGGAGGCTACCTGTAATCAGGAATGGAATGGAGAGCACCGTTATGGTCAGGATGGGTATCATGGCATTTTTGAGGACATGTTTGAAAAGTATCCCTTCTTCGCTTACCCCTTTGGCCATGGCTGTCCTGACATAATCGGCGCGCACTTCATTGAGCATGACCGTCCTGTAGAACCTCACGCCGCTTCCAAGCCCTGCCGCAACTGCAAGGATTATGGGCAGAAGCACAAATTTCCAGGCGCCTACACCGAAGTCATAGCCGTAGATGGGAAAATATTTGAAGACAACGGCCAACAGATACTGGCCGAAGATGATGTAATTCAAGAGGACGATGCTCATGAGTATGACGCAGATGAAAAGCGCAAAACGGTCGATATAGGTCCCCCGGTAATAGGCAATGAAAAGGGCCATAGGCAGTGTGACCAGTATGGAAAGCAAAAAGGCAGGGATGGTTATGGTCAGCGAAGGGCCAATCTTCTGTTTCAAAAGGTCGCTCACCTTTTCGTGCAGATAATCCGATTCAGGGAACTGAAAGAACACAAGCTCCTTCATGTGGTTCCAGAAACGGCTGTCGAAGGCGTGGACGTGACCATCCTTGTCAGGCTTGAGATTGAAGAACATGGGTTTGTCCATGCCGTGGGCAGATACCCAGGCCTTCACCTGGTCGGAGGTGGGGTTCTTCCCGAGCTGTTTTCTCGCGACGGCCTCAGGAGAAGCGAACACGTTAAAAAGAAGAAACGTGACAAAACATACCCCCAGCACAGTGGGGATGGCCAGCAGGAGCCTGCGGATAATATACTGTATCAAACTATTTCCTCCTCCTCACATATTTAATGATCATAGCCGGAGTTACCACAAGAATCAGCAAAATCAGGGCATAGAGCAATATCGCAAAGTTGGGCTTGTTTTCGGCCCGCCAGTAAGCGCGCCTGAGCTCAGGGTCAATCCGTATATACTTTTTGTAATTTCCGGAAATGCTGTGGGCCTTGCCGTTCTTATACCATGCATGACGCAGCACATAGGAAGGGGAATGGAAGTTGAATATCCAGGGGCACTCTTCGATAACGATCTCCACCATCCTGCGAATCAACGCCTCTCTTTCCGGCGAGTCCTCCATCACTTTCATCTTCTCGTAGAGCCTGTCATATTCGGGGTTAGAAAAGGCAGAGCTATTCGGGTTCGGCGGCGCGTTCGGGCCGTAGAGAAGCTGGAGGAAATTCTCCGGGTCGGGATAATCGGCCAGCCAGCCGCCGGAAGTCATCTGGAAGGTCCCCTTGTGGGTTCTTTCAAGATACTGTGCAAATGTATTTACTTGCAGCTTCATTTTTATACCAAGTTGCTCAAAACATCGCATGTCGAAGGTCGCCTGCTCGCGCGCCCTCGTTGAATCAGAACCGATGTCATAGGTAAGCTCAAGCTGCTTTCCTGTTTTTTCGTCGACCCCACCGGGATAGCCGGCTTTTGCGAGAAGCTCCTTTGCCCGTTCGAGATCGTGGGCCTTGTAAGGGTTCTTTATGTTCGGGTCATATCCGAAGATGCCCGGAGGCAGGGGACCCTGAGCGTTGATGGCCCGTCCGTTCATAAAGATCTCGTTAAAGAGGTCCGTATCGTAGGCAAGTGAAAGCGCCTGGCGGAGGCACTTGTTCTTGCCCAGTTCAGGGTCGCGCATGTTGAAAGCCACGAAATAAATATCGAGATCGCTCGCTATCTCCAGCGATATGCCCTTTTTGATAAAGGCATCGGAAAGCTCCAGGTTCTTTGTAACTACCCTGTCGAACTGTTCCTGGGGAACCCCTGAACCATCGAGATATCCCTGGAGGAAGAGAAGCCACAGAGGCTGGCCCGTTGCTATGATCGTATACCAGACCTCATCAAGAAAGGGCAGTTGTTTGCCAGCATCGGCAAGAAGTTTTCTCTCTCTATCCCACAGCGCCCCTGTCGATGGGTAATATTCCTTTCTGAAACCGGGGTTTTTTTCCAGAATAATCCTGTGCTGTCTCTTCCACGATTTGAGCCTGTAGGCGCCGGTCCCGACGGGGTGACGCGAGAACCTATCCCTTCCCGGCATGTTGTAATATTCCACAGCCTCCCGCGCCACCGGCGCTGTGTAGGGCATGCTCATGACATAGACGAACGCGGGAAAGGGTTCTGTGAGGGTAATACTGAGGGTGCGGTCATCGAGCGCTTTGATCCCTTCAATCTCCTGAGAGTAGTCCGCCTTTCCGGCTGCTGCCGCCTTCTTAAAAAATTCGTCGATACCTTTTATTTTGTTCGCCACAAGCCAGTATCCCGTTGACTGCACGGCCGGGTCTGCAAGCCTCTTTATGGAATAAATGACATCGTTTGCAATAACGCGCCTTCCCTTGCCTCCGGGAAAGCATGGGTCGTCCTGAAAATAGATGTCGTCTCTCAATGCGAAGATGTATTCCATCCGCGTTACCTTTTTGGTTACGCCTTTTTCCTCAACATCCTCAGAGAAGATGCGCTTTACGGGATAGTCTGCCGCAAGCGCCGGCACAACCCTGTAAGGTCTGTCAAGGTAGGCATTCTGGTAAAGGGAATCATAGATCTGGGTCAGTATCTCCGCTGATGTCGTATCAGAGACCTGCGCCGGATCAAGGGTCCTGGGGTCCTCCGCTAGGGCTGTATACCCAATAAATTTGCCGTTTTCGGGCGCGTACGGATTGTTTCCGCAAGCAAAAAGCGCAAAAAGGCAAAAAAGGTATATGAGTTCTTTTTTTCTGAGCATAGTTGTGAATCGTGGTTATTCTAACAAGCGGTCTTGTTAAAGTAAAGAAGGGCCTGAAAAAAAACAAAACAGTATGTGAACTCCTTTGCAGGCCAAGAACTGCATCTTGACAGAATGTATTCTGGAAGCTTCCGTGAAAAGCACCGCGGCCCCGTGTCCACAAAACAAAAAGGGCCGGGAAGCCCCAGCCCTTTAATAGATATATCAAGATTATTTATGCCAATTCGGAT
>Ga0182017_10000918_pt1 | contig 23076 bp, 19 predicted proteins | sample 712E3DmetaG_FD_120492 | JGI IMG/M metagenome (GOLD analysis project Ga0182017, IMG submission 120492) | Permafrost microbial communities from Stordalen Mire, Sweden - 712E3D metaG | ecosystem: Environmental > Terrestrial > Soil > Wetlands > Permafrost | place: Sweden: Stordalen | collected... | reverse complement strand
CACCTCGGGGGTCAGCGCGCCCCTTTGCCCCGATTCGTGAAAGTGGACCAGCAGCGAGTTCTCGTAGTCTACCTGCATGACCAGGGGGTGCAGGCCGCGCTGGGCCCAATTGCGGGTTCGAAATAGTTGGTAGATGGCTTCGCAGGCGGCTTGGGCGCGCGGGTCAGCGATGCGATAGTCGTAGCCGAAGTAGTCACCGAGTAGCCGTCCCTGCCGCCGCAACTTCTGCTCCAGCGGCGTGCCGGCGTAGATCTCGGTGCGGCAGAAGTTCATCGGATTGTGCGGCCGCCGGCGCAGGAAAGCGACGTTGGCGGCCAGATCCTCGAGGGTCGAATCCGGGTTGAGCAGCAGCAGATTGAAACAGGCGTGCAGGCCGAGGCGATTGACCACATCGAGCGCCCGCTCGTTGTCGTTGATGGTCTGGCCGCGGCCGAGGCGTTGCAAGGAGTCGGCAGTGCCTGCCTCGACTCCGAGGAAGACGCGGAAAAGGCCGAGGCTGACTAGCAGCGAGAAGATCTCTTCGTCGACCTCATCCGGGCGAGCCTTGATGGCGAACGCGATTCGTCCCATGCGCCGGCGATGGAGCGCGTGCTGCAGGGCCAACACCCGGTCAAGTCGTTGCTTGTGATCGCAGGGCAGGAAGGTGTCGTCGTGGAAATTGAAGATGCGGACGCCTTCCGCGTAGAGCGCCTCCATCTCCGCGGCCACCGCCTCGATATCGCGCGCACGGTAGCGCGGCCCTCCGCGCAGGCGGTGCCAAGCGGCGATGGAGCAGAACGCACAGGAATGCTCGCAGCCGCGCGACTGGAGCATGCTGACCACCGGCAGTCCGAGGTAGTCGTCGGGCGGGAAGCGGCGAACCGGCCAGGGCAGGTGATCGAGATCGGGCGAAAGGCAGGCCTGCGGGTTTCGCGTGACTGCGCCAGTCGGGTCGCGCCAGATCAGGCCGGGCACGCCTGCCGGATTGCCCCCGTAGGAGGCGAGATCGCACATGATCGACTCGCCTTCCCCGCAAGCGACCGAGTCGATCGCCGGCACGTCGCGCAGCAACGCCAAAGCGTTGAAGGCAGCGAAGTGACCGCCGGCGACGACATGCCCAACAAGACCCAGTTCCCGCGCCCGCGCCGCGAGCGCGACGAATTGCCGTGCGCGCGCCGTGAACACCATCGACAGCCCGGCGATTTGCGCACCACTTTGCACCAGATCCTGCGCCGCCTTCTCAAGGTCAGCCGGATCGTTGAAATCGATCTGCACGACCTCGTGACCGGCGTTTTCAAGCGCGCCACGGATGTAGCGAAGCGAAAGGTTCTCCTCAAGTTCAGGGCCGACCAGGGCGATGCGCATCCCCGCATTCAAGCACAAGCGGCGATTTCTGGGGTCACGTTCTATGTGCAATCCAAAGGACGCTTCGGATCCCGGCCATGTTCGCGGGGGCTCGCGGCCGACCCGGGGCGGCTGCAAGCGGAAGCGGCATTCTCACGGTCGCCGCTTCGGCTTCGGCATCGGCGCCGCCAAGCTCCAGATTGAAGCCTCTCCTGGTCCACGCGCGCTGTGGTCTTGGTTCGGTCCGAACTCCTTCCACCTCGTCCGACCTCTGTGATTCTCGGTGCTCTCTGGGTGGAATAGGTAGCTCAACCCTCGACGGCAGCCCGGTCGAGGTACCAGACCAACTTGCTGTCTTGCACGGGCCTGATGCCCACAATGGGATGCGCGTGCAAATCGTCGGGCGCGTGGGCGGCAGCGAGCAGGGCCGCGTGCTTGCTGGCCCCAGTGACCAGGATGGCCAGAAAACGGGTGGCGCAAAGAACGGGGTAGGTCAGGGTCATGCGCGGGCGGGGCGCCAGCACGTGCTCGCCGTCGTTGAAGCACACCCAGCGCTGGCGCTCGTCGAGAGTGGGCGAATACGGAAACAGGCTGGCGGTGTGGCCGTCAGGACCCATGCCCAGAATGGCAGCATCAAGACGGCCGCTGGCAAGAGCCCGGCGCAGAGCGTCCTCATAGCGCCGATCACCGTCAGCTAGACCGACCGGCATGGAATGAACCTGCGCTGGGGGAATTGGGATCTTGTCGACCAGTGCGGATCGAATCATGGCGAAGTTCAGCCTGGGATCGTCATGAGGAACGCAGCGCTCGTCGACCAGCCAAAGGAGGGTGCGCGCCCAGTCGCCCGCGGTGTAGCGCGCATCGTTTGCCAGCAATTGGTAGAGGCCCTGCGGGCTGGTGCCGCCCGACAGAGCCAGGTGCGCGGTGTCGGCCTCACAAATCCGCTGGTGGAGAATGCGGATGAGGTCATCGGCCAGCCGTTTCGCCACCGCCGCGGGCGAGGCTTCGATCACGAGCTGGCCGCGCAGTCCGCGAAGATCGTCCAGCGCGCTCATGGCGGCAAGTCGAAATTCGGCGGGGCCCCCGGCTCGGTGCGCGACACCGTGGTCTCCGGGTTGCGCCACGGTCCGTGCGGCTTCACTAACTCGTCGGCCGCCGCCGGTCCCCAGCTTCCCGCAGGGTAGGCGACGATCCCATCGCCGGGGTGGTCGCGCCAGTAGTCGAGCACCGGCATGACGATGCGCCAGGCGGCCTCGATCTCATGGCGATCCTTGTAGAGTGACTGGCTGCCACGAATCGCGTCCAGCAACAGCGTCGCGTAGGCCTCAAACGGCTCGGCACTGAACTGTTTGCGATAGTCGAAGTCGAGCACGGCCGACTGGATGTGCAGGCCCAAGCCAGGAACCTTGCCCTCGAAGCGCAGACTGATGCCCTCGTCGGGTTGCACGTTGACGATCAGTCGGTTGGGGCTCGGCCGGATTTCGCCGCCGTCGACGTTACGGAACAGGTGGGGCGCGGGCTTGAAGTTGATGACGAACTGGGTGAGCTTGCGCCGCATGCGCTTGCCGGTGCGCAGGAAGAAGGGCACGCCCTCCCAGCGCCAGTTGTCGATGAAGATTTTGAGCGCGGCGAAGGTGTCGCACGAGCTGTCGGCCGACACGCCGGGTTCCTCGCGATAGCCAGGCACGACCGCGCCGTCAATCTGGGCGCGGGCATACTGGGCGCGCACGGCGAGACGGGGCACCTCATCCGGGGCGATGGGTCGCACCGCCTCCAACACATGGCGCTGCTCGCTGCGCAGGTCAGAGGCGCGGAACGAGTTGGGCGGCTCCATCGCGACCACGGCCATGAGCTGCAGCAGGTGGCTCTGGATCATGTCGCGCATGGCCCCGGCGGAATCATAGTAGGCGGCGCGGTTGCCCACGCCCACGGTTTCGGCTGCCGTGATCTGAACGTGATCGATGTACATCCGGTTCCACAGCGGCTCGAAGAGCAGGTTGGCGAAGCGAAAAACCAGCAGGTTCTGCACCGTCTCCTTGCCCAGGTAGTGGTCGATGCGGAATACGTCTTCGTCCTCGAAGACACGGCCCAGGACGCGGTTCAGATGCTCCGCGCTCTGCAGGTCGCGGCCAAAGGGTTTCTCGACGATGATGCGGTGTCGGGCGGTGGGGTTGGTCTCGGCAGCACACCAGCGCCGCGGGCCCTTGTTCGGCTGGATGGCGCCGATGTTCTGAATAATGCTTTCGTATAGTTCGGGACCGACAGAGAGATAGAACAGGATTTCGCCGCCGGTACCGTGGGCTACTTGCTGCTGGCACATGGCCTGCGCGATACGCGGCCAGTCTCCGGTGCGCGTGGCATCGGCTGCCAGGTAGCGCAGGCGGCCGGCAAATTCGCGCCAGCGTTCTTCGTCAAAGCCACGCCGTTCCTGGCACGCGCCCTTCACCCGTTCGCGAAACTGGTCGTCAGAAAGCGGCGTGCGGCTGATGCCGAGCACGCCCACATGCTCGGAAAGCAGCCCGGCGACGTGCAACTCGAACAAGCCCGGGATGAGCTTGCGCCGCGTGAGATCGCCAGAGGCACCGAAGATGACCAACAGACACTGTCGCTCGTCCATGTCGGGGGTAAGCATAGCGTCTCCTGCCTGGGCTGGCGACCACGATCCCTGTCAGCCGCAGGAGGTCGCGGCCACGAGGACGATCACGAGGACGACCACCCCGTGAATCGGCCCGCGGTCAACTGCGAAGTATCCGTTCCATCAAGATGTCTTCAAGACTGCGGCGGCCGTCGAGAACTGCGTGGACCTGAACGACATCGGCTCCGACCCGGTAGATGATCCTCCACGGGCTCTCTTGGATCTCGCGCCAAGTGTGGTCTCCGATCGACCGAAGCTCGGGTGGGGTGCGGCCACGGTTGGGAAACTCAGCCAGGGATTCGGCTCTTTCGACGATATGATCGACCATGGGACCAGCCGGCAGCGGAGATTCGCCGAGCAGGAACAAGGCGATTCGCTCAAGGTCGGCTGCTGCCGGCCCGGTCCACACGACACGGAATTCGCGGCTTCCCCTCATCGCCGGGCGGCTCGGCGCAGAGCGGCGTGGGCGCGCTGGCGCACGTCCTCGCTGGCGTATGTCTTCTCGCCGCGGGCAAGTGACTCTTGGCTTTGCGCGAGCAGCTTCAGCATCGCCAGAGTGGCCTGCAGGTCGTCGTGCCGTCGTGCATCCATCAACACGACGCGAGCCCGGCCGTTCTGGGTGATCAAGATGGGCTCTCCGGTTCGAACAGCCTCTCCGACCACATCTTTCGCATGAGTCTTCAGGTCCGTGATCGGTCGCGCACTGGTCGCTCGCATAGACCAGAATATAGCACTAAATTTGGTGCTACACGCGAATCTTCTCGTCCGGTCCCGGGGCCTGCACGGTGGCAAATCCGTGCTCGGTCAGCTTGGCGATCAAGGCCGCCTGCGCCGGGGGCTCGCCGTGGACCAGCAGCACCTGACGGAGCTTGCCCTGGCTGCGCACGCCCTCGGCGAATTCGACAAGATCCTTCTGGTCGGCGTGCGCGGAAAAGCCGTTGAGCACCACCACCTCGGCGGCCAAGCGTCGCATGACCCCGAAGATTTTCACCTCGCGCTGGCGCTCCACGATGCGGCGGCCGAGGGTGTGCTGCGCCTGATAGCCGACAATGAGAATCGTGTTGCGCGAATCCTCGATGCCCTCGCGCAGGTGATGCAGGATGCGGCCGGCTTCGCACATGCCGCTGGCCGAGATGATGATGTGTGGTCCAGCGCTGGCGGCGAGGGCTTTCGATTCCTCCTTGTCAGACACGTAGTGGAGGCCGTCGAAGTCGAAGGGAGAATCGCCGCTTACCAACAAAGCGTAGGTTTCCTTGTCGTAGCACTCGGGGTGCATCTTAAAGACGTCGGTGAGCTTCACGGTCAGCGGCGAGTCCACGTACACGGGCAGGGCCGGCACCTGGTTGGCTTTGCGCAGGCGTTTTATGGAATAGACGACTTCCTGCGCTCGCTCCAGGGCAAAGGACGGGATGATGATCTTGCCGCCCCGCTTGGCGGTGCGATTGATGGCAGCGGCCAGGGCGCTGTCGACTTCCTCGATGGGCGCGTGCAGGCGATCGCCGTAGGTGCTCTCCATGATCAGGCAGTTGATCCCGCTGGGGATTTCCGGCTCGCGCAAGATGGGCAGGCCCTTGCGGCCCAGGTCCACCGCAAAGGCGATGCGCGTTCCGTCCTCCTCGATGTCGAGCACCACCACCGCGCTGCCCAGCACATGGCCGGCGTCCAAGAACTTGAGCACCACCCCGGGCGCGATCTCCTGGCCGCGCCGGTAGGGCAGGGCCACCATCTGGCCCAGCAGCACGGTGACATCTTCGTGGTTGTAGAGCGGTTGCGCCGGCTCCATGTCCAGATGCTCGCGCTCGATCAGCTTCTGGATGTGCCGGGCGTCGGCTTCTTGAATCATGGCGGCGTCGAGCAGCATGGGCCCGCACAGGTCGCGCGTCGCCGGCGTGGCGTAAATGGGTCCATGGTAGCCACGCTTGGCAAGCAAGGGCAGGGCGCCCGCGTGGTCGATGTGCGCGTGGGAAAGCACCACCGCGTCCAAGTCATCGATGGGGACATGCTGGGCGATGGCGCGGTTCTGTTCGGCAGCTTCCTTGCGGCGGCCCTGGTACAGGCCACAGTCAAGCAGAATGGTCGCCCGCGAGGTCCGCACCACGTGCTTGGAGCCGGTAACCTGACGGGCTGCCCCGATACATTGGATTTCAGTCAATCGCCGCTCCTTTGATAGAGCCAAGTGTTGTGGGAGGTGCGCGAGCGTGCGAACGCGGGGGTTTGCAGTTCAGAGGCCACGCCTTCGGTGAGAAGAGCGAGGGCGGTCTGCGGATCGTCGGCGAAGCGGAAGAGATCCAAGTCGTCCTGGCCGATCATTCCGTAGCGGACCAGGGCATCGAAGTTGATGATCTCTTTCCAGTAGCTCTGGCCGTAGAGGAGCACCGTGATCCGGCGGTCCAGCTTGCGGGTTTGCGCCAGGGTCAGAATCTCGGACATTTCGTCGAGCGTGCCGAAGCCCCCTGGGAACACCGCGATGGCACGGGCCATGTGGGCAAACCACAGCTTGCGCATGAAGAAGTAGCGGAACTCGAATGATAGCTCCGGTGTCACGTAGGGGTTGGTGTGCTGCTCCTCGGGCAGACTGATGTTGAGGCCAACCGTACGACCGCCCGCCTCGGCGGCACCGCGGTTGGCGGCCTCCATGATGCCGCCGCCGCCGCCCGAGCACACCACCAGGCGTCCCGGGCCCGCGGGCAGGCTGGCCGACCAAGTCGTCAGCAAGCGGGCCAGGGTGCGTGCGTCTTCATAGTAGCGGCCCAGCGGCCCCTCGGGGGCGAGCCGGGCGGAGCCGAAGAAGACGACGGTACCGCTGATACCCTGGCGGGCAAAGCGATGCATGGGCTCGAGGTATTCGGCCAGGATGCGCAAGGGGCGCGCGTCGTCGCTGGCCATGAAATCCTCGTTCTTGTAGGCAAGAGGATTGTGGGCCGTGGCAGTGGGTGGGGATTCCTTCATGAGTGTCTCCCTGTCATTAGAAGAGATATCGGTCGACCAGCCACGCGACTAATGTTCCGCTGGCCGTGCCGATGGCGTCCCAGGTGAGGTCGCGCCAGGAAAAGCCCGCTCCTCGGTACTGGTCGTATACTTCCTTGGCGATTCCTGCCGACAACGCGATGCCAGCGCCCGAAAGCACCCGGACGCTGGTGCGCTTGCTGACGCCCGCCGCGGTCGCGTAGCTGGTACCGGCCAGGGCGAAGCTGACGCTGAGGTGCATAACCTTGTCGCGGGCAAACCAGGGGTCAGGCTCGGCCGCCTGGGCCGCCGGCCGTGCCATGAAAAAGACCACCAGTGCGAGCGCGACGGCCAGTGACCGGCGAAATGTCGCGCGGGGGGAAACGTGGGACGGCGGATACTCGGGAATTCGGGCCATCAGGTGGGCACGGCGCAAAGTTCTGTACGCTACGTCCCATCATAGCTGTGTGCCAGCAAAGTGCACTTTTCCCTACTGTAATTGACCCCCCCTCCTCCGCGTGTTATCGAAGAAAGACTGCTTGGATACTTGATGGGCAAACGCATACTGGTTGCCGACGACAGCCTGACGATTCAGAAGGCCTTCGCTATGGTCCTGGGTGGCCAGGACTACACTCTTTTGGCCGCTCGATCGGTGGACGAGGCCCTGATGACTGCCAAGGGGGGACGGCCCGACCTGGTCATCGCGGACGCGGTGCTGGGAGCGGGCAATGGCTACGACCTGTGCGCGGCTTTGAAGGCCGATCCGGCTCTGCGCGGGGTGCCGGTGCACATCCTGGCGTCCAGCCAGAACCCCTTGGACGAAGCGCGCGCTCGCCGGGCTGGCGCCGACGGTCATCTGCTCAAGCCATTCGACAGCCAGGCGCTGCTCGACAGCGTGAGCGCGGCACTGTTGGCTCCGGCGCGACCGGCGCCCGCCCCGGTAGCAGAGGCGGCCCGTCCAGCCCCCACTGCCCCGTGGCCGCCTTTCGAGCACGGCGTCGTCACGGACGAGGTACTCGCGCCTGAGGAGGAAAGCTACGGCGAGTTCACCATCGAGCGCAGCTCAGCGGCCGGCCCGGCGGCCTGGACCAGCCGGCCGCCGACTTGGTCAGGGGCTCGGCCGGCGCCTACCGCTCCTTCGCCGCCCAGCACGGCGAGCAGGCCCTCGCTGATTCCCGGTGTGTCCCCGCCGACTCCCGCACCGGCGAGTAGGCCTGCGCCATCGCTGCCCGGCGTGACCGCCGTGCCGGCAGCGGCAAGTCCCGCGCGCCCCAGCCGGACCATCATGGGCTTCCCAGCCGTCGGCGGGCCCAGCCAAGCACCGTCGAGCACGCCGGTTCTTCCGGCGGCGGCGCGGCCTCCGGTGCCCCGCCCGAGTGTTCCTCCGCCCACGCCGCGCGCCGCACCGCCGGTCCCGTTCGCACCCATGCCGGTGCCGCCCACCGCTGTGGCTGCGCAGGCACCGGTCCGGCGATCGGGGAGTATGCCCGCGGTGGCACCACCAGCCACGCCGGTGCCGCCCACTGCGCAGGCACCAGTCCGGCGATCGGGGAGCATGCCCGCGGTGGCACCACCAGCCACGCCGGTGCCGCCCACTGCGCAGGCACCAGTCCGGCGATCGGGGAGCATGCCCGTGGTGGCGCCTCCCACCGCGCCTGCACCCCTAGTCGCAGCCGTGTCGTCGGTCATCGATCAGAAGGTTGCGGCCATCGCGGCCCGTGGTCGCGAGTACGAGGCGATCGCCAAGCTTTCGCGTGAGATCATCGAGCAGGTGGTATGGGAAGTGGTGCCCGAGTTGGCCGAGGTGATCATCAGGCAGGAACTGGATCGCCTGGCCACGGCCAAGAAGTAGGCGAGGCCCCGGACGCCGGTGGCCGTGACCGGATCCGGTGGCCGGATTCGGACGCCGTTTCCGGCCCCGGTCCCGGATCCGGAACCGGCACCCGAACTAGCCACGTATTTCCAAGAGGCGGTGCTAGGAATTTTCGATGGGCGGTACTACTCTCTGTCGCTCCACGTTTTGCGTAGCACCCCATGACCGATCTCGCGAAGACCTACGACCCTGCCGCCATCGAGTCCCGCTGGTACCAGGAGTGGCTGAACTGCGGCTACTTCCACGCCGACGCGGCTACCCCCAAGGCGCCCTTCTGCATCGTGATTCCGCCGCCCAACGTGACCGGTTCGCTGCACATGGGCCATGCGCTTACCTGCGCCATCCAGGACATTCTTGTTCGCTGGCGGCGCATGGCCGCGTACAACGCCATGTGGCTTCCCGGCACGGACCACGCCGGCATCGCCACCCAGATGGTGGTGGAACGCGACTTGCGCGCCAGCGAGGGCAAATCCCGGCACGACATCGGACGTGAGGAGTTCGTCAAGCGCATCTGGAGTTGGCGCGAGCGCTACGGCAGCCGCATCCTGGAACAGCTCAAGGTGATGGGCTGCTCGCTCGACTGGGAGCGCCTGCGATTCACCATGGAGCCCGACTACTCGCGGGCGGTCGTCGAGGCATTTGTGCGCCTGCACGAAGAGGGGCTCATCTATCGGGATCGGCGTCTCATCAACTGGTGCGTCTCCTGCCGGACCGCCCTGTCGGATCTCGAGGTCGAGCACGACGAGGGCGCGCAGGGTGAGTTGTGGGAGTTCGCCTACCCGCTGGCCGACGGAACCGGCGAGGTCGTGGTCGCGACCACGCGGCCCGAAACCATGCTGGGCGACACGGCAGTGGCGGTGCACCCCGATGATCCACGGCACAAGGCGAAGATTGGCAAGATGATCCGTCACCCGTTTGCCAGTCGCACCTTCCCCGTGATCGCCGACCCCATTCTGGTCGATCCCAAGTTCGGCACGGGCGCAGTGAAGGTTACGCCGGCGCATGACCCCAACGACTTCGAATGCGGCCAACGCCATAAACTGGGCTTCATCTCCATCTTCGACGAGAAGGGCGTGGTGACGGCTGAGGGCGGGCAGTTCGCCGGGCTGGATCGATTCGAAGCGCGCAAACAGGTCAAAGCCAAGATCAAAGAGCTGGGGCTCGAGCGTGGCAGCAAGGTGCATGTCCACGCCATCGGGCACTGCCAGCGCTGTCACACGGTGGTGGAGCCGATGCTGTCCACCCAGTGGTTCGTCAAGATGGAGCCGCTGGCCAAGCCAGCAATCGAAGCGGTCGAACAGGGCAAGACCCGCTTCGTACCGGAGAGCTGGAGCAAGACCTATTTCCATTGGATGAACAACATCCGTGACTGGTGTATTTCGCGCCAGCTCTGGTGGGGACATCGCATTCCGGCCTGGTATTGCGGAAGCTGCGCCGGCATCACGGTGGCGCGCACGACGCCGCAGGCGTGCCGCCATTGTGGGGGCGTGAGCCTCACGCAAGATGAGGACGTGCTCGATACCTGGTTCTCGTCGTGGTTGTGGCCCTTTGCGACCCTGGGCTGGCCCGACGAGACACGCGACCTGCGCACCTTCTATCCCACCAGCGTGATGGAGACGGGCTACGACATCCTCTTCTTCTGGGTGGCCCGCATGCTGATGGCCGGGCTGCACTTCATGAAGAAGGTTCCCTTCCGTACGGTGTACCTGCACACCATGGTGACCGACGAGAAGGGCGACAAGATGTCCAAGGTCAAGGGCAACACCATCGACCCTCTGGAAGTGGCGCAGAAGCACGGGGCGGATCCCTTGCGGTTCGCGCTGGCCTGGATGACCACCCAGGCCGCGCAAGGCAAGAACATCAAGTTCTCCCTGTCCCAGGTCGAGGACGCGCGCCGTTTCGCCAACAAGATCTGGAATGCGACGCGCTTCGCGCTGATGAACCTCACCGACTACAACGCCGACCAGTTCGCCGACCGGACCGCGGAGGACCCAGACAAAGTCGAATTCGACCTGCCCGAGCGCTGGATCTTGTCACGGGTCCAGCGCGCCAGTGAGGAGACCAACCGCGCCCTGGATGACTTCAAGATCGCGGAGGCGGCGCAGGGGCTGTACCACTTCATCTGGAACGACATCTGCGACTGGTACATCGAGATGGCCAAGGTGCGTCTGCAAGACCCCAGCAAGGCGGCGGAGCGCTGGAAGATCCAGGGGACTTTGGCTACCGCGCTGGGCGTGGCCATGCGCCTTCTGCACCCATTCATGCCGTTTCTCACCGAGGAGATCTGGCAGAAGTTGCCCAAGGCGGAGGGGGCGCCCCAGAGCATCATGATCACGCTCTACCCCATCCCGGATCCGCGCTACGTCGACGATGCCAGCGAGGCGTCAATGGCGCTGGTGCAGAAGGTGGTCACCACCATCCGGATGCTGCGCACCGAGAAGAATGTCCCATCGATAGAGCGGCCCCGGGTGATCCTAAACGTGGCTGACGACTACAAGAAGACTATCCTGGATGGCTACCGCCACCTGGTGCTTGAGCAGGCAAGGCTGGGCGACTTGCTGGTGCGTCGGACCGGTGAGGCCCCGGCCGGGACCGTGGTCACCGGCCTGGCCGGCGACGTGGAAGTCATTCTCGTGCTGGACACCCCGGCGGACTCTGTGGCTGAACGCGGCAAGCTGGACAAGGAGCGCGCCAAGCTGGACAAGGATCGGGATCATCTGGCCCAAAAGCTGGCCAACCCGCAATTCCTCGAACGTGCGCCTGCCGCTGTGCTTGAGAAGGACCGAGCACGCTTGGCCGAGATCGAATCGGCGATAGCGCGCCTGAACACGGCCCTCGCGCGACTCGGCTAACTTTCCACGTAGAGCTTCAACTGCTCGCGCACAACGTCTTCGTTGAGTCCGGTGCGCAGTTGTTCTTGCAGGCAGTCAGCCAGGGTGAGCTGCATGTCTTCTACCCCGCCGTCCTGCATGAGCTTGGCCAGCAGGGCTCGCGCCTCCCGGCTGTCGTCATCGCGAACGTAGTCCTTGACCATCTCGATGGTGAGCCCACCCGAAAAATCGAGCATCGCGTGGTCAAGGAGAAAGGCGATGAGTTGTTTCACAGGGACCTCCGGCGGGGGTGGCAATCAAACCTGGGAGCGACTGCTAATATCCCGAAAACGCTATGAAAATCAAGGGGGAATCGGATGCGGAGCTGTGCTTTTTTCTCTCGACCTCCTGCGGCTAGCGCTGAACTGGGGTGCGCGCGCTACGTCTTGACGGTTCCCCGGTATTTGTCTACGGTCGCACGGTGTTGTCCCGTAGCTGCCTCTGGGCGCTCGTACTGGGTATCGTCGCTCCGCTGGGCTGCGGACCGATCGAATACCGGAGTCGGGTAAGCTCGCGCGCTGCCTCTACCTTGGCGCAGGCCAAAGAGGCAGGGGCAGAGCAGAAGGCGCCCTACGAATACGCGAAGGCAGCCGAGTACCTTCGCCTGGCTAGGCAGGACGCGGGCCACGCCAACTTCCAGACCGCCCTCGATTGGGGCAGCCGCAGTGAAGACTGTTCACGCAAGGCGATCGCGCGCGCCGAGCAGCCCCAGCCCGCGGGTGCGACCGCTGAGCAGACAACATGTGGGGGGCCATGAACCGCGGACAGCGAACAGCCATCGCGAGCGCCGCGGGGCTGTTGCTCCTGGGCTGTGCTGGTCAGGACTTGGCCGTGCGGGCCAATGGCGTTCGCGCCAGCCTGCACCAGGCGCGCGAGAAAGGAGCCTACCAATGCGCTCCTCGCCAACTGGCTCTTTCCGAGGCTCACGTGGAATTCGCCGAGCGTGAGCTAGGCCGGGGTGAGTACTTCCGGGCGCTAGACCACGTCGAGATCGCGGAGGCCAACGCGCAGCAGGCCCTGCGTTTGTCGAAGGATGCTTGCGGGAAACTGCCGGTTGCCCCGCCGGCAGCCCCCCTGGACACGGATGGCGACGGCATCCCCGACGCGCTTGACAAATGTCCCAACCAGCCCGAGGACAAGGACGGTTTCCAGGACGAGGACGGTTGCCCCGACCTCGACAATGATCAGGACGGCATCCCCGACGCGCTTGACAAGTGTCCCAATGAGCCCGAGGACAAGGACGGCTTTGAAGACGAAGATGGCTGCCCCGACCTGGACAACGATAAGGATGGCATCCCCGACGCGTCTGACCTGTGTCCCAACGAGCCGGGCCCGCCTGAGGAGCGCGGTTGTCCCAAAAAGTACTCGCTGGTTTCGGTCACCCAGGAGAAGATAGAGCTTCACCAAGCGGTGTTTTTTGCCACGGCCAAATCAACCATCATGGCGCAAAGTTTTCCCCTGCTGAACGAGGTCGCGGACGTGTTGAAGTCGCGGCCCACCATGCAGGTCAGGGTCGAGGGACACACGGATAGCCGCGGCCGGCGGGCTGCGAACATGCTCCTGTCGCAGGGACGGGCCAATGCGGTCAAGGCCTACCTGGTAGGCCGTGGCATCGACGCCAGCCGGATGGTGTCGGTAGGGTATGGACCTGATCAGCCAATCGAAACCAACCGGACTGCGGCGGGACGAGAGAAGAACCGACGAGTCGAATTCGTGATATTGCAGCAGTAGCGGAGGACAAGCCCAAAATGGGAAACACTACTACACCACGGCTGGCGGGAGCATCGCGTGCAGGCCGATGGGCGTTGCTGGTACTGCAAGTTGGCCTGATCGGCGCGGTCCTGGCGGCGTCGGCCACGCCGGTGCTGGGCCAAGGCGATGAAAGGGCGGTCAAGAAGATCATCGATTTGAACAAGAAGGCACTGGCTGCGATCGATGCCAAGAAGTTCGATGTGGCTCGCGAGGGTCTCCTGGAGGCGGCGACCACGGCCAAGCAGGCGAACTTGCTCATGCACAAGATGCTGGCTCGGACCTATGTCCACCTGGGTGCGGTCTACTTCTTGGGCTACAACGATCGCAAGTCCGCCTTGAAATACTTTGGCTTGGCCAAGAACATTCGAGCCGATATCCAGCTCACACCGTCGCTGGCAACCCCGAACTTGACCGCGGTGTTCGAAAAGGCATCAGCAGAGGGAGGGTCAACCGACGCTGCGGCAGACACCGCCACGCCGAGCCGCCGTACACCCCCGCGCGCACCCGCTCCTGCGCCGCCTACAGAGCCGACGCCCGCGCCGCCCGCGCCCCCTGTGGTTGCTCAAGGCGAGCCGGAATTGCCCATTGTGTTGCCCGCCGACCTCTACTGCCCCGCGGTGGAAGAGGCGCCTGAAGGTCAGGAGATCGTCATCCGCTGCGCGGTCAAACCCTCGCTGAAGGCTGAACGCGTATTGTTCTACTTCCGGGCCTCCGGTGCTCCCAGCTACGCCGTCGCGGCCATGCAGAACTCTCCCAAGGGCTGGCTGGAGGCCCGCATCCCCACCCAGGCCGCAACCGGAGAGAGCCTGCAATACTACTGCGAGGCCAGAGACAGCGCCGACAACGTGGTGGCTACCAACGGGCAGGAGGACGTTCCCAACCCCATCATTCTCAAGCCCGCCGTGCCCGGCGCGACCCCGTCGCCGGTGGCGACCGGTGGCAGGGGCGAGGGGGAAGATGCCCTAGCCGGGATCAAGCACGAACAGGAAAACGAGATTCTGGAAAAGGGCATCCATCGCCGACGGCAATACGCTTTCTGGCTGGGCGTAGGGTGGGGAACCGGCTGGGGCTATCACCGGGCCGCCTTGCTGGAATACCGGCGGGATGCCCCTGCGGTCAGCGCCGGCGTGCACCACGCGGGCTGGTTCAACTTCTATCCCGAGGTCGGGTTTCTCGTCACCGAACACATTGGGGTCGCGGTCCAGGGTCGGCTGCAGTACATCCCGATAGAAGGCTCCGGCGAGACCCACACAGGCGGGCCGGCCACCGGAGCGTATGCGGTGCTGGGGCGAGGTCTGTACTATCTAGACTTGGGCGCTGGCAATGCGCAGCTCCAGTTCTCGGCTGGTCTGGGCGGTGGCGAGTACCGCTTCGCCTATCCGCCGACCAATGCCAACCCCGATTGCGTGGCGCACCCGAACCCCAACAAGTGCATCGTGGACTCGAAAGGAAACTACGTCCGGGACTCGAACGGCAACCCGATCCCAAAGCCTACCCAGCTCACCGATACTATTCGCAGCGGGACGTTCCTCTACAGCGCCGGAGTTGGTTTCATCTATCACATAAGCAGCCACTTCGCGGCCAACGTCGAGCTGCGTTTCTTGGGGGCTGGCCCACACCTCGGGTTTCTGGGCGAGGGCTTCATTTCGCTGCAGGGCTCGCTCGGTGGCAGACCTCCGCCCCGACCAGGAGACGCCCCACCGATGGAGATGGAGCGATTGCCAGAGGAAGACGAGGCAGAGGAGTAGTAGTCCGTCTCGACCACCCTCGGCGTCTCTTTGCCGGTCCAGGCGACAGACACTGGCGTACATGGCGTTTCTGCCGGCGACAAATTCACCTGCGCTATTGTCAACATTTGACGAGTCGCGGCTAATGTCTGGAAATCCCAAGGGTCTTGCGTTCTGCGGACTTTGTCATTTCCGTCATTGATGAGGCGGCGCGGTGCAAATCGTGATACAAGGGTTCCCTACCGAGGAGGCTATCTATGCGCATGTTGAACCGAGTATTTGTTCTATCCCTGAGTCTTCTGCTAACCAGCGTTCTCGCGCCCAGTGTTGCCAGGGCACAGGCACCGCAGTACCCGCCGCAGCAGCAGCCCGGGTATCCGCAGCCTCAGCCGAGTACCCCAGGGTACCCGCAGCAGCAAGCCTACCCACAACCGGGATACCCGCAGCAGGAGCAAGCACCGGGATACCCGCAGCAGCAAACCTACCCACAACCGGGATACCCGCAGCAGCAAGCCTACCCACAACCGGGATACCCGCAGCAGCAAGCCTACCCACAACCGGGATATCCGCAGCAGCAAGCACCGGGATACCCGCAAGGAGGCGCTCCACCGGCTGCGTACTACGCGCCACCGCCTGCATATCCTCCGCCGCCAGTCACTGAACCTCAGTACGAGGCGTCCGCTCGCCCAGCCGCCCGCCGCGGCCTAGTCTTCTTGCCCTATATCGGTTTTCAGTCTGTTGTAGGCAGTGGTTCGAGTGGGTATTCAACCGGCTTTCATATGGGCGGCCTGCTTGGCGGCCACATCGGTCCTTTCTTCTCTATCAACGGGGAGTTGACCCTCGACGTTATGAACCCTGATACGGGATCAAGCGGCATAGACGTCACCCAAGTCTTTGTTGATCTTACTCTTAGTCCTCTATTCCACTTTGGGGTTCCATACGTGGAGTTTGTGGTTGGCCCCAAGCTAGGCATGTTTTTCTACGGTGCGTCAGAAACCTACCCCTCCTCATACGGCTACTACAATTCTTCGGGAGACTACACTGGATACGGGTTGGCCTACGGGTTCACCGCGGGTGCCTTCTTTCCGCTCGGCAGGATAGCCCTTGGCGCCCTGTTGAATTTCACCGGCCGCAGCCCTTCGGAGATATGCTTCACTCCCTCCGGCGGCTCAGAGGAATGCAACGATTCGCCATCGGGCAGCGACCTGAAGGAAATCACCTTCAGTTTCGCGTTGCTGCTCTGATATCGGGATATGGGAACCCTGAAAGGGTTCGCTTCGCCCATCGGCCCCCCGGTGCCGGCCGCCGCGGCAGGTTAGTCGCCCATGCATGAGCCGGCGTCCCGCGGATCGGGCCTGATTGGCGCGCGCACCGCGACGTTCGTCGTTATGGCGAACATGGTGGGCGCCGGCGTCTTCACCAGCCTCGGCTTCCAGGTCGCCGCGATTCACTCGGCGTTCCCCCTGCTCATGCTGTGGGCAGTGGGCGGCGTGTACGCCCTCTGCGGCGCCGTCTCCTACGGCGAGCTGGCGGCCGCCATGCCCCGCTCGGGCGGAGAGTACCAGTACCTGTCGCGCATCTACCACCCCGCCGTCGGTTTTCTCGCCGGCTGGATCTCCATCACGGTCGGATTCGCGGCGCCGGTCGCTGCCGCCGCCATGGCACTGGGGAAGTACCTGTCGCGCGTGCTGCCCGGGGCCAACCCGACGGTCACGGCTTTGGTCGCCGTGGCAGCGATTACCGGCGTGCACCTCTTCAGCGTCGGGGTGCGCAGTCGGTTCCAGGGCTTCTTCACCTCGTTCAAGCTCCTGCTCATCGCCGCCTTCATCGTCGGGGCGCTGCTCTTGGCCGTGCCCCAGCCCATCCCCTTCGGGCCGCAGCCTGGCGATCTGCGCGCCCTGTTCTCGGCGCCGTTTGCGGTGTCGCTGGTCTACGTCACCTACGCCTACTCGGGCTGGAACGCCTCGGTCTACGTCGCCGGCGAGGTGAGGAATCCCGCGCGCAGCATCCCGCTTTCACTCATCTGCGGAACGCTGGTAGTGGCAGCGCTCTACATCCTGCTGAACTTCGTCTTTCTCTACTCCACGCCCATGGCGGCTCTCGATGGTCAGGTCGAAGTCGGCTACGTCGCGGCCGACGCCATCCTGGGCCCGCACGGAGGGCGGATCATGGGGTTCCTGATTTCGTTCGGGCTCGTCTCGGCGATCAGCTCGATGGTCTGGGCCGGCCCGCGCGTGCTCATGGCGCTCGGGCAAGACATGCGCGTGTTCGGGTGGCTCGCTCCGCTCAACCGGCATCGCGTTCCCTACCGCGCGGTGCTGGCGCAAACCGCGCTGGTGGTCGTGCTCATCGTGACCTCGTCGTTCGAGAGAGTCATCACTTTCCTCGGCTTCGTGCTGTCAGCGAGTGCCTTCTTGACCGTTCTCGGCGTTTTCGTGTTTCGCTGGCGTTGCCCAGCGGCGCCGCGTCCCTACCGGACCTGGGGCTACCCGGTGACGCCCGCGCTGTTTCTCATTGTCACCGGATGGATGCTGGTCTTCTTGCTCCGCTTTCGGCCGGTCGAGTCGCTGGCCGGGCTGGGGACGGTGGCGCTGGGCATCCCGGTCTACCTCTGGGTCGCCCGCACCGGGGCGGCCGCGCCCGCGCGCTTGCAGGGCGTGGGCGAGCAGCCATGAAGCGACGAACCCAGCGGACAGCCTTCCGAAAGGGAGCGAACTAGTTCTCCAGCTTGCGCAGCGCCTGCCCCGCGCTGCCAGGCCGCTTTTCAGGCTCGCTCTCCGTCAGCCAAGCGACCAGGTCAGCTAGGTTCGCGCGAGCGGGGGATTCTTGGTCAGGCAAACGTGGCAGGGGCGGGCGATCGAGGCGGCCCGCGAGCAGGTCCGCGTGTTGTCGCATGGGGCGGCCGGCCAGCGCCTCCCACAAGATGGAGCCAACTGCGAAGAGATCAGTGAGAGGCGAGGAGAGCGCGCCGCGAAGTTGCTCGGGCGCGAGGTAGATGGGGGTGCCCCCGGCCAACTCGTCGGGGTTGTCGGTCCCTAGCAGGCGGGCCGAGCCGAAGTCGGCCAAGACCGGTTCGCCGGGGCTGCGAAACAGGATGTTGCGTGGGGTGATGTCGCCGTGAACAACCCCGGCGGCATGTACGTAGGCCAGCGTCGACAGCAGCGAGCGTGCCAGGGCCATGGTCTCTTCGTAGGGCAGGGCAGCAGGCCGCACGCGTGCCAGCCGGTCACGCAAGCTGCCGCCGGGCAGATGTTCCATGACCAGCGTGCGCGCCGCTTCGTCGAGGTCGTAGATGGCAACCACGCCGGGGTGGCGCAGGCCGGCCACCAGGCGCGCCTCGGCGAAGAAGCGCTGGCAAGCCTCGCTCAGCCGGGCCGGCGGGTGGAACACCTTGAGCGCAAGCTCGATGCCCAAGCTGCGATCGCGGGCCAGGTAGACCGTCGAGGTGGTGCCGCGGCCGATCTCGCGCACGACTTCATAGCGAGAAAGGGAGAGGCCCTCGGGCTGAACCAGGGTGGGCGTGGCTCCGACGGGATTGCTGGGGAGCAAGGCTGTGCCGCCCAGGCGCTGGCGCAGACGGACCAGGCGGGCGCTAGCCGCGGGATCGTCGATGTCGTCAGCCAGCAGGCGCTGCCAGCGCTCGGCCGCGGCCTGCAGGAGGCCTTCCTCTTCGTCGAGAACAGCCAGTTGGGCCGTGGCCTGCCGCCCGAGAGCACCGCTGGTGCCCGCAAGCGCGGTAAGGAGCGAGCGGGCAGCGGCCGCCTCGCCTTGCGCGACCAGTTGCCGGGCCAAAGCCAGGCGCGAGTTCTCGGGCTTCACACGACCTCCAGACGCTGGCCGGCCGCCTCGATCACATCGCCGTGCAACAGTTCGAAACTGCGGCCCACGAGCTGGCCGGCCAGACGCACCGGCTGCGTGCACGCGACGCGCGCGGTTCGTTCCTCGGGCAAGACGTGCAGGGCGGCCAGCGCTGGAAAGGCTGCGGCCAGCGGCAGAGGGCCCACGCCCAGAAAGGCGTGCAGGCCGCGATCGAGCCCGACTGCGCCGACAAGTTCCAGCAAAGCGGGCCCATGGCAGACAAAATCGATGCGACAGTGTGCCCCCAGGGCAAGCTGGCCCTGCGCCGGCAGCGGCACAGGGGCCGACAGCTTGGCTCGGCACAACCACGTGCCTGCGCGCGATCCGGCATCCTCGACGGAGAATCCCGTCGTGCCCGCCAGCACGCGGGCGTGCTGGCGCGAAACCCCGGCGTCGCGCAGAACGATCTGACAGAAACCGTCGCGGCCCAGCAGGGCGGGTAGGGAGGCGAAACGGGTTACGGCACCGTCGGGCCCGCGCAGGGCCACGCTGCGGCCCCGGCACAGGCGCTGGTCGACCTCTACTGCGGCGGAGTGCAGGTCAGCAGCCTCGGGAAGGTCAGCCGCGGCGGCCAGGTCCAGGGCGGCCAAACGCTGGCCCCCGGCCAACAGCGCCTCGAAGCGGGACACGAGATCGCGCAGCTCGCGGCGCCGGCTGCGCTGGCCATCTTCCCGCGCCAGGCACGCCTCCATGCGGTCGATGTCGCCAGCGGCTCCGTAGGCATTGGCAGCCCGCCGATCGTCACCGGCCCGCTCGAACGCCGCGCCTGCCGCCCCATAGTCTTCCAGATCCAGCAGAAGCTCGCCGGCGGTCAGCAGGGCCTCCTGCTCAATCGCCGTCAGCTCCGCGCGGGAAATGCGATCGCAAAGCAGGGTGGCGGCCTGACGCTTGGCCGACTGGATTTCTTCAGCCATGGCTACGCGTTCTGCCACCGACAAGGTCGACAGCGTCGTGCACATGGCGCGGACCAGATCGTGGATCTGCGGCAGGGACAACCCGGCCACGCGCGCTTCCAGCATCACCGCGTCCAGCGACGCCCATTCGCCGTCGAGCGCCAACATGCGAACCAGCGCGGGCAGGGCGCGGGATCGGGCTGCGCCTGTTTCGGGGGTCGGCTTGAGCCGTGAGCCATTCTTGGCCATTCATCCTAAGAGTACACTCATACCCATGATTGCTCCTGTCGCGGTTGGCCAGATGCGTTTCACGCTGCCCGGTCTGGCAGCCGATGCCCGTGGCGTGGTCAGCGGACGCGAGATGGCAGCGCGCTTTGCCACGCTTGACCGGGTGGTGTGGTTCTTGCGCCTGCTGTCCGCTGCCGGCGATCTGGATGCGTGCTGGTCAGGTATGCGCCTCATTCCCGTGCGCTCGCCGCTCGGGCTGCGCGAGATGTTGTTGCTGCTGCCCGTGCCGTCGACCGAGGCCGCCGATCTGGTTGCGCGGGCGGCGCGCACTGCAGGCGGGCAGGCCGCGACCGGCGCGGGCCGGCACTTTGTCGAGTATCGCGACGCACGCGCATCCCTGGGCTACGACGTGGCCGAGGTCGCGCGCGGGTCCGGGGATTTTGTTTTCTATTTGGCGGACCAGGTTGTCTACTTTCAGGCCGAGGGAGAGAGGTCACTGGTTCGCCTCTTGCTGGGGCTCGATCTGCTTCGCCGGCCAGGCGGATCAAGCGACGCTCTGGGAGACGGCGGTGCCTGCTATGTGACCGCCCGGCGCGGCCTGGGAGCGCGCCTTTGCCAATACCTTTGCCGCGTGGGGGTGGATGCCCGGGCGGCCCAGTGCGAACCGGCGGCAGAGAGCGCTTTTGGCTTACACACCGGCTTCTGGCTGTTTCGCATCGAGGACTTGCCAACCCGACTTTGCGGCTTAATGTCGGAAACCCCGGGATTGGCGCTGTATCGCCCGGTTACCCACGGCGTGGCGGTCGCTGCCGGGTATCGCCATCCCGTCAATCTGGCGGCCTGCCGCGTGTTGTTTCCCGAGGATCGCCTGTTGCTCTTGGCTCCGCGCCCGACCGGTGCCACCCAGCTTGATCCGACTCCTGCGCTCGCGGACATTGCCGATCTCCTGCCCGTGCCTGTGTTTTCTGCAGGCGAGCCGTCGGCGCTGTCGGCGCGCCCTGCCCAGGCAAAGCGGCTGGATGTTCCCTTGCGCCTGGTCTTTGCGCCGGAAGTCCGAGCCCGCGCCAAGGCGGCCTATTTGTCTTGGTCGCAGGTCGGATGGTTGCGGCGGCTGTGCCAGGCGCTGCCGCCCAGTGCACTGCGCGGGCACCAAGTGGCCTTGCTCGACGATGTGGTGTTGGTGGTGGCATCCGACGAACTGGTTGCGCTGCCCTTTGGAAAACTCCTCGGCCAGGCAGCCCCCGGCGTGCTGGTGCCGGCCGGGATGAGGCTGGCGCCGGCCCTCGATCCCGAGGCGCTCGCCAGAGCACTGGGCACGGGGGAGAACTCCCTGCTGGTCTTTGTCTCGGCGAACGAGGCGCCGTTGCGCATTCCCGCGGCAGCGATGCAGCCACTCGATCGCCGCATTCTAGCCGAGATGACCGTCGAGGCGCGGTCCCTTGCGGCGCGGTCCCATCCCGTCGCGGAGCGAGAGGAGGCGGTCGAGATTGAGATCGATCCATTGGGCCCGTTTCCCCTGTGGGGCCTGGAATCAAAACGGAAGTAGCGGCATGCCCCGGCTCTTTGTCAGCCATTTTGTCCTGCCTTTGGTCAAGGGTGGGCGTTTGCACGTGGGGCGTCCGGTGGGATGGCCCGCTCTCGCCCGGCTGCGGCGCCTGGCCAGTGGGGCCGATAGCCTGTCCAGCCGACATGAAGTGCGGGCCGCTATCGAGTTGACCCGGTTGCGGCAGCTTTGCGCCGCTGGCTTGCTGGCTGCTGCTGAACCGCCGTCGCTCGACGAGTCGTCGCTGCGCTTGGCCGCAGCCGCGCACAACCTGCTGCTGCTCGGACACCCTGAGATTGCGGGCCATCCTCGGGAAGAGGAGCGCATCGCCGCGCTGGCGCAGGAGCTTGCCGATCTGGGTCCACCGGCCGAGCTGCGCGCGGCGGTCGGCCGATACTCACTGCTGGCGCGTCTGCCCGAAATTGTGCGGGTGGAGCACCAGATGCACCTGGGCCCAAGCTGGTTGCGATTGGAGCTGCGGGCCACCGGGGGATCGCCGAGTGCGGCTATGCGCGTCCTGGCCCGTCTGGCGCCCTTGACCTCGCGCCGCCGGAACTGGTGGAAGGAGATTGGCTTTCCTGCCTGTGCCGACGGCGCGATCGAAACGCTGTTTCGTGCGTGTCCGCTGCTTGAGGCAATGGATCCGTTGCGCTTGCATCCACCGCTTTCCTGGCGGCGCATTCTGCCTGTGCTGCGTTTCCCCGCCCTGGGCCGGGCGGTCGCGGGCCGCATGGTGGAGATGGGAAGCGAGCCCGCGGGCTCGGCCTTGGTGATGGCCCTTCTGCGCTTCGCCTCGGCGGGCGAGAAGGATGCAGCCCCAGCTTGTGCAGAGGAGATCGCCTTCGCGATTCGCTTCCTCGCGCATGTGCACTGGCTGCACCAGATATTCGGGGCGGGCGGCGAACCAACGAGCTGCTCAGACCTCGCGGCGCTGTTGGCGGCGGCTGCCGAAATCGAGCCGCGCCTGCTCTGGCCACCGGATATCCCCCGTGACAGCGGCCCTGGGCTTCGCTTTGCGCGGTCCCTGCAACGGCTGCGCGCCGAGACGCCCGAGTGCGTGCCGGAACGCTACCGGGCCATGCGAACCCTGTGCGAGTTGGCGGTGCGGTAGGATGGATCGAACGACAACCAATGCGGATCAGTCGGCCGGTTCAATGCCGGCGCGCTTGAGCTTGTCGAAGAGCGTGGTGCGGCTCAGGCCCAGGAGTTCAGCGGCGCGTGCCTTGTTCCCGTTTGCGGTGCGCATGGCTCGCTCGATGAGCACAACTTCGATGCGAGCGAGGGTGGCCGGAAGGTCGATGCCCGCGGCCGAGGAATCCGATGCGACCGTGGCAGCCAGATCGGCCGAAGGGGTGTGCAGGTTGTGCCGAAGATCCTCGACACCGACCACGCCGGTACGATTCAGGATCACCATGCGTTCCACCAGGT
>Ga0182017_10000916_pt1 | contig 23103 bp, 16 predicted proteins | sample 712E3DmetaG_FD_120492 | JGI IMG/M metagenome (GOLD analysis project Ga0182017, IMG submission 120492) | Permafrost microbial communities from Stordalen Mire, Sweden - 712E3D metaG | ecosystem: Environmental > Terrestrial > Soil > Wetlands > Permafrost | place: Sweden: Stordalen | collected... | reverse complement strand
TACTGGTGACGAACATCGGGGGGGTGGCGCTCGTGATCGGCAGCGTCACTTCAACTAACGGGACGTTCACGCTGAGCCCGGCAAATGCCACGCTGCAACCTGCTCAGGCGAGGACATTCTACATTACGTTTACCTTGGTGAACACCGTGGCTCAGACGGGGAACGTCATCTTCATGCATAACGCATCAAGTTCCCCCGACACAGTCGCCGTGAGCGGCACCGGTGTAGCCACGCTCTCTGCCCCTGTCCTCCTGTCTCCTGCAAGCGGGGTCACGGGTCAGGCGCTCCCTGTCGCACTCAGCTGGAGCGGAGTCAACGGCGCAACCGGCTACTGGCTTGAGATGGCGACTGATCCCTCCTTCACGATGATCGTGATAAACGATCCGACACTTGTTTCCCCCGGGAGACAGGTAAACGGACTTCCGCAGAACACGCAGTATTACTGGCGGGTCAGCACACTGAACGGAGCCGGGTCAGGCATGTTCTCTCCGGCGTGGACTCTCACGACCCTCTCGTCCGGGGCCGTATCGGGGACCATCAGTTTTTCCGGAGATTTGAGTTCGACTTCGTACAAAATGTTCGGTTTGCCCGGTGTGGGAACAAGGAGAGTGGGAGACATTCTCCCCGGCACGCAGAACGTCGATTGGAGGATTCTGAGGGACACCGGGAAAGACACCACGTATCCCATCTATTACGAGGATCTTAATTCGGGTTCCGTCCTGAAAACCGGAGAAGCATACTGGCTTCTCCAGAGAAAGGACTTGAACATTTCACGGACGGACTCACTCCCGCCGCTTGCATCGGACGGAACATACAGCATCGCGCTACACGGCGGTTGGAACATGATAAGCGATCCGTTCAACACGAGCGTACAGCGCACGGCTGTGATCGCGGCAAACGGTCTCCCGGCGGGGACACTCTTCTGGGAACAAGTCGGCACGACCAGAACTTCAAGCGGGACGACGCTTGAGCCGTTCAGGGGATACTACTTCGACAACGACACTTTGAGCCTTGCGTCGCTCAAAATCCCCTACTCGTTCGGGACGACCGTTGCCAAGCTCTCGAAGGCCCCTGTCGTGGACTGGCGCGTGGAGCTTAGGTTCGACAGTCAAATCAATACGGACAGGGACAACTACATCGGGATCGCGCCATCGGTTGGGAACGGAAGGAACGAGCTGGACCAGCATGAAGCGCCGCTCTCGTTCGACCAGGCTTTCCTCTACTTCGTGCGTCCTGAGTGGGATCCGGTGCACTCCCGGTTCGCGACCGACATGAGGACCGGACTGGGAGCCGGCCAGACTTGGGATTTTGAGGTGTGGAACCCCCGGGGCGGAGCCGGCAGAATTACGCTCCTCGGGCTGGAGGGAATCCCCGCCGGGAACCAGGTGGTGCTCGTGAACGCGCTGAATACCTCCCCCCTGGACATGCGCAGGAGCAATGTGTACACGTACCAGACCTCCTCGACGAAGATGCAGTTCAAACTCATTGTCGGGACAAAGGAGTATGCGAACGGCGAGATCTCAAAGCTCATCCCGCAGGCATACGAGCTCGCGCAGAACTATCCCAATCCGTTCAACCCAAGTACGACGATCAGCTACATGATCCCCGCCGGAACGTACGTCCGATTGGAAATTCTCTCTCTTATCGGGCAACGGGTGCGAGTTCTGGACGAGGGGTACCGTCCCGCAGCCACATATTCCGTGATCTGGGACGGGAAAGACGAGAACAGGCAGACGGTCTCGAGCGGCGTATACTTCTGCCGGCTGGTTGCAGGAGGAAACGCCATACGTACACGCAAACTTGTACTCGTGAGGTGAGGCACTGATGTGCCCCGCAGGGATTCCAGAACGTGCAGGGAAAGGGAGGGCATAGATCATCGCAGGCAAACGAAGAGCAGCCATCTTCGGCGGTTCATAGCACTCTTTGAACCCCTTCCCCGTGAAGGGGTTCGTCGTTTATGTTCCATCGTCTCCTCACTGCACGCACCATTCCCGCAAGGGCAGTAGCTCACGGAGAAACAATCCTCTCCGACGGACTGTCATTCGCATGTCAACGCAATCTACAGGTTCCATGATTTCGACATCGTCGCGGAAGGGGCAACCACCCCGGGATCCGAAGGAAGGACCGGGGCGATTGCCGAATACGCGAAAGCCAAACAAAAGCACTCGGGCGGTCGGAGGATCCCACTATGTGTTCTGGGGAGGAAGGGAAGGGAGGTGGAACCAGTACATCTGACCGAGGGTGCCATGTCTGTTTGACTATTCGAGCCTGATGTCGTACTTTCTCAAAGACGCGGCTCTTTCTAAAACCGATGGTGCGGATACACACCCTGGCCGCTGACAGGTTTTTTTCCCGATTCCGGCCCGGGGCCTGTTCCGCCTGCAATCAGAGATTCATGCTTACCTGCGCCGCCGCACATTTCAGTTTCCTTGCCTGACTTCGGACAACTTTTCGCCGCATCCCCAACGTGAGACATTCCGGAGGACGCATGCAACCGGCACGAACACTGAACATGGCCATGATAGGGGGAGGACCCGATGCGTTCATCGGTGAAGTGCACCGCAAAGCCGCACGCATCGACGGCGGGATCGAACTCGTGGCGGGGAACTTCAGCCGCGACAGAAAGAAATCAGAAGAGACGGGCCGCAAACTTCTTCTGAATCCAGCCCGTATCTACAGCCGCTGTGAAGAGCTGGCTGAGAGGGAACGGAACCTTCCGGAGGGGACACGGGCGGATTTCGTTGCCATCGTTACACCGAACAGCGCACACTTTCCTATCGCAAAAACGCTCCTTGAGTCCGGTTTCCACGTGATGTGCGAAAAACCGATGACGATCAGTGCCGGTGAAGCGCGCGAGCTTCAGAAACTGGTCAAGTCCTCGGGGAAGGTGTTCGGGCTTATGCACAACTACACTGGCTACCCTATGGTGAAACTCGCCCGGGACATGGTCCGCGGGGGGGAGCTGGGGGAAATCCGGAAGATCGTTGTCCAGTATCCGCAAGGCTGGCTTGCCACGCCGGCGGAGAATACAGGAAGTGTGCAGGCACTCTGGCGGACGGACCCGGCCCGGAGTGGTGCAGCCGGGGCACTGGGGGATATCGGGACACACTGCGAAAACCTCTCGGAATACATCACCGGCCTCAGGATCACGCATGTCTGTGCGGACCTCACCACGTTCGTCAGCGGACGCCGTGTCGATGACGATGCAAACTGCCTCCTTCGCTTCGAGAACGGCGCAAAAGGGATTCTGCATGTGAGTCAGATTGCGATCGGTGAAGAGAACAACATTGTCATCTGGATCTACGGGACGACCAGAAGCCTGGAATGGCACCAGGAGCATCCGAACTACCTCCATGTGAAGGAGCCGGACGGGCCGGTGCATGTCTACGGGCGGGGGAACCCCTCTGTGGGGAAAAAGAGTCCGGCTGCTGCACGTGCCACGCGTCTCCCGCCCGGGCATCCCGAGGGGTTCATCGAAGCATTTGCCAATATCTACTGTAACTTTGCCGACACAATCCGTGCCTCCCTTGCCGGAACGCAGCCCGACGACCTGGCAGTGGATTTTCCCAACGTCAATGACGGCCTGCGGGGAATGCTCTTCGTCGACACGGTTCTCGCGAGCGCACGAAGTTCCGACAAATGGACACCCATGCTCAGTTGAAGGAGAACAACGATGCCAAGACCTGTCACCCTCTTTACCGGACAATGGGCGGACCTCCCGCTTTCCACGCTGGCAAGAAAGGCCGCCTCGTGGGGGTACGATGGACTCGAGCTTGCGTGCTGGGGTGACCACCTTGACGTGAACAAGGCCGCGGTGGACAAGCGTTACTGCAAACGACAGCTCGCCATTCTTCGAAAGAACCGGTTAGACCTTCATGCGATCAGCCATCACCTGGCAGGACAACTCGTGTGCGATCCGAACAGCGACAGTCGCTCCGACGGCTTCGCAGCAGCCTCCTGCGCGGGGAACGCGCAAAAGAAGCGCACCTGGGCCGTGGAGACAATGAAGAACGCGGCGCGCGCCGCCCGCAATCTCGGCGTCACAGTGGTCAACGGTTTCACCGGCTCGTCAATATGGCATCTCCTCTATGGTTTTCCTCCGGTTCCCGATCAGATGATCGAGGAAGGGTACAGGTACTTCGCCAAGATGTGGAACCCGATACTGGATGTCTATGACGCGTGCGGCGTGACATTCGCGCTCGAGGTCCATCCCACCGAGATCGCCTTTGATATCGTCACCGCGCACCGGACGCTCGAAGCCATTGGCAAGAGGAAAACGTTCGGATTCAATTTCGACCCGAGCCACCTGCACTGGCAGATGGTGGATCCGGTCCGGTTCATCGAGGAGTTCCCGGACAGGATCTATCACGTCCACATGAAAGACGCCGCACTGCAGCTCGACGGAAAATCCGGGATCCTCGGATCCCATCTGAACTTCGGGACGCGGGGGCGGGGATGGGACTTCCGTTCGCTCGGTCGTGGGTCGGTCAAGTTCGAGGAGATCATACGTGCCCTCAACGCCGTCCGCTACGCCGGCCCCCTCTCCGTGGAATGGGAGGACAGCGGCATGGAGAGGGAACAGGGAGCTCGCGAATCGTGCGCATTCGTGCGAAAAATCGATTTCGTTCCTTCACAAATTGCATTCGATGCGGCTTTTGAACGGTGATGTCCGACATAGACAACAACTCCAGGGAATCGACAAAATGAAAACTCACACAACCGTGAAGAGATCCGCTGCGTTTGCGCTGTCGGTCATTGTGGCTTTCTGTCTGGCTTCATGTGCCCCTGCGGTTGTCGCAACGAGGGGGGACGGCCCGGCCCCCGATCCGCTCATGGGTGACTGGCAGGGGAACCAGGTGAGCAGCGGCGGGATTGTCACACCGGTGGCTGTCCGCGTGGTCGCACTGGGCGGCGCCATGTACCGCTTCAACATCCAGTCTTCATTCGATCAGAGACAGGACGCGAGAACGACGCTGGCTGAAGGGAGGCTTGAAGGGGACCGCATCGTACCACTGACCGAATCGGGCTGGCAGATGAGGCTGATAAACGGAGAGCTCACGGGCGAGACCACACGGAACATGGCGGCAAATTTCACGCTCAGGCGTGTCGTGCGTCTCTCGCCCAACCTCGGCGCCAGGGCACCACAGGGAGCCGTTGTCCTCTTTGACGGGGCCAGCCTCAGCGGGTGGCAGCGGCGCGAGGAGAAGGAGCGGAGTACGCCGGTGGGCTGGAAGATACTGGAAGGGGGTATCATGGAGGTCGCTCCTGGGAGCGGCGACATCATTACAAAGCAGAAATTCACAGACTTCCGGTTGCACGTCGAGTTCCGGACTCCTTTCATGCCCGACGCGCGCGAGCAGGCCAGGGGGAACAGCGGGGTCTACCTCCACGGGCGTTATGAGATACAGGTTCTGGACAGTTACGGGCTCAAGGGTGAGGACAATGAATGCGGCAGCATTTACAAGGTGTCGGCCCCCCTCGTCAACATGTGCGCACCTCCCGGCCAGTGGCAGACTTATGATATCACGTTCCACGCCCCCCGGTTTGACGCAGAGGGGAAAGAGGTGAATGTCGCTGTTGCGACCGTCGTCCACAACGGTGTGGTGATTCAACAGGACCTCTCGATCCCTGGGCCGACGGGGGGGGCGATCGACGAAGACGTGAAGGCGCCGGGCGCGCTCATGTTGCAGGACCATGGCAACCTGGTGCAGTACCGGAATATCTGGCTCGTCGAGCTGAAGAATTGACAGTGAAGCCAAAGCGCGTTGTCGTCGTTGGATGCGGAAACATGGGATCATCGCACGCACGCGCCTATGCAGGAATCGAAGGGTTCACACTTGCCGCCCTCGTCGACCGCTCGAGTGAGAAGGCCGGGCGCCTGGGGCAGGAACTCGGGGGAGTCCCCGTCTATGGTTCGTTCCAGGAGGCGATCGCCTCTGCGCATCCCGACGCCGCTGCAATCTGCACGTACCCGGAGACCCATCCTGCTCTGACACTCCAGGCACTCGACGCCCGTCTCCATGTCTTCGTGGAGAAACCTTTGGCCACCTCCGTTGCGGAAGCGGAAGCGGTTGTCCGGAGAGCCGGAGAGGTTCGCAGGAAAGTCGTGGTGGGCTACATCCTCCGGCAGAACCCTGCGTGGAAACGGTTCATCGAGGAGGCGCGGCAGCTGGGGAAGCCGCTTGTCATGCGTATGAATCTGAACCAGCAAAGCAGCGGCGCGCAGTGGGAAGTACACAAGAGGCTGATGCAATCGACGTCCCCCCTCGTCGACTGCGGCGTCCACTACGTCGATGTCATGTGCCAGATGACCCGTTCACGCCCTGTGCGCGTGCAAGCGATCGGAGCACGACTGAGCGAAGAAATCGGTGAGTCGATGTACAACTACGGGCAACTCCACGTGGTCTTCGAGGACGGTTCAGTCGGGTGGTACGAGGCCGGTTGGGGACCGATGATGAGCGAAACCGCCTCTTTCGTGAAGGATGTCATCGGCCCGAAAGGGAGCGTCAGCATCGGGGGTCCCCGCGACAGCACCGGATCGTCCGACATCGATTCCCATACAAAGACCGGCAGTCTTCTCCGTCATGATGCCGCGTCGATGACAAATGTCCGCATTGACACCAGCGACGAGCCGGGACACCAGGAGCTCTGCATGCGGGAACAGGCGTACTTCCTTGACGCCATCGAGAAGGATCTCGATCTCGGGGACCATCTCGCCGATGCGGTCAACAGTCTTCGCATCGTGCTGGCCGCCGATGAATCGGTCCGCACGGGCGCAGTTATCCATCTAACGTAACGAGAGGCCCCTATGAAACGATCGATCTACCTTCAGCTCAGCGGCATGATGTTCCTCGAGTTCTTTGTGTGGGGTGCGTGGTATGTCACGGTGGGGAACTACATGACCCGGATCGGGATGTCGGACCTGGTCTACTGGGCCTATGCGGTGGGACCCATCGGTGCGATCATTTCCCCCTTTTTCCTCGGGATGGTTGCCGACCGGTTCTTTTCGACCGAGAAAGTGCTGGGCGGGCTGCACCTGATTGGCGGAGTCGCGTTGTTCCTGGCGCCCCTTGCGGCCGAATCGGGTGCTTCGCTCTGGTTCATACTTCTTCTTCTCGTTCACATGCTCTGCTATATGCCGACGGTGGGGCTGGCCAACGCCCTTGCGTTTCACCATATAACCGACCAGGAGAAGTATTTTCCGGTCATCCGGGTGTTCGGCACGATCGGCTGGATTATTGCCGGTGTGCTCGTGAGCGCGGTTCTCGGCGCCGATGAAACGGGGCTCCCCTTGCGCATCGCCGGGATCGCCGGCGTTGTGATGGGTGTGTACGCGTACTCGCTCCCCCACACCCCTCCTGCGGCAAAGGAAAAAGTCACCGTGCGGCAGGTGCTCGGGCTCGATGCACTTGCGCAGCTCAAGAGTCCGTCGTTCCTCGTGTTCATCATCAGCTCGTTCCTCATCTGCATACCCCTCTCGACATATTACGCGTACGCTCCGGTGTATGTGAATTTCAACGGCCTTGTCAACCCTGCATTCAAGATGTCGTTCGGCCAGATGTCGGAAGCGCTCTTCATCGTCCTGATGCCGCTCTTCTTCCGCTTTCTTGGCATCAAATGGATGCTTCTGACCGGCATGCTGGCGTGGGTGCTCCGCTACGCGCTCTTTGCGCTGGCGGCCCCCGCATCCATATTCTGGATGATCATGGGAGGGATCATGCTGCACGGCATTTGCTACGACTTCTTCTTTGTCGCCGGCCAGATCTACGTCGACAAGGTCTCCACAAAGGAAATCCGCGGGCAGGCCCAGGGGTTCCTCGTGCTCATGACATACGGCGTAGGGATGTTTATCGGCGCACAGATTTCCGGATGGCTCCACAACAGTATCGTGACCTCGACCGGGGCCGAGGCTGCCGCTCAGTGGCAGACTTTCTGGACGATTCCGGCGGTCATTGCGGCACTGGTCGTCGTTCTCTTCGTGGTACTCTTCCGGGATGGCCGTTCGGCCCCGGCGCGCGCCGCACAGGCGGTATAGAGAACAATGGCACTCACGCGGCGCACATTCATCAAGTCGGCCCTGGCCCTGGGGGCCTTCACGATTGTTCCCCGGCGCGTCCTGGGGGGAACGGGGTACACACCTCCCAGCGATGAGCTGACCAAAGCGGTCATAGGGATAGGAGGGATGGGACACTGGCACCTCGGGAATACCGGTGCGCGGCTCGTCGCCGTGTGCGATGTGGACGAGGAGCATTTACAGGAGGGGATGAGAGTCGGGGGGGTAAAGGGGTACCACGATTTCCGCGAGCTGCTGGAAAGGAAGGACGTGGACGTTGTCCATATCGCGACGCCTCCTCACTGGCACGCCCTGATCTCGATCGCCGCTGCGGAGGCGGGAAAGGACATCTGGTGCGAGAAGCCCATGACGCGGACGATCGCGGAGGGGGAGCATGTGGTCGACACGGTCCGCGCATACGCGCGCATGTTCCGCGTCAACACCTGGTTCCGGTTCAGCGGGGACATGTTCTATGACAGCGGCGGGACCGCCCGCGAGTACCGGAAGCTCGTGCAGAGCGGGATGCTGGGCTGGCCGCTGACTGTGACAATCGGGGCTGCAACCGGGTTCAACTGGAAATTCTACCATTGCGGCAGAACGGACCTGACCCCCCGGTGGATACCGCCGCAGCTGGATTATGATTTCTGGCTCGGCCCCGCACCCTACAAACCGTACCATCCTCACCGGGTTCACTACACATTCCGGGGATACTGGGATTACGACGGTGGGGGGCTGGGGGATATGGGACAGCACTATCTGGATCCGGTCCAGTACATACTCGGCAAGGATGGTGAAAGCCCTGTCGCCGTTGAAGCGGACGCCGCTGCGCAGCATCCCGACGCGATCGGCTCTTTTCGAAGGATTCTGATCGCCTACGCGGACGGGTGCCGGATCATACTCGAGGGAGAGCGTGAGAAGGATGAAATACCGTTTATCGAGGGACCGGATGGCAAGCTGTTCAAAGATTTCCGCTCCACCATTACAAACCTGAAAGAGAAAATCGCCGCGCTCCCCGAGCCTGAGCCCGTCGTGACCGATTTCATGGAGTCAGTACGGACCCGGCGGAAGTTCGCGCTGAATGAAACGAACGCGCACCGCTCGGCAACGCTTGTCAATCTGTGCAAGATCTCCTGGCAGCTCGGCCGGGCCGTGTATTTTGACCCGGGGACGCAACGGTGCATCAATGATGAAGCAGCCAATCGTCTGATCGATCCACCCATACGCGCCCCGTGGCACCTGTAGCAGTTTCTATAGGTCATTGCGATGAGCTGTCATTGCGAGTCCGGTCTGTCATTGCGAGCGAAGCGAAGCAATCTGGAAATAACCACATCATGAACAATCTCCTGAGTCTTCTCACACTTTTCACTGGTGTGCTCATATTCCCGTCGTGCGCGTCGACAAGCTCCCCCGCACTCTCTGCTCCCGGGATCACACTCACACAGCTTCTGGAGAGGATGCCCCCGCGCGACACGATCGAAGCGCGCTGGGTCTATTCCTCAGTGATCGGCATGGGGCCGGAGGCCATACTACAGATCTGCAGCAGGCTCGGCCGGCCGGGGACGGATCGGGACACACAGGCCGAATTTGCACTGCAGGGTCTTGCTTCCTACGTCACCGGAGCCGGGAGGGGAAACGAGCGGACGATATTTGTCGGCGCACTGGAGAAGGCGCTGGATGTGGTGCGGTCTCCGGAGCAATCCGCGTTCATTCTCGGCCGGCTGCAGATAGCGGGTAAAGGAGAATCGATCAGTCTCCTCGCCCGGTTTCTGAATGATGAGCGGCTCTCTGAACCGGCGGCGCAGGCTCTTGTTGCAATCCGGGAGGGGGCAGAACTCCCGCTCCTGTCGGCATTGCCGGCGTCGCGCGGCAATACCCGGATCACGATCATCAAGAGCCTCGGCGATCTCCGGAGCCGGAGGGCCCTCGATCAGCTCCTCGGCGAGTCCGCCTCTGACGATTCCCGCATCCGCCTGGCGGCATTCTATGCGCTTGCGAACATCGGGGACCGCCGCGCCGAAGATGTTCTCGCAAAGGCCGCCCGGGTCGCTCCACCCCGTGAGAGAGCGGAAGTCACATCACACTATCTTCTCTTTGCGCGGCGGCAGGCGGAGTCGGGGAACTCTTCCGGGGCACTCCGGATCGGAGAGGCGCTCTTCGCCGACCCCTCCGCAGAGGCTCAGGTCCGCGCGGCCGCCCTGGATCTGATAGTCCGCTCGAAAGGCGACACTGCAATTGACGATCTCACAGGCGCAATGGCGGATTCGAGCAGCGCGGTCCGGAGCGCGGCCCTCCGCCTTGCATCGCGCATCCCCGGACGATCAGCCACAGGCAGATGGGTTGCGTGCCTTGAAAGTGCCGGCTCGCGGAGCGAGATCGTCTCCATGCTCGGTGACCGGGGGGACACGGGCGCATATCCGGCGGTCGTCTCACTTCTCGGCGACACCGATGCGGGTGTGCGGACCTCTGCCGTTGACGCGGCACTCCGACTCAGGAAGGAGGAGTCTCTCCCCGTTCTTCTCTCCGTTCTGGAGCGAAGCCGGGATGCCCGTGACATAGCGGCGGTCAAAGGAGCGCTGGAACAGCTTCCTTCGAACCGCGTCATACCTCCTGTTATTGTGTCACTTTCACGTGTCACGGCACCCGCGTGCGTGATGCTCCTTGAGTACGTCGGGAAATCAGCCGGCGCGCCGGCGGAGCCGGTATTCTCTTTTGCAAAGAGCTCTGACGCCCCCGTGCGCATTGCCGCACTGAAGTCGCTCGGTACTCTCGGGAGCGAAAATGACGCGGGGCGGCTGATCGCGCTCCTGCTTGCAGAGGAGAGTGAAGTCGGACGTGCGGTTGCACGGAACAGTCTCGTGGCGCTCTGCACGCGGATCCCCGATCCGGAGAGGCGGACGGAGAGTCTTCTCGCCGCATACCGGAGTGCCACGCCGCCCCAGCGTGAGATCCTCTTGCATGTGATCAGCCGTCTGGGCGGACGCAGGGCTCTTGCGCTTGCCTCGGGGGAAGCCCGCAGCAAAGACCCGGGGATGCGCGATGCCGCAGTACGCGCTCTTGCCGATTGGCCGGCCATGGACGCATTCGACACCCTTCTCGTCATTGCCGGAAGCAAAGAAAAGCTGAACCTTCGTGTGCTCGCGCTGCGCGGGGCTGTGCGGCTTGTTGAAAATGCTCCGATCCCCGCGGCCTCCGCGGTCCTGTATCACGAGCGGACACTCGCTCTGGCGGACCGGCCGGATGAGATACGCCTCGTGCTGGGAGCGCTGGCAAACCTCCGGTGCCTGGAATCGCTGAGGGATGTGATACCGTTTATCAGCGACGACTCACTGGGGCTGGATGCGGCGATGGCGGCAGGCAGGATTGCATCCGGGCCGGCGTATGAGCCGGCGAGTGAGAATGCGAACGAGGGACTGGGGTCCCGGCCTGTCGCGAGGGCGTTCATTGAGTCGATGGTCCCCCCCCGCTTCCGCAGCCGAGTCGTGCATAACTTTGACGCGGCGGGGGGGATGAACGAGCCGCCGGAAGGATTCACGGCACTTTTTAACGGAAGAAACCTGGACGGATGGAAAGGACTTGTTGAGAATCCCGTCGTGCGCGCGGGCATGACCCCGGAACATCTGGCGCCGGCGCAGGCCCGTGCCGATTCGATGATGAGGGCACACTGGTCCGTCTCTGACGGCATACTCCTGTTTGACGGAAAGGGGGAGAACATCTGCACCGCGCGCGACTACACAGATTTCGAGATGATGGTGGACTGGAAGATTGAAAAGAACGGCGACAGCGGGATCTATCTCCGGGGGTCACCCCAGGTACAGATCTGGGATCCCTCGCAATGGCCGGAGGGGTCAGGGGGGCTCTACAACAATCAGAAGAATCAGAGCAAGCCCCTCCTGCGTGCGGACAGGCCGGTAGGCGAGTGGAATTCATTCCGCATCCGTATGACCGGGGAGAGAGTGACAGTCTGGCTCAACAACGTGATGGTCGTTGACAGCGTCGTGCTCGAGAACTACTGGAACCGGTCGATCCCCATATTCCCTTCAGGCCAGATCGAGCTGCAGTCACATAGCAGTCCGCTCTGCTTCCGGAACATATTCATCCGGGAAATCCCCTCCCGGAAGACCCCGTTTGAGGGGAGTCTCTTCAATGGAGCGGATCTGACGGGATGGCGGAGTATCGGCGGGAATGAAGGGAGCTGGGGAGTGGATCAGGGGTTGCTCTACACGACAGGCGAAGGGGGAGGGTGGCTCTCGACCGTCCGTCAGTACGACAATTTCGAGCTGGACCTTGACTTCCGCCTGGCGGAGGGGGGGAACAGCGGCGTGTTTCTCCGCTCGCCCCGGGAAGGTGATCCGGCCTATACCGGCATGGAGATACAGGTCCTCGATGACTATGCAGCCGAATATGCAAGTCTCCACCCATGGCAGTACTGCGGGAGCATCTACGGTGTGCAGGCCCCGTCGCTCCGCGCCAGCAGGAAGGCGCATGAGTGGCAGCACTACCGCATCGTTGCCCTGGGCCCCCATATCTCCATAACGCTCAACGGCCAGCTGATCGTCGATGCGGATCTGGCGTCCCAGATGGACAAGGAATCGACCCACCCCGGCCTCAAGCGGCGCTCGGGGTTCATCGGGCTCCAGAGCCACACACGGAGGGTGGAGTTCCGCAATATCACATTGAAACAACTCGAGTGGAAAGAAGATAATGACACACATTGACCGGCGGAAATTTCTGGGGTACGCCGCCGCGGCAGGGGCGGGCCTGCTCCTGACCCGGACGCGCGCACACGGGGCGCCCGGGAAGCGACATGAATCGTCAGACGAATTACGGATCGCACTGATCGGGGCCGGGGCGCAGGGGCAGGTGCTCATGAACTCCTGCCTGAAAATCCACGGCGTCCGCTTCCAGGCGGTGTGCGACATCTGGGAGGCGTATAATTTGCGGCGGGGGCAGCGCATGCTGGAGAAGTTCGGCCAGAAGGTGAACGCGTACGAGGATTACCGGCAGATGCTTGCAAGGGAAAAGGGTCTTGACGCGGTGATCATCGCCACGCCGGACTTCTGGCACTCGCGACAGACGGTGGATTGCCTCTCTGCAGGACTCCATGTGTATTGTGAGAAAGAGATGTCAAATACGCTTGAGGGGGCGCGCCGGATGGTCCGCGCGGCACGGCAGACGGGAAACCTGCTGCAGATCGGCCATCAACGCCGGAGCAACCCACGCTATCTGCACTGTTACCGGAAGCTGATAAGCGAAGCGGGGATCCTGGGACGAATGACAACCGTGAACGGGCAGTGGAACCGCTCAGTGCAACCGGACAACGGTTGGCCCAAAGGAGCAGTCATTGACGGGGCGATCCTCAGGAAATACGGGTTCAGCTCGATGGGGGAATTCCGCAACTGGCGCTGGTACCGTCGCCTCGGCGGCGGGCCTGTAGTGGATCTCGGCTCCCACCAGCTCGACATCTACAACTGGTTCCTTGATGGAAGGCCGGCGTCGATTGTCGCCAGCGGCGGAACCGACTACTACGACCGGAAGACGCACGAATGGTTCGACACTGTCCTTGCGACATTCGAATACGAAACCCGGAAGGGGAATGTGCGCGCCTTCTACCAGACGATCGCCACGAACAGCAACCAGGGATACTTCGAGAGTTTCATGGGGGATCAGGGGACTCTGGTGATCTCAGAATCCGCCGGCCGCGGCGCCGCCTACCGGGAGCCGGCAGCCCCCGAGTGGGACAAATGGGTGTCGCTCGGTTATCTCAAGTCACCCGCGTCTGAAACGACAAAGCCGGAAACGGACGCCGTCCTGGATGTGCGTGAAACGCTTGCCCCCCCATCATTCGAGCTCCCGGTGAAATTCAGCGACCCGTATCATAAGCCTCATCTGGAAAACTTCTTCAACGCGGTCCGGGGGACTGAGAAACTCAACTGTCCGCCGGAGATCGGCTATGAGACCGCCGTCACGGTGCTCAAGGTGAATGAGGCTGTAGAGTCGGGAAAGAAAATCACGCTTGCCCCCCGTGACTTTGCGGCATAGATCGTGAAGAAAATGTCACACGGAAGAAATATCCCTTTGAACAAAATTCCGCCGCAAGTCTCCGGCCGCGACCCGCATGACAGGGACGGCAGACGCAACGGACTCATACTACTTCTCCTTACCTTTGCATTCAGCGCCTCACTCGCCCGGGCGCAGGAGAACGTGGGAGATGTCCCGGACGGGAACCGCTCGGTCCCCGTCCACCTGCTCAAGCTCTATGACGAGTTCGGTCATGTGATCAGGTTGGACGACAAACCGCTCATGCCGTTCTCGACAAAGGAAACATGCCGGAAGTGCCACGGCTACGAGAAAATCCGTCACGGATGGCATTTCAATGCGGCTGATTCCGGCGTAGGCGCGGGACGGCCCGGTGAACCCTGGATACTCGTTGATCCGGGGGCCGCAACGCAGATTCCTCTTTCGTACAGAAGCTGGACGGGGACGTACCGGCCGGCTGATGTGGGACTCTCGACGTTCGCCTTTCTCAAGACATTCGGCCGCCACCTGCCGGGCGGAGGAGTGGGAGAGAAAGACGGGGATCTGAATGACTACATGCGCTGGCAGGTATCCGGCACGCTTCCGGTGAACTGTCAGAGCTGCCATAACGCAGATCCGGGACAGAGCCAGTCGGAGTACGGGCTTCAGGTCATGCGACAGAACTTCCGCTGGGCCGCCGCCGCAAGCAGCGGGTTTGCCACGGTCAGGGGATCCGCCGGCGAAATGCCGGACAACTATGATCTTTACTCTTCTGTCCCGCCGGAGAAGTCCGATGAACTCCCCCCCTCGGTGACATACAACTCCTCGCGCTTGGACGTGGCGGGGCGGGTCCTGTTCAACGTCCCCCGTAAGCTCCCGCCTTCACAGTGCGAGTTCTGCCACTCATCCAGGGTCATTGATCCGAATCAACCTGAGCGCTGGGAAGGGGAAGAAGACGTCCATATCGCCGCGGGGATGCTCTGCGTCGATTGCCACCGGAACGGGATCGATCACCGGATGATCCGCGGCTATGAAGGTGAGGCTGAGTTGACAGGCCAGCCTCGCGTCGCATCGTTCACCTGCCGCGGATGTCATCTGGGGAGCGGCGACGAACCTGTCCCGCTGGAAGGGAGAAGGGGAGCTCCCCATCCGGAGCACCTGGGTATCCCCCCCGTCCATTTCGAGAGACTTGCCTGCACCGCCTGTCACAGCGGTCCATGGCCTGATGCAGCCACATTCAGGGTAAAGACTTCGAGGGGACACGCACTGGGGATCCCGAAGACCGACAGAGCGGACGACGCCCTCCCTCAGATTGTTACGCCGGTCTTTGCAAAGCAAAGCGACGGTACTTACGCCCCGCACGATATTTTCTGGCCCGCATTCTGGGGCTACGAGAGAAACAGTGCGATTGCGCCGATCGGGCCCGACCGGATCCGGCCTCTGGTGACCTCGATTTTCACACGGGACACAACGCGCCGCATCGGCAGGTGGCCGGTACTGCGTGAATCGGATATCCTTGGTGTTCTGCAACAGTTGCGCGGGATGGATTCCGCCGCGGGGGATCCCTTCTACGTGAGCGGCGGGATGAAGTATGCGATCGGACCGGGAGGGGCATTGACGCGGGTCCGGAATCTCGCGGCACAGCCGTATGGGTGGCCCATTGCCCACGACGTCAGGCCGAAGTCCCAGTCGCTCGGGATCCGCGGGTGCACCGATTGCCATGCCACCGATGCGCCGTTTCAATTCGGGATTGTGAAGGTTGCCTCCCCGTATGTCGTGAGTGCCGATTCGCTCAGCCGGATGACGGACTATCAGGATGAGAGCGTGGTTTCCGCATGGCTCTTCTCCATGTCGTTTCTCTTCCGTCCGGCTCTCAAGGTGGTGATCGTACTCTGTTTTCTGCTCATCGCCTCGGTTGTGCTGATACAGGGTTTGCGGGGGCTTTCCCACATCATTCGAAAACTTTCCGAGGAAGAGGCCGCATAAAAGGAATGTCCGTCTTCCGTCTCATAGCGATCCTTTTGATCGCGGCTCTCATCGCCGGGATCGGGTACGATCTTCGCCGGCGGATGAAGAGCTGGAAGGCTGCGGGAAACTTCCTCCGCCTCCGGTTCAGGGACTCCCGGCACGGGAAGGGAAACACAGGCGGGCTCGACAACCTCCGAAGAATCGTCACGATCGTCTCGACTGCACTGTTTCTGATTCTCGCCTTCACCGGTTTTTTCCCGGCTCTCCTTCTCGGCAGTCATCTCAGCGGCGTACTTCTTGTGGCCCATGTTACGACGGCCCCGTTGTTTGCTCTTTCGCTCTCCGCACTTGCTCTCCTCTGGGCGCACCGGCTTCGCTTCGACGAAATGGACTGGCGCACTGCGGAAGGTTTCGGCAGACGGGAGTTCCCCGGGAAGGACGCGCTCGTCCGGTTTGCCGTTAAAGTGGGATTCTGGGTGGTCCTGCTGCTGTCACTCCCGCTTATGCTGACGGTGATACTGGGCCTTTTTCCCCTCTTCGGGACCGAGGGCGAAGCATTGCTTATCCGATTGCACGGCTACAGCGCACTCCTCCTCATGATCACCGCTCTCGGAGAGATCTATGTGATTGTAACGTACGTTGAACACACAACGAAACAACCTTTCAAGGAGCAGACACAGTGAAAACGTCAGGCAGCAGAATCCTCCCGCTTCTTATCCCCTGTCTTTTCCTCCAGGCTTCCTGTCAGAAGCCTGCCCAACAACAGCAGCAGAAGGCGGAACAGGGGCAGGTGGCGCAGACGGCTACGCCGGGTGTTGACTCAGCCCAACCCAAATCACAGGAAAAGCGGGGGAACGCACCGGAGGCCACCCCCGTGATGGTCCCGGCACAGCCCTCCGGCGGACAACTCGTCCCGCTGGAAATCAGACTTCCGAAGCCGATGTTTGTGGGGACCCCGACAAATATTGCCGTGCCGAACCTCGAGAAGCCGCTCGGCCGGCCGCGGCAGCCGTTCCTCGCCCCCGCAGGGACCAGGAACGTGGCGTTTAAGAAACCTGTCACCGGCTCCGACGAGCAACCGGTCATCGGTGAGCTCTCCATGGTCACCGACGGCGACAAAGAGGCGGCGGAAGGGAGTTTCGTCGAGCTGGGGCCGGGCGTGCAATACGTCACGATAGACCTGAAGAGCCGGAATACCATCTATGCCATCGTCGTCTGGCACTACCACAAACAGGCGGTCGTGTACCACGATGTCATTGTTCAGGTCGCCGATGACAAGGACTTCATTACCAATGTGCAGACTCTTTTCAACAATGACATCGACAACTCCTCCGGGAGAGGAGTCGGGAAGGACTTGAGCTATGTTGAGACGGCGGAGGGGAAATTAATCGATGCAAGAGGAGTCCAGGGCCGCTATATCCGTCTTTACAGCCGCGGCAATACGGCGAATGATCTGAATCACTATATCGAAGTCGAGGCGTACGGCAAGGCAGTGCAATGAAGTGGGAGCGGGTGGCGCTTGTTGTGGCGCTGGCGGGAGCCGCACTGCTGCGCCTCCCCAATCTGGATCTACGCCCCATGCACACGGACGAGGCCGTCCACGCCGTCAAATTCGGCGCTCTCCTTGAGAACGGCACGTACCGGTACGACAGGGATGAGTACCACGGTCCCACGCTGAACTATTTCACACTTGTGCCCGCCTGGCTCACCGGAGAGAAGACACTTGCCGGGGTGAGCGAGACGACGCTGCGCATCGTTCCCGTCTTCTTCGGGCTCTGCCTGTTGCTTCTCATACTCCTTCTCCCCGAACTCGGGCCGAAAGCATCTGCAAGTGCGCTCTTCCTGACTGCGTCCTCCCCGGCGATGGTCTTCTACAGCCGCTACTACATCCAGGAAACATTGCTGGTCTGCTTTGCATTCGGGTTGATCGTTGCGGCCTGGCGGCTCGGCCTGAGCGGCCGGAGGGGTTGGTCGGTCATGGCGGGGGTCTGCGCCGGGCTCATGTGTGCGACAAAAGAAACATGGGTCATCTCCCTGGGTATGATGGGAATGGCGATGCTGGGCGTCCGGCTCATTCAGCGGCGGGAAAAGCGGCGGGGACATGCCCTCGATGTCAGAGGCGTGGCCCTCGCCCTGCTGTGCGCAGGTGCAGTATGGGTTCTCTTCTTCTCCTCGTTTCTCACGCACTGGGAAGGAGTGCGCGATTTTTTCCTGGCGTACGAGACGTACTTCACCCGGGCGGGGGAGAATGGCCGGCACGGCCATCCATGGTATTACTTCCTCGCGATGTTGACCTACAGCAGGGGGGACCATGGCCCGATCTGGACCGAGGCGGGCATCGTTCTCTTTGGAATTGCCGGTTTGTGGAGCGTGTTCAAAGAGAAACCGGGAAAGGCGGCCGAGGGAAGAGATCTTCGGATGTTTCTGGGGTTGTACGCTCTGATGATGCTCATCGTTTTCTCGGCAATTCCCTACAAGACCCCCTGGCTGGTCCTGGGAGCGCTGCAGCCTCTCATCATAATGGCGGGAATCGGCGTGTCGTCAATGCTGAAGTGGCTCGATAGGCGGAGACTGCGCCCCCTGGGACCTGTCATCACAGGACTCATCGTCTTTCATCTTGCCTTGCAGGCATGGATGGCAAACTTCCGCTACGAGGATGACCCGGTGAATCCGTACGTCTATTCACATCCCGGTGATGACGTCAGCCAGATCGCCGCTGCTGCGATCCGCGCCGTGCAGCAAGGAAGTTCGCCGCTTCAGGTCGTCTGCAGCGGTGATGATTACTGGCCGCTCCCCTGGTACCTCCGTGCACTGCCGCATGTCGGCTGGTGGAGCGGCGTGGGTGAGGGTTTCGTCCCCACGAGCGTCATACTCGCTTCGCCCGAATTCGAACCCGCCCTCCTGAAGAGGATTTATGACGCAGCCCCGCCGGGTGAGAGAAATCTCTACGTCCCGCTCTTCGACAGACCCATGTTTCTCCGCCCGGGGAAAGAGTTGCGCGGTTACGTCACGCTGGATCTCTGGAACGCCATGCCGAGGGAGAAACTGCCATGAACGGGCCGAAGGGGAACGCACACCGGTATCAGCACCGTGCGATGGCGACAATTTTTGAGCTTATGATCGCAGACGAGGAGGATGCATTCGCTGACGGCGCCGCTCAGGCCTCGTTCGAAGAGATCGACAGGCTGGAGCAGGACCTCAGCCGCTATCTGCCGAACAGCGACGTCTCAAGGATCAACAACCTCCAGCCTGATCAGTCTGTGCGCGTCAGTGCTGACACGTTTGACTGTCTCCGGCTCAGCCTGCAATACCACAGGGAGACCGGCGGGGCATTCGATGTGACGACAGGTGCGCTGAAGGACTGCTGGGTGGGGAGGGACAGGTCGCTGCTTGTTCCCTCTTCAGAGGAGATCGGGCGGGCCAGGGGACGCAGCGGCATGAGCCGCCTGGTGCTCGATGAGAAGAGTATGACAGTGCACGTACACGGCCAGGCCCCTCTGATTGATCTCGGAGCCATCGGGAAGGGTTTTGCGGTGGACTGTGCCGTAGAACTCCTGAGGGAATGGGGGGTGGGATCTGCGCTCGTGCACGGAGGAGCAAGTTCGGCATACGCATTCGGAGATTGTCCCGGACATGCGGGCTGGCCCGTGACGCTCAGCAATCCCGCCCGACCCCTGGAGGTCCTCGAGAAGGTACTCCTGAAGGATCAGGGACTGGGAGGCTCAGGCATCTCAGGAGGGCGGCACATCATCGACCCGCGCCGCGCTGCTCCCGTCGAGTCGCGCCGTTCCTCATGGGTCCTCTCGCACTCCGCGACCAGAAGTGATGCCCTCTCAACGGGCTGCATGATCATGACACAGCAGGAAATCGCCGACCTGATCGCAGCCTCTCAGGGGCTCCGGGCGATCATCGTTGAGGAGAGCCCCCCCGAAGTCCTCAGATTCGGCCGCTGGGGGGTTGTGTGACGAGGGTCCGCCTGATGCGGAGCAGGTCCCTGACGACGGAGGGTGCACTGCGCCGAACGCCGAGCCGGCTGTCCCTGTCGCAGGTCCACTCCACCGGAAACTCCACTATGCGGAACCCGTGCTTCAGGGCGCGAACGATGATCTCGATGTCGAACATGAACCCGTCCGTTGTGCACTCCGCATACAGCTGCCGCGCCACGTCACCACGGTAGAGCTTAAAGCCGCACTGCGTGTCGGTGAGAGACGGAGGGATGCGCATCCAGTACACGATGAGCGCGTGGAAGAGACGCGAGATGAGCTTCCGGTCCCAGTCCCGGTCCCGGCGGATGACGCACCCGGGGAGCTCTCGCGATCCATGGGCCAGTTCAGCACTTCCTTCGCGCAGAAACTCGAGGCCGGCAAGCACATTCTCGAATGGGACCGTGAGCCCGCTGTCGGCGAAGAGCACATATTCTCCCTGCGATGAGAGGATCCCGCTCCGGATGGCCGCACCTTTCCCCCTGTGCGCATCGGTTCCGATAACCGCACGGTGCACGGATGCGGGGATTTCCGCCTGTCGGGCACGCTCTGCGGTCCGATCAGAACTTCCGTCGTCGGCGATGATCACTTCGCCCGTGATCTCGTACGAGATGAGGAAGGCCGCCGCGGCCTTCACGTCGCGCGTGATTTTCTTCTCTTCGTCAAAGGCCGGGATGACTATGCTGAGTGTGATCATCGCACCCGAGTATACGGAGCGCCTCCGAAACTTACAACACGTTCTTTACATCTGCGGAAGTCACCGCTTGCATTTCCAGCCGACAATCCCTAATGTTGAACGTCCTTCCCACACATCAGGCAGCCCCGCACACCACCATACAGAAAGACTGATAACGCATGATCGAGCAGAACAACATTTCGCGGAGAGCGTTCCTTGAGGCAACAGCGGCTGCCGCCGCCTTCACCATCGTTCCCCGTCACGTGATCGGCGGACCCGGATATACGCCACCGAGCGACAAGCTGAACATTGCCTGCGTGGGGGTCAACGGGAAGGGTCAGTCCGACATTCAGGCAGTGAGCACGGAGAACATCGTCGCGCTCTGCGATGTGGATGACGACCAGATCGCCAAAACGCTCAGGGAGGACGGCGTGAAAACTCCGCAGCTCCTCAAGGCGGCGAGGTACCGGGACTTCCGTGTGATGCTCGAGAAGGAAAAGGGGATAGACGCCATCACCGTCAGCACACCGGACCACACGCACGCAGCGATCGCGATGATGGCGATGAAAATGGGGAAGCATGTCTTCGTGCAGAAGCCTCTCACGCACACGATCCATGAGGCCCGCGCGCTGGCAAAGGCCGCCCGGGAAACAGGGGTCGTCACGCAGATGGGGAACCAGGGGCATGCCAGTGAAGGTGCCCGGCTCATCAAAGAATGGATCGCCGACGGAGCCATCGGGGATGTGACGGAAGTCCACGCCTGGACGAACCGCCCCGTCTGGCCGCAGGGGATCGAGCGGCCCGAGACTCTTCCCTCTGTCCCCCCGACGCTCGACTGGAATCTCTGGCTCGGACCTTCACCGTGGCGGCCGTATCACCCGGCGTATCACCCGTTCTCCTGGCGCGGGTGGCTGGACTTCGGCACAGGGACCATCGGCGATATGGGGGCGCACCTTGTGGATCAGCCCTTCTGGGCTCTGAACCTCGGATCCCCGGACACGGTGGAAGCCAGCTCGACAGAGATGAAGAATGAGACGTATCCCCAGTCATCCGTCGTGCGATACCAGTTTCCCGCCCGGGGAAAGATGCCGCCCGTGAAACTCACCTGGTATGACAGCGGTCTGAGGCCTCCCCGGCCGGAAGAGCTGGAGCCGGGACGCCGGATGGGGGACGGAGGAGGCGGGGTCATTTACTGGGGAACGAAAGGGAATCTGATGCACGGGACATATGCCGACAGTCCGCGCCTGATCCCCGAGACTCGGATGCAGGAATACAAGCGCCCTCCGAAGACGATCCCCCGGTCCCCGGGGATCACTGAAGAATGGATCGAGGCAATCAAAGCCGGGAAAAAATCGACGACCGATTTCAGCTATTCATCCGCTCTGACGGAGATGATGCTCCTCGGGAATGTCGCCATCCGTGCGGCGAAGGACAATGTAATCCTCCGGTGGGATTCCGCCGCGATGCGCATCACCAATCTCGAAACGGCGAATGAATACCTCCAGATGCCCTATAGAGAGGGGTGGTCCCTATGAACCGCATGCTCGCCATGGTCCTGCCGGTTGCCGCTCTCGCCTTCGATGCCTTCGCCGCTCCGGTGGGGGATTCTCTGCACCCGGTGACAGACGCGTACGACGGCTGGCGCCTCGCGGTGCAGGCCTGGACGTTCAACCACTTCACATTTTCCGAAGCGGTCGAGAAGGTGGCGAGCCTGGGTCTCGACTGGATTGAAGCGTATCCCGGGCAGCAGGTTCGTCCGGGGGTGAAAGGAGTGACAATGGGTCCCGACCTGTCATCCGATGAGCGCGCCTCACTCAGGCAGATGCTCGCTGATGCAGGCGTCCGACTTGTCAACTTCGGCGTCGTGGACCTGGGAGTAGAGATTCATCCGCAAGTATTGCGAATTTCATTCTTATTCTTACATTAGGTCTAACTGCAGCCGGGTTCATTCCCATCCTCCACTTTTTCGTCGTTCAACCATCCTTTTGAAAGGCAAGAGTATGCCCACGACACTCGAAAACCTGAAAGAAGCTTTTGCCGGCGAAAGCCAGGCGTTCCAGAAGTATTCCGCATTTGCAAAAAAGGCAGACCAGGACGGTTTGCCCAATATTGCCCGGCTGTTCCGTCTCACCGCCCAGGCGGAGAAGATCCATGCCGAAGGACACTTCAGGAGCATGGACGCAGTCGGATCCACTGTTGACAATCTCAAGGCCGCGATCGACGGCGAGACATACGAGTTCACTCACATGTACCCGCCGATGGTCCAGCAGGCCGAGAAGGACGGGCATAAAGCAAAAAGGATGTTCTCGTACGCCGTCGAAGCCGAAGCGGTTCATGCCCGATTGTACACGCAGGCGATGGAAGCAGCGAAGACCGGAAAAGACCTCGGCGAAAAGAACTTCTTTCTC
>Ga0182017_10000913_pt1 | contig 23135 bp, 24 predicted proteins | sample 712E3DmetaG_FD_120492 | JGI IMG/M metagenome (GOLD analysis project Ga0182017, IMG submission 120492) | Permafrost microbial communities from Stordalen Mire, Sweden - 712E3D metaG | ecosystem: Environmental > Terrestrial > Soil > Wetlands > Permafrost | place: Sweden: Stordalen | collected... | reverse complement strand
CCGACTTAATATCATAATCGATATCCTTAGTCCGCAGATAACGAAATCCATAATACAGCGCGAACAAAAATCCAAGCACTGATGACCATGCCATCGGCACATGAAAGAAAATATTTCGCGCTTTATGTTCCAGGCCGGGAATAATCGGAAATTCCAGCCAGCTTTTGGGCTGCGGTACCATCGGTAGTGCGATACCGGCAAGAATCACAAACGTGATTAGTACAATTGATGAGTATTTAATAAATCTCATACTTATTCCTTCCACACATAATCGAACAAGAGATACGAACCGGCAATCATTATCATCACATAGGAAGCAAGAATCTGGAATTCACTCAGCGCTGCTGTGAACATCTCGCCATCTAACGCTCGGGCCGTTGATTTCATCACTGTCATAAGCAATGGAATCAGAATTGGAAACGACAGCACCGGATACAAAGTTCCTTTTGTATTCGCCTTTGCTATGATCGCTGCAATAATGGTTGCGGCAGCAGCGAATCCAAGACTCCCCAGAAAGATTGTCAGTAGAAAGATTGCCATGGACTTGATGACAAATGCAGGAAATACCGCTACATACAAAATAGTTACCGCCGATGAAAGTGCAAGTGTCAAGCCGCAGTTGAATATCAACTTCCCGAAATACACTACGGAAGGTGAAGCAACAAGCTGAAGTGTCATTGTCGTCCCGCGTTCTTCTTCACTGACGAATATGCGAGAAAGTCCCGACATCGCGGTAAAAAAAATGACGACCCAGAACATTCCTGAAAGAACGTCTGTGCTTACTTCATCCTCACGAAGAGCAAACAGAATTGTTGCTACCGAAGTAACCACAAACATCAGGAGCGCATTCATTGCATATCGAGTTCGCAGTTCCGAACGAACGTCTTTCGAGACAACAGCCAATGTGCTTGCAATAAACTTCATCGTTTTTTTATAAATATTGAGAAATCAATTATTACTGCACAACGCCAATTTGAATTTGTTGCTCACACCAATGAGCTTCTTCCTTGTCATTTGTTGCGATAATCAGAATATTCGCTTTCTTTTGTTCCTGTATGATTTGTGTTATGACATCGATACCTTCAGTGTCAAGGTTGCTGGTCGGCTCATCGAGGATCAGGACCGCCGGATTGTGCAGGAGAGCAAATGCATATTTCAACCGTTGCTTCATTCCAGAAGAATAAGTACCAACCACATCATCCCGGCGATTCCACAATCCGACAAGCATGAGCAGTTCCTTTATTCGTTCGTCATTTTGTCGAGCTGCTGTACGTATGCTGGAGAGGATTTGAAGATTTTCTAATGCCGTGAACTCGTCGTAGAGGTTTAAATATGGCGAAACAAATCCGATGTGATGTTTAAATTCTTCAATTCCCATTTGCTTTCCTTGTATCAAGTAAGCGATAGTTCCGCGTGTTGAACTGAGCAAACCGGCAAGAATTTTTGAAAGAGTTGATTTCCCTGCGCCGTTTCTTCCTGTAATCGACAGCGATGCCGGTGATGACAGAGAGAATGAAATATCTTTAAAGACTGAAGATCGGTTAAAATCTTTGGATAGTCCTTGCGCAATAATGGAAATTGGACTCATTGGATAAATGCTACTTTCCATTTGTAATCGCTGTTCGAAGTTTTTGCTAGAATGAAATAGATTCCAGAAGAAAGTTTTGATTTTATTTCTGATGCCGGTACTTCGATAACCCGCGTTCCTCCATTTTCATTAAAATACGTATGGAGAAGTCCAGAATACGCAAGTTTTAAAGCTGAGTCGTAGATATACACATTTGCCCATTGCGCATTGTCTTCATTAATGGGAAGGAATAATTTTTGTGCTTCGGCAAGCCGGAAAGGATTTGGCGCCGCATTCGATTGTAAACGCATGACTACTCCTGTTGAATCTTGCATGAAGTACCAGCGCCAAAGCGACAACGTATCAACAGATATTTTAGCTTTCAATCCATTTGCCAAATCTTGATACGGAGAGGAGAGAGATTGTGCAGAGAGCGTGATATCAATATTCTGCTGCGTAGTATTTCTGATTATTGCATTGTTCATATCTACATTTGCAATGACAACGGTAATAGTGTCCTGCTGCATATCAAACTCATACATCGACGATGAAAGAGGATATACTTTACCATTCGTTGTTGATGTTGTATTATAGAATGCTGTCTTCTGAAACGGCTGGAATCGTGGATAATGATTTCCTTCAGGATAATAGTGTATGGTGTCGGCACGATCCCATGTGTAATAATTCCATTTCGTGAACTCTGCAAACGCGGATTGCAGATTAGATCCACGGTTCACCAGCGCCGCATCGGTGCTTTCAAGAAATAGCTGAGTTCGCATTCCCGTCCATATATCCTTCATAATATCAACGCCGTATTTTTTTGCGAGGCAGTGAGCGAAGATGCAACGCTCGTACCCACCATATAAACTCGTGTTGAATGAAAGCCCATCGCTAAATCGTCCGAAATAGTCCGGAAGATAATTGTAATAGTCATTCACATCTGTGTAAACGACATCTTCAATCCACGTGGATGTAAGTTCATAAGCATAACGCTCCGTGTCTCCCCAATAACCGTATGATCCGATTTGAATAGCATGATGAAATTCATGCGCTGCTGTTACTTTTAATCCATTCACGCCGCGACTATCGAATTCCCGATAATCGTTATCAATGGTAATGTAACTTTGATATCTTGGTGGAATAGCAGTTCCATTTATCTGAGGTTCGATTCTCCATGTATCACCATAATCACCAATATCCTCAACATATATATTGTAATATGATTGACCATTTTGGAACGGCGGTGCTGTATAGCCCATTTGAGTAATTTCAACATCCCATACGTGGTTAAAAATCCGGGCAACTGAATCAATATATGCTTTCGCTGTACCTGGAATCCGCTGGTTATTATTATCCAGCAGCGCTGGTACATTGATTCCGGACGTATCGTAATAAATATGGAAATGCCCTGCAAGAGTATCACATTGCAAAACATCGGCTTTCATTAACACTGACAACTCAACACGCTGCGCCTGCGAAAACTCTTGCCATCGATCCATTATCTGAGACTGGATACCGAATCCGCATTTCACATCTTGGAATGATTCGTCGGATACTGCCGGTTGAAGAGAAGGATTCCTGATGATACGTACATGGTTGAGAAGCTGCTCGGCCGTAAGCTGACTTGATATCCTTTTATCCTTTGCTGATGCTGAAACTATTATTGCAGAAAAGGAGAGAACAATAAGTGATACATACTTGAGCCGACGGCAGATCATGCTAATCTCAGTACCTCGATGTTGTTCAAAAAGTAAAATAGTATTCATTCCACGACCGACAAACCGGACAGTCTTGAAGAAGTCCTCTTTCGAACTATAAGAAATAATTTTCATCGTGTGTTCATCTCAGCACGAAAAGGAAATCGCTTACCATTTATAATTTTTAAAACGCCTTTTTTTCCAAGTGTCATTACTAAATCTTTTATGCCATCAGCATCGATATCGGTGACGGTAAAATGACTCAAGTCATTTTGTATCGTTAACGTTTGGTCAGCGTCGAAATTACAGTCGCCGCGATTGCGAAACCATGCGACATGTCCATCCTTCTGTGAACCAATGACAATATCGGGAAAACCATCGCCATCTACATCAACAATTTGCAGGTTCGACCGTTCTTCAATCGATAAGCCGCTCGTAATAATTTTAGGATCGAAAAAAAGGCCGTTTCCCCTCCCTTTAGCGACCATGAGATAGTCAACAGGATCTCCTACCTGCATTAAAAAATCGAGAATGCCGTTATTATCAAAATCGACCAGCCAAATGAAAACTTGTTTGACATCGGGAAGTGCAAATTCACGTGAGACAATGCGATGTTTCATAGAGTACGCGGAGTCACCATACGCCACTCCAAGCTCTACCATCGAAGTATCGCCGGTGCGATAGACATACAGAATGCCAGGAAATCCATCATGATTGAAATCTGCAATTGAAGCGCCCAACAAATAGTCCGGCGGCTGAAGGCGAAAAGTACGCTCGATAAAAGTTGTTGAACCAAGCTGTACATAAAAACTTAAAGAATTTCCTTCTTGTGATGACGTATTCAACGTCACGAATTCCGATTGATGGTTCTGATTTATCGAAGCAGCTATGAGTTGTGCGTCTCCCTCGCATCCTATCAAGGCATTGGAAACAGAATTATTTGCAGTATTCAGTGTGAAGTATGAAATTTGATGTGTCCGCGGAAACGTGAGCACAAGCCGTAATGTTGTATCCGTCGTTGAATGAAATGCGAGGTGGCTTGGTTCATCAGTCAATGAATATGAAAATGGTCCAAAGGGAGCAGTCCCTTTTCGACCCCAATAGAGCGAAACAGATTGACTTTGTGTATTGAGCAAAGCAATATCCACGACACTATCTCGGCAAAAATTATTCACAACGATTTCAGTCGGAGAAACACCAGCTGAAAGCTGAATGGAATCTGACATCGAAGCAGGCTTCATGGCATTTCGGTATACAAGAAACTGGTCATCGCTCCTATCAAAGACAATACAATTTCCCTGGGAAGTAACAACAATATTTTGTGGATCATCACCAGAGGCATACTCAATGCGGTCAGTAAATGCATCTATGTCATTATTGAAAATTACTTGCAGAGACGCAGGATTGGTTGAAAGAACGATGTCATTTAAACCATCCTTATTCACATCGACGAAACAAAAATCCGATATACGTTTTTCTAAAGGGATATGATTTTTTAATTGAAAATCGCCGAAGCCATTCCCTTCCCAGACTTGAAACTCGGATGGGTTAGTCGTCTTTAACACTAAATCCAGCGTATGCTCGCGAACCATGGATATCGCTGTAAGTGATTCCACTTTAGCATTGACTGGAAATGTACTCTGGTCAATAAATCTTCCATTCCCGGCGCCATAAAACACATGGAGTTCACTTTTCACCCAATCCCATAGAACGATGTCGATGAGATTGTCGTTATTTACCTGAGCAAAATCGGCAGTGCCAACTGCAATGTCCTGAGCGATGATTTTCCCAGGTGCAAAGTATCCTTTGCCATTTCCAATAAGAGGAAGAATGCCTGGAGTTTTCCGCGCATACACGAGAACATCGAGTCGCTTATCATTGTTGTAGTCGCCAATCAAGAGTTGTTCTGGTTCAAACGGTATCTTATTCATACTTGTAATGTGAAGAGAATCCGGTTTGGTATCCAGAATAAATGCAACCAGTTTTTCATGCTTATTGACCAACAGTAAATCCGGCATGCCATCGCCATTAAAATCTGCCACATACAGATTATCAAAATCAAAAGTTGTGTGTTTCACGTTGAATGTGACAGATGTCTGAGTCGAATCAAATGTTGCAAACAGAATCTCGCCGCGGCGTCCAGACCATGCCGCAAGAGTTGTTCCACCATGGTGATCTGATGAGATCAAAGTGGTCTTTTCAAATTTTGCAGGAAGCGAGAAAGAGTGTACTTCTCCAAACGCAGATTCATTCGTTTGTGCCGAGACCGTGCGAATAGCAAACCAGATGACAAATGAAGTAGAACTAAACAGGTGCTTGAAGCGACGGCGCCGAGAAGGAACGCTGTGATCGGATGAGTTGTTTTTCTCCGGTATGATAATTAACCTCTCTGACGATGCAACAGTCGCAACTTTCTGCGCTGACCCGCTTCCCGGTAACGACGTTTTTCGACACTTTTCACCGGCATCACAGGATTCGCTGGTACCGGTTGACCATTATTATCGATTGCAACGAACATGAGATACGCGCTGTTTGTATGCTGTCGTTGACCTGTAAGAAGATTTTCTTTTGTGACACGCACTCCAACCTCAAGTGATGTGCGGAACACCCTGTTCACTGAAGCTTGCAATATCACAACTTCTCCCTGCTGTACCGGGTGATGGAAATGCAGTTCATCCAGCGACGCTGTGACGCAGACACGATTCGTGTGCCGGGATGCGGCAATTGCGGCGGCGATATCGATCCAATGCATCAATCGTCCGCCCAGAAGATTTCCCAGGCGGTTCGTATCATTCGGAATAACTAACTCAGTCATTTCTACCTGTGAGGCTTTGACTGGTTTTGTTTTCAACCGCTGCATATTAAATTCCTGATTGAGGTACTTGCTTACTGGTATCTTTTATTGGCACCGGCGTCTTCTGTTTCTTCGTTTTCTCTTCTCGGAGTCCCGCATCAATATCCGAATTTAACTTCTCAGCATCCGATTTCAAAACGCTCAACGGATATTTCTCTCGGAACTTCTCCAGCACTTCTTTCGCTTCGGCATATTTCTTGCGGTTTGTCAATGCTTCAGCTTTCTTGAACAATGCCGGCTCTGCATATTGTGTATCGTGATATTTTTCCAACACAACATCGAAATAATACGTTGCAGCTTTGTAATATTCCATGTGCATATATGTTACGCCATTCTCGAAATCTTTTTCCGCAAGCTTGGTGTTTAGTTCAGTAATTCTTTGTTCTGCCAAGGAGACAAGTGTATCGGTAGGATGATATTCCAAAAATGCCTGGTATTCATCAATCGCTTTCTTGGAATAATTTTGATCTAAAATAGATTTTGGGGAAAGTTCATAAAAACATGTAGCACGTCGAAAACGGGCACGCGATACTAAAGTACTTGAAGGCATGGTCCGTAACAAGACATCGTATTCAAATGCGGCGAGTATGTATTCCTCTCGGCGGTATCGGCATTCTGCCATATAGAACTGCGCCGAATCGGCAACAGTGCTTCCTTGGTACTGCAGCGACACGACCTTGAAATCTTCGATCGCCGCTAAATAATCTTCATCTTTAAATGCTTTCATGCCGAGTTCATACCGCTCCTCAGCGCTCATCTGCTTCGTTGCTTCATTTGCACCACATCCAGCAATGAAAGTTAAGAGTGCAAACGATGAAAAAAGAATATATATACTATTGAGATGCTTTTCCAACAGACGGTTTAACAAAGTAACCTCGCTCTGTACGTGTGATAGAAACTGTTGATAACATTTGAATCCGATTCATCAATTCCAGTGTTTCATCCGAGTTCAAATCTGTGCTTGGCTGAAACCCGGGCCGAAACGGAATCAATTCTATAGACGTTATTTTTTTCTGACCGTTCCTCTTTTCAAATTCCAAGAGTGCGGCAAAAGACCGTTGTGTCCAGAACCGTTGCGGTTGATTGAACACCGCATTGCCCAGCGAATGGAAAATCCAGCATCCACGATACACTTCAATTCCATTGGGCACGTGCGGATGATGCCCGAAAACAACATCAGCGCCAAATTCTGCAAGAAGTTTCATTTCCCGCTCCGCAGATTCTCCTGGCACATCCTTATATTCATCGCCGCCGTGATAACTTGCAATCACATAATCCACGCGGGGTTTCAATGCAAGAATTTCATGCCAGGCTCTTGCGGAATCAAAAACAGAAATTAATCCCTTCCATCTTTTATGCAAGTTGACGGTTTGTGTGTATGCTAAGATACCAAATTTTATTCCATGACGTTCGATAATAGCTGGTGTAAATTCTTCTCCAGCATGTACTACCGTACCGGTATACTGGATGCTATCCTGTTGAAGAAACTTGATCGTTTCCTGAAGCCCTTTGAAGCCGTAATCAAATGCGTGATTGTTCGCTGTTGAAACTACTGTGATACCCGCGCGTCGCAGTGCAGCTGCAGCACCCGGCGGTGCACAAAAAATTACATTTGATTGAGGACTTTGAGTTTCTCCATTCTGATCTGTCACCGGACATTCCAGATTTGCAAATACTATCCCGGCATTTGTCAACACACTTTCAAATTTTTCAAACGGAAAACCAATTTTCCCTTTGAGAATTTCCTGCCCGACAGTGCGTCCAAGATTAACATCACCCAAAGCAAGAAGCGATACACTCGCCGCAGAATCAGAATTCTGAGCGAACGCTCTTAACGTCGATGGAACAAGCAGCGCAACGACGATCAATAGCGTAAATTTGTGTTTCAACTTCTCACCGTAAAGAACAAGTATACAATCACAACCGCACCGCCGACAATGATAAACGGTGTCAACATCCGCTGAAGGAACCCACTTTCATCATTCTTCCGAACTGCCGGAAGTAATCCTGAGACAAACACCGACGCTGTGTCTTTGGTTTCCCTATGGAATGTGCCAAGCATTCGTACTTGACGTTCAGCACCTTGTACCACCCTTGCTTCAAGAGTTGTTCCAATTATCCGTTCAGAGTACTTTGCATTCAACTCCCGTACTTTAATTTCGGCATTAAAAATAAACACATGAATTATCTGATGTATTGAAGCTGTATCGATGACCACCGAAGGATAATGCCGTTTCTGCAATGCTTCGATGAATGCATTCTCCGTCAGCATTCGCAGTCCTTCACCTTCCACGAAAACAGCAACACGTTCATTTATAGTGAACTGTACTGAGTCAACGACTTCATCTGCAATACTTTGCAACTGTGTTCGGATAATGGTCGTACTGTTGACTCCAGTAGAATCAATAGCAAAAGACATTGCATCTGATCCAATTAAAAATATCATCAGCAATACGGAGCGTAAAATTGATCGAGTATAATTTATCAATCGAATGCCTTTAGCGAATACCGCCCATTGCAAGCTGCTCAAGCCGTGCGATACGTTCTTCCGTGGGCGGATGTGTGGAAAACAACTTTGTCATTCCGCCGCCAAACAAGGGATTGACGATAAACATGTGCGCAGTTGCGGTCCCGGCATTTTCCATCGGAATTTGTTCTACGCCTTTCTCAAGTTTACGCAATGCGTTGGCAAGACTTAATGGCCGTTGACAGATTTGTGCGCCGCCTTCATCTGCCGCAAACTCCCGCGAACGCGAAACCGCAAATTGAATAAGCATTGCAGCGATGGGCGCAAGAATGATAAGCAGAATCTGACTGATGGGATTTGAGTCCTCCCGGTCTCTGCTTCCACCGCCAAAGAACGAAGCATACATCGCCATCCGAGCAACGAATGTAATTGTTCCAGCCATTGTTGCCACAAGCGTCGCAATCAGAATATCCCGATGTTTCACGTGTGCCAACTCGTGCGAAATCACGCCTTCTAACTCGTCATCAGAAAGCAACCGGAGAATTCCTTCAGTTGCCGCAACGGCAGCGTGTTCCGGATTGCGTCCAGTCGCAAATGCATTCGGCGAATCACCTGGAATGATGTATACTTTCGGCATCGGTAATTGCGCTTGAGAAGCAAGACGACGCACGATGCTGGTCAGACGCGGTGCTTCCGCTTCCGTTACTTCTTTTGCACCATAGCTCATCAAAACAATATTACTGGAAAACCAATACATGCCAAAGTTCATCAGCAATGAGAATATGAATGCCATAATCAAACCTTGCTCGCCGCCAATCCAATCTCCAAGAAACAGGAGCAAACCCATCATCAGAGCCATCAGGAGAATCGTCTTCAATGAATTCGTCATATTCAGTATCCTTTCAAAACTCGTTCAGAGTACATCAGTGGAAAGTTACGAAAAAGTGTGCGGAGTTTCAACTTGAGGAATGGAAGAAGATGAAAGGAAATACAATAGAAACAAATGAAAATCGAGAAATGAATTTAATCTCGTTTCATCTGACGTCGAAGTGTTTCAAGAACCAATTCCGGACGTTCATCAAGAAAGTGACGCGAGAAACGTCTTGCACGCTGAACTTCGTTGGAATCAAGTTCAGCATAGATGAGGCATTCTTCCTGCAGCGCTGCAGTAGAAATGAGGTTCCCGCCGGGAGATGTAACATTTGAACCGCCCCAAAAGTTTACACCGTCCTCAAAGCCTACTCTGTTGCTGAAAAGGATGTAAATATTGAGAAGTCGTGCAAATGTGCGGTGATGCTCATAGTTCACTGTTTGATTATCGAATTGAGTTCCTTGACCTGAAAGACGTGTCGGGCTTGCAGTCAAACAGAGGATGGCTTCTGCTCCATCAAGTGTCAGCAGGTACGGCAGCGATAGATGCCAGAGGTCTTCACAAATGAGCATGCCGAATCGGCCAAGTTTGGAATCGAATGCCGCAACAGTTTTTCCGACACCGAAGTATCTCCCCTCCTCAAACATGCCGTATGTTGGCGGATATATCTTGCGATGAATATGTTTGATTTCGCCGTCTTCTAAAAACATCGCGCTGTTGTAGATGCCGTAATTCGTACCGCTCTCAACAAATCCGGCTGCGATAGAAATCTTGCGGCTTTTTTTAAGCAATGGAGCAATAATTTTATTTTGCAAAGGATTGATGGCGACATCCCATGCTAAATCCCGCAGCGTATATCCTGTAAGACTTAATTCCGGGAAAAGGACAAGATTCGCTCCGTCAGAAATAGCACGGTCGATAAATTCAAGGTGGTGGTTGAAGTTCTGTTCAAACGCTCCAACTCGGCAATCAATTTGCGCTATGGCGGCTTTGCACTTCATTTCTTTAAAAAGACCCGATAGCCTGATCGTTACTGTACATGAACATCATTCGGTAGCTCATTTGTATCGTCAGATTTTCTTGGAAAGAATTTTGTAAGTTCCATTCCAACCGATTTAACTCCTTGAATAATGCCAAGTCTGAAGTTTTTCTGCGAGAAATGATTGGACATTTCCTTTGCAATCTTATCCCACATACCATCTTCGACCCTGGCGTGAATTCCATCATCAGCAAGGATGAAGAATTTTTTATCTTCCAGCAAAAGAAAAATCAGAATACCGGTGCGATCCTTTGTCTTTGTCATTCCCAATACATGAAATTCTTGCCGTGCTAACTCTTCTATGGTACGTTTTTTCTCCCCCCACTTCCGTTTCTGGCGGATGCTGACTCGGATTTCCCCCGCTGTCGTTTTTTCTGCCTCACCAATTGCAGATGCAAATGCGGCAAGATCTTCTTTTGTAAACATTTGTTTTACGAGATTTTTCATGCAGTATACTTCCGTTACGATATGTCTATCATCTTAATATCTCTGATGTACTTTACTGTCTTGTCCTCTTTCAAATTCCGAAGTTTTTCCAGTTTCAGCTGCATCCGCTCCACGTTATCTTTCATGAGTCTCAGGTACTTCACAGCCTTTTCAGGAAGCTCATTCTGTTCAAGTTCACTGACGATCTTTTGCATGCTTTCAAGCGGTTCGCTGATTTTATTGGAAATACCCACTACGACTTCCTGCATTGTTTCCAAGCGCTTCTGTTTAATTTCCAATTTTTTCTGTTCTTGTTTCAGATGTCCCTCTTCAACAACTCGGAGAAGTGTCTGAGGAAAAACATGGGTAACGACATCTTCTTTCAACAAATAATCTTTCACTCCCATACGCATAACTTCAACTGCAAGACTCACATCTTTACTCGTTGTGAAAAATACGATGGGGATATCATATTTCAAATCTTTCAACTTCAGCGTGAATTCGATTCCGCTCATTCCTTGGAGCAGGTCTCCTGTCACGATGACATCGACAGCATTTTGCTGCTCTAGAAATGTTATAGCTTTTTCAGCCTTTTGCTGCCAAATAATATCAAAATGTGCACCCTCAAACTTTAATAGACATTCGCTAATAGAATCGACATCTCGTTCAGTCTCATTCACATAGAGCACTCGTATGGTCTCGTTACTCATGTGTCGCTCACTTTTCTTTCACCACATCCTTACCAGCTGCCTGAAGCCCCGCCGCCGCCGGACATACCGCCACCACCGCTAAATCCACCTCCACCGCCAAATCCTCCGCCACCAAATCCGCCTCCGCCATATCCCCAGCCGGAATAATACCTATGACCGCCTGAACCGATTATCGATCGTCGCCTTGACGTCATCATCGGTATGAGAACAAAGATGACAAAGAAAAATATTAAAGAGACAAGGCCCGCTGAAAATGCAGGTGCTTTCCTCCCTTTGCTGTCTGCATGATACTCACCGGCGGACGCACGCATAATCGCATCGACACCGTTGACTATCCCTCCAAAATAATTATCAGCTTTAAAGTATGGGGTGATTTCCTGGCGGATGATCTGCGATGTGACTGCATCGGTCAGCACGCCTTCTAATCCGTAGCCAACTTCTATTCTCATTGCATGATCTTGTTTGGCAATAACGAGAAGTACGCCATTATCTTTTTTCGTTTGACCAATTTTGTTTATCGAAAAAGTTTTGTTTGCGTACTCTTCAACACTTTCCCCTTCCAGAGAATTGATCATGAGCACAACAACCTGTGTAGAAGTTGAATCCTCAAAACTCTTCAATAAATGGTCCAGCTGCTGCCATTCCTGGAAACTTAATGTGTTCGTGAAATCTGAAACGCGTTGTTCAAGCTTCGGGAGTTTCGTTTCTGCTACAGCAGATGCACTGCACAGCACGAATACAAGTACGAGAACAACCCAGCGAATATTTTTCATAGTCATAGGAATACTCAGAATTTTACCTGCGGCGCCTTTTCAGAGCCCGCAATAGATTGAAAATATTGTGCTTCATGGAATCCGCCGAAGCTTGCAATAATCTTCGTCGGAAAACCGAGAACCATGCTATTGAATTCTTGTACTATTTCATTGAATCTACGACGCTCAACAGCAATGCGATTCTCGGTACCTTCTAATTGTGATTGAAGCTCAAGAAAATTTTGGTTGGATTTTAATTCGGGATATTTTTCCACAACGACCATTAATCGTGACAATGCGGAACTTAATCCATCTTGCGCTCTTTGAAAATTTTGGAATGCCTGTGGATTATTCAGTACTTCAGGTGTCACTTTCATTTGTCCAACGCTCGCCCGTGCTTCAGTGACGCCAATAAGGACATCTTTTTCCTGTTTTGCAAAACCCTTCACTGTTTCCACAAGATTTGGTATCAGATCATAGCGGCGCTGGTATTGGTTCTCCACTTGACTCCAAGCACTCTTCACACCCTGATCTTTAGCTACAATTTTATTATAAACTCCAACGCCCCATCCAATAGTGAGAATAACAACTAACAGCAGGCCGCCAAGAATTGATAATGTGATAATCAGTCCCTTACTCATTTTTTTCTCCTAAATTATTTCGATTAAATCTTTAGTTATTGTACCAAATCTTCGTGCCAAAAACAACAAACCTCCATGAAGCGCCCAGCCCTTTGCAAATCCGCTGACTTGTGAGTACTTTCCATTGAACAATGAGAACAGGAATTTTCCTATGCGGATTTATCTTCGTTCAAAAATTCATAAGGCTACCATAACAGATGCAAATCTTCATTATGTCGGTTCAATTACAATCGATGAACGATTAATGGAGCTAGCCGATTTGAGTGAGTATGAAAAAGTACTCGTCGTTGATAATACAAACGGCCAACGGCTCGAGACCTACGTCATCAAGGGAAAGAAGTGTTCTGGTGTCATTGGCATCAACGGCGCAGCGGCTCACCTTGTCCACAAAGGCGACGAAGTGATTATTATGTCATTTCAGATTTCAAACCGACCTCAAAAACCAGTCAACATTCTCGTTGACCGTAATAATAAATTCGTAAAATATCTCAAAGAAAAATCCGAGATGCGTGATGCGGATGGATGTTAAATCAGGAGTATGGTACTCGATGAGTAGTGACACATGAAGAGTGAAAAGTGTGATCTGTCTTTGAACATAAATTTGAGATGATGGACACAAAATATTCTTGCCCACAATTCATGAAGAACACCCATCATCACAAAAACAAACGAGCCGCAGATTATTTTCCATGATCGCGGCTCGATTCATTTAACTATTCATCACCTTCAAAAATTCTTTATTCGTCTTCGTGCCCCGCATTTTTTCAAGCAAGAGTTCCATCGCTTCATTCGGCTCTAAATCGCTCAAGAACTTGCGAAGAATCCAGACTCGATTCAAATCATCGGGTTCGAAGAGTATTTCTTCTTTGCGTGTGCCAGATCGATTCACATTGATCGCCGGGAAGATGCGCTTATCACTTAATCCACGATCCAGTACAATTTCCATGTTACCGGTACCTTTGAATTCTTCAAAGATTACTTCATCCATACGGCTGCCCGTTTCCACCAGCGCAGTAGCAATGATAGTAAGGCTACCGCCTTCTTCAATATTTCGTGCAGCGCCAAAGAACCGTTTCGGACGGTGCAGTGCATTTGCATCAACACCTCCGGAAAGAATCTTGCCGCTATGCGGAACGACTGTGTTGTGAGCGCGCGCCAGACGTGTGATGCTGTCGAGAAGAATAACAACGTCCTTTTTTGCTTCGACTAACCGCTTGGCTTTTTCCAATACCATGTCAGCAACCTGTACGTGCCGTTCAGGTGGTTCATCAAATGTGGAACTCACTACTTCAGCGCTGACCGAGCGTTCCATATCCGTTACTTCTTCCGGACGCTCATCAATCAATAATACAATCAATTTCACTTCAGGATGATTGCGTGTGATGCTGTTTGCCATCTTTTGGAGGAGGATCGTCTTGCCGGCTTTTGGCGGAGAAACGATCATGCCACGCTGACCCTTTCCGACTGGTGCAAGTAAATCGAGAATACGCATCGCGTACTCACCTGGAATGGTCTCCAACTTTATTCTCTGTGCCGGATACATCGGCGTCAGATTCTCAAACAATACCCGTTCGCGAATGAGGTCAGGATGGTCATCATTCACCGCTTCAACACGAAGCAGCGCAAAAAACCGTTCGCCTTCCTTTGGCGGGCGCACTTGGCCATTCACTGTGTCTCCCGTACGTAAACCAAATTTCTTAATTTGCGAAGGCGATACATAAATATCATCGGGCGATGGCAGATAATTATAATCGACCGATCGGAGAAAACCGTATCCGTCAGGTAGCACCTCGAGCACGCCTTTACTAAATCCTAACCCATCTTTCTGGGTCTGCGCCTCGAGAATCTTAAAAATTAAATCTTGTTTGCGAAGATCGCTATAACCTATAATGTTAAGCTCTTTGGCAATCGCGTTCAGCTCAGCAATCTTTTTACTTTTTAGTTCAGTGATGTCCATTGGCATGGAAAATATACCTCGATGTTAGTTAGATAGTTTGAGAAGAAAATTATATTCAATGAAAACATAACAAAATGCGAGTACAATATTTTTTAATAATTAGATTGGAATAAAATTTCTTGAAGTAACCCTGGTTGGGTAAACAGGAAATGAAAATTTCTCTACCAACTTGCACATGTATGGTACTCGATTATTGGTTTATTGTCAAGTATTTTTCCTTATTGAGGAACGCGATTGCTTCGCCGACTACAAAGTGAGATCCTGTGATAAGAACCGGCATGCCGTCTTGCTGTCTAAGAGCCGATAAAACGCCATCGCCAACATTATGAAATTCTTTTACAGGCACTCCAACGCGTCGAACTTCCCGTGCCAATTCAGCGGCACTGCGAGACCTATCGGTTCGTGCTTCTACAACGAATACACTTTTTGCGACCTGCCGAAGCGTCATAATAACAGCCCGATAATTCTTGTCTTGCATAAGACCAAAAACAACATGAACTCTCCCTAGATGTAATCCCTTCAGCGATGCGCAAAGAACGCTCACAGCTTCGGGGTTATGTGCAACATCGGCAAGGACAAGAGGGTTTCTCTGAACAACAGACAAGCGAGCTTGAATTCCTGAAAACCGCCGGACATGCGCTAAGCCTTCACGAATTGCCTTTTCGTTTACCTTGAAATTACTTCGCTGCGCAGCACATTCGATCGCATTTATTGCAAGAAGTGCATTCATTGCCTGATGCTTCCCTGCCAACGCTACGCTCACATTCCTGAATGTTTTTCCTGCAACGCAAAAATCCACTAACAATCCATCGAGAGAAGATTGACGAACAAGAATATCCTTCGGCTGCCTGCGTATCCATTGCGATTTCTTTTGGGCACAGATATTTTTTAGAACACTAATTGCTTTCTGCGATTTCACTCCTGCGACGCAAGGAACCCCTTTTTTTATGATGCCACCTTTTTCGAAAGCAATCTTTTCGAGGCTCCTCCCCAGAATTTGTGTATGTTCCAATCCGATGGTTGTAATAACTGAAACTAACGGCCGAAGAACATTGGTAGCATCTAACCGACCGCCCAATCCTGTTTCCACAATAGCGATATCCACCTTAGACTCAGCAAAGTATTTGAAAGCTATCGCAGTGACCGCCTCAAAAAAAGTACAGCTGTTTCTTTCGATTGCCGGGCCAATTGCAGTTGTGAGCCGCGCTACTGCTTTTGAAGAAATGGGTTTGCCGTTGATTCGGATTCGTTCATTAAAACTGACAAGATGCGGCGAGGTGTACAGCCCGGTTCTATAGCCTGATGCTGCATATATTGCAGCTATCATTGAAGCGGTAGACCCTTTGCCATTCGTACCGGCAATGTGGATGGAAGGAAATTGCTCTTCCGGATGGTCAAGAGAGGTAAGCAATATTCGGATTCCACGCAATCCGAATTTCATTCCGAATTTCTGGAGATTGTAAAGAAATTTAATAGATTCAGTGTACGTCAATGTAATATTATGCGGATAATAAGTATTGCGATGTTCTGAATATCACAACCACGATTGGAGAACTGAAAATTTTACATCGGCATCAAGAGCACCGACCAATGTGCTGATGTCCGAGATTTTATTTTCGCGGGCATAATTTTCCAAACCTTCTGCGATCTTCACGGAAATTGCCGGGTCGACAAAATTCATTGTACCGATTTGCACAGCAGTCGCTCCTACAAGTAAGAACTCGATTGCATCTTCAGTTCCGGCAATTCCACCAATGCCAAATATCGGAATTTTCACTGCCTTTGCAACTTCATAAACTTTTGCCAGAGCAATCGGTTTAATAGCAGGTCCAGAAAGACCGCCGGTGACGGTAGAAAGTTTCGGTTTGTGTGTTTTAATGTCTACAGCCATTCCGATGAGTGTATTTATAACAGAAATAGCATCCGCTCCTGCTGATTCCGCGGCACGAGCAAATTCTGAAATATGCGTTACATTTGGTGTCAATTTAATTATGAGCGGTCTAATCGTTAATTTGCGAAGATGTGAAGTGATTTCCGCTGTCATTTTACAGTCGGTTCCGAAACTCATCCCGCCTTCTTTCACATTTGGACACGAAACATTGATTTCATACCCGGCAATTCCCTCTTGCTCTTCCAGAACATTCAGAACGTCACAGAATTCTTTAAGCGAACTTGCAGCAATGTTCACCATAATGCGAGTACTCAGTGTGCGCAGATAAGGAAGTTTTTGTTCGATAAACGTTTGTACGCCAATATTTGCGAGCCCGATTGAGTTGAGCATTCCGCTTGCTGTCTCGACAATGCGCTGCGGAGGATTGCCGGAACGCGGTTTCCACGAAAGCGATTTAGTAAAAATGCCTCCCAACCGATTTACATCTACCAAATCGCAAACTTCATCACCATATCCAAATGTGCCGGAAGCGACAAACACGCGGTTCTTGAATTCAACGCCGCGAATTGTGAACGATGTTTTTATTCCGTTTATCGGCGATACGGTAGTTGTCATAAATTCACTTCCGTCGACAGAAATGCCGGTCCATCTTTACATACCAGTGCATATTTTGCAGCACTTTCCTTGCGTTCTACCGCACATCCCTGACAGATACCAAAGCCGCACGCCATTTGTCCTTCCAGCGAAAATTCACAGCACACGTTCATACGTTGAGCAAGTTCCGTGAGTGCCTTCAACATGACTGTCGGACCACAAGCGAATATTTTCACTTTGCCAAAATTGTTTTGGATAAGAGATGCCTCAAGAAGTTGAACAACATTTCCATGAAATCCATCACTACCATCATCCGTTGCTATGCGGACATTTTGCAGATGGTCAGTAAAAACCTGCCCAGCATTCCTGTATCCGACAAAAGTCTCAATACGCTGTCCTCGTTTCACTAAATCATCTGTCAGAAAAGGGAATGGCGCCACGCCGATTCCGCCGGCAACAAGCAGTGCAGTCTCGTATTCAGCATTTCTATGAAAAGGCTGGCCAAGCGGACCAATAACGTCAACCCAATCTCCGAGTTGTTTCCGAGAAAGAAGATTTGTACCAATTCCAACAACGTGAAAAATCAACTCAACGATGTTATCCTCAATACGAGAAATGCTAAACGGCCTTCGCAAAAGCGGTCCTTCGCCGGATTCAGCGGCTAGTATGCTCACAAATTGTCCAGGCTCAGCTGAAGCTGCAATTTCGGGCGAATTGAATCGGAGGAGAAATGTTTTTGCTGCAACTTCATGACAAGATTGTACGAGGCATACTTGTTGTACCATACTGCTCATGGGAGTTCTATTCATTACTCGAGAATTCTTGGTTTCGGTACAGGTTTTTTCTTTTGTCCATTTTCTATGTTGTTGGGGGACGGAACCGGCTGCTGGAGCACCGTATCTTTATTCAATCCTGGTGCATTCCTTTGAACGCTGTCCGGAATAAAGGGCTTTGGGATCTGCGGAATATTTTTCATTTTCGTCGTATCTATCTTTGCAGTATCAGATTGTTGAACTTCTGTATATCGTTTCGATGCTGCAAGCGCATATGTTGTTCCTTCGTAATTCTTTATAACCCGTTTGTATTGCACTCTTGCATTTTCATGTTGTGCAAGACGATGTTCCATGATCCATCCAATAGCATATTCGCTCTTAGCCGCAATAGATGATTTTGGAAATGACTGAATAAGAGAACGGAGCGTTCCAATCGCTTTTTCATATTCTTTAGCATCAACCTGTTTCTCGGATTTTTCATAGTATTCCAACGCAGTATCTACTTTCACCGTGGTGCTTGCTTTTCGAAGGAATCGACGAGCTTCTTCAGCATAAATCGATTCATGAAAATCATGATCAAGACGCGAGTAATATTCTTCAGGAGCAGGATATTTCCTCTCCGGATTAGTTCTTGAAAGTTCTGCGAGTATATAAAGAATACGCGGACTGCGGGAATTGTTATAACTCCAGAGAAGAGCTTTGTTATACCAATATAATGCCGAATCCGGCACCACAATCTCCGAATAAAAAACATCACCCAGCTCCTGTGCAGCAATAGATTTGATTGTACGAAGCGAGTCGGCGCTGGGCAGCGCTGGCGGGCTGGCACCTTGTACCAGTTTTCTTTGATTCGTATCTGAAACCGAATATTTTGTTTTCAGGGAATCGGATTGAGAAATTAAAGAGATCGACTCACGTCGTCCAACATGTTTTTGTGTTGAATCAGCAGCGAGAGTACGAAGAGTGTCTGCGATTATTTTGCGCGTCGAATCAGCAACGAGAGCATGAAGTGTGTCCGTTACTATTTTGTGTGTTGTATCACTGAGAACTAATAACAAACTATCAGCCTTATCTAATCGATGCCAAGCATCAAAGTAGTGTGTAAACGCTAAAAATTTTCTATGGCCCTCTGTCACAATGTTTAAGCCTGTGGCAGCGTTCACCACCGAATCATATTTCAGCGCAAGTCCGTACAGACCAAGCTCCTTCTCATAAATCAATTCAAGCTGATATGCAGAACGTACGGCGTACTCTGTGTGAGCGTAGGAAGTATCAACATGAATATAGGTGTTAATCGCATCGTCTCTCCTTCCGCTTGCAGCATAGTTATTGGCTTGTTCATAGAGTATAGCCGACATATATTCCCGATTGCGGAAATCGTCAATCATTGCATCGATCAACGCTAACCCATTTTTCTGTTCACCAATTTCACGATCAGCGATCGAGGCTTGCAATTTGCTGTAATAGTTTGAATAAATGTCAGATGTGTAATCCTCGGTCCGGAGATACACTTCCGCTGCCTTTTTATATTGACCGTTTGCAAAGTAAATATCTCCCAGACTTATCTGTGCCTGACCCCTCACAAAATTATCAGTCGAAAGTGAGATTACTTTTTCGTACTCAGAAATTGATTTAGCCGTATCGTTCATCCGGCGATAAAGAACGCCGAGCAATTCATGGGCTTGAGTTTCGATTTCATCATTATGGCTTGTTTGTGCTGCCAAGACGGTAGCATCACTTAAACGAATACCATCGTTCAATTTCCCCAATTTCTCTTCCGATCGCGCGTACCAAAGTTGCGCTTCCAACGCTAACGAACTGTTTGGATATTGCGCCAACAATTCAGCAAATTTTCGTTCCGCTTTGAGATACTCCATTTGATAGAAAAAGGATTTTCCGATAAGCAAGAGCGCATTATCCACTAAACCGCTCGAAGGATGGAATGCGAGAATATTGGAGCACTTATCAATAACCTGCCCAAGTTTCTGTTTGGCTGTTCCAGGAATCTGATTGACCTGCGCCGCGGGGATCTCTTTTCCCCGAGCCAAGAGCGCTGCTGTTTTGATCTCGTCTTCCGCATCGTTAAACAGAATTTTTGCATTATAATAGCCATTAAAGTACGAAACCATATTTTCGTACCCCTGAGAGATGGAATTACCAATAAAACAGCCGTTAAGGAAGAATGCCGTCACAAAGAAAATACAGGTCAGGCACAATCGGACGTAGTGTATTTGTTTCTTCATTGCTATTAATATATTAAATGGTGGTCAGTGTATCAAGTTGCAGTGGCCCAGCCTGTGGACTCGGGAAACGATTACTGTAAAGATACACAAAAACCTGTTTAAAAAACAAAGCAGGTCGAGATTGCAACATAGCAGCGAAGAATTATTTTGCCTCCAATTGCTTTATGAGTTTCTGTTGATGAGTGTAAGAAATTCACTCCGCGTCTTTACATCATTGCGGAACGCTCCGAGCATTGCACTTGTCGTTGCAATGGAATTGAGTTTCTCGACACCGCGCATAATCATACATAAATGCTGCGCTTCCATCACAACGGCAACACCCAATGGGTTGAGATACTGATACAGCGTATCCGCAATCTGTTGTGTCATACGTTCTTGAACTTGCAAACGCCGCGCGAATACTTCTACAATCCGCGGCATTTTGCTTAGTCCGACAATGCTGCCATTGGGAATGTATGCAATATGGCACTTTCCGAAAAACGGGATGAGATGATGTTCGCATAACGAGAAGAAATCGATGTCTTTCACGATAACCATCTCGCTATATTTTTCTTCAAAGACTGCATCGTTCATTACTTCGGCTATGTCTTGTCGATATCCTTTCGTCAAGAACTCATACATCCTTGCAACGCGTTCCGGGGTTTTCTTCAACCCTTCACGTTCCGGATCCTCGCCGAGCTCGACAAGAAAATCTTTGATCAGCGTTTCTTTACGGCCGCCGTGTTTAGCAGTCATTCTTCACCTCTATATTCTACCATATTATTTTCTGTTTCGTGCAGGCGGATGGAATAAAGTTTTGCTTCTCCGCTTTTCGATTCGAGTACGCCCCAAAAAGCACGTGCTATGTTCTCGGCGGTGGGGATTATGCCATTTAAAAAATCGACATCGTAATTTAAATGTTTATGATCAACTTTTTCAATGATCTCCGTGTGCAAAAGGTGTTTAAGCTTTTTGAAATCAACAGCAAATCCGCTCTCACCTTTCACATTTCCCGCAACAGTTACTTCAAGAATAAAATTATGTCCATGTCCATTCGGATTTGCACACTTGTCGTACAATTCAAAATTCTGATCATCAGATAATTCTTGATTCCAAAGGCGGTGTGAAGCGCTAAAGACTTCCCTTCGCGTGAGGTACATTGTTGCCATAAATCATCTTCCTCCTCCTACAGTACTGCGAGCACATCATCGGTGTGGCCGTCCACCTTCACCTTATTGAAGATATGCCGAACGATCCCTTTCTCATCAATCACTACGGTTGTACGTTCAATGCCAAAATATTTTTTACCGTACATTGACTTTTCTTTCCATACACCGTACAAGGTAATGGCTTCTTTCTTTTCATCGCTGAGCAACGGAAAGCTTAATCCGTATTTTTCAGCAAACTTTGCATGCGAACCGACACTATCCGCACTTATACCTATTACCACTGCATTTCTTTTCTTCATTGCTTTGAGATTGCTCTCGAACGAGCACGCTTCCTTTGTACAACCGGAGGTATTATCTTTCGGATAGAAATAAAGAACAATCTTCTTACCGGCAAAGTCTTTCAGACTCAAAGTTTTTCCCTCGCCGGATGCAAGCTTGAAGTCAGGCGCCTTTTGACCGATCTTGAGCATTATTTTTCCTCAGTATAGAATAGGGATAATCTGATTGAAATTCAAAAGAGATTAAAAATTATTTTAACGCTTGAGTCACTGCTTCGTAATCCGGTTCAACACCAGGATTTTCTGATACCCAGGCGTATTTCACGTTGCCGTAGGCATCGACGATAAATACCGCACGTTTCGAAGCGCTGTAACCCTTCATCCCGGCAAAATCTTCATGGACACCGCCGTACTGTTTGCTCACTTCGCGCGAGTAATCACTCAGCAGCGGAAATTGTAGATTGTTTTGCCCTGCAAATGCTTTATTCGCAAACGGCGAGTCAACGCTGACTCCGACGACCTGCGCATTAAGATTGTTAAAATTAGACATCGCATCACGGAACGTACAAAGTTCTTTGGTGCATACTCCCGTAAAAGCACCGGGGAAAAATGCGAGGACAACATTTTTGCCGCGGAATTCAGAGAGGAGGCGGGGTTTCTTTTCAGTATCGAATAATATAAATTCTGGTGCTTTACTTCCTACTAGTAGTGCCATGTTCATCTTCTCCTATTTCTTTTATTGTGGACTCACTGATAAGAACATTCTTTTGGGGCAGAAGGTTTCATCAGGACGTCTTTTGAATTCTTTGCTCTTTTCTGTATATTTGAAACGCAGAGACCAAACTCGGAGAGGTGCGAGAGTGGTTGAATCGACCGGTCTCGAAAACCGGAATAGCCGCAAGGTTATCGAGGGTTCGAATCCCTCCCTCTCCGCAAAAACAGAAAGAAATCTGATATCTGACAAATTAAAAGAAATAAAATGTTTGTTTTCTTTCCTAATTAAAGCAGCACAAAGTAATTTTCTATATGTTTGGTACAAACATATAGAAAGTAGCCCACTACCCATTAATGCTATTCGTTGCTTTTCCATCAATCTTTTCATATCATATTTTTAGATTACCGCTTTCGGAGAGATGCAAGAGTGGTTGAATTGGCTACCCTGGAAAGGTAGTGTATCCGTAAGGGTACCGTGGGTTCGAATCCCACTCTCTCCGCACTGATGTCGCT
>Ga0182017_10000912_pt1 | contig 23145 bp, 22 predicted proteins | sample 712E3DmetaG_FD_120492 | JGI IMG/M metagenome (GOLD analysis project Ga0182017, IMG submission 120492) | Permafrost microbial communities from Stordalen Mire, Sweden - 712E3D metaG | ecosystem: Environmental > Terrestrial > Soil > Wetlands > Permafrost | place: Sweden: Stordalen | collected... | reverse complement strand
TTCCTCGGGTTTGTCCCCGGTGTCCTCGGGGACACGCATTTCTTCGAACGGGGGCGACTGGGCCGGCTGATGGCAATGCTCTGTGTCTACAGGGAGCAGAACGGCCGGTGGATCACCGGTGTCGGCGTCGATTACAGCACGGCACTGGCGGTCGACTCGAGCGGTGAGGCTCAGGTCATGGGGGCCGGGACGGTCACCGTTTTGCGCGCGACCGCAGGGACGACATACTCGATTGCGCCCGGCAGCTCCCTGGCGATGTCGAATCTGCGGATGGACATGCTGACGTCCGGCTACCAGGTTAACCTTTCAAGCGGCGAGATCGTGCCCCCGGCAACTGCTCTTCCTTTCTCACCGGACGAGGTGCACTGCTCCGCCTCCCCTCTCATACTGGACGGGAGCGGATCGGCAGCCGTCTGGACAGGCGCGGCAGGGAGCCTGAGCCGTTTTCTGACGTCGCTTTCATCGCCGGGGGACACTGTCGGGGTAATCTCCCGGGCCGGGTCCACATCAGGTTCGGGGAGCGTCGGTGCATTTCTGAGTGCGAGGGGGGTCGCCTGGCGCCCTCTCGGTGTCAGCGACGGGACGAAGAACGATCCTGCGCTGGCTTCGCTGTGCGGTGGGTGCAGGGGGTTCGTCTTTGTGAGCAACAGAGCGGAGAGTCTTGCAGGCTGCTTCACATCGACGCTCCTGGGGGCCTCTTTCACGCGGCAACTCCAAAACAACTCCCCGGTGCTGATGCTCTCCAGCGACTGCACACTGGCCGCGGACACCGCGGTCGGCGGGATCGAGGCGGATGCCGATGGCGCCTACTACGGCACACTCACGCTCCAGAAGGGGCTCGGTCTCGCCCGTGGGATCGAAATCATGCCGCGTATCTATGAAAACGCGGACTCGATCGACAACCGCTTCAGCGGACTTTTCTGGGGACTGGGGAAGTCCCGCACGGCATACGGTCTTCTCCTGGACGGGGGAACATACGCAGAGCTAAGTTCTGCGGGCGTTCTGGGCATCTCCGGAGCGACCCCGGCCATCGTCGTCGATGCCCGCGGAGTCACCTCGCTCGACTTTCCATCATTCCGCGCCAGCGTGAGGTACAATCCACGCGTTGGTGCCGCGCTCGTGGGCGCTGCGCTCCATGTCGTCCGCGACGCGCAGACATTTGATTTTGCCTCCGGCGAACTCCTCGGTGTGCGCACGGCCCGGCGGGCCCCGCCGGAAGAGTGCTTCCTCTCGCAGAGCTATCCCAACCCATTCAACCCGGCGACCCGCATCCAGTTCCGCATCGCACGGCATCAACAAGTGCGGCTGAGCGTCTGCGACCTCACGGGAAAAGAGATCGCGACGCTTCTGGATAGACCGGTGGATCCCGGGACGTACAGTGTGACATTCGACGGGAGCGGACTAGCCAGCGGTGTGTATTTCTGCAGGCTCGTCTCTCCGCTCTACATGCAAACCCGAAAACTCATCCTGATCCGATGAAAGCTTCCGTACGGTCCATCGTCCGCCCCACAGGGCTCTGCGCACTCTTGTTGTTTCTCGCGCTCACTGTCCACCCGCAACGACGGTTTCAATCCCCCGTCGAGCGTTCCGGTTTCACGCGGCTGACCTCCTGCGACACGCTGCAGGCGTTTCTGGAAACCCTGGACGGGAGGGGGCGCTGCACGGTCAGGCGTCTTGCGCAGACATACAAGGGGCGGAGCGTCTCGTCCGTTCTCATCACCTCCTCTCCGCGTTTCGGCGATGACACGTTGAAGCTTCGCGTGATGCTCTTTGCACAGCAGCACGGAGACGAGCCGGCGGGGAAAGAGGCGTTGACGCTCCTTCTTGCACGGATTGCCGGGCTCGAGCTCGACCGGCTTCTTTCGCAGATCGACCTGATCATCGTCCCTCAGATGAACCCTGACGGAGCGGAACTCCGGCAGCGGCGAACCGCAGATGACATCGACCTCAACCGCAACCATCTTCTGCTGACCTCGCCTGAAACCCGCGGGCTCCACGATCTCTTTGACGTGTGGTGGCCCGAGGTAACGATGGACATCCATGAGTACGGCACGTACAGCCGGGCGTGGAGCGACTCCGGTTTCGTGAAGTCCGCAGACGTCCAGCTTGGCATGCTGACCAATCTCAACTCGTCCGGGGCGCTCCGATCGTACGAGAGGGATTCGGTCTTTCCCTTCATATCTACGGCGATGCAGAAGAGCGGCTACTCGTTCCATGAATATATCGTCGGCTCCCCCGCGGACTACATACGCTACAGTACGACGGAGCCCAATGACGGACGGCAGAGTTTCGGGATATTGAACACGCTCTCGTTCATTCAGGAAGGACGGGGCGGACGGGAACCCGAGGAAGGTCTGGAACGGCGCGCCAGGTCGCAGTCTGTCTCCATCGAAGCGTTACTTTCTTTCTGTGCCGGCCATTCTACGGAGATCCGCTCTCTCGTAACCCGCGAACGCCGGGCGCTGGCTGCGGGCCGGGGATTGCCGGTGATACTCTGCATGGACCATTTTCCCGGGGGGAGGGAGATGATCATCCCTGTCAGGCGCGTTCCCTCGGGAACCGATACGCTTTGGCTGGTTCATCCGCTCCACGACCGGGTGAAGCCGCTCTCCGCGCGCACACTTCCCACCGCCTACATCATCCCCGGAGAGCTTGCCGGAGTAAGAGATATACTCGATCGCAACCACGTGCGGCGGGAGATCGTCAGGGATCCCCGGCCCGTCCAGGCCGTTGCCTACGTGATCGAGCGCGTGCAGCCCGATACCCTCGAGGACGAGTGGCATCCCAAGCCGTCTCTCCGGTCCGAAAAGGTCGTGAGGGTCCTTCGCCCGGGAGACTGGATTGTGCGAACGGATCAGACCCGTTCGCTGTTCCTGGCGGTTCTTCTCGAGCCCGAATCGATGTGGGGTCTTGTCAAGTACAACGGCTTCAGTTCCCTGCTTCATGGGAAGGAGTATCCGATACTCAGGATCCCGTGAGCAGGGGAGCAATGCACAGGAGGAAAGCCCGATGCGCATACGAAGAATTGAATTGCGGCACACGAAGATGGAGCTGGTGTCTCCGTTCGAGACATCCCTGGGTGTGGAACTTTACGAGGAGCACATTATCGTTCGCGTCGACGGGGACGGCGTTACCGGCTGGGGTGAATGCGTCGTGGAACCGGCGCCCACCTATTCCTACGAGACGCTGCAAACTGCCTGGCACATATTGCGGGATTTCCTCATTCCCGGAATCCTGGGAAAGGAGATCGCCGGCGTGGGGGATGCGCTCGCGCTTAACGCCTGGGTCAGGGGGCACCGGATGGCACGGGCGGGGCTCGAGGCGGCACTCTCGGATGCCTTTGCCAGGGCGAAGGGAGTTTCCCTTTCGGCGTTTCTGGGCGGGACGCGCGCGCGCATACCCGTTGGCGTCAGCGTTGGCCTCCAGGAGTCGCCTGCGGAGTTGCTCCGTGTGATCGGAGGCTACCTGGCGGATGGATACAAGCGGATCAAGATCAAAATTGCGCCGGGCAGGGACATCGCTCTCGTGCGGGCGGTGCGGAAAGAATTCCCGGATATCCAGCTCCAGGTGGATGCAAACTCGGCATACACGCTGGACGATATGGACATGCTCCGGTCGCTGGACGATTACAGCCTTCAGCTCGTCGAACAACCCCTTGGCTACGATGACATCTATGATCATTCCCTCCTGCAGCGGCAGTTGAGGACGCCCATCTGCCTCGACGAGAGCATCTACAATCTCTCCGATACGCGTACGGCGCTTGCGCTGGGGAGTTGCCGCATCATCAATATCAAGCCGGGGCGCGTCGGCGGTTACACGGAGTCAAAGAAGATCCACGACTTTTGCGCATCGCAGAACGTTCCCGTGTGGCACGGGGGGATGGATGAATCGGGTATTGGACGGGCGGGGAATGTGGCCCTCGCTTCCCTCTCCAACTTCAGGCTGCCGGGAGATATTTCAGCGACGAAGCGGTACTACAGAGAGGATATCGTCGAGCCGTCGTTCGAGGTGGACGCGGAGGGGACAATGGCCGTCCCCACGAAGGCAGGCATCGGCGTCGAGGTGGTGATGGAGAGGCTGGAGAAGGTGACCGTGCGCAGGGAAGAGTTCAGGATGTAGCTACGCTGGTCCCTGTGCCCCGACCGGCGGTCGTGCCTTTGCCGGAGCTTCCTGCCCGGGACGGGGTTTTCGTGCGCGGGGAGCGGGTGATTTCTTGCCTGCCCTTCGGGTCGGCTTCGCCTTCCCGACATTCCTCTCTATCGCATTCGCCGCTTTCCGCAGATGTTTGTGGATGAACGACAGCTCTTTCTTTCCCGCGTCGCCCAGCTTCGAACTCTTCTGATGTATCGCGGCGGCAAGACGGCCGATATCCCTGCGCAGTGCCGCCGATTTGGCCTTCGACATGTGATTGCCCCTCTGTTGTTTCCGTTCGCTGAATAATATGGGAATCTCCCACCAATGTCAATGAAGCCTCCGGAAGTGCAGGAGGGACTAGCCCTTTTTTCATCCTTTCGGATGATTGTGGTGTTGTTCTCCGTTGGATACTTTACTCCTGATCTGGACGCCTTCCCCCTGTTCGACGGCCATCCTGCAAATCTATATACTGCTGACAGTACTAAGCAAAGGAGAACACATCATGGCGCAATGGACAATAGACCCTGCACATTCCGGAATCAAGTTCAAAGTGAAACATCTTGTCATCTCGACCGTCACGGGGCAATTCAAGCGCTTTAGCGGCACCGTTGATGCGCAGAGGCCGGATTTCAGCGATGCACACATTAGATTCGAAGCTGATATCGACAGCATCAGCACGAACAACGAGCAGCGTGACGGTCACCTGAAGTCGCCCGACTTCTTCGACGCGGCAGGTTTTCCGAAGCTCTCATTCGAATCGACGTCGATCACACGGAAAGGCGACGAGGTGTACGTCGTCTCCGGAGATATGACAATCCGTGGAACGAAACGGAAGATAGCGCTCGACGTCCGCTACAACGGAACAGTAGAGGGCTTTGACGGCGATGTTGCCGGATTTGAAATCACAGGGAAACTCAACCGGCAGGATTTTGGTCTGCGCTGGAACGCCTTGACGGAGACCGGAGGAGTGGTCGTGAGCGACGAGGTGAGGCTGGATATTTCAGTCGAACTCACGATGGCCGATGTCGAAGTGCCTGTAGCATCCTGATCCGACAAGAAAAGGACCCGGAACATGACAAGATCCATTTTCGCGTCAACAAGACTCCACGCACTTCTTGTTGTCGCGCCTCCTTCGACTTCCCGATACCGCCAAATTTCCGGCGAAAGGGGGCCTTCCTCTCAGAAACAGGAATCCCCGCGATGGGGCTGGCATCTCTTCACTTGACACAGTTCGGAATATTTTGTAATCTGAACAGTTAGTAGTGACTGTTCTTTTCCTTTTTTCGATCCCTTTGCCGTGCTCTGACGAAAGGGGAGGGAAGCGCGTGTGGACAACGATTGGCACCAAGAATGAACCTGATAGTCCAGGAATGTCCGACACACCCGCTTCGTCATAAGTGTGCTCTGCGTCACTCGCTTCTTCCCTCTTGTTCCCGCCGCTTTCCCGCACTCGTACCGCTTTTGATTAAATCAACCAGAACATTTTGTAACCATTGAACCAACGGAGGATACCTATGATCAAATTCCAGCTCGCCGTCCTATGTGCTCTCCTGATTCTTGTCGGAAGCACACTGTTTGCTCAGGAGATCCCGACGGAATCCCGCAAGGGGAAGGAGCATCGTACTGGCAAGGCAGGGGTGAGCAACTCGGCTATGATGGGAGACGGGAGTGTCCGATTTGATCGGAAGGCTGGCGGGACACAATCGAGTGGAGCGGGAGCGGGGAAAATAACCAAGACATCGAGCAACCTCGAGGCCGGACGTACCCACTCGATAAAAGGGGGTTGGGACCAGAACAAATCAAGCAACCTCGACGCCGGCGCCTACAAAAGGACGGGGAAAAAAGGGGCGAGGTTGCAAAGCAGACACCCCGGCGGAGCAAATTAATCGGTGAGGGGGTTCGGCGGAGCCAATGCAGGGCCATCGGAGGGGAGCATGTTCTCAGTAAAGTGGAGATGCCGGACGCAATCCGGGTCAATGTCCTCATTTGCAGGACCCCTCCGGCATTTTTCCGAATATCATTCTCCGGGTGCATTTCTTCTCCTCCTCCTTTTCTCATTCATCGCTCTCACTCAGTGTGCCCCGGCCGGCGGCAAATGGGACTCTTCTCCCCGCGAAGCCACATCTCCCCCGAATACAATACTCTACGTTCCCGGATCCGTTCAGAAGATCTGCCAGGTCACCGGTGATACGGACCTCGAGTCTAACCAGCCGACGATGAGCCTCACACAAACCCGGTTCGGGCTGGTACGGGCCGATCACGGGTATTCGTTTGAGCACAATGGAAAGTTGTTCTTTCTCTTTGGCGACACACATCCGACGGCGACGTTCAATCACTTCGCCAACAGTCAGACTGATACTCCCCGGATAGCCGACGACAACGATGCCATCGGATACTGCGCGGATTCGAGTGCGGGTCCCTGCCTGAAGATCCAGTTCATAACCAACTCTCTCGGCGCATATAAGAACCCTGTGGTGCTGAACGCCCAGGGGAAGCCGGCTATCAAGCTCCGTACTAACGAAAGCCCGATCTCCGGCAGAACTATCCCAACCCGTTCAACCCGTCAACAGAGATCCGCTATGAGGTGGCGGGAGCCGACGTCGTGAAGCTCGCGGTGTATGATCTTCTCGGCAGGGAGGTGGCGGTACTTGTAAACGAGAAGAAGGCGGCAGGAAGCTATGCAGTCCGGTTCGAAGGGACAGGACTCGCGAGCGGAATGTATTTCTACAGACTGGCGTCGGGAAGCTTCACGCGGACGCTTCCGATGCTTCTCCTGAAATAACTTACCACAAACCAGAGGAGGGATACAAATGTCCACGTTATCCAGGCGACTTGGATTAGCGGTGCTTATGATGTACATCGCGGGTGCAGCATCGGCAGACGGCCAGATAGATCCCCGTGGCAAGCCCATGGGCACACACGAAGGGGCGGTCGAGCGGTACGCGGTCTGGCAGGACGAGGGGGGCTGGCACGTTCGTACCACCACCAAGGAGTACGAGCACCACTTCCGCGGTGTCATCGAAGTCAAGGGAGGCGAATTCGTTCAGGTGAGGGGATACAAGCTCGAACACAAAGGGCCGCAGAGAGACCTGTTCATCGAGGGCCCCGAGCACCATGTCATCAATTTTGATTTCTCGACTAAGGGAAGCGTCGACGGCCTGGATTTCCGTGTGAAGGGGAGGGAGCCGAAGCTTTCATTCACGCTCACGATCGGGGAGAAGGAGCCAAAATTCGAGCCGGGGCGGATATTCATCGGGAAGATGGGAGCTCACCCGTCAAGCAACCCGTTTGAAGTCCCGGCACACGGCAAATAGACCCGACTTCGAAAAGAATGGTTCACCTACACTTCCGGAGGCATCGTGAGACTTGCAGGAAAACGATTCTGGACATGGATAAGCGTGGCGATTCTATCCGTATTTGTGAAGGGTGGAACCGGTACGTTCGCCCAGGAGAAGGCCGAATCCGCCACTCCATCCTCGACGACCCAATTCAAGCATCACGTCCCTCCGGGACCCAACTCGAAGACCAATAAGGTGGTAGACAAAAGGGGAACCTCCCACACGATGGACGCAACGTCCAAAGAACCGGGCAAGATATCCTTCAAAAGCGGGTTTAAGACTGAATCTGTCGTCGGAGAGAAGAGGGACTTAAAGACGCAAAGCGGGTTTAAGACCCATACCCGCAAGGCCGGGGGAGATGATACGCCTACTGAGAGCTCGACGATATCGAAGCATCACGGTTTCAAAAAACCGAAGTGACCCCGACGGGTCAACGATGCTGATACGATGGGGATGGACAGACGGGAGGTCAGGGTGAGAGCGGATCCGGAGGCTGTGGCTTCCCCTCCCAGTAAGGGTCTCCATAGTCGATGAGGAGTTGCTCCCCATTTGCGAGCGGGCTGCTCAGGGCGAATATCACGTGCCAGTGTCCGTTGAAGAACTCGTTCACGTGACTGACGACCTCGGGCCGGCCGTGATTGATGAACCGCGTCTCGTTTGCAAAGGCCCGGGCATCGATTGTCAACTGTACCTCGTCCTCGCCGGCACGGAGAGAATGGTATTCGTAGCAGTAGGTCCTGTCGGTTACTGAATCACCCATGGAGACCGTCCCCGCATATTCGCCGATGAATTCCCCTTCCGCCAGATCCCTGTCTGCAAACAGCCCGAACCCGATTCGCGTGTCAATGAGCCTTATGTACACCGGTGCGCGACGGGAAAGCCTTTTCCAGTGGAACCGCATGCCGTCGTGCTGATGGGAGGCTACCAGTCTTCGTTCCAGCCCTTCCTGGAATCTGATGTCGTCAAGGTATCTCACGCCATTGAGACGCCGGAGTATCGTGTCGAGACGTCCCTCCAGGAGATCCTCTGCTTCCACATGCAGTCGAAACCGGGGATCGAGATCCCATTGCAGACCTTCCGCCGGGGTCTCTTGAACTGCGCGGAGGACACCGGACCGGACTTCTTCGCGGACTTCATTCTCTTGAATATGAGCCGTACAGTTGTTCGCGAACAGGTAAACCCATCGCTGCAACCGCCAGGCGGCAGAAAATGGGATCATCTGACAGTCATGCTCACTGTCACACCCGCGGTCACAAAGGGGTCCGATGTGCTCGGGTCCTTCACCAGTACCGTCTTGCCGTTCAGCACGTTCACAGGAAGGACGTAGCCGATGACCGGTTCGACGTTGAACTTGCCGACTTGCAGGCTGGCAGGGAGGGAGAGTTCATACGACATGATGCCGAAGACATCAAGCGGCTTCCCTGAGGCGCGGACGACCGCCTTTTTCCTGGCCCTCAAAATTCTTCTCTGGCGGAGTTTTTCGTTCTGGTCTCCCCATGTCGCGCTGACAGTCGGGGTGATCTTGAGAGTACCTCCGAATGCGTGATCGCTCAGGGGCAGGTCCCTGGAAAGATCAAGTGATGTGGTGATCTCCGACCCTCCGCCTCCTCCAAAGTCATCGGAAATGTTCAACGTGGCGCTGAGGAGATCGATATCGAGCATCATCATTCCCGCGACGCCCTGGTTTGTAACTGCCTGCGGCTTGGTGCTGCCTTCCGAATACCAGTAATGCGTGTACGATACCGAGCCGTTGAGGATCGAGGAGAGCGTGAATTCGTAACCGCCTGTCAGGCTTTCATCGTCGGGGCCGGAGGTCGGATGGCTCACCCAGCCAATCGACCCCTCTGCATACAAGCCGGATTTGTGGTGGTACGTCATGGAGGGTCCGAATGCCGACTCCGTGACTCCGTTATCCCGACCCCGGTAGCTGGAGTGGCTCTCATATGCTGCTTCGGCGTCAAGCCAGGAGGAATGATCATTCATGTACTCGGCGTATTCCTCCTTGTCCGTCTGGATTACCCCGTCGATCGAATCGGCGAAGGCGCTTGCCCGCTCGTCCAGTCCGCTTTCCCATTCCTCCACGGCTGTTGCCATCGAATCACCGTAATAGCCGGAGAGACTGTCCGCCTGTCCCCTGAAGAGAGTCTGCGCGGACTGGAATTCCGCCGGAGTGGCGCACCCTTCACACGCACTCCGGGTTCCAAGGAGAGCCCGGAGTTCCTTCTCAAAGGTGGTGAGGAGCAATCGGACCGTCGTGCGGGCGGGGACACCCACGACACCGAGCGATCGTTCCATGTCCAGACCAAGGGTTCTTACGGAGTTCCTTCCGGGGGCATCAAGCGAATCACCCGAAAGGTCAAGCAGGGAATCGGTCCGTGCCCGGAGTGTCGAGTCAGCCCTCAGGGTATATACGCTGCCATGGCTGAAGAGGGTGTCGACGTAGAGCCGCTCGTCCGAGACAAGCGAATCCGCCTTCAGGCGCAAGTCCTTGCGGAAGGCAATGCGGGGATCGTCAGCACTCCGGGAGCAGGCGGTTGACAGGGGGAGGAGAGAAGATGCGAGCAGCAAGAGGGATCGAATTCGCATGCCATGCCTTCGTTCGTGTGGAAAAGCCACTCGTCGAATATAACAGAGTATAAGCCATTTTCCATCCTTTTGGTTCCCGGCCTTTCGAATTCTTCCCCGGCACTTTGGCAAGGAAAATGTGGTTCTCTATCCGGCAACTGAAATCGCACGCCGGTTGCCGGATGTCAGGTTTTTGACGCTGAAGGTGTTTGAGGTTCTCGGCCGTGAGGTAGCGACACTGGTACATGAGAAGAAACCGGCGGGGAGCTGCACGATAAGGTTTGATGCTTCAGGGCTGGGGAGCGGCGTGTACGTCTGCCGGCTTATTGCAGGTGCATTCGAACAGTCGCGCCGTTTTGGCGTCGTTACTTCAACCGTCTTTTCTTCTTCTCGATGAACACTTGCGCGTCAACAGGAGATGAACAAATCGGGCAGACGTAACGGTGTGTGGTCTCGTTGAAGTCCGGCTCGTGCGTCTGCCTGCAATTCGGACACCGGATTGTGAGAGGCCTGTCGTCTTCCCGCTTGGCCATTGTTCGTCGACTTGTCGTGATGGTGTATGAGTGGGGTACGTTGAGGCGGACCCATGGTTGAAACGACGCTGACACGTAACAAAAATGATAGGAATAATATATGAGAATGTCAGCTACGTGATCTCCGGGAGCGGGTTTGTGACGTTGAAGGTGTATGACATTCTTGGCAGGGAAGTTGCGACTCTGGTGAACGGAAACAGGCAGCCTGGTGTTCATACAGTGAGATTTGATGCCTCGGCCCTCTCAAGTGGCGTCTACTCCTACAGGCTTCAGGCGGGGAGTTTTTCCCGGGCACGAACGATGCTGCTTCTGAAAAGGAATTCAAAAAAGTCTCTCTCGTCACGTGCATCTCGCGTGAAGGAATAGTCGCGAGGACCTGAAGGATCTCAAGTTTCCGATAATGAAACAGAGAGCGGAAAAGGATACGTACCTCCGAATATGGCGCAGCGTGATTCGGATACCAAAGGGGAAGGTCTCTTCGTACGGGAGGGTCGCGGCTCTAAGCGGCCTCCCCCGGCAGGGGCGTCTTGCCGGCTATGCTCTTCATAACCTCCCCGGGGGGACCGGGATCCCCTGGCACAGGGTCATTAACGCCGGGGGGAAGATCTCGCTTCCGGGGAAGAGGGGGGAAGAACAGGAGCGCCTCCTCAGGGAGGAGGGGATAGTATTCGCGCGGGGGGTCATAGACATGGAGAAGTGGGAATGGCGCCCTGGGTCCGGGTCGCGGAGAAAGAGACGAATTTAAATCAGATTTGACTTGACAATTATGATTTATATGTGTATAGTTCATATATGAATGAAGTGACCAAATCGAATGATTTTGAGGCTTGTCCGACAGAGGGAGCGCTGGGGCTCCTGGCACTCCTCATAAGGAGTGGGCGGTTTGCTGAATCCAGGCTGGATGAGGCTCTTGACTCTGCCGGTTTAACATTTGTCAAGTGGCGGATGCTCGACGCAATCGTAAAGGCTGAATCACCAGTCTCTCTGGGGAAACTCGCGGAACATTTAAATTGCGTGAAATCCAATATCACGCAGTTGACGGACAGGCTTGAGTCAGAAGGGACTGTGAAGCGGGTTTCAGATCCGGGGGACCGGCGGAGCATACTAATGGAGCTGACGGAGTCCGGGAGGAGCATGCACAAATCAGGATTGGAAGCATTAACAAGGACAACACAGACATTGTTTGCAGTATCGAATGAGGAACAGAGAAACGTCCTTAGATATCTTCTTGAAACTATTTCTGGAAAACAGTTAATGTGACTTCAGGCTAGTTTGTTTTTTTTGCTCATATAATTCACTTCTGTACCGTTCTATAATGTACAACCGCTCCCTCATATAGGGGCACAAAATAGGAGGAACAAACAATGGCAGCAATTGGATTGTTGATCGCTCGGCTCTTCGTAGGGTTGGCCATGGCGGCGCACGGCTCGCAAAAGGCATTCGGCTGGTTCGGAGGCTACGGCTTGAAGGGGACCGGTGGTTTCTTCGAGACTCTCGGGTACAAACCAGGAATTCTTTTCGCGGGTCTGGCAGCATACGGTGAAATGGTCGGGGGACTTCTCACGGCTCTCGGGCTTTTTGGTCCGATCGGTCCGGCGTTGATCGTGCTGGTCATGATTGTCGCAGTCGGTAGCATGCATCTCCAGAACGGTTTCTTCGCAGCAAAGAATGGCTTCGAGCTAAATGCTTTCTATGTCGCGGCCGCGCTTGCTCTCGCATTCGGCGGCCCGGGGGCCCTCTCACTTGACGCCGTCCTGGATCTGGATCGATATTTCAGCGCCCCGGTCGATGCGACAGTGATCGGGGCGGCGGTCGTAATCGGGTTCATCAACCTGACACTCCGCCACATGCCCGGAGCAGGGGGAGCACAGCCAGCCGCCCATTGAGGTGCTTGAGCGTTGTTGTTTCAGCAGAGGGGGGAGTGTCCTGTCTGTCACAGTCCCCCTTTTTTTGTATCTTGAGGCGGACGTAAAAATCGATGCCCATGAGGCGGTCTCTCGTGAGCCACCGGAAATCCAGTACGATGTTTGCGACATGCTGATCACAACATGATAATCCGACGGCTCAGCCTTCTGATCTTCGGTATCCACCTCCTTGCCTCCTCTGCGGAGGCGCGGACACGTCCGGAGCGGATCGCATGCGTCGGGAGAGAAACGGGCGCTGGTGTTTTCCTCTCAATGTCCGGGGCAGGCTCCTACCCCCGGGAGCTGGGGAGATTGCTTGGCTCTGGCTCTGAAGTCAGAGAGTATCACCTGGGGGAAAAGCCGTCAACGTCTCTGCGGGGCCTGCATCGATCTGCTCAACCGGCCGACAGCGGCGCGCTTGCATGGCTCCCGGATATCGTGCTTATCGAACCAGGAAGGGTCGACAGCGCGACGGGGGAAGGGACAGCCGGGGTGTTTACGGCGGCTGCCCTCCTGGAAACAGTCAACGAATTCGGGAAGATACAATCCAGGCCGCGTATCATCCTCCTGCTCCCGTTGCCGGCACTTCTCTCAGGGACGAATGCGGATTCCCTCCTGTTGAGCGGGACAATCCCTCGCGTCAGGTCAGTCGCGTATTCCACAGGCTGCGAAGTGGTGGACCTCCACAGTCTGTTCCTCGGTAGTGATGGATATCAAGCCGGTCAGGCGCACACGTCTCCTTCCAAAGCGGGAATCATTGCCGCCCGGTTGAGTGACATCCTTATGGTTGACGCGAGGCAGAAATGTGACATTGTCGGCCTCGCAGGAATCGCCGGGACCCGGAGCAACTACTACGGGTATGAGTGTTTTGATTTCAGGTTCAGCGGGAGGGAGGCGAGGATCGTCAGGCCGAAGAGAAATGCGAAAGGATGTCCGTGGATCTGGAGAGCCCGGTTCTGGGGGCATGAGCCGCAGACGGAAATCGCACTCCTCGAACGGGGATTCCATGTCGCATACTGCGATGTCGCAGAGTTGTTCGGGAATAATGAAGCAATCGGCATCTGGGACAGGTTTTATGAAATGCTCACCGGGGCCGGGCTCGCAAAGAAAGCGGTCCTCGAAGGTTTCAGCAGGGGGGGAGTCTATATCTACAGGTGGGCTGTTCACAGCCCCTCACGGGTTGCGTGTATCTATGCCGATGCGCCTGTGCTCGATCTGAAGAGTTGGCCGGGGGGGAAGGGGAAGGGGGGAGGGAACCCGGCGGAGTGGCAGAGGTTCAAAGATGATTTCGGCCTGGCGTCGGAAGAAGAAGCGCTCGCATTCAGGGGGAATCCGCTGGATATGGCCGCGGAGATAGCACGCGGAGGATTTCCTATGCTGCACATATGCGGACTTGCCGACGTGGTCGTGCCAATCGAAGAGAACACGGACCCTTTTGAAAAGAAGATACTGGAATCAGGCGGCCGCATTACCGTGATTCGTAAACCCGGCATCGGCCATCACCCCCACAGCCTCCCCAACCCGCAACCGATCGTGGACTTCATACTGGGCGCGACATCCGGGTCGAAATGATTTGAGTCTCGCGTTCCCCTTTCGTACATTACTTGTTCCGGGAGGCGCTTCCGGGAGAACTACGTCCTGCTCCCGAAGACCGACCCGTATCGCACCCCTTATTGAAGGAATTGAATGGAATCGATGATTCGGCTTCACGCTTTTTCGGCGAACGCTTTCCGGGTTCTGTTCCTCTCCTTTTTTTGTGCGGCGTCTGTCTCCGCCCAGTGGGTTCAGACAAACGGCCCGGGCGGAGGGCACATCTATTCAATCCATGCCGCGGGCCCGCTCCTCCTCGCAGGGACGAACGGCGGCCCCTTGATCTCGACAAATGGCGGGACATCCTGGGCCCCGGTGAATTCCGGGATACTGAAAAGGTTCGTCTATTCCTTTGCCGGCGCCGGTCCCGGCATACTCGCAGGCACAGACGAGGGAGTGTATCTCTCCACTGACGGCGGGATCAATTGGGCCGAGTCTGATTCCGGGCTGGGTGCAAAATCGGTGAGGGCGTTTGTGACCATCGGCACGCGCCTCTATGCCGGGACGCTTGGAGGAGGGGTGTTCCTGTCGACTAATGCCGGGGGCGCCTGGACCCCTGTCGATTCTGCGTTGACGTACAGGGACGTTCATACCCTGCTTGTGCGGGGAACAACTCTCTTCGCCGGGACCTCCGCAGGCGGCGTGTTCGTCTCTTCCGACAGCGGCACGAGCTGGGCGGCGGTCAACACCGGTCTGACGGACCTGAACATCGATGCGCTCGCTTTGATCGATACGAACATACTCGCCGCAACGGAGCAGGGCGGTCTGTTTTTCTCATCCAACAGCGGAACAGCCTGGACCGCACTCGGTACAGGCCTCCCGGTCACGCACATCGTCGTCCTCCTGAAGTCCGGCGCAAGCCTCTTCGCCGGGAACGACAGCGCAGGGGTCTTCATTTCGACCGACAGGGGCGTCACCTGGGGAGCCGTGAATGCGGGTCTCACGGATACGAAGGTCGTCACCCTCTTCCAGGACGGGACAAAACTCTATGCGGGGACGGAATACGGGGGGGTGTTCGTCTCCCAGGACAACGGCGCGAACTGGTCTCCGATCAACGTCGGGCTGATGGGAACGTTTGTCAATGTCCTGCTTGTCGACGGGCCTGCGCTTTTTGCCGGGACAAGCGGTTCCGGTGTGGCCGCATCGACGGACAACGGAGCGACCTGGGCGCCGGTGAACCGCGGACTGGCGTCGCCTGATGTTTTTGCGCTCGCTTCGGACGTGACAAATTTCTATGCGGGGACGTATCACGGCGGCATGTTTCTGATGCCGAGGACAGGTTCCGCCTGGACGGCCGCGGGCCCAGGGATCACCAACACCGACGTCAACGCGCTCCTGACGGCGGGAGGCAGTCTCCTGGCCGGCACGAACGGCGGTGTCTTCCGCTCGGGGGACGGGGGACTCCACTGGTCACTATCAAGTTCGGGTCTCACGGTCCCGTCCGTCAACGCGCTCGCACCGGGGGTGGGATCGATTCTCGCCGGGACATACGGCGGGGGGATCTACACTTCCGCCGATAACGGTTTGACCTGGGTCCCGGCCTCAGGCGGCACCCCCCCGTACGGCGGGGATGTCAACGCAATTGTGACATCGGGGACTTTGGTGTTCACCGGGACGCCTCTTGGCGGTATTTATGTCTCACGTGACAGCGCCAGGACCTGGTCTGTAGCGGGGCTGACGGATACGTGCGTGACCTCCCTTATTGCCTCCGGCAGGAGCGTGTTTGCAGGGACGCTCGGCGCGGGTGTGATGCTCTCGAACGACGGCGGGGCATCCTGGACCGGCACGGGACTCCCGAGCACGGATGTCCTCGCGCTTGCCATCAACGGCACATACGTGTTTGCCGGGACGAGCGGGAACGGCGTCTGGCGCCGCCCGATGTCACAGATGACCGTCACCGGTGTGGCCGCGCCGGCGGCTTCCGGACCGGCCGTGTTTCGGCTTGGACAGAACTTCCCCAATCCGTTCAATCCGTCCACGACAATCGCGTACCAGGTGCCGGCCTCCGGCCATGTGACGCTCAGGGTTTTCGATCTGCTGGGGAGAGAACTGGCGACGCTCGTCGATGAAAGAAAGGATGCAGGCTCCTACACAGTGCGGTTCGACGGCGGAAATCTTGCCAGCGGGGTCTACCTCTACCGGCTTGCGGCCGGGCAATACACGCAGACCCGCAAGATGCTCATAATGAAGTAGCGGCCAACGGATCGCACACCAAAGCCATCCTCCTGCCATGAGGTTAGCGTATCTCCTTTTTCTCGCGGCCGTCGCGGTGATCTCCGGATGCAGCGCTCCCTCCCGCAGGAATGCCGGTCCCGAGCATTTTCTTGTCACCGATATCGATACGACGGCCTCCCCCTCCGCCGATTTCTTCCGTTATGCGAACGGTTCATGGCTGAAGGCCAACCCGATACCCCCGAGCGAACGCGGATGGGGTGTGGGGAACCTGGTGCAGGAAGAGACCTACGCCCGGCTGAGGAGCGTCTGCGAGGATGCGGCCTCGAACACCGCGGCGCCGGAGGGGAGCAATCTCCGGAAAATCGGTGACTACTATGCCGCGGCGGTGGATACCGCAAGTATCGAAAAGCAGGGGATCGCACCGCTCAGTCCCGACCTCGAGAGGATCTCTGCCATCCGGGATGCCGACGGTCTGCGTGAGGTGATAGCACTTCTCCATACGTACGGGGGGGATCCGCTTTTCGCACAGTTCGTAGGACAGGACGAGAAGAACAGCGCATCGTATTCGTTCCACCTCTATCAGGGGGGGCTCGGACTCCCGAACAGGGACTACTATGTCAACACGGATGCGCGTACCGCGAACATCCGGCGGGAATATGTCTCTCACATTGCGGCGATGTTCATGCTGCTGGGCGAAAGCCGTGATACGGCAAGCCGTCACAGCGACGCCGTCATGGCGCTGGAGACACGACTGGCGAAGGCCTCGCGAAAGCTCGAAGACCTCCGGGATCCGTACAGGAATTACAACCGGCTTTCGCTCCGTGAGCTCGATCTGCTGGCTCCGTCGCTCCGGTGGGAGCGGCTCCTTCCGGCGATGGCCGTCAGGAACATCGATTCCGTTGTGGTGGGCCAGCCGGAATTCTACCGGGAGGTGGAGCGGCTTCTCCGTGCGCAGCCCCTGGAGGAGTGGAAGGAATACCTCCGCTGGACTCTCGTCAACCATTTCGCTTCGACGCTCAGCTCCCCGTTCGAACGGGAGCATTTTCATTTCTACCAGACCGTCCTCTCGGGCGTGAAGGAGCCGCGTCCGCGCTGGAAACGGGCGCTGGACGCGGAGGAACGGGCCATGGGTGACATGCTCGGACAGCTCTTTGTTGAGCGATACGTTCCCCCATCGATGAAACAACGCTACACGGCACTCGTCGACAACATATTCGCCGCCTATGCCGACCGTATCAGAGGTCTCGACTGGATGTCCGCGACGACAAAGGAAAAGGCACTGGCAAAACTGCATGCGGTCACGCGAAAGGTATGTTACCCGGACAGGTGGAAAGACTATTCCGCTCTCCGGGTCAGCCGGAGTTCGTTTTGCGCGAACCAGATCCGCGCGGGGATCTGGGAATATAACTACTACGCCGCGAAACTGGGGAAGCCCGTCGACAGAACAGAATGGGATATGACGCCCCAGACATACAACGCGTACTACAACCCTTCGAACAACGAAATCGTCCTCCCTGCGGCGGGGCTGATGATCCCCGGCGTGGCTGATTCGCTTGTCGACGACGCGATCATCTACGGATACGCCGGTGCTTCGACGATCGGCCACGAAGTGACACACGGGTTCGACGACGAAGGACGCCAGTTCGATGAAGCGGGGAATCTGCGTAACTGGTGGACCAAAGAGGACGGGGAGAGGTTTAACGCCAGGGCGAAGCTCATGGTCTACCAGTTCCAAAACTACGTCGTCCTCGACAGCCTCCACGTCAACGGGAAAGCGAGCCTGGGGGAGAACATCGCCGACCTCGGCGGTGTGGTGATCGGGTACGAGGCGTTCAAGAAGACCAGGGAAGGACGGACCGACACGCTGATCGACGGTTTTACACCCGACCAGCGCTTCTTCCTCGCATATGCATATTCATGGCTCGGACGGATCAGGGACGAGTCGCTCGCCCGCCAGGTGATGACCGACGTGCACGCGCCCCAGTTCCTGCGCGTGAACGGTCCACTCGCCGACGTCCCGGAATTCTACCGGGCGTTCAACGTCAGGCCGGGCGATCCCCTCTACCGTCCGGACAGCCTGAGGGTGAAGATCTGGTGATCGGGGAAACCCGCCATTAGAGACGGTATTGCCGGATTTTGTTTTTTATCGAAAATTCCACTTGACACAGTGGGAAGAAATCGTATTTTTGTTGTGATACAACCACCACAATGGGAACGAACGCATATACCGCGGCATACTCAGGATCCCTCTCCGGGACCCATAGCCCGGTTCTGTCTCTTCCTCTGATTCTTAACCTTCTGCTGCTTATTAGCCTCCCGACCGTTCTGGGGCTGTTGATTAACAGCTAACCGAACGCCGGAGGCCAACCAGCACATACCCCTAGCATCATCCAAGCGGTCAAGCGTGGTTCCCCTCCGGCGGACAAGTGCAGCATTTTGCTCGTTCATAAGGAGGTACTGAGATGGCCGATAACGAACCGCATAACCACCGGAGCAGGGCGATAACACAGGGGGTCCAGCGGACCCCCAACAGGGCGATGCTTCGTGCCGTGGGGTTCGGCGATGGTGATTTCAGCAAACCGATCGTCGGCGTCGCGAGCGCCTACAGCACAATCACCCCCTGCAACATCGGCCTCAAGGAACTGGCCGACCGTGCCGTCGCAGCCCTCCGCTCCGCCGGCACGATGCCTCAGATTTTCGGGACCATCACCGTCAGTGACGGCATCTCGATGGGGACGGAGGGGATGAAGTACTCCCTCGTATCACGTGAGGTGATCGCCGATTCGATCGAAACCGCATGCAACGCACAGAGCATGGACGGGGTCCTTGTCGTCGGCGGATGCGACAAGAACATCCCCGGGGCGATGATCGCAATCGCGCGCATGAACATCCCTGCGGTATTCGTCTACGGTGGAACGAGTAAGCCCGGGCACCTCCGCGGGAAGGACCTGACCGTCGTGAGTGCATTCGAGGCGGTGGGGGAATACAGTGCAAAGAAGATCAGCGAAAGCGAGCTCCAGGACGTGGAGCGGAGCTGTTGTCCGGGGGCCGGCTCCTGCGGAGGGATGTTCACCGCCAACACGATGTCTTCGGCAATCGAGGCGATGGGGCTCAGCCTCATATATTCGTCCACAATGGCCGCCGAGGATGCAGAAAAATCCGATAGTTCTGCCCGTTCCGCCGAAGTTCTGGCCGGCGCGATCAAGCGCCGGATACTCCCTGACCGGCTCTTCACGCGCGAGGCATTTGAAAACGCGATCGCAGTCGTGATGGCGATCGGAGGATCGACAAACGCCGTCCTCCATCTCCTCGCGATCGCACACTCCGCAGGCGTCCCCCTCTTGATCGACGATTTTGAAACTATCCGTGCCCGCGTCCCCGTTCTCTGCGACCTGAAGCCTTCGGGCCGGTTCGTCACGACGGACTTTCACAGGGCCGGAGGCGTCCCCCAGGTGATGAAGATGCTCCTTGCCCACGGGGTGCTGCACGGAAAGGCTCTGACGGTAACGGGAGAGACCGTCGAAGAACTCCTGAAGGATGTTCCCGCGGTCCCTCCGCCGGGACAGGAAGTGATCCGCCCGTGGGAAAACCCCCTCTACAGGGAGGGGCACCTGGCCGTCCTCAAAGGGAATCTCGCCGTTGAAGGAGCCGTCGCCAAAGTCACCGGAGTCAAACAGCCTGTCATCACCGGTCCGGCGCGGGTGTTCGATTCCGAGGAGGCCTGCCTGGAGGCGGTACTCGCCGGGAAAATCATGAAAGGGGATGTGATCGTCATCCGCTACGAAGGCCCGCGCGGCGGTCCCGGGATGAGAGAGATGCTCGCGCCGACGTCCGCGATCATAGGCGCGGGGCTCGGGGACTCGGTCGGTCTCATCACCGACGGCCGTTTTTCGGGAGGGACGTACGGGATGGTTGTGGGCCATGTGGCGCCCGAAGCGTATGTGGGGGGAACGATAGCGCTTGTCCATGAGAACGATATGATCACCATCGACGCACGGAAGCGATTGCTTCACCTCGATGTCGCGGAGGGGGAGCTGAGACAGAGGAAAGATGCGTGGGTTCAGCCCGCGCCGCGATACAGTTCGGGCGTTCTCGCAAAATACGCGCGGCAGGTGTCGAGCAGCAGTGTCGGTGCTGTCACGGATTGATTCATTCACAACCACTGAGCGGAGGGATCACGATGTCACGACAGGCGCACGAGGAAGAAGGTCCGGCACCATCGGGAGGGCGGCTCATGACCGGGGCGGAGATATTCGTCCGCAGCCTCATTGCTGAAAATGTCGAAGTCCTCTTCGGCTACCCCGGCGGAGCGACGATCGGTGTCTACGACGCACTGCACGACATTTCGGATATCAAGCACGTCCTGACCCGGCACGAGCAGGGGGCCACGCACGCGGCGGAGGGGTACGCCAAAGCTACCGGGAAACCCGGCGTTGTCCTCGTCACCTCCGGCCCCGGGGCGACAAACACAGTGACCGGGATTGCGGACGCGATGATGGACTCGATCCCGCTCGTGGTCTTCTCCGGCCAGGTCCCCCTCCGGCTCATCGGCAACGATGCGTTCCAGGAGGCGGACATCGTGGGGATCACGCGTCCAATCACTAAACACAACTATCTTGTCCGGGACGTCCGCGAGCTCGCGCAGACTATCAAAGAGGCCTTTTACATCGCCACCAGCGGGCGCCCCGGCCCGGTCCTTGTCGATCTCCCGAAGGACGTGATGGCCCAGAAAACGCACTTCGACTACCCGCAGAGCGTGACACTCCAGAACTACAACCCCATACTCGAAGGGAATGTCCGCCAGATCAAAAAGGCGGCGGATATGATCAACGCGGCGAGTCGCCCGGTCCTCTACGTCGGGGGGGGGACGATACTTTCCAATGCGGCGTCCGAGCTGACGGCGCTGGCCCGGAAGCTCCGTTGTCCTGTGACAACGACCCTTCACGGCCTCGGCTCCTTTCCGGAGAACGACCCCCTTGCGATGGGGATGCTGGGGATGCACGGGACCTGGTATTCCAACATGGCGGTGCATTTCTGTGACGTCCTCATCGCCGTGGGAGCCCGGTTTGACGACCGGGTGACCGGCAACGTCGACGCCTTCGCGGCCGAGGCGAAGAAGATACACATCGACGTCGATCCGGCCGCCATCAGTAAGAACGTCAAGGTCGACGTCCCGATCGTCGGCGACGTGAAACGGGTCATCACCGTGCTCCAGGAGCTTGTCAACCCGCTGGAGACGCAGGACTGGCTCAGGACAATCGATGCCTGGAAAGATGAGCATCCTCTCCGCTACCGTAACGGCGAGGAGATCCGCGCGCAGTACGTGATGCAGAAGCTGGGGGAGATCACGGAGGGGAACGCCATTGTCGTGACGGATGTCGGGCAGCACCAGATGTGGGCGGCGCAGTTCTTCAACTTCTCCCATCCCCGGACACACATCACCTCCGGGGGTCTGGGGACAATGGGATTCTCTCTCCCGGCCGCCATGGGGGCCGTGTTCGGCCGCAGGGACCTCCCCGTCATCTCCATCAGCGGCGACGGGGGGTTCCAGATGAACAGCCAGGAGATGGCGACGATCGTCCAGCACCGCCTCCCGATCAAGATCTTCGTGATCAACAACGGTTTCCTCGGCATGGTCCGGCAGTGGCAGGAGCTTTTCTGGCGGCGCCGGTACTCGCAGGTCGAGCTGGCAAACCCCGACTTCGTCCGCCTTGCGGAGGCGTACGGCTGCACGGCGTACCGCGTTACGCGTACGGAGGAAGTGGAGGATGTCCTCCGCAAGGCCATGGCGCACACCGACGGCCCGGTGTTCGTCGAATTCGTCGTCGCAAAAGAGGACAATGTCTACCCGATGATTCCCGCCGGGCAGACTGTCAATGAGATGATCGACACCCCCGATCCCGCCCCGGGCGGACAGCAGGCGGCAGGGGACCGTATCGTTACGGTGGAAAAAGGAAAAGCCAGAAAGGTGAGTGTGCATGCCCCCGTCGCAAGCAATGCTTAACACGCAGTCTCCCGGCCCGCCGGACGAGAAAGTCAAGCGTCATACGATCTCCATACTTGTCCAGAACAAGTTCGGCGCATTCAACAGGATCGCCGGGATGTTCGCCCAAAAAGGGTATAACATCGACAGCCTGAGCGTCGGCCCGACAGAGGATGAGGGGATCTCGCGCATGACGATCGTGGCGCGCGGGGACGACCAGATCATCGAGCAGATCACGAAACAGCTTAACAAGCTGATCGACATCGTGAAGGTGATCGACCTGACGTTCGAAAGTTTCGTCGACAGGGAGCTCGTCCTCGTCAAGGTCCACGCCACCAACGACACGCGTCCGGAGATCATGCAGATCGCGGAGATCTTCCGCGCGAAGGTCGTCGACATCAGTCCCAGGACGCTCACCCTGGAAGCGACGGGGAGCCAGCAGAAGGTCGATGCGATAATCAAGATGCTGAAACCCTTCTCGATCAAGGAGATGGCCCGCACGGGGCGCGTTGCGTTGAAGCGCGAGTTCCAGGGGGAGGTATGATCATCGTCATGCAGCCCGGTGCGTCCCGGGAACAGGTCGATCACGTGTTCGTCCAGGTGCGCGCGCTCGGTTATCAGGTTCACCCGATATACGGCGAGCAGAGGACGGTGATCGCCTGCGTCGGTGACGAAAGGGAAAAATACCGCCTGCAGACCCTCGAGGTCCTGGAAGGGGTTGAGAGCGTTGTCCCCATACTCAAGCCTTACAAGCTGGCGAGCACCGACTGGAAACCCGGGCGGACGGCGATCCGTCTGGGAAAGGAGGGGGAGCCAAACGCGGTGACGATCGGGGACAACCACTTCGTCGTGATGGCCGGCCCCTGCTCGGTCGAGAGCCGCGAGCAGATACTGACGGTCGCCGAACAGGTCAAGAAATCCGG
>Ga0182017_10000911_pt1 | contig 23149 bp, 19 predicted proteins | sample 712E3DmetaG_FD_120492 | JGI IMG/M metagenome (GOLD analysis project Ga0182017, IMG submission 120492) | Permafrost microbial communities from Stordalen Mire, Sweden - 712E3D metaG | ecosystem: Environmental > Terrestrial > Soil > Wetlands > Permafrost | place: Sweden: Stordalen | collected... | reverse complement strand
CCGCACGACTGAGGAAACAGCCGACCTAAGAGGCCCGGTTTTTCGGCATCGTCACGCGCCATCTTGCGTCTGTCGAAATGGCCGGGATGTTCCGCGACGGCCGCACATCACACTTGTTGCCGCGGCTACCGTAACCGTCAAACCCATGGGAGCAAGGCTATCACGCCGGATCGTGTCTACAAGAGCGACTTTGGTTTTGCAGTTTTTCCGACTCTGTGTTCTCTGTGTTCTCTGTGGTGAGAAAAGCTAACCAACCGGCCGCGCGCCGGCTTGCGGTTTTCCTCGCGACGCTGTGCCTGCCGGGCTTGCCGGCCGCGGCCCAGCCGGCGGAGACCGGAGACTTCCGCGCTCCTGATCTGGTCGAGCTCGCGCGCCTTGATCCCAGCATCCATCTCGACATTCGCTACGCCACCACCAACAACTTCACGGGCCGCAAACTGTACGCTGAGGCGCGAGCCTTTCTGCAGCGACCAGCGGCCGAGGCGCTGGTGCGCGCAAACCGGGCTCTCAAACCGCATGGCTACGGCTTGTTGATTTTCGATGGCTACCGTCCTTGGTCAGTGACCAAGCTGTTTTGGGAGGTGACTCCGCCCGACAAACACAAGTTCGTGGCCGACCCGCAGAAGGGATCGCGACATAACCGCGGCTGCGCGGTGGATGTGGGCCTGTACCGGCTTCGCACGGGCAAAGAAGTGCCCATGCCCAGTGCCTTTGATGAAATGTCGGACAGCGCCGCGGCCGACTACAAGGGCGGCACAACTGAACAACGGCGCACGCGTGCACTTCTGCGCCAGGCCCTGGAAAAGCAAGGGTTCAGGGTCAACCCCGACGAATGGTGGCACTTCGACTACCAGGATTGGCGCCTCTATCGCGTGCTGGACCTGCCGTTTGACAAGATTCACGCCGCACCGACGCCCGATGCAGGACGACCGTAGTCCCTCAGAGCGCCCATCACAGCCAAGTAGTCCAAATCTGGGGCACGAAGCCCACCGTGGCGCGGTCGCCGGCGCGAACGATGGGGGTGCGCAGTAGCAGGGGATCATCCAGCAGCGCCTGCTCAATACGCGGGCCGGTGGGGGCAGCGTATTTGAGACCGCGTTCCAGGTAGCGCTTGCCCTCGCGATCGATCAGGTTCTCCACGCCGGCCACGGCATTTGCGATCTTGCGCAGCTCACCGGCCGAGGGGCCTTTCTGGCCGAGGTCGATCACCTGGAAGGATACCCGGCGCTCCTTGAAGAAGCGCTCGGCCTTTCGTGTGTCGGGGCACTTGCGGGTGCCGAAGATCTGGACGTTGGCGGGCGGCATGCGCCGGAATCATAACCGGGCGGTGGTTCTGCTGGCTACTGTCGCAACAGATCTAGGGTGTGCTGGACCAGCTGGGGATCCAGGCGATCGCCGTGTCCAGGCACAACCACTGATCGTGCTGTCGGAGCGAAGCCGCCGCGCAAGCCACTAGCAGCAATATCAGAACAGCTCTTGGCGGAACTCTCATTACATCCGCCGGACGGAACCCGAATTGTAGCCCGGTTCGCCGAAGGGACGCAGTTTTTCCAGCCAGATCTGTTCCAACAGAGTCAATTCGTCTTCCAGGCAGAAGGCCGGATCGTCGCTGGGCTTCACGGCTTCCAGAACCTCGAAGCTGAAGGCCTCAGGGCCGAACTGGTTCCAGTCGTTCTGCAGGGCTGAATTGTCATGGTTGCCCATGGAAAGCTCGAAACGGAGCCGGTTCAAGGGGCCGTGCAGATTGGTGCTGCTGCCGAGAAGGATCTTCCCGGTCTTGTTATTCTTGACCTGAAAGATCCCGGCCTGGCGTGGGGCTTCCTTGTAGCTGCGTCTCAGCTCGGCGCGGGTCTTGCCTGGGGTGGGCATGGATGATCTTTCTCTTGACGGTTCTGTCGACTATTTCTATAAGTATCGAAATACTTCGGTGGAGTCAAGATGGACCACAGCAAGCGAACGAGTGACCTGGTGGAGTTCTTCAAGGTGCTGGGCGAGCCCAACCGCCTGCGTATCGTGGGGCTTTTGGCCCAGCGGGCGTACACCGTGGAACAGCTTGGCGCGGCCCTGGGCGTGGGCGTGTCGACCGTGTCGCACCACCTGACCCGCCTGGCGGGGGCGGGTCTGGTCAGCGCGCGCAGCGAGAGCTACTACAACCTCTATTCATTGAAGACCAGTGCACTCTCCGACATGGCAAAGACCCTGCTGGCCCAGGCGCAGCCGGTGCGCCCGGAAAGCGAGCAGGAGCTGAGTGACTACGATCGCAAGGTGCTGGCCACCTTCACCACCAGCGACGGCCGCATCAAGACCTTCCCCATGCAGGAAAGGAAGTTCCGCGTGCTGCTTCGCCACATACTGCCGTCCTTCAGTCACGGCGTGCGCTACACGGAAAAGCGGGTCAATGAGATCCTGTCGAAGTACAACGACGACACCGCTCGGCTGCGCCGTTGGCTGGTGGATTTCGGCTACATGGCCCGCGAGGGCGGAGGCGGCAAATACTGGAGAGTGGACGAGAGGGAGGCCAGTGCTGGCTGATCCGCGGTGAGCGCTCGCGACAGGGTTCTCGCTTCGGCCGCTGCGTGGTAACTTGCTTTCATGTCACCCGCGGCCGATGCAAACGCGACTCCCGCAACTGAGGTAGGTCAGGCCGGCGCGCGCAAGGGGGCTTCTCTCCTGCTGCGCGCAGGCCTGCTGGTGGCCATCACCCTCCTCGTGCCTGCTGTGGTACGGCCATGTTTGAACGTGCGACCCTGGGCTGACGCGACTATTTGTGCTCTGGCCTACGCCGGCGCCGGGCTTCTCGCCTTGGGGTTGGCCACGTTCACCTGGAACCGCGTGCTGTTGCGCGGGCGTCTGCGTAGTGAGGTGCGGCGGGGAAACCTGGCCGCAGGGATCGCGGGGGCCGGCCATGCGCTCGGCGGCGGAATCGTGGCTGCCCATTGCTTCGCGGGCGATGGCCTTTCCTTGTTGCCCATCTCGGCGGCCTTCTTCGTCATCGCGGAAGTCGCATTGGTCGTCCTGGTCGTGTTGTTTCGCTTTCTCACCTACTACGCCGATGACCAGGAGATCGCGGGCGAGAACCTGGCCGCGGCGACCAGCTACGCCGGCGTGGTGCTGGCCCTCTCCGTGATCGTCGGGCATGCGGTGGATGGGGCTTTTCTGGGATGGTGGCTTGCCTTGCGCGCCTTCGGGTTGTCCTTGCTGCTGGCGTTGGCGCTGTATCCCGTGCGCCAGGTTGTGGTGGCTCGGCTGCTGCTCGGCTTTCCCCTGACCTGGCGGGGCGGCGCCTTGGATCGCGCGATTGCGCAGGATCGAAATCTTGTGGCCTCATTGGTCGAAGCGCTGGGCTACCTGGGAGCGGCTTGGCTTGCCACAGGGCTGGCATGAACCTCCCGGCGTCCGAGCCCTATCTGGATTTCGCCAAGCGGCTGCGCGGGCAAGGCCTGATCGCGGATGCTTGGCTGGATGGCAAGCCCCGCTTTGCCACTGCGCCGGTCTGGCTACCCGAAGCCGAGCTGGATGCCATCAACCGCGCTGCCGAAGGGTTCGCGGCAGCCCACGACGAACTGGTGCAGCGGGTGCTGGCCGACGATGCGCTTCTTGCCACGTACTTCCGCCTGGGTACCGCGGGCCGGGCCATGTGGGACTGCGCGGCTCCCTACTGGCACGGCATCGCCCGGGCCGATGTGTTCGCGACCGAGGCAGGGCCCATGATCTGCGAGTTGAATGCGGACACACCCAGTGGCCAGGCCGAGGCCATCACCCTGTCGCAGCTCTTCGCGGCCGCCCCGGGTCGGGATCCAAATGCCGAACTGGAAGATCGCTTCTGCCGCCTGGTCGCTTTCGCGGGGCAGCGCTTGGAAAAGCCGCTGCGGGATCTCTCGGTGGGAATTCTCTATCCCACTGAGCTGAGCGAGGATCTTTGTCTGGTCGCGCTCTATGAACGCTGGCTGAGCGTGCGCGGGGCTCGGGTGGTGCTGGGTTCGCCCTACAATCTCACCCCACGCAGCGACGGTGGGGCCGCGCTGCTGGGCGAGCCTTGTGATGTCTTCTTGCGCCACTACAAGACCGATTGGTGGGCCGAACGCGAGCCGGTGTGGCTGGACGAAGCGCCCTTTCCTGACGCCGAACCGTTGGCCGGGCCGCTCGGGCTGCTGCTCGCGGCCGAGATGGCAGGCAAGGCAGCGGTGTTGAATCCCTTCGGCGCCATTGTGCCGCAGAACAAACGCAGTCTGGCCCTGCTGTGGGAAGAAAGGGTGCGTTTCTCCGACGAAAGCCGGGATGCCATCGAGCGCTTCCTACCGCCGACCTTCCGCCTCGAAACCCTGGCTGCGGACAACTTGCGGCGCGAACGCGAGGACTGGGTGCTCAAATCCGACTACGGCTGCGAAGGGGAGGAAACCATCGTGGGCCAGGCCGTGTCGCAAGAGATTTGGGAAGCATCGATTGAACAGGCAGTGCCGGGTCGCTGGATTGCACAGCAACGCTTCTCTCCGCGCCGGGACGAACAAGGGCGCCAATGCAATTGGGGGGTGTACCTGGTGGCCGGGGCTGCCGCGGGCCTCTATGCTCGTCTGTCGCAGGGGCCTACCGATGTCACCGCCCTGTCCGCAGCCGCGCGCATCGTGGAGGCGTGAGGATGGAAGGTCAGACGCAGAAATCTTTCCACCGCCTGGTCTTCATCACCCGTGACGAGCTTCTGGCCGCGCGCTGGTGGCACGAAGGTATGGAGGCCTCAGTGGCTGCCTCGCTGGCCCCCAGTCGCCGCACGGCTTTGAAGGTCTTGCTCGCCATGGGCGGCGTGGTGGGCGGCGGCCTGTTGCTGCGCGCGGGCTGCAAGGCTCTCGGCGAGCACGAGATCACGGCGGATGCCTTGGAGTTGCAGCGCAAAGAGGGCTGGGCAGTGGGCGCAGCCGGCAAGCCGCTGGTTATTCCCCATGCCGTGGCCGTGGATAGTCAGGGCGCGAGCAATTGGGCACTGGCCCTGCCCCAATTGGCCGAGGACCTTTCCCCCGGCGGTCGGCTGGAACCATTCTACCTGCCCACCCTGTTCGAGATACTCAAGAACCCGCGCGGCGCCGGATTTTCCGCTTCGCTTCTGCCCATGCACAGTGCCAGCATGGAGTCGGCGGAGATGGCAGGGCGGGCCCTAGCCGCGTTGTTCGCCAACGACGAGCAGGACCAGAAGGGCACGGCGCTCATCTTGGACATGCCCGGGCCCGAGGCCGTGGCCGCGGCGGTGGGGGTTAGCCGCGTGTTCGCGCCGGTGTTCCTTTTCGACAACTGGCCTCACCCTCTGGGTGTGGTGCCCAGCCACGAATCTTTGGCCGCGGCGCTTTACCATCGCCCGGATTTGCTCAGCGCTCGCGAGGCACGTCCGCCCGACGCGGCCCCGGCCTTTGTCCTGGACAACCGTCGCCTCTCGCCCTACCGGGACGAAAGCGACCGTTTCGACAACCGCTACCTGGCGCGCGTGCCCTCGGCGGAGGCTCTGTCAGGTTTGGGCATTCGCCGCATACTGTATGTGACTGAAGTGGCGCAGCCGCACGAGGAAGATGATCTGAACGACGACTTCGTGGCATTGGGTCAGAAGGGCATTCAGGTGAAGTTGATCGCGCTGTCGGATTTTGCGCCAGCTTCCGCGGGCGTGCTGACCGACAACGGCTTGCCGGTTTCCAACCACAGCTACTACTACGGCGGTCACCCGCATGGCTATCTCTGGTTCTGGTCGAGCTACGGCTATTCGCACGGCAGCCTGGCCCGCAGCCGCACCACCAGCACGCCTCTGCCGCGTCCAGTGTCAACCGGGGGCAATTTTCAGCCGGCGGCCAGGCCCACCATGTTTTCGTCGCGCAGCTTGGGCGGACTGGGGGGCGTGGGCAAACAGAAGCCCAGCGGGTTTGGCCGCGTGTCGTACCGCGCCGGCAGCGACGGGTCGTTCCGCAGTGGCTCGTTCGGACGTTCGCGTTCGGGCGGTTTCGGATAGGAGAACCCCGTGGAGTACAGCTTCTTCGGTATTCAGATCGCGGTGAAGGCATTCTTCAAGGATCCCCTTCGCCAGAAGATTGCTCAGGTGATTGCCGCGGGCGAGGCCGAGCAGACCCTGTTCGAAAAGCGCGCCTTCTGGAAGCGTCTGGCTGCGGTACTGAACGAGGCCTTGCCGGTGTTTGAGCTGGGCTATTGGGATCTGATTCGCGGAGGGCAGGCGCAGGAGGAGTTCGAGACCTGGTGTTCGGAGATCGAGGGCACCTTGGCCTCGGAGAAGGAAGAAATGGGCCAGGCGGCAGACGAAGTGAATCGTTTGTCGGCCAACAAGGACTACATCCTGATCACCGCGGCGGTACTGGTCGAGCGTGAATCGAACAGCGATCTGACCCTGGGCGAGCGCTGCGATATTCCCGAGGCCGAGTACTTCACCCGCCAGACTTTCGGCAAGCTCGTCGCCAGCTTCCCGTTGCTCAATTTCGCCAATGTGCAGGCCGACGCGGTCTATCTGATGCCGGGAAGCGAAGAAGACGGCCTTTCGCAGGAAGATCTCTTTGGCGGCGGCTATGAGTATTTGAAGCCGCTGACCTAGACCCCTTCATTGTTGGCACCTTCCGCCTGCGCTCCGCTAGCGTGTCATCCGAAATGCGCAGCCTGTGTCGTCGCACACTTCCACACAATGTGTGTCTGCTAGTTGAGGCAAGTCTCGCCGCTTTTCGTCAGCCACGGTGCTCATCCGGCCACGACCACGACCACGACCACGGCCACGGCCACGACCTCCTGCGGCTACCGCGGGACTGTGGTGTCCAGCGAGCTCGGGACAGATGCCTGAGTCAAGCGTAGAATAGGCATTCTGTCGTCGGCCCGCTTTTGCTGAGCCACGTGACAGGGAGCCTTCACTGCGCTTTTTGTCCAAGGAAGTACTGCTCTGTGGAGAAGCCATGAACATGATGCAAAAGACACGTTCTCTTGTCCTCGTGCTGCTGGTCGGCACGCCCCTAGCAATCGGATGCGGCCAGAACACTGCGCCAGCAGCCCCTGGTAGCGGAGGCGCCCATACCGGTGGAGTCGGCGCAGGAGGCAACGCGCCCACTACCGGCGGCAGAACCGCCTCAGGTGGACAGGTCACGACTGGCGGCAGCGCCAGCGGCGGCTCCACGAGCAGCGGCGGCGCTGCATCCGGAGGCGCCAGCGGCGGCTCCACGAGCAGCGGCGTCGTTGCTCTTACTGGAGGCGCAGGCGGCACCGGAGGACGCACCGGTCAGGATGCTGCTGCGGCCGGCGGCAGTAGCGCAACTGGCGGAAGCTCCACTGCCGGTGGGACCACTGCACAAGGCGGAGCCGCCGGCGGGACTACCGTCGTTGGCGGAAGCTCCACCGCCGGTGGAACCACCGCGGCTGGCGGAAGCACCGCCACCGGTGGGACCATCGCCCCCGACGGGGGCGTCGACACGGGCGGGAGCATCGCACCCGACGGGAACCTCGCCAACGATGGGAGCCTCGATGCCGACGCAGCCATCGACGGGAATTCGGCCATCGACGTGGGCGGCACCACTGGTGGGACCTCCGGCGCGGGTGGCACCGCCACCGGTGGCACGACCAGCACTGGTGGCACGACCAGCACTGGTGGCACGACCGGAACCGGGGGCTCGACTGTCCCGCCGGGCCCGCGCGCCCGACAGATCATCCCCCTCGACCGAAACTGGTTGTTCAACAAGGGTGACGCGACCGGCGCTGATCAAACGGCTTTTGCGGATTCCACGTGGCGCCCGGTGAACCTCCCGCACGACTGGAGCGTCGAGGGGCCGTTCTCGCAAACTGCGCCGATGACCGGCCGCGGTGGTTACCTGGCGTCGGGAATCGGCTGGTACCGAAATCACTTCACCCTCCCCGCAACCGTCACCTCGGGCCAGCAGGTCTACATTGAATTCGACGGCGTCATGGCGCATGGCACTGTCTACATCAACGGCACTCAACTCGGAAACCATCCCTACGGCTACGTGAGCTTCCGCTACGACATGACCAAGAGTGTGAAGTTCGGGACGGAGAACGTGCTCGCGGTCAAGACCGACACCAGTTCGCAGCCCGCCTCGCGCTACTACGCGGGCGCTGGAATCTACCGACACGTCCGCATCATCGCGACCGATCCTGTGCATGTCGACCAGTGGGCCACCTACGTCAGCACCAAGGGGGCGACGGCTGCGTCGGCAACCGTCCACGTCACAACCTCGGTGCTCAATTCGGGCACGTCGTCGCAAAGCGTGGGCCTGCAGGGCATCGTCAGCGATCCCAGCGGGACGGCACTCGCACCTGTCACGGCGGCTGCTCAGAGCATCGCTGCGGGCGCAACCGCCAGCTTCACCTTCGATGTCCCTGTCACGAATCCTAAATTGTGGGACCTCGCCACCCCCAACATGTATTCGCTCAAGACTAGCGTTCAGGTCGGCAGCACCGCGGTGGACGACGACGTCACCCCGTTCGGGATCCGGAGCCTCGTGTACGACGGCACGACAGGCATGAATCTCAACGGCAAGAACGTGAAGTTCCAAGGAGTCTGCTTGCATCAAGACTATCACGGGCTCGGGCTGGCCGCGCCGGCGCGGGCGATTCAGAGACGGCTGGCGGCGCTCAAGGCCATCGGGGTGAACGCCATCCGCACGGCCCACGATCCACCAAACCCGGAATTCCTCGATCTGTGCGACCGGATGGGAATTCTCGTCATGGACGAGTTCTTCGACGTCTGGGTCGCACGCAAGTACGGCGACGTTGGCGACGACTCCGCTTACTTCAATACCACCGCGACCAACCCCACTGGAATGCCTGCGGTGCCCGGGACCGCCACCGGCGCACCCTGGTACCAGGTCGATGTTACTGGGATCGTCGCGCGGGATCGCAACCACCCCAGCGTCGCCCTCTACAGCACCGGCAACGAAATCCGCGATTCGATCACCACGAGAACTCCTATTCTGACCAAGATGGTTTCCATTTGTCACACGCTCGACCCCGACCGCGCGGTCACCCAGGCCCTCTTCCGGCCCTCCGATAGTGGTGACGTCAACGGAGCCACTAGGACCCTCGTCGACGTTTTCGGCGGCAACTACCGCACCGACGAAGTCATTACCGCCATGGGAATGGCGCCTAAGCGCGCCGGCCTGCTCACTGAGATGGGCACCGAAACCACCACTTGGAACACCGTCACAGGCAACCCGGCGCTCACGGGCGAGTTCATGTGGACGGGCGTTGACTATATGGGCGAGCATGATGGCGGATGGCCATCATTCGGGGGCAATGGGGCGCTCATGGATGAACTGGGGGCGGTGAGGAGTATCGGCTACCAGTGGTCGGGCATCTGGGGTGGGCCGTCGAAGTCGGCTCCGCCCAGTGGAGCGGTGGCGGGCAAGGTCGTACTCACGGCGGATCACCCCACGCTGGTCAACGATGTGAACGACCTCTCGTTCGTCAAGGCCGAGGTGACCACCTCTACCGCTCCCATCAGCTTCGCCATCACCGGTCCCGGCACCATCATAGCCGTGGACAGCGGGAGCATGACGCAGGAGTCGTTCCGCGGAACTACACGCAACGCCTTCGGAGGTGTAGCCTATGCCATCGTTCAGGCGACAGGCGCCGGAACCATCACGGTGACGGCAACCTCGTCGGGGCTCACCGCCGGCACGGCGACTATCACGGCCACCGAGGGGACGTTTGTTCCTTGCTCCGGGACCTGTAACTAGCTCTAGATAGACGTGAGGCTGCGTATCCGGTAGCGGGCGATCTCGCCAAACACGCGCACAATCCGCCGCAAGGCCACCTCGCGGCTTCCTCCCACCTCGCGCGCAAACGGGCGGATGGTGACGGCAGCAAAGCGGCTGCCTGCCCGGCGCATCCGTTCCAGCAACTCGAAGCTGAAGACGAAGGTCTCACTTCGCACGGTGGCCAGATCGATCATGTCGAGCCAGCGCCGATGAAAGAGGTAGGAACCGTTGAAATCCACGCGCAGCCCGCCCAAGCCGCGCACCAGAGCATGAAACACAAGCGACATCAAACGGCGCCTCTCGCCCGAGGGGGGTGCGAGGTAGGTGCTGACCACAGTGGTTTCCGGCGTGGCCCAGGACAGAAAGGTCAGCAACGACTGCGGCCGGACCTGGCGATCGGCCGGGAGGAAGGCGATGTAGTCGCAGCGGGCAGCGGCGTATCCGCTGCGCAAGGCCGCGCCCATGCCCAGGTTGCGGGCGTGGCGCACGATCCGCACGTCGCCCTCGCTGGCTGCCTCGGCGCGGGCCGCGGTACTATCGCTGGAGCCGTCGTCGACCACAACGATCTCGTAGCCGGACAGCCACAGGCGGCCGACCCGCCGGCAGTCGCGCACAGCGGCCGCGATAGATGCCTCCTCGTTCCAGGCCAGCAGCACCATGGACAGGGTGTGCGGACTATGCGGGGCCTGGATCAACTCCGCGGCATCGCTGACCTCGGTGACCACAAAATCCGCCCCGGCCGCTTCGAGGCGCGGCACTTCAGCCATAGAATGCGCGTGCCCGATGGCGATGATCGGGGGCGCCGGCGCGGCTTGCCGGAATGCCAAGGCTGAGCCCATGTCCGCAGGGTGATCGCCAACCAGAAACACGCGCTGGGCGCCCGCCGCCTCGGGCGCCGAAAGAATAGCTTGCATCGGCGCGGCAGCCGGCTTGATCGATGCAGCCCCTTTGCGCGCCTGGATGGAAAAGAAGCGCGCCGGATCGATCCCAACCGCGCGCAGGGCGGCCAGAGCGCAGGAGTGCTGGTTGTTGGTGTACAGCGCAACGGGCAGGCCGGACAGACGCTGCAGAAGAGAGCGCGCCCCGGGATGAATCGAGCAGCCCTGGGCACAGCGGGCCTCCTCTTCGTCGATGACCGCCCAGAGCCGAGTCGCGACACGCGCACCCGCCTCGGCATCCCTTGCACCAAGTTTCGCGCAGGCCGACTGGATGCCGGTAATCAGTCCCTCGCCCTCGAGATTCATGCCCTCAGGTGCGAGGATCACATTCGCCTCGCGACGCACGCGCGCGGTGTCCCAGTGAAGGTCCACCAGGACGCCGTCCATGTCCACAATGGCAATGCTAGCCGGCCCGGTCATGGTCCAGGCCCGTCCAGAGGAGCAAGCTGGTGCGCCTCGGCGAAAGACTTCGTGACGAAAACTGCTGCAACCGCGTCGGCGTGCACGCAGCGCCAGTTGGGATCGTGGGCAAGCACAGCAATCACGCGAGACAAGATACCCCGCTCAACCAGCAGCGCAGGGATCTCGTCGGGACGCGCGGGATCGATGCCCAGCGGAGCCTCCCAACCGGCCCCGCGCCACAGGCCGCGCAGCCCGGCCAGGTAGCGCTCGAAGGTTTCGGTCGAGTTGACTTCCAGCCGCGGGTCAATGAACAGCTTGCGCGCCTCGCCCGGCTGGGCAATACACACCGCCGCCTGGCCGAGGTTGAAGGCGACAATTCGCTCCGGCATTCCCGGACGCGCTAGGAACGCGCACGACTCGTGTGCATACCACTGCGGGCGTTCGCCCAGGCCCACGCGACGGCCCTCGCCGGCCCATGCATAGAGCCGGCCGGACACAACCGCAAGGCCGACCAGTATGATAGCCGCCAACAGGACCGGTTCGATGCCACGCCGGGCGCGCGGCTGCGGGGCTCGCCGCCCGCGGCGGGCTGCAGGGGCCGCAGGCTTCGCCAGCCCCATCACATCGTCGCAGTTTCCCACGGTCACGACTGCGGCGACCAGTGCGAATAGGGCGCTGTTGCGTGTCGCTTGCCAGCCAAGGTAGGCCGAACCCGCGAAGAGTAGTGCGCGGAACGGGCTGAAGCGGCCCCGCGCCAACGGCCAGGCGAAGCTGGCGAACCCGAGTGCGAGCATGAAAAAGAATGCCAGCAAATACGGACTGCGCACTCCCGCCAGGGCAATGAAGTCGCCGATGCTCCTTAGCTCACCAATGTTGGCGCGAAAGACTCCTTGGCCCCCCAATTTGTGAAACTGCTCGATCGTCAGGCCCACGGCAGCAAGACCGTATGGGTTGATCAGGCAGGCGACGATTGCCGTGCCGCCAGCCAGGGCAAACCTTCGCGCCAGGTGAAGTGGGCCGGCAGTCCCATAACGCGCACGCTGGTAGAGCAACTCCACCGCATAGGCGGCGATGATGAGCGGCCCCAACACGAAGAAGCCGTGGCTATTCACCCACAGAAGCTGGAGCACCGGCAGCACCCACAGCCAACCCGGTCGCTCGGACGCGCGTCCCAAGACGGCAAGAAAGCCCGCGAGAAAGAGCAACGAGAACAGCTCGGGCCGTTCGCAAAGACGGCCGGAAAACCCGATCAGGGCGGGAAGCCATGCCAGCACCGCTGGTCCGGTCGCGGCACCCGGGCGCCGAGCAGCAAGGGCAAGCGCGACAATCGCCACGCCCGCGACTGCCTTGAGCAACACCAGGGCCGAAACGCCGCCGGCACGATAGAGCAAGGCGACCACCACCTGGAACAACCAGTAGATGTCGATCCAGGGGCGGCCTGCGTTGGTGTAGGTGTAGATGTCGACGCGGGGGACCGCGCTGTGTTCGAGAATGAATTGTCCGGTGCGCAGGTGCCACCAGACGTCGAAGTCCGCCATGGGGAAGCAGCCGAGCAGAAAGGCAAGCGCAAACAGCGCCACCAAGACGACACCGCGCCACCGCTGACCTCGACCGACGGCCGCTTCACTCGCACTTGCGTCTGCTGGCATGGCTCCCCTCAACCTGTGACAGAGGGACGATACTCCAACCAGTCAAAATCGGCAGGTACGCTGCAAGGCCGGCCTCGGCCGGTGGCATACATTCCAATCACTACACCGCAAAACTGCATCGGCCCGCGACGCGTGATGGTTTCGGCAGACAGGGCCCGCGCGGGCACCTGGCCGAGCAGGACACGGGCACGTCCGCTCCCGGCCAAGAGCTGGTAGTGATCATTCTCGGCACGAATGCACAGTTCCACAGGTCCGGGCGCAATGGGCACGCGCCCCAAAACGCGCGACACGCCGCTGATCCGGCGCACAGCCACCACTTCGCGCCCGGCTTGGCCCAGTCGCACGGCCACGTCGAGGTGAAAATCCTCCCGCGCCCGCACCGACAGACCCGCCTCCTCTTCCGGCTGCTGGGGCGAAAAATCCAAACGCGTCTTGCAGCACATGACAAAATCCTGTTGGCGGCGACCGACGAAAGCAACCGGCCCAACCTCATCGAGGCTGGCGGGCTGGCCCCACAGACGCAGGTGCCCTGCCCGCTCCCCCAGCCTGACTGCGCCGCTGGGCGGATTGCGCACATGCACCCAAATCGGGTCGAGGGCCACGCCGTCAAAGTCGTCACGCGCCGGCACCGGGGCAAAGAGATGCGGCGGCAACTGGGGCGCGGCCATTTCAAGCTCGACCTGTCCAGCCTCGCCAATCATCGGCCAGCCATCGTCGGAAAAGCGCACCGGGGCAAGAAAGGTTTCACGGCCGAGGTGATGATGGCGGCCAGATTGCGGCCGGATGCCCAAGAACACGGCCCACGCGCTGCCATCCTCCAGGGTGACAAGGTCAGCATGTCCGGTTGCCTGAATCGGATGCCGGCGACGAAGGCGATGGCTGAGCACTGGATTGTGCGGACAAGGCGCAAAAGGTCCGAAGGGCGAATCGGCCCGCGCGGCGACCTCACAATGGCCGTAGGCGGTGCCGCCCTCGGCAGCCAACAGGTAGATGCGTCCATGCAGGGCGTACAGGTGCGCCCCCTCGGGCCACACACCACCCGTGCCACGCCAGATTGCCTGCATTTCTCCCCGCAGACGACCGGTATTTGCATCCAGTTCGGCCTGTTCAATCACCGGATGATCGAAGTCTGCCCCTTTCCCGTCGCGCGCGTAGTAGACGCGGCTGTGGTAGAAGAATAGCGACGGGTCGAAACCGCCCTCGCCGATCCAAACCGGATCCGACCAGGGACCCTCGGGTCGCGAGGCGGTGACCAGGAAATTCCCCGCGCCGCCTACATGGGTGGTCACCAGAAAGAAGCGGCCGCGAAAATAGCGCAAGGTCGGTGCGTAGATACCGCCTGAGCTGGCCACGCCGGTCAGGTCAAGCTGGCTTCTCCGCGCCAGCACGTGGCCGAGTTGCTGCCAGTGCACCAGATCGCGGCTGTGAAAGATGGGAATTCCGGGAAAATACTCGAAGCTGCTGGTGACCAAGTAGAAGTCGTGCCCGACCCGGCAGATACTGGGATCGGGGTAGAACCCGGGAAGAATCGGATTGCGAAAAGTGCGGCGTCCACGCGGCGACACGACGCTACCCCTTGACTGCGCCCGAGGTCAGGCCGGCGATGAATTCCCTCTGCAGGGCAAAGAAGAGCACCGCGGGTGGGATCATGGCGAGCGCGGTCCCGGTCAAGAACACGCCCTGATCGTGCCTAAATTCGCCCAGGTACAGATTGAGCACCACCGGCAGGGTGAGCTTGTCCTGGCTGTGCAAGAACACATTGGGGGCAAAGAAGGCATTCCAGTTGCCCAGGAAACAGATTAGGCAGAATGCCGCCGCCATCGGTCGCACCAGTGGCATCACCAAACGAAGATAGATGCCGAACTCGCCGCAACCATCCAGACGGGCGGCATCGATCATCTCGTTGGGCACGCTCATGCAAGCCTGGCGAAAAAGAAAGATGCCATAGGTGCCAACCATCCCAGGAATGATGAGGCCGGCCAGTGAATCCACCAGTCGCAGATCCACCACCATCTTGTACAGCGGCGCCAGCAGCAAGACCGAGGGAATCATCATCGAGCCAAGCATGAATAGGGTCAGCGCATTCTTGCCGCGGAACTCGTACTTGGCCAGGGCATAGCCGCCCAACGAACAAAAGAAGATTTGCAGAACCGTGGTGCAGGTGGCGTACACGGTCGAATTGAGCACGTATTCCCAAAAATACACCGGACCGGTCAGGCTCGGCCGTCCCTTGAACAGTTCGCGAAAGTTGTTGAGGTTAAGCGTCTTTTCTGACCACTGCTCTACCGGGGGCAAGAAGATGAACTCATTGAGCACCGAACGATCCTTGAACACCGCGGCCAGCAGCCAGGTGAAGGGCGCCAGCACCACCACGGCGCCGAGGGTGAGAAGCGTCCAGCGGGCAAAACGGGACGCGGCCCGGCGCCGGCCCAGCAGGCGCAACCCAACGAAGGCTGCAAACAGCGCCAGCAACAAGATCTGCAGGAGGTTCATCCTTGCTAATCCTCCTCGGCGAGGCGGCCCAGCCTGATCTGAACTAGGCTGATGACAAAGATGATCAGTGCCACCACCCAGCCTACCGCAGATCCCAATCCCAAATCGCCGCAGCGGAAGGCATTGTAGTTGAGGTAGGTGATAAGCGTCAGCCCGGCGTCGTTGGCCCCGTAGCCGTAGCTCTCACTTAGCAGAGTGAGCGGCAGCTCGAAGAGCTGGTACGAGCCAATCACGCTCATGATCACAACGAAAATCACCACGTGGCGCATCGAGGGAAGGGTGACGTGCCAGAAGATCTGCCAGGGACTGGCCCCATCGATACGCGCCGCCTCCTGCAGGGTCTTGTCCACGGTCTGCAGGGCCGCGAGGAAGTAGATCATGTTGAATCCAACCCACAGCCACAGCGAGGTCAGAACTATGGCCGGCATGATGAGTCGAGGCTCGGAGAGCCAGCGCGCCTCCAGTCCCCAGTGCAGGACCATCTGGAAACCCCGATTGATGAGGCCGTAGCGTGGAGTGAACAGCACGCCAAAGAGAATGCCCACCAACACCTGGCCGACCAGGTTGGGCGAAAAGAACACCAGGCGGAAGAAGCCCTTCACCCGGTCACCGCCGGAATTGAGAAGCAGCGCCAGTGCCATGGAAAGCGGTAGTTGTACGAAAACCGAAACCAAGGCAAACACTGTCGTGTTGAACAGAGCCCGTCTAAAGACCGAATCCGTGAACAAGTAAACGAAATTGGCCAGTCCCACAAAGGCGCGGCTGCGCGGCCCATTGGTCTCGTAGAACGCGAGCAGAATGGCGTTGACAAATGGGACAGCAAAGAACGCCGTTGTCAAAACCAGGTAGGGCGACAAAAAGAGATAGGGCGCCTTGCCCTTGTAGCGCGGCCGGCTCGGCGGCCGCACCGGTCGCTGTGCCACGCTGCCGCTCATAGCTTCCCCTTGGCCAGGATCTTTTCGCGCCTGGCCAACCGGCGCACGTCGTCGGCGGCCACCGCCAACTCCGACCGGATCTCATCCAGCAAGCCGGCCTCGCCGTGGCGTGCGTAATACTCCGCCGACCGGTTGAAGGCCCGGTCCAGGCCGAGTCGTCCGGCATCATCCACCGAACTGGAATACACGGGCGGTGCGTCCGGCGCCAGCGCCGCGTACATCTGTCCGACGCGCTGATTGGAATAGTAGGGGAAGGGCTTGTCGAACTCGGGCAGATTCCACGCGTCCTTCAACGGCGGCAGGATGTTGGTCGCAAGAAACCGTTGACCCAATTCGGCGGTGTCGAAGTAGAGGTACTTGGCCAGCTCCCAGGCCAGATCCGGGTGGCGTGTCTGCTTCATGATCATCAGGCCGGTTCCCCCCCAGGTCGACGTGCGCCGCCCGCCTGGGGTCCAGGCCGGCAACGGCATCAGTGCCATCTTGCCGGACAAAGCCGGCGCCTCATCGGCAAAGATCCAGCTCCGCCAGTCGGGCGCCCAGTGAAACAGCACCAAGCCGTCGGTCATGGCCTTGACCACCGGCTGTCCCCAGCCGCACTCGTAACCGATGCGATGCGGTCCGCGCGTCTGTTCAAGGTACCAGCGGATGAGCTGAGCGGTGTCCTCGGTAGCGAAGGCTACCTCGCCCTGCGGGTCAAAGACCTGGCCGCCGCGCTGGAACAGCAGAATCTGCAACGCCCAGTTCCCATCGTAGCGCATGTCGAGCATGTAGCGATCAATGATCCCGTCGCCGTCGAGATCGCGGCTCACCTGCCGCCCCACCTCCACGAACTTGTCCCAGGTATCCAGTTTACTCACGTCGATGCCCAGGGCTTCCACCAGGTCGCGCCGGTAGGCCAGCATCACGGGATGGACGTCGTGGGGAAGGGCGTAGACGCGACCGCGCGTCGACCACAGACTCAGCCGCGATTGCACCAGTCGTTGAGTTAGGCCATCGGCGTGTAGTCGATCAGTCAGATCCAGCAGACCAATATCCTCCACCGGTCCGCGGGTGAAAAACCCCAAAGATCCCGCGAACACCTCCGCGAGATCGGGCACCTCGGTGCCGGCCAGGATGGCGTTCTGCAGGCGTGCCTGCAACGAGGCCCAGTTGGCGAACTGGAGCTGGACCTTTACCCCGTGGTCGCGCTCGAAACGCGGGATGGCCTTGCGATAGGCGTCGAACTGGGCTTCGGTGTGGGTGACCACCACCAGATCGGGCCGCGCCTCGCGCCCGCGGGCGGTGACCACGCGCAGGCCCAGCGACACCAGCGCGATGACCAGCAACCAGAAGGGTGCCCTGCCGTACGGGAAGTTGCTGACGAAGCGCATAACGACCGCTGGGGATTTGGAAGGTCTTTTAACATTTTACCGTCCTGCCGGGAAAGCGTGGTGTTTGCCCTTCCGACCCGCTGGGCTCCGCGCTAAAGTCGCCTGCGTTCCATGGCGAGCGTCGAACTTTCCCACGTGCACAAGATCTACGAAGGCGGGTTCAAAGCCGTCGACGATTTCACCCTGCACATCGCCGATCGGGAGTTCATCGTTCTGGTGGGTCCCTCGGGCTGTGGCAAGTCCACCACCCTGCGCATGATCGCGGGCCTGGAAGAGATCACCTCGGGCACCATCGCCATCGGCGGCCGCTTGATGAACCGGGTGCCGCCCAAGGACCGCGACATCGCCATGGTCTTCCAAAGCTACGCGCTCTATCCCCATATGTCGGCGTTTGAGAACATGGCCTTTGCCCTCAGCCTGCGCCGCATGCCCAAGGCCTTGATCAACGAGAAAGTCCAGCGCGCCGCCGCCACGTTGGGGATCGCGCAGCTTCTCGACAAGCGACCGCGCCAGTTGTCAGGCGGGCAGCGCCAGCGGGTGGCTCTAGGACGCGCCATTGTGCGCGACCCGAAGTGTTTCCTTTTCGACGAGCCCCTGTCGAACCTGGACGCCAAGCTGCGGGTCGAGATGCGCGCCGAGATCAAGCGGCTGCACCTGGAGTTGGGCAGCACCACCGTGTACGTGACCCACGACCAGGAAGAAGCCATCACCCTTGGCGATCGTGTGGTGGTCATGAAAGACGGCGTGGTCCACCAGTGCGCCGGCCCGCTCGAGATCTATCATCGCCCGGCCAACCGCTTTGTCGCCGGGTTTCTCGGCACCCCGCCCATGAACTTTCTTGCCGGCCGCCTGGTCGACGAGGCTGGGCAACTATTCTTCGACGAGGGCACGGCCAAGCTGCCAGTGCCGGCCTGGGCCAGCCCTGCTCTGCGCGAGCATGCGGCCGGAAATTCCGATCTGGTGATGGGCGTGCGACCCGAGGCCCTCGTCCTTCCCCGGCCGGGCGATTCGGGCACGACGTCCGCGGCCAGCCTGCCCATGAAGCTGTGGCTGGTGCAACCCCTGGGCGCCAAGATGGATGTGTACCTGTCCACCGCCCGGCACGAGCGCATCGTTGCCCACGTGGACGCGCACGCGGGCTTGAGCGTGGGCGCAACCTTGCCGGTGGCTATCGACATGGATCGCGTGCACTTTTTCGAGCCCGGGGAAACCGGCCGCGCCATTGCAAGTCGCGACGTTCCCCCTTCGTAGCAAGAATTCTGGAGGACATATGGCGCGCTACCTAGGTCTGGACGCCAGCACACAGAGTCTCTCGGCGCTGATCATCGACATCGACACCGGCGCGGTTTGCGCCAATCACAGCGTGGTGTTCGGCGAGCGGCTGCCGCAATACAATTCGCCCAAGGGTTTCCTGGTGCATGAGGATCCCCGGGTCAGGCACAGCGATCCCTTGATGTGGGTCGAGGCGCTCGAGTTGCTGCTCGCGGATTTGGTCAAGGCAGGCGTGGACCTGGGCAGCGTGCGCGGGGTGAGCGGAGCCGGGCAGCAGCACGGTTCTGTGTACCTGGCGCGCTCCTTCAACACAGTCGGCGCATGGTCGACCGATCGGCCGCTGCACGATCAGGTACGGCCGTTGCTCAGCCGGCGCACCTCTCCCATTTGGATGGACAGCGCCACCAGCGCGGAATGCGCCGAGATCGCGCGCGCCGCCGGCGGGGACGACCGCGTGGTGGCGCTCACGGGATCGCGGGCCATCGAACGCTTCACTGGCCCGCAGATCCGCAAGTTCTACAAAGACTCGCCCGCGGACTGGGCGCGCACCAGCGAGATTCACCTGGTCAGCTCGTTTATGGCCTCGCTGCTTGTCGCCGCAAGTGCGCCGATTGACCTGGGCGATGGGGCGGGCATGAATCTTCTCGACCTAAGCGCCGGCACATGGAGCCGCGAATTGCTCGACGCCACCGCGCCCGGTCTAGGAGCGAAACTGCGCACACCCGTGCCTTGTGCCACGCGGGTGGGCGTGCTGGCCGACTATTTCGTGAAGAAGTACGGCTTCTCACCTGAAACACCGGTCATCGCGTTCACCGGCGACAACCCCAGCAGCCTGGTCGGCATGGGCGCCAGTCGTCCAGGCACCGCTGTCATCAGTCTGGGCACCAGCGACACCGTGTTCGCGGCCATGGCAGCACCGCGCACCGATCCACGCGGCTACGGCCACGTGTTCGGCAATCCCGCGGGCGGCTTCATGGCCCTGGCCTGCTTTGCCAACGGCTCGCTCGCGCGCGAGGAGATCGCGCACCGATTTGGCCTGGATTGGGACGTTTTCGCAGACGCCATCCTGAAGCGCACGCGGCCCGGCAACGACGGCAACCTGCTGCTGCCCTATTTCGTTCCCGAGATCACGCCGCGCTTGCCCGCCCCGGTGGTCCGCTGGTTTGGCTCAGATGCCTTTGTCAACGGCCGCGAACCGTTTGCCGCTGCCCGCGCCGTGGTCGAGACGCAGGCGCTCAGCTTGCGTCTTCACTCCCGCTGGATTGGCGAGGACATGAACCCCATCCTGGTCACCGGAGGCGCTTCGAAGAATCCGGGTATCCTGCGCGTTCTCGCCGACGTGTTCCAGGCACGCATCGTGCCGTTGAAGGTGTCCAACTCCTCGGCCCTGGGCGGCGCCTTGCGCGCGGCCCAGGCGGTGGGCGGCACAGCATGGGAAGAGCTGGCTCGTTGCTTCTCCGCCCCAGCCATTCACCTCGCGGTCGAGCCTGATCCGGCCACCCGGGCGCTCTACGACAAAGCCGGCCGCGAACTGGAACACCGGCTCAACGAGGCGCTAGCCAATCCGTTTGTAAAGGGGTAAAAGAAACCCATGCAGGATTCGTTCTTTTCAACCATCGAGCCCATTCGTTATGGCGGACCCGATGCCGCGTCTGTTCTGGCCTTCCGCTACTATGACAAGGATCGCATCGTGCGCGGCAAGCGCATGGAGGACCACCTGCGCATGGCGGTGGCCTTCTGGCACAGCTTTGCGTGGGACGGCACCGACATGTTCGGCAGCGGTACCTTCCAGCGGCCCTGGCAGGGCGCGGGCGACGCGCTTGCGCGCGCCAAGCTGAAGGCCGCGGCGGCATTCGATTTCTTCTCCCGCCTGGGGGCGCCCTTCTACTGTTTCCACGATCGCGACGTATCGCCCGAGGGCGGCAGTTTGGCCGAGACCAACAAGTGGCTCGACGGCATGGCCGATGTCCTGGCCGGCCACATGCAGCGCACTGGGGTCAAGCTTCTGTGGGGAACCGCCAATCTGTTCTCGCACCCGCGCTACATGGCGGGCGCTGCCACCAACCCTGATCCCGAGGTGTTTGCCTTTGCCGCAGCCCAGGTGAAACAGGCGCTGGAAGTGACCCAGCGTCTGGGTGGAGAAAACTACGTGCTGTGGGGCGGGCGGGAAGGCTACGAAACCCTGCTCAACACCGACATGAAACGCGAGCTCGACCAGCTCGGCCGCTTCATGAATCTGGTCGCCGAGCACAAGCACAAGATCGGGTTTCGCGGGCCCTTGCTGATCGAGCCCAAACCGCGTGAACCGACCAAGCACCAGTACGACTACGACGCCGCGGCGGTCGATGCTTTTCTACAGCGCTATGGCCTGGCCAATGGCGACTTCCGCCTGAACATCGAGGCCAACCATGCCACCCTGGCGGGCCACACCTTTGAACACGAAGTGACCTACGCCATTGCTGCCGGTCTGTTTGGCAGCATCGACATGAACCGGGGCGACACGCTGCTGGGCTGGGACACTGATCAATTCCCCAATGACCTAGGCGAGCTGTCGCTGTTGCTCGCGCGCATTTTGCAAGCGGGCGGCTTTTCCACCGGCGGGTTCAACTTCGACGCCAAGGTGCGCCGGCAGAGCTTCGACCCCGAGGATCTCTTCCACGCCCATGTGGGCGGCATGGACATCCTGGCGCACGCCTTGCTGGTCGCCGACCGCATCCTGGCCGATGGAAAGCTGCCTGCCTTGGTGGACGCGCGCTACGCCGGCTGGAAACAAGGCCTGGGAAGAGAGATCCTCGACCGCAAGCTCTCGCTCGCCCAGATCGCTGATCAGGTCACCTCACGCAACATCGATCCCAAGCCCCGCTCGGGGCGGCAGGAGATGCTGGAGAATTTGGTCACTCGGTATCTCTAGGCGCGAAAAGTCGCGCGACCGCGAATACGACAGTCTGCTTGCTAGCGGAGTTGCCCACCCGGGCCGACCGAGTATACTCTAGACTATATTCATGGCAACAAGCGTACACTTGCCCAAAACCTTGCTGGAAGCCGTCGACCGGAAAGCGCGCGCGCTGCGGATCAGCCGTAACCAACTGGTGCTTCGAGCGCTTGAGCATGACCTCCAGGGGGGTGCAGACTGGTCGCCGGGGTTTTTCGCGCGGCTGTCGGACGTCGATCCTGACACGGCAAATGATGTTGAGGATCTGCTGCAAACGGTTCGGAAGGCACGCAGGTCAAAGCCGGCGAGGCGGCTGTGAGATACGTTCTCGACACGAACGCGGTCTCCGCATTGATGAAGGGTGATGCGCGAGTGGTCAGGAGACTGGGGATGCTCAACCGGGGCGATGCGGCGATCCCGCAGCCGGCTATTGCCGAGATTGCATATGGCATCGAACGGTTGCCAAGGTCGAAGCGTCGGTCGGCGCTGGAAGACCGCTTCGACCTTGTGCGAACGGAGCTGGCGAGGAGCCCATGGACGGACGCGGTGAGCGAGCGGTTCGGGTCGATCAAGGCCACGCTCGAGCGCAAAGGCCATCGCATCGAGGACTTCGACGCGGCCATCGCCGCTCACGCCTTGGTCGAGGGAGCCGTCCTCGTTACCGCAAACCTGGATGACATGACCAGAGTACCCGATTTGCAGGTCGAGGACTGGGCACGCGACGAAGAGTAGCGTCGAGAATCCCCGGCCACCCGGCGGCTAACCGCTACATCTCTGTCGCACTCCGCGCGCGAACGTCGTGGCTGCCGACGATTCGGTAGGAGCGCACGGTCTTCTCCATGGCCAACAACACCGAGCCGGTCAGTTCGGCGCGATCGCCCAGGGTCGAGGGCACGATGGCCACCCCACGCGGCAAGAGCGCGTGACGTGCGACCGATGCGCGTACGTCGTGCAAGAAAGGCTCGCCCGCCTCGATCACTGGACCGCCCAGCACGATCATTTCGGGATTGAGGATATTGAGCAGGAACGAGATCCCGCGACCCAGGTGCTCACTCCCTTGGGCCAAAATACGCTTGGCGACTGCGTCACCCTGCCCTGCAGCCGCGGCGATGGCTGCCACGTCCAGCCGGCCCTCCACCCGCGCCAACCGCGTCGCCTGCTTGCCCGCGATCGCGTCCTCGGCCGCACGGAGCAGAGCCATAGTCGAGGCCACGGTTTCCAGGCAGCCGCGCCGGCCGCACCCGCAGGGTGGCCCATCTTCGCTCACCGGACAGTGACCAATCTCGCCGGAGAAGCCGCTTTGCCCGTGGAAGAGCCGGCCGTCGATCACGATGCCCGCGCCCACCCCGCTGCCCACGTAAAGCCACACATAGGAACGCACGCCGCGCGCCGCGCCCACCCGCCCCTCGGCCACCGCAGATGCT
>Ga0182017_10000910_pt1 | contig 23150 bp, 17 predicted proteins | sample 712E3DmetaG_FD_120492 | JGI IMG/M metagenome (GOLD analysis project Ga0182017, IMG submission 120492) | Permafrost microbial communities from Stordalen Mire, Sweden - 712E3D metaG | ecosystem: Environmental > Terrestrial > Soil > Wetlands > Permafrost | place: Sweden: Stordalen | collected... | reverse complement strand
TTTCGGACTCGACGCTCTCGGGGGCCGCTCTGGCTCATCGCTACGGTCGGCTTCGCTTCTTCGGCGTATCCCTGACCGGCTTGGCGGGCTTCTCCGGCTTCTCGCCTACGAACTCGTCCACGGTGTCCTTGACCTTCTGGCGAATCAGCATCGGGTTTCGCAGGCGCGCCAGTTCCAACTCCGCCTCGCGTAACCGCTGGCGGCACTCGTCCGCACGGCGCTCGCACTGGGAAACCTCGTAGTGCAGGCGGGTGGTCTCGGCCCGGAGTATGACCACGGTGAGCATCAGGAGCAGCCCACCCACCATCACCACGATCGTCCGGAACAGCGTCATGACACCTGCGTCCCTGCCGCGCTCCTCCGGCCGATCGGGGCACGGCTACCGCGCTGCCACGCGCAACGCCGACGGAAGCTTGATCCGCGCCCCGGGCAGGATCTTGTGCGGATCGAGGCTGCGGTTGAGCTTCACGATCTCGCGCCACCGCCCGGCATCGTCCAGAAACCGTTTGGCGATGCTTTGGAGCGAGTCGTTGCGCTGTATCGTATACCAACGTTCGCCGGCTGTCTCGGATTTCGTCGCGCTGCTCGCCACACTGCCCATCTCCGACGGGGCCGCACCTTTGCCGCCGGCCGCCAACGCCGCCACAAGCTGGGCCGCCGTGGCCGCATCCGGAATCGAGAGTTCCTCGCCGGCCAGGAGGCGGCCGCTGCGGCCAGCCACCGTCGGGTTGTGCTCCAGCAACACTGCCAGCAGTTGCGGATCGCGTGACCGGCACTCGCGCCGTGCGATTCTCGCCAGCGTGTCGCCCTTTGCGACCCGGTAGGACCGGAATGTCGCCTCGGCCGGCGCCGGTTCCGATACCGCAACCTCGCCGGGTTCCGTACTTGCCGATGTCAACACCGCCACGGTGTCGTCCGGCAGACGATCCGCGAAGATCGGCGCTTGGGCGGCCTCGTTTGCAAGCGGCGGGAGCATCACGAGTTGCAGGCTGCCCGCCTGCTGGGGGCTGGCCGTCACGAAGGCCAGTCCCTTCTCCGCGGTCCGGTTCGCGTCCGCCTGGCGGTCCATCGCATTGGCCTTCGCAAAGCGCTGGGCCCACTCCTCCTGGGGGGCCAGGCCGCGCACGAGCGCAGGCCCGTGCTGCGACCTGGCACGCAGTATGTCGTCAAGGGGCATGTCCGCCACGGCCAGGGGCGCCGTCGTTTCCGCCCCCTGCACGGTCGTTTGCTGCACAAGCCACGACATGCCGCCGATGCACCCGGCGCAGATCACCATCGCTGCCTTCGCGTTCAACGTCACCGCCGCCTCCTTGCGCATGTCAGGCTCCTAACCGCTGCGCCACCCGCAGCTTGGCGCTGCGGCTCCGTGGATTGGCCGTTCGCTCTTGTGGATCCGCGCTGATTGGGCGCCGGGTGAGGTCGTCCATCGTGCCCGCCGCCTTCGCCGCTCGCACAAAGTCCTTCACGATCCCGTCCTCGAGACTGTGGAAACTGATCACCGCGAGCTTGCCGCCGGGCCGCAGATGCGCGACGACTCCGTCGAGGAAGGCTCGCAAGTTGTTCAACTCGTCGTTGATGGCGATCCGCAGCGCCTGAAACACGCGCGTCGCCGGGTGAATGCGCCCCCCGCGCCGTTCGCCGAGGGCGGCGTACGCCGACTCAACCGCCCGCGCCAGCGCGAGCGTCGTCGTGATACGCCCCGCGTGCCGGACTTGGCAGATCCGCTTGGCGATCTTCCGGCTCGCCAGTTCCTGGCCGTTGTAATAGAAGATGTCGGCCAACTCGGCCTCCGGAAGCGCGTTTACCAGGTCGAGCGCCCGCCGCTCGCTCCGCCGGTCGTAACGCATGTCCAGGGGACCGTCCTGCTCGAAGGAGAAGCCCCGCGTCCGATCTGCCAGTTGCGCGGAATTCACGCCCAGGTCCAGGAGTATGTGGTCCACTTGCTCGAAGCCCAACCGCGCCAGAACTTCCGGCAGCGCCGCAAAATTCGCCTGGACCAGCTCGACGCTGCCCGGCGGCGCCGTCCCGAGACGCACCCGCGCCTCGCCCAGCATGACCTCGTCCAGGTCCAAGCCGATGTACCGGCCGCCCGGCAGAATACGCGGCAGCAGGGCGCACGCGTGTCCCCCCAGACCGACCGTCCCGTCCAGGATCACTTGCCCGGCCCGCGGGTCGAGGAGCCGCAGCACGGGCTCCACCAACACTGGCTGATGCTCGTGCTGCGGCTCGTCCACGGCACCGTCCCGCGCTCTCACCGCATCGTGCCACTGCCCGGCAGGCGGCTCGGATATGTGCCTTGCCTGCCGGCGAACAGCGCTTCCACTCGCTGCAGCACCGCGATGAAAAAGGGGGCCGCCGCTGACCATCCCTGGCTGCGGCCGGCCGGTACTGGCGGCTTCGAAAAGCCGCCCCCGAACGTGCGATGGCATCCGTGCTCCGGCAGGCCCCGCTTACCCACGTCGGGGCCCACTCACGCGCTCGAGGTCTCTTGGGTCCTGGCGACGGCAACGATGTTGACTCGCCGCCGCAACCCGTCCTCGCGATGTAACCCAACCGCTTTGTCTATTGCCTGCCGGCGACTTCACGCCGTCGGCGGTGTCGCCGCTTCCGGCGCAGCGACGAGGCTCTGCATCTCTTCGATGGCCTTGGCGCGCCGCTCCGGATACGCCGGCCACATCCCGCTCTCGAAGGCCTCGAAATCCTCGCGCCGCCACAACTCCAAGTGGTCGCGCACGGCGATCAGTACTACATCTTTGGCCAGACCGACGCGCTGCAAGAGCCGCTGCGGCAGAAGCACGCGACCCTGGTCATCCGGATCCAGCAACGCGCTTTGCGAGTATTCGAACTGCCGGAAGGCATACGCGTCGTCCGAGAGACTGTCATCCGGCGGCAGGTTTGCCCGCAGCGCCTCGTAGTACTTCTCCGGGTACAGCGTCAGCGTTCCAGGCCGACGGCCCGGAACAGCGTAAAGTGCGTGCCCGTCACGTTCTTCGTTCAGCTTCCGGCGGATGGCAAATGGGATCGAGAGCCGGTTCTTGGCGTCGATCGTCAGCTCATAGGTCCCTGCCAGAAACATTGTCCCGCCGGCGCTGCGTCCCACTTGTTGCCACTATTAGGTTTTGATAGGGATAATGTACCACAGCTTTTCGCCGAGGGCAAGTCGGGTTCTTCCGAAACTCAGAATTGTCCGAAAAAAGTGGACTGCAAAGCGGACCAGAGCCGTTCTGATCCGTCCGGCACAGCCGTGGTCCAGGCGGACGCTCGCGCCCTGCCGACCGGGTGGCGTGGCCACGCTCGGACGCTCCCATTTGACCGCCGTGCCCGTCCGGCGCTCCGCTCGACGGGCTTCGCGATCACGTTGCAGCGTGCGACAGGCCCCGACGCGCCCCAAACGGAGCAGGCCGGCGAAGTTGGGCTTCGCCGGCCTGCTCAAAAGGGTTTGGCACTCTGTGACCCGGTGCGGGTCGCTCGCGGGGCTACGGGCACGTCGTCCCGATTACCGCCACGAACGGGTCGATGTCCGCAAACGTCACGTTGCCGTCGCCGTTGCAGTCGGCGTTCAGCCACGGGCAGTTCGGGTGGTGCAGGTTCCAGCTCGACTGGCCACTCAACGCCTCCACGAACGGATCGATATCCGCGAACGTCACGCGCCCGTCGCAGTTCATGTCGCCCTTGCACAGGCACCGCATGTTGCCGCCGATTGCGAACGCCAAGTCAATCACGCCCGTCTGCTGCGGGTAGAGCAGTTGCGTCCACGGCCCGAGATACGGCTCCACGCCCTGGCCCCAGACGGCCGCGCTGTTTCGATGATCGAGCGACGTCTTCCAGCCGAACTGCGTCAGGGTCGTACCGCCGATCGGCTCCGCCTGCACGTCCAGCCAGTAGATGACTGGCGCGGTAGGCGTGCCCTTCTGGCAGAACGCCGCGCCCGCCGGAATATGGAACGTGTACTGCACGCACATCGTGTCGCCCGGGAAGGTGTACGAGCCCGGTGTGGCCGGATCCCACCACCCTTCCAGAATCTGCGCCTGGAAGATCGTCGTCGTGAAGCTGCCCGGCACAAACGAACGCATCCACAGAACCGGTCCCGGCTGGCTGTACGGGATCCCGGGCATGTTCGCGTGAATGCTCAGCGTGAACCGCACGCTGCCCGGGTCGCCGTTCGGGAACTGGTCGCCGCGCCACGAGCCCCACACGATGATGTCCGTGACCAGCGAGTGCTGCGTGCAGGTGAAGTCGTCCGCCAGCACGTTGGGCAACGTCGCCTTCACGTCGATTCCAGTTGTGGAGAGGTCGGGCATCTGATACCACTTCGCCTCGCAGATGTCGTCGATGCCGTTGCCGTTGTGGTCGCCCAGGCAACGCGTATGCGGACCCTTCGGCGTGCCGCCACTCGCCAAGCAGTCCGCCGGCAGGAGCATCAGGCACGCGCCGTCCGGCAGGCAGCAGGCCTCGAGCTCCGGCGCTGGCTCGCAGATGTCGGGCACACCGTCGCCGTCCAGGTCGGCGCAAGTCGTGCCCGGGCCCTTCCAGGTGCCCAGGTACTGTTGCGCACACAGGTCCGCCGTCGTCACGACGCACAGGATCGCGACCTGGCCGTAGCAGCAGGCCCCGAGTACGGCCGGCTCGCAGATGTCGGCCACACCGTCGCCGTCCAGGTCGGCGCATGTAGTGCCCGGGCCCTTCCACTGGCCCGCGTATTGCTGTTGACACGTCGCCGGGTCGGTCACCACGCATTGCGGAGCCACGGTGCCGTAGCAGCACGCGCCGACCTGGGTCTGCGGACAAACCGTCGTCGCGCACGTCGTGAACTGCCCCATCGGCTGCCCGCTGCGCTGCAAGCACGTGAACGGCACCAGGTCCTCACAGTGCCCGTCGGTGAAGCAGCACGCCTCCGGCATCTGGGCCCCGTGCACCTCCCAGAACCAGCGCGTTTCCTGCTGACCGTTGTTATTGACGAACCCGATGAGCTGACGCGCGACTAGGAACCCGCCCACCGGAATGGGCACCGGCGCCTGCGTGCGGAACGTGTCGGTTTTGCCCGCTATCTCCAGGAATACGTCGAAGAAGCTGTCCGGCGCGAAGTAGTACGGCCGCTCTGTGCTGATCGGCTGCCCGTCCGCGTACACCACCGGGACCCATGCCCAGTGCGACTGCGCTCCGCCCTCGTACAACTCGCTAAAGGGCGGCGGGCTGCCCGGCGGAAACGGCACTACATCCATCTGCAGTACGTACAGCGGCAGCGGGGCCGGTGGCCACGGCGGTGGCACGGGCGGCAACGGCAACGGCGGCAGTATCGAAAGCTGCCCGTTGCCCATCCGGATCTTCTGTGGGCTCGCGGTGTCCTCGACGTCGAACCCCATTGTCGGCACATACCCCAGGTTGTGCAGCTCGCTGCGCATCCCGCCCACCGGCAGTCCGTCGCGCGTCCACCAACCCGTCGTGTCGATCACGATGTTCGATGCATCCACGTCAAACAGAACACCGAGGTGGATCACCGTGCAATACGGGATATACCCGGTCCCGTGGTCGTTCCACCACGTGGCCTCGAACCAGTAGTAGCAGTCGGTTGTCGGCGTGATCGTGTACGTGAAGTGCACGAACGGCCCGTCAATGTGGTTAATCACCGTCGGCGCCCCGCCGTGCGAGCACACCAGCCCCTCGATGTGAAAGTCGTTCGGCCACAAGTTCTGCGGAAACACATCCTGGTGCACATCCAGCGTGATCCCCGCCTCCACCGCCCAGGCCGGAGCACCCCCGGCCAACAGCAACGCCCCCAGCATCAACCCAATCAAGCGTGACCGATGCGACAACATGTTCGTGCCTCCTTTGATCGTGACCAGTACGACTGGTCAACCCACACGCGTACGACTAGCTATTTGACACGCCCGGCACCGCGCCAAGCTGCTGTCAGAAGCTTCGCTGAGTTCAATGTGCTGATATCCGTTATGCCCGTCGGACCGCTTCTCAATCGCCATCCCGGGCTACCGTGGAATAGACCCGCTTCGGGACGTTCTGACACGGAATTGCCCGTTTCCGCGGTGGACGGGTGGCGGGGAATGGTAGGTGCGCAGGCCCAGTGGCCTTCGCACGGAGCGAAGGGGCGTGCCCCCCGGGGGCGCGATCATCCGCCCACGCGGTGACGAGGGCGGGATGGTCCCCGATGCGGCGTCAGGAAACCGCTACGCGGTCGCCGGCTGCTTGGCCTCCAGCTCGACGCGGTGGGCCTCTTCCTTGAAGCGGCGCTCGCTGAAGAGGGCGACGAAGGCGATCGCCGCGACGATGGTGATCGAGATCGGCACCATGAAGATGCGAGCCCACTGGTGGCCCTGGGGCGTGAGGAAGTAGCTGGCGACCTGGCCGGCGAGGAGGCTGCCGAACAACATGCCGAGGCCGTTGGTCGCGAAAACAATCAGCCCCTGGGCGCTGGCGCGGATGTCCTTACGGGCGAAACGCTCGACAGCGATCATGCCGCCGACGAAGAAGAAGGAGTAGCAGATGCCGTGCAGGCCCTGGGCGGCGACAACCAGCCAAGTGGGGTGGCCGATGGCGAAGATCGCGTAGCGCAGGGGCCAGGCGAGGATGCCAAGGAAGATCGTCCCGCGGGTGCCGAGGTACTTCAGCGACGGAGCGAGCGCCAGCATAAGGAACATTTCGGCGAATTGGCCGAGGCTGATGGCGAAGTTGGCGTCACTATCCTTGAGGCCAATGCCCAGGCCCGGCTCCGTGAGGAACAGGAACGTTTGGTTGTAATAGAAGGGCAGCTCGATCGCGACGACGAACGAAATAACCAGGAGAACGGCGAAGTTGCGGCTGGAGGTCAGCTTGAGGGCTTCGAGGAAGGCGTAGGGGTTCTTGGCCTGCTTGGAGGGCGGGGTGTTGGGGAGCGTGAAGCAGTAGAAGCCCATGATCGCCGAGAGCACGCCGGCGGCGACGAGGCAATCGCCGATACGCGACACAGCGGGGGAGCGGGTCTCCCAAAACTTGAGGTAGGCGCTCATGATCCAGTTGATGATGATCCAGCCAACGGTGCCGCCCACGCGGATGTAGCCGAACTTCTTGGAGTCCTTCATGTGGTGGAAGGCGATGGCGTTGGTGAGGGCGATCGTGGGCATGTAGAGGACCGCGTAGATCAGGATTGTGGTCCAGACAGGCCAGAATTCGCGCTGCCGCCAGGCGACGAACATGAGCACGGCGCCAACGAGATGCACGGCGCCGGTGAAGATCTGGTTGGGCAGGAAGCGGTCGGCAATCCAGCCCGCAATGAGCGGCGACAACATGGCGCCGAGCGCGGTCGTCAAATATACGTAGTTGATCTGCGGGTCGGTGAAGCCGAGGTTGCGCATGTGCCCGGCGATCAGCACGGCCCACGAGCCCCAGATCGCGAACTCAATGAACATCATGATCCAGAGACGCAGGGGCAGGAGGGCGTGGACGGGTTGCGGCGCGGCGAAGCCCGTTGCCGCCGAGCCGGCGTTGGTCGGTGCGCTCATGGGTGCCAATACCTCCAGAAGGTGATACGGGGCGACGATTGGGGGGCATGGTAGCACAGGGCGGGCGGCGTGTCGCGAGCCCGTCCGGCGGGTTCTCCGGGGCGAGCAGCCGGCGTGACGGCTCCGCGCGCGTTCGCTATGCTCGGCGGCCGCATGAGTGCGAGTCCTCCCACAATTCTCGCCGATCGCAAGCTCGTCGGGGCGTTCCTCGTGTTGTTCGTCGCGAACCTGTTCGTCGGCAACGCGACAACGCCGCTGTGGGACCAGGACGAGGCCGCCTACGCCGGCTTCGGCCGCGACATGCTGCTCGCGCACCACTGGGTCGTGCCGGAGTTTCCGTACACGCAGCCGCATCGCAAGCCCCCGCTCTTCTTCTGGCTCATCGCCGGCTCGTACGCCGCCTTCGGGGTTAACGAGTTCGCCCTGCGCCTGCCGAGCGTCCTCGGCCTCCTCGTCACGTGCGCCGCCGTCTGGCGCGGCGGCCGTTTCCTGCTGGGCGCGGACGCCGCGAAGCTGGCCGCGCTGATCCTCGCCTCGGCGCTCTTCGTGCTGAATCTCGGCAAGATCGCCCTCACCGACAGCGTGCTGCTCGCGTTCCAGACAATCGCCGCGCTGGCGTTGCTGCGCGGCGTCGTGCGACCATCGTGGAAAGAGACGGTCGTGCTGTGGGCGGCGGTCGCGGCGGGCGTGCTCACCAAGGGACCGCCGATCGTGATCCTGGTCGGCGGGATGTTCGTGTTCCTACTCGTTTTCCACCGCCGGCGGCGCAACCTGGTCCACCTGCATCCGTGGATCGGCCTGCCGCTGGCGCTCGTGCCGTTGGCGATCTGGCTCGCGCTGGCGTGGCAGGTGGACCAGCGCTACGTGCTGTTCATGGGCTACTGGTACATCCTGCGCCGCGTCGGCAGCACGACCTACGGGCAATACGGGCCGCCCGGCGTGCACTTCCTGCTGTTCTTCGTGTGCCTGATTCCGTGGACCGGCTACCTGCTCACCGCCCTCGCGGACGCCTGGCGGCAGCTCCGTCGCCGGCGGCTCGCGTTCGTGCTCCTCGGCGCCTGGCTCTTCGGCGGCTGGCTCCTGTGGGAGCTGCCGTGGAGCAAGCTCCCCACCTACGCGCTCGCCGCTTACCCCGCCCTGGCGCTGCTCATCGCCCGGCAGTTGCGGCGCACCGCGCGCGGCGACGTGACGTGGGCGACCCACCCGTCGCTGCGGGCCGGCTTTCGGATCCTGGCGGGGCTGTGCATCGTGGTCGCGGTCGGGCTGGTGGGGGCCGGCGTGCGGCTGGGCGGTCCATGGACCCAAGTGCTCGTGATCGTGCCGGCGGTGGCGATCGCGGCGACGGGGGTCGTGGCTATGCGCTTTCAGCGGCGGAATTGGGTCGCCGCGGTCGTGCGGACGCTGCTGCTCGGCGGGCTGAGCGCGAATCTACTGGTCTGGCTCGTGCTGATGCCCGGCGTCACGTTCCAGTTCGCGGGGACGAAACGCGTCGCCGCCGCCATTGCGGCCCGCTGCGTGCCGGGGACGACGGTCGTCGCCGTGCGGCGTGCGGCGGCACCGAGTTTGCCGTTCTACGTGGAAACCGCCGGCTTACGCTTCGAGGAGGCCGTCCGGCGCGGGCATGGCGGCGGGCGAATCGAGGTGGACTGGTCGCCGCTGTGGCGGCTCCGGTTCCAGGAGCTCGTGCGGCAGGTCAAGCAACAGCTCCCGAAGGACGTGCCCGAAGACGAGAGCGGCCGGCTGCGGCTGGAACGTGTCCGCGAGCTGAGCCGCTCGGGGGCCGCGTATGCGTTCGTGCTCGATGAGGAGCAGTACGCCGCACTACACGGCGACCTCGGCGACGCGACGGTGGTGCGGATCGCCGGCTGGCAGGTCGACCACCTGCAAGAGACGACGTACGTGGTCGCGCTGACGCCGGCGGCGGTGAAGCCGCCGTAGCGGTCGGCGTGGGGCAAGGCCGGCAAGAGTGCCAAGGGGTTGGCATAGTTCCGGATAAAAACCGCTCCTGGAGCGTGCGGCGGGGAAGTGTGCCAAGAGTGCCAAGGTGTGTACCCCCCCCTTGGCACACTTGATTATCCGGACGTTCGGCAAGGCAACCGCGGAGGCGCAGAGAGCGCCGAGGACGCGGAGCGAACGGGCTGGTCGGGAGCGGGTTCATAGAAAAGCTATCAGCTCTCAGCCATCAGCTTTCAGCCATACCTGCGGGCGCGGGGCATCCGCGCGGGGACGAGATAAGTATTCATCAAGAAAGGGGCGGCGGGGAGGAAAACGGGCGGTTTGTTAAGGATTGGCGGAGATTGGCGGCGGGTGCGCGATTTTGGCGGAAAAAGGCAACCGCAGAGGCGCAGAGAGGCAGAGAAAACGCGGAGTTTCTCCTGGTATTCCGGAAGAAGGGCCGGTCGAGAACGCAGAGGCACGCGCCAAACGGCCACGGGTTTGGTCCGCAGATTACACAGAGCGCGCAGATTGAGACAGAACGGGAGCGAAGGGGCGGAGGGCGGGATCTCAAGGCTCAAATCCCAGATCTCAGAAGGTGGCGGGCCTGCGGGGCGATTGATGAGTGGCGAATAGCGAATGGCGGGGTGGAACGGGGAGCAGCGGACGAACGCGGGGCGGGCGCGGAACGGTCGGTCTTGCCGAGCTTGTGGACGATGGCGTTCTGCGCCCCGAAGGGGCGATGGAATGTAGCCGCGGGTGGAGTGCAGCCCGCCGTTAAGGCGGGCGGAGCGCAACCCGTGGGCAGGGGTCATGTTTCGACAGGCCCGCCCCGGAGGGGCGGAGGAAACACCGGGACGCGCGACGAGTCAATCGAACACGTAGCGTTCGTCGAAGTCGATGTTGTGGGCGCGGAGGAGGCGCAACAACTCGGACTTGAAGTCCTCTGCCTTGTGATGCTCGGCTTGGCTCGCGATGTAGTTCTTCACGGCCTCCTCCTGGGACTTGCTCACGGAAAAGGCGCTGTAGCCCTCCTGCCACGCGAACGCGCTGAGCTTCGAGAAGGTCTGATGGACCCAGAGCGATGAGCGCGCCTTCACGGTGCGCAGCAAGTCGGACACCGTCGCATCGGGCCGCCAGCGAACGTACAGGTGGACGTGGTCTGGCACGCCACCGATGTGGTACAGCACGCCCTTCTCGGCCCGGACGATGCCGCCGATGTACGGGTAGAGGCGCTCCGCGAAGTCGGACGTGAGCGAGGGCGCGCGGTGCTTGGTGGAGAAGACGAGGTGCAGGAGGATTTGGGAGTAGGTGCCGGGCATCGGAAGTCCTTCGCCCCTTCGGGGCGAGAAGAAGATACGAGGATCCCGCACCCACGGGTTCCGCGACGCCTACAGCGGCGTCGCTCCACCCGTGGCTACAATCCGTCGCCCCGTTGGGGCGGCCCTTACGCTAGCTTCTTTGCAATCTGCTCCTCGAGAATCTCTTTGACCGTCAAGGCGATAATGACTTTGCCCGTCTTGCGGAAGAAGGCGTCGATTTCGCGGAGGGCGTCGTCGGAGTAGTCGAAGGCGACGAAGAAGCCCTTGGTGCGGTCCTCGCGCTGCATGGCGGCCCAGTTCTCGGACTTAACCGGTGGGACCGACTAACGGCCCGACTCGTCGAACGACTGACGGACGAGCGGTGCCGCCTCCTCCAACTGCGACACGCTGTTGATGCCCAGTTCGACGTCGCCGGCGCCCCAGTGACCGACATTAGATACGTCTCTCGCAAAAGCGGGTGGGTTGACCAGTCTGCTGTACTTGAGCTTGAGCCAGACGCGAAGACCAGCCTGCAGAATGTGAATGCTGCAGAACGAGCGCTTCGTCGAGTCGTACGCGATACACTTGGCTAAGTATCGCGTGGTAACGCCCCCCGGGGCGAGAGACAGGCAGAGCCTGTCGATCGCGCGATACAGCTCGATCACCTCCTGCGGCTTGCCAGAAATGTGGTGGGCCTCGTCATAGGGCGAGTCCGACACCTGCGCCCGTCCGGTGCGCCAGGCCTTTCGCGCGCCCTCGGTCCGGGAAGCGGAAACGGGAGATAAGCGTGGAGTCTCGTGCGCAGGAGCCGGCCTGCCGAACTGGGTGCCAACTCCAGCGTCTCGCCACACGCGCGTCAGACTGTCTTTGATCCGCTGAGGGGCGATGCTCTGGTCGCCCGTGGCGGCCCGGATCATCTTTAGCAGCGGACGGGGAGGATCGAGCATCACGGCGGCAAGCGCTTTGCGCACCTTGCCATCCGTGAAGGTCTGCTCACCGAGCGCGTCGAGAGCGCCCTTGGCCATCTCGTCGCGCGAAAAGCGCCACATCTGCTGCGCGATCTGCTGAACTGTCATGCCCTGCGAGTCGCGGGGGTCGAGCGACACCTCGTACATGAGCTTGTCTGGCGCGGGGCAGTTCTCGATGCTCCGGTACACCTTCCATGTCAAGCCGTTCGTGAGTATGCACCAGGTGATGCCGTTGTTGGCGGCATAACCGACGACCTGCGTGATCGCTTTGACATCGTTCAAGGGATCATCGAAGGGCTTTGCCTCGACCAGCAATGCGCACTTCTTGTTGAGCTTGAGGCCATAGTCGACGGATTTCCCGTCGACCGTCGGGTACTCTAACTGAACTTCGTCGGGATCACGGACCTCCCAGCCCAGGGCTTCCAAGAGCGGGTCAATCACGATGGTTCGTGTCGGAGTCTCTTTCAGGCCGTGTTTGCGCAGGGCCTCGATCTTCGCGCGGGTCGCCTCAATCACCTGAACGAGCTTGTTCATGCTGATAGCTCCCGACGAGCGCCTTGAGAAAACGCCGGCTGCAGGTTACTCGCGTGCCAGTCGCAGTGGTAGTAGAAGGAGCCGGTTTTCTTGGGGACGCGTGCGAGCTCGACGCAGCGCGGGCGCATGAAGTCGATGTAGGCCTGGGTCGAGGCGTGGCGGTCGTCGAAGGGTCGAAGAAACCCGCTCGCTTGCGCTCGGGGCTCTGATACGTCGCGACGGAAGACCTCGTGGTTGCGGTTGCTGTTGAACGGGGGGTCGAGGTAGATCAGGTCGACGCAGGCGTCGGGGAGCTTCTGGAGCTGGTCGAGGCAGTCGCCGCAGTAGATGACGCGGGTGTCGAGCACCGCCGATGGGCGGCGGTGAGGGGCGAGTTCAGAGTGATGAGTGACGAGTTGGGGAGCGGGCGCGCCGGGGGCGGCCTGGGCGGGCACGGAGGCCCGCCCCACTGCCGGGGGTTCCTGCGCCGCTGTGGTGGCGCGCGGCGGACGGGCGCGGCGCGGCGTCCGTTTCCCCGGTGCGTTCGATTTGCGGGACATGGCAGGAGCGTACAACGCAGGGCCAGTTTGGTCAATGTGCGGGGCGAGAGGCGCGGGTTTGCGCGGGTTGCGCGGGCCCGGGCGCGGCGGGGTTACGCGAGCAGCCGCAGGATCAGGAACACGAGCGGCGCGAACACGATCTTGGCGATGAGGGCGACCGGATAGACGCTGGCGAAGCCGACCGCGGCGGCGTCGCAATCGGCCAGCTTCGTCGCGGCCGCGAGGCCGGGCGGGTTCGTCATGCAGGCCGACAGCGCGCCGGCACCGAAGAGGACGTTCCAGCGCAGCAGCAAGAACATGAGCAGCAGCGCGGCGGCGATGGTGACGAGCGTGACGAGGGCACCGGCCAAGAGCAACTGCGGGCCGGCGTCGCGCAGCACGGGGACGAACTTCTGACCCGCGCCCGCTCCCGCGCCCGCGAGGAAGATCACCAGCCCGAGCTCGCGCGCGAACTGCTTGACCGCGTGCGGCACGTACACGCGCACCGGGCCAGTGTTGCCCCAGTGCCCCAGGAGCAACGCCACGAGAAACGCTCCGCCGCCGACGCCGAGCTGAATCGTGAGTCCGCCCGGCAGCGAGATCGGGATCAGCCCCACCAGCGCCCCGAGCGCGATCCCCGCCGCGAACGGCACCAGGCTCGTTTCGTACAGCCGCCGCTCTTCGCGTCCGACGGTCGCCGCGACGGAGCCGATCCCCTGCCGCGACCCCACCACGCGCAGCACGTCGCCCGGCTCCATCTGGAGGTCGCCGCGCGGCGTAAACTCGACCTCGCCGCGCCGCACGCGCGTGACGACGACGCCGAAGCGTTCCCAGACGCCGATCTCGCGGAGCGATTTGCCGAGCACGTCCCGGCGCGAGACGACGATCTGCTCGCTGGCGATGTTGCCGGTCGGGTCGTACATGGGCTCGACGACCACGTCGCCGAGCAGGGCTTCCAGCTTCGCGAGCTCGTTGGGCGTGCCGACCGCGAGGACGACGTCGCCCAGAGACAACGTCGTTTCCGGGCGCGCGGGGCCGATGCGGCCCTCATGCTTCACCCGGCAGATCACCGCGTGCGACACGTGCAGCCCTTGCAGCTCGTCAATCGTGCGGCCGGTGCAATTCGGGTTGCTGATGCGGAAAGCACACTCCTCCAGCGGCGGGTACTTGGCGGCCTCGGCCGCGCGGTACTGCGCCGCCGCGCTGGCCGCCGACGTATGGAGCAGCCGCGGGAGGAGCTGCACCAATAGGACGGCGGCGACGACGCTGAACGGATACGCCGCCCCGTAGCCGACCGAAGTGATGTTCGCGGCCTCCGCGGCGGCGGTTGCGTCCGGCAGCACGCGGTGCACGGCGTCCAGCGTCGCCGCGAGGGCGGGCGTGCAGGTCGTCGCACCGCAGTACAGGCCGGCCGCGAGCTGCGCCGGCAGGCGGAACCAGTGGCCCAGCAGGACGGTGGCCGCGGCGCCGGCCAGCGTGGCCGCGACGCCGACCGCAAGGAACGCGAGACCGCGCTTGCGCAGCGTACCGAAGAAACGCGGGCCGGCTTGCAGGCCGACCGCGTAGACAAAGAGCACGAGCCCGAGCTCGGTGACCTCGTGCGGTAGCGACCACTTGTAGCCGCCTTCGGTCAGGCCGACGCCGGCGGCCAGCGCGACAAAGAACACGCCCGCCGCCCCGAGCGAGACGCCGCGCACGCGGACCATCCCCACGAGCGCACCGAGGGCGATGATGAGGAAGAGCGTGAAGAACGGGGAGCCTAGCACTCGATCCACCGACTCAGACCCTCAGCGGGCGTGCACCGCGGCCGGCTGTACGAGTGCGACTCTCCTGGACCGGGACGGTCGGCCGCCGATGCACAGCGGTACTTCCTACTTCGCCGCCGCCAGCTTCGCCAGCTCGGCGCGCACATGCTGTGTCACGTGCGCGATTGCTGCGGCGACGGGCTTGAGCTGCTTGTCGGCCGGAGTGCGGCGGTCGGTGACCTCGACGCCGCCGGCGGTCAGGCTCTTCTTGCCAACCACGATGCGCAGCGGGATGCCGATCAGGTCGGCGTCCTTGAACTTGAAGCCGGCCCGCTCGTCGCGGTCGTCGAAGAGCACGTCGATGCCGGCCGCGGCCAACTCGTCGTGAATCTGCGTCGCGACGCGCATGACTTCCTCGTCGCGCGGGTCGAGGGCCAGCACGAGCACTTCGAACGGGGCGATCGACATGGGCCAGATGATGCCGGCGTCGTCGTGATGGGCTTCGATCGCCGCCGCGAGGATGCGGTTCAGGCCAATGCCGTAGCAACCCATGATGAGCGGGCACGCCTTGCCGTTCTGATCGAGGTACACGGCGCCCAGCGCGGTGCTGTACTTGGTGCCGAGCTTGAAGACGTGGCCGATCTCAATCGCGGTCCGCAAATGCAGCGGACTGCCACTGCCGGTCGGCGAAGGATCGCCCTCGGCCACCGTGCGGATGTCCGCCATGACGACTTTGTCGCCGGCGAGCGGAAAATCGCGGCCGGGGTTCACGCCGGTGACGTGATAGTCGGTCTTGTTCGCTCCGGAAGCGGCGTTGCGCAGGACGGCGACTTCGCGGTCGATGATGAGCTTGTCGATGCGGTCGATCAGGCCTTGCGGGCCGGCGAAACCGACTTTGGCGCCGGTGAGCGCTTCGATCGTCTCCGGATCGGCCAGTTCCAGCGTCAGGCCCGCGGCGCGGTTGAGCTTGAGCTCGTTGATTTCGTGGTCGCCGCGGACGAGGGCGACGACGCGGAGCTTGCGCGGCGGCGGGCCCTTGGCCCCTGCGTCCGCTTGTCCCGCTGTGCCGGCGTAGATCAGCGTTTTGATCATCTGGCGCGGCGGCAGGCCGAGCACGGGGCAGACCTCGTCGATGCGGCCGGCATTGGGGGTGTGGACCTCGGTCGGTGACCGGAGCGGCTCGGCGGGAGCCTCGCCCTCCCCCGCCGGGGCCGGTTTCGGCGGCGCGGTGGTCGCACGCTCGAGATTCGCGGCGTAGTCGCCGCTCTCGCTGAGCGCGACGCGGTCCTCGCCGGCGTCGGTCAGCACCATGAATTCGTGCGACGCGTCGCCGCCCATCGCGCCGGTGTCCGCCTCGACCGCCAGGTACGGCAGGCCGGAGCGGGCGAAGATGCGGCAATAGGCGGCGTACATGTTGTCGTACTCTTTGTCCAGGCTGGGCTTGTTGTCGTGGAACGAGTAGGCGTCCTTCATGAGGAACTCGCGCGTGCGCAGAACGCCGCTCTTCGGCCGGGCCTCGCCGCGGAACTTGAGCTGGATCTGGTAGAGGTTGATCGGGAGCTGCTTGTAGCTCTTGAGGTAGGCGCGGGCCAGTTCGGTGATGATCTCCTCGTGCGTGGGGCCGAGTACGAGGCCGGCCGCCCAATCCCAGACCGATCCGTCCAGGCGCAGGAGCACGTCGGTCATCGTCCGGCTGCGCCCCGACTCGTCCCACAGGCTTAAGGGCGTCAGGCACGGCATCCGCAGCTCGATCGCACCCGCGCGGTCCATCTCCTCGCGTACGATCCGCTCCACCTTGCGCAGGCAGCGGAAGCCGAGCGGCAGGTAGGTATAGACGCCCGCCGCCAGTTGCCGGACCAGCCCGGCCCGCAGCATCAGGACGTGGGAGGCGGCGGTGGCGTCCTTGGGCGTCTCTTTGGTGGTCGGGATGAAGTAGTTTCGCCAGTGCATCGCGTGCTTCTCCGGGGCGTCGTGAAAACGGGCATTGTGGCGGCCTGAGCGAAGTGTTGCAAACACGGGCCGCCCGCCGCGTTGCGAATCCGTCGCGAGGCGCTACAATGGCCCGACTCCGAAGCCAGCGGCACGCGGCGCCGGGCGCGGCCCGTCGGTAACAGTGCGAGTGTTGGACCCCGGTCTGGACGGCTCATGGACAACGACTTTCGGCGCATGCTGGTGGCGATCGCGGCCGCGATGGCGGTCTTCTTCGCCTATCGGCTCATCATGGCGAAGTTCTTTCCGCTGCCGCCGCCGGCGGTCACCGCCGAGGGGCCAGCCGCGCCCACCGAGTCCGGTCTGCCGTCGACGGGGCCGGGTGTAACCGCGACCGCACCGGCCAGTGCGGCGGCGAGCGTGCCGACAACGGCCCGGATGCTGTCGCTGGTCTCGGGGCAGGACACCGCGCGGGTTACCCTGGGCGGCCGGCCCGAGGACGTGCTCCGGATGGAGCTGGACCCGCGCGGCGCATCCGTCGCCACGCTGGAGCTCTTCCAGCGCAACGCGAAGGGGCAGTTCGTCTACCGCATGAAGCCCCAGGGGGACGGGCCTTATGTCCTGCTCGCCCCGATCGACGACGGCCGGCAGATACACGACTCGTTCACGACATACCGGCTGTGGATCAAGGAGTTTGGCAGCCAGAGCTGGCCGCTCGATACGCTCGCGTGGGCTGTCGCCGAGCAGGCTGCGGACCGAGTCGTCTTCACGACGGCGCTGGCCAGCGCCGATACCGGCCAGACGCTGCTGCGGCTCACCAAGACGTACCGGCTGCTGCCCGGCAAACCGGTCTTCGACTTCGAGCTCGCCGTGGACAACGTCGGCCCGGACCCGCTCACGATCTGGGTGGATCAGGATGGCCCGCTCGGCGTGCCGCTCGAGGGACAGCAGTACGACAATCGCCAGCTTTTGGCCGCCCAGCAGAACAAGGGCACGGTCGAGCTGGATCGCGCGCAGCAACATCAGAAGCTGCTGCAGGCGACCCGCCGCGGGGAGACTGTGCCGCTGCTGGTGCCGGACAAGGGGCCGTTCGTGTGGACGGCGCTGATGAACAAGTACTTCGCCGTGTTCACGCGCCCGGTGCCGACGTCCGGGACGGTCCAGAATTACGTGGCGGGCGTGGCGGGGCTCGTGGCAGACGCCGGCGCCACGCAGGACTCCGGCGACCTGCTGGCGCGGATGACGACGGCGCCCGCGCTGCTGCCGCCGGGGGGCAGCGCCCGCTACCCGTTTGAGGTCTACACGGGCCCGAAGGACGCCGCGACGCTCGCGAGGGTCAACCCGGACTACGTGGACCGGACGAAGCTCTATTACCAGTTGGCCCGCTATGCGGACCAGCGCTGCTCGTGCACGTTCGGCTGGCTGCAGGACCTGATGGTGTGGCTGCTGGAGTCCATCCACATCTTCGTCCGCAACTACGGGGTCGCGATCATGATCCTGGTGCTGATCGTGCGTGGGCTGCTGCATCCGCTGTCGGTCTGGCAGCAGAAGTCGATGTTTCGGATGCAGGAGGCGATGGCCCGCCTCCAGCCCAAGTTGGCCGAGCTGAAGGAGAAGTACGCCAACGACAAGGTCAAGCAGAACCAGGAGACGATGCGGCTGTTCGGCGAAGAGGGCGTGAACCCGGCGGGGAATTTCGTGTCGTTCATCCCGCTGATGATCCAGATGCCCATCCTGGTCGCGCTGTGGACCGCTCTGAATACCGACGTCAACCTGCGGCACGCACCGTTCGACGGGTGGTGGATCACGGACCTCTCGGCGCCCGACGCGCTGATCGCGTTCAGCACGCCGCAGACGGTGCCGATTCTCGGGGACATTCCGCTGATCGGGGGGGTGTTCAAGAACGTCGTGTCGATCAACCTGCTGCCGATCCTGATGGGCATCAGCATGTGGCTACAGCAGAAGTACATGCCCAAGCCAGCCATGCAGGCGAAGATCGAGGCGGCCAAGAAACAGGCTCAGCAGGGCAAGCCGAAGTCGGGGCCGTCGCCTGAAGACCAGCTTCGCCAGCAAATGATCATGAGCTATGTGATGGCGATCCTGTTCCCGCTGATGTTCTACAAGATGCCGTCCGGGCTGAATCTCTACTGGATGTCCACGAACGTCTTCGGCATCTGCGAGTCGCTGATTATCCGCAAGCAGATCGACGAAGAGAAGAAACGCCGGGCGCTCGAAGGCCCGCGGCCGCCAAAGAAGACTGGGGTCGTCGCTCGACTCTTCAAACACATTGCGTCGCAGGCTGAGGAGATTCAGCGCAAGGCGGATGAATTGGGCAAGGCGGACGAGTCCAAGCGGAAGGACAAGCCCGACCAAAAGAAGAAGCCCTGATGCCCGCCGCCGCTTTCGACGCCGCCGACCCCGTCACACTCGAACCGTTGCGAATGCTGGCCGAAGGCGCCGCCCGGGTTGGCGGCCAGGTCGCACGCCAGTACTTCGGCACGGGGATGGAAGTCTGGCTCAAAGCGGATCGCAGCGAGGTCAGCCGGGCGGATGAAGCGGCGCAGGCCGCAGTCATCGCGCACCTGCGCGCCGCTCGGCCGGACGACGCCTTCGTGGCCGAGGAGCAGCTCACGCTGTCGCCGCCGCCTCCGCCGCCGCCGTCCGCGGACCGCCTCTGCTGGGTAATCGACCCCATCGACGGCACGCGCAACTTCATTCGGGGCATCCCACTGTACGCGTGCTCGGTGGCGGCCATGATCGGCGGCCACTCCGTCGCGGGGGCGGTGTACGACGCGCCGCGGGACATGCTGTATTCCGCGGCGCGCGGCGGCGGTCTGCTGATCGACGGTCGGCTCCAGCTAGCGCGCGCGGGCGGCGCGGTGCGTGCACGCGGCGTAAACCCGAAGCCGGTGGTGGCGATCCCGTCGAGCCCGACCGCGCTGACGGCGGCCAACGCCCATGCCTGGCTGGATCGGTTCGTATGCCGCGGCCTCGGCTGCACGGCGCTGCACATGGCCTGGGTGGCGAGCGGCGAGCTGGAGGCGATGCTGGCTGACAATCCGCGCTTGTGGGACATCGCGGCCGGTGCGCTCCTGATCGCGGAAGCCGGCGGGCGGGTCACGTCGATCACCGGGACGCCGTTGTTCCCGTTCGACGTGGCGCGCTACGGGGGGGAGCCGCTGCCGACGATCGCGAGCGCGGACGCGGATCGACACGCGACGTTCCTTGCGCTGTAACAGCCGGCGCGGTCCCCAGCGCTTGAATGATCGCACGAAATCCGCCAGGGCCGATCGGCACTCTCTTGCGATGAGGCGGCGGGCTCGTCTACGATCCCGGCCACAGTAGCTGCGACCGGGGGATCGCGGCTCGGCAGGAGCCTCGCCCTCCCGACCGTCGCAGGGCTTCTGTCGAATCCGCTGTATGTGTCTCGGAAGCCTCCCTTGCTGAATCAAGCCAGCAACCTCGACCCGTCGCCACGACAACCCAGCGATCTGACGCCGGCCGAGGCCGAACCGCGCGACCCCGCGCGCGCCAGATGGATGTTCGTGGTCGGTGGCGCAGTCCTCGTCGCCGCGGCGCTGCTCGTCTATCGGCCGACGTTGGGGTATGAATTCGTGGGCTGGGACGACGACAAGAACATCGGGTTGAACCCGATGGTCGTCCTGCCGCGCGGGTTGGCAACCATCTGGACGAGCCTGCGGGGCCCGGCGGGGCTACCGAACTACCCGCTCATGTACACGTCGTTCTGGTTGGAATACCGCCTGTGGGGTGCGACGCCCGGCCCTTATCACGCTACGAACGTCGTGCTGCACGCGCTAAACGCCGTCCTGGTCATGCTCCTACTGCGCCGCCTGGGCCTAAGCCGGGTCGCCGCCTGGCTGACCGCTGTGCTGTTCGCGCTCCATCCGCTGCAGGCTGAATCCGTGGCCTGGGTCACGGAGCGCAAGAACGTCCTCTCCGCATCGTTCTATCTCATTGCGTTCTTGCTGTACGCCCGCTATCGGGCGGCTCCGCGCCCCGCGACGTACGCGCTGGCGCTGGCCACGTACGTCGCCGCCCTGTTGAGCAAGACGGCCAGTGTGACCCTCGTGCCGTCCCTGTTCCTGGCCGACTGTTTGGTCTTCTGTGACGCCCGGCGGCTCACGCAGCAGACCGCCGCGCAGAGTATCCGCCGGCTTTGGCCGTTCGCGGTCATTGGCGTGGCGGTCAGCCTGCTGTTGGTGGCGGTGGAAGATCGCCCGAGCAGCCCGCTGCCGTGGGCCAGCCGCGCGCCCGTCGCCGCACTGGCGACCTGGTTTTACCTCGGCAAGCTGGCGGTGCCGACCGACTTGATTCCCATCTACCCGCGCTGGTCGATCGACGCCGCCGCGCCCAGCGCGTGGTTACCGGTATTCGCCCTGGTGCTCGTCTTGTGGGCGGTGTGGCATTGGCGCGCGACGCTCGGCGGGTATATCGTGTGGGGGCTGGGCCACTTCGTCAGCACGCTGTTGCCGGTGTTGGGATTTTTGCCGTTCGGCTACCACGCGCACTCATTCGTGGCGGACCGGTTCGTGTATCTGGCGTGCGTGGGACCGTTCGTGATGCTCGTGCTGACGGCCGAGCGCGCCTGGCGCGCCGCGCACCGATCTCGAGCCAGCCAACTCATCTTGCCGACGGCCGGCGTGGCGGTGGGCGTGGCGCTGGCCGTACTGACCCGGCGGCAGCTTCCGGTCTGGCAGTCCTCCGCGACCCTCTGGAGTTACACCGTCGCCAGGAATCCAGCCAGTTGGGCGGCGCAGGGCAACTACGGCAGCGTGCTGTACTTCCAGCAGCAGTACGCACAGGCGCTCGCACACTGGCGCGCGTGTCTGCGCCTCGAACCGGAATCCCTATCGGTGCATTTGAAGATCGCACTCGCCCTGCGGGCCCTGGGCGACTTGGACGGCGCGGTGGCGTACCTGCGCCGTGCCGCGGAGGAACACGCCGACTACCCGGATCTGCGCGCCGCGCTCGCGGACGGCCTGGCAGCCCAGGGGCAGGTCGCCGAGGCCGTGCAGATGCTCCGGGAGATCGGCTGGACCTACCAGGACAAATGTGCCTTAGCCTACGAGCGGCTGGCTTGGATTTACGCCACATGGCCAACGCCGACGTGGCGCGACGGGAAAGAGGCGGTCCGCCTGGCCGAGTGCGCCGTCGGACTGACGCAAAGCCAACTAGCTCAGCCGCTCGACACGCTGGCGGCGGCCTATGCGGCGACCGGCCGGTTCCCACAGGCGGTCGAAGTGGCGGAGAACGCGCTGCGTCTCGCGCAGCGCGACGGGGACCAGGTCCTCGCGGCGGAGATTCAACGGCGACTGACCGGTTACCGGGCCGGCCGCCCCCACCGTCAGGGGAGCGGGCCATAGAAGTCCGGTCTGGGCCCCGCCTCCTGTCCGCCGCGGGGTGGGCGAGCGTCCCGCGGCGCTGGGCGCAAAGAGAATCCCTGGCGGGTGGAAGCTCCCGCCAGGGACTCGAAGTTTGCGTCACCCAATTACTGCAAGTTAGCGGCGGCGGAGGAAGAGCAGGCCGCCCGCGATCAGGAACAAAGACGCCGGCTCAGGCGTTATGTCGATTTTCCAGTAGAAGTTGGCGACCGGCCCAGTCGAGCCGAACCAGAGCCAGCTTCCCGGAGGCGGACCTTTCCAGAAGTCGTTGGTGCTGGAGCCAACCGTCGGGGGGTTCGCCAGAACCTGGCCAACCTGCTGGCCATTGCTCGGATTCGAGAGCGTCAGGCTGGCGAGCAGATAGCCGTTGGCGGGGACCGGGATGCCGTTGACCGCGAGGCCTGTGGCCGAGTACGTCGAGTAGTAGCCGCCCGCCAAGTTCACGGTCTGGGTGCCGAAGTTGAGCCCGCCGAGAAGCACCGGGTTCAGATAATTGGTCACGTCGTAGAACTTAATGAGCATGTCAACCGTGGCCAACGTGGCGTTGCCGGTCTTGTTGTAGACCGACCAGCCAACCGAGTCGACGTGCCAAGGAGGTCCTCCGACGGGGTACAGAGCGGTGTTGAGATCCAGCTCATCACCGATCTCGGTACCGCCCGGCTGCGCGTACGCGGAAGTAGCCGTCGTGGTGTCGTCGTACACGATAGTTCCGCGTGTCGGCGCACCCATTTGAATGTGGCCCGCAAAATCGGGCCGACCGGCGTCATACGCCTCGATTTGCGCCGCGAACACAGGGATCGCGAGCGCCACCAAACTCAGAAACACAACCGTTTTCCTCATATCCTTCTCCTTTGCCAGGCACGATTGGTGGATCGATGCAGGAACACCCTTCACCGCGCCACCCGCCTCCTTTTCCTCACGAAGCCTCTCGTCTGCCGGGTTGCCGCCGCTACGCCGCGCCGGGCCCAACAGGTAGTCCTCGACCGCTCACGCACGCCGCCAACCATACGCATAAGCCACGTCCGTAGCGCGGCACTGACAAGTAACGTTAGAACGCTTCCTAAACGACGTGCGGAAACACAAAATCGCAGAGCTGGGCGCTCTTTCCGCCTCCGGTGTTCTTACTCCTCATCTTCCTGCTATTGAGTCTATCGCCGCGTCCCTGCGATGTCAATGCAATTCACGGGCCCCGCACGGCCGACTCAGGGCAACCGCATTCTCCGATCGAAACCCGGAAAGACGGGTTGTCGCCACCGGCGAACCCCGTTCCTGAGCGACCGTCGCGGGTGACTTCGCTCGGTCGCCCGGGCCGAACCGCAGAACTG
>Ga0182017_10000908_pt1 | contig 23197 bp, 20 predicted proteins | sample 712E3DmetaG_FD_120492 | JGI IMG/M metagenome (GOLD analysis project Ga0182017, IMG submission 120492) | Permafrost microbial communities from Stordalen Mire, Sweden - 712E3D metaG | ecosystem: Environmental > Terrestrial > Soil > Wetlands > Permafrost | place: Sweden: Stordalen | collected... | reverse complement strand
CCATTGCCAGATGCCGATGCCTTCGGTGCAGTGCTTGACCGCGGCGTCCATCGTCAGCCACTGCGGCGCCGGGTGTTTGCCCGCGACCACGACGTTGACATAATGGCGGCTGCGCAGGCAGTGGTCTATCACCGACAGCAGGCAGTTTGCGTCCGGCGGAAGATAAACGCGGACGATCTCGGCCTTCTTGTTCACGACGTGGTCGATGAAGCCGGGATCCTGGTGGGTGAAGCCGTTATGATCCTGGCGCCAGACGTGCGAGGCCAGCAGGTAGTTGAGCGAGCCGATCTTCCGCCGCCACGGCAGGCCCGAGGTCACCTTCAGCCACTTGGCATGCTGGTTGAACATCGAATCGACGATGTGGATAAACGCCTCGTAGCAGTTGAAGAGTCCGTGCCGCCCGGTGAGCAGATAGCCCTCCAGCCAGCCCTCGCATTGGTGCTCGCTGAGCATTTCCATCACGCGGCCGGCTGGCGCGAGGAACTCGTCGTTAGGCACGGTCGCGGCGTCCCATTGGCGTTTGGTTGCCTCGAAGACGGCTTCTAGGCCGTTCGAGAGCGTCTCGTCGGGGCCGAAGATCCGGAAGTTCCGCTGCTCAGCGTTCAGCTTCGCCACGTCGCGCAGGAATGGCCCCAGCACGTGCGTGTCGCCGATGCCGCGCACCCCCGGCGAGGGAACGTCCACCGCGTAGTCGCGGAAATCCGGCATTCGCAGGTCGCGGAGCAGAATCCCTCCATTGGCGTGGGGATTGGCGCCCATGCGCCGTTCTCCTGTGGGCGCCAGATCGGCCAGTTCCGGTTTCAGACGGCCCTGCTCGTCGAAAAGCTCCTCCGGCCGGTAACTCCTCAGCCAGTCTTCGAGTAGCTTGAGATGTTCGGGATGAGTGGCCGGGTCGGAGAGCGGCACCTGGTGCGAACGGAAGGTGCCTTCCACTTGCAGGCCGTCGACAGTTTTCGGCCCGGTCCAGCCCTTCGGTGAATTGAGGACGATCATCGGCCAGCGCGGCCGCTCCAGGTTGCCGTGGACGCGGGCGTCCTGCTGGATTTGTTTGATCCGCTCCACCGCCGTATCGAGCGCCGTAGCCATGGCCTCGTGCATCGGTTCCGGTTCGTGACCTTCGACGAAGTAAGGCGTCCACCCGTAACCGCGGAGTAACTGCTCCAATTCCTCGTGGGTGATGCGCGCCAGAACCGTCGGGTTGGAAATCTTGTAGCCGTTCAGATGCAGGATCGGCAGCACCGCTCCATCCGTGGCCGGATCGAGAAACTTGTTGGAATGCCACGCCGTGGCCAGCGGACCGGTCTCGGCTTCGCCGTCGCCGATTACGCAGGCGACGACAAGCTCGGGATTGTCGAACACGGCTCCGAAGGAATGGCTGAGCGAGTAACCCAGTTCGCCGCCTTCGTGGATCGAGCCCGGGCACTCCGGCGATGCGTGGCTGGGAATGCCGCCGGGAAACGAGAACTGAAGAAAGAGCTTCCGAAGCCCGGCCTCATCCTGACTGATGTTGGGATAGATCTCGCTGTATGTGCCTTCCAGGTACGTGTTACCCACCACGGCCGGCCCGCCGTGCCCCGGGCCGGAGACGTAAATCATGTCCAGGTCGTACTTCTTGATGACCCGGTTCAAATGCGCGTAAATGAAGTTCTGCCCGGGGGTCGTTCCCCAGTGTCCCAGCAGCATGTGCTTCACATCCGCGAGCGTCAGCGGCCGCTTCAGGAGCGGGTTGTCGTACAGGTAAATCTGGCCCACCGACAGGTAATTGGCGGCGCGCCAGTAGGCATCCATCCTGGGGAGCAGTTCCGGGGAAAGAGTCGTCGTCATGCTTCAGTTCTCCTTTTTCAGCCCAGGCCGAGAACGCGGCAAACGGTCTTGGCGATCATCAGTTCTTCGTCCGTGCGAATGACGCGGACCGCAACCCGGCCGGCCTCCGCGGAGATCACGCCCTCGCTCGCCGCGTTCCGCTCCGCGTCGATTTCGATTCCAAGGAATGCCAGCCCATCGCAGATCCGGGCGCGGACCGGCGGCGCGTTTTCTCCGATGCCGCCGGCGAACACCAATGTGTCGAGTCCGCCCAGCGCCGCCGCGAATGCGCCGATCCATTTCTTGACCTGGTAGCAAAACAGCGCGACCGCTTCGGCGGCCCGCACGTCCTGTGTTTCCCGGTCGAGCAGGTCGCGCATGTCGGAGCTGGTCTCCGAGACGCCGAGCAACCCGGACTCGAAATTGACCATTTCGTTGAACTGCTTGGCGCTCAGCTTGCCGGTGCGGGCGAGATACCAGACCAGCCCGGGATCGAGATCGCCTGAGCGGGTGCTCATCGGCACGCCGGCCGTCGGGGTGAAGCTCATGCTTGTGTCCACGGGTTTGCCGTCATCGACCGCCGCCAGGCTCGCGCCATTGCCGAGATGGGCGAGGACGACCCGGCCATGTGCCGCTTCCGTTCCGGCCAGGCGGGCCAGTTCTCCCATGAGGAACTCATACGACAACCCGTGGAACCCGTACTTCCGCACCCCCAACGCTTCGTAGCGGCGCGGGATCGGCAACAAGCGGGCCACGCGCGGCAGGTCGTGATGAAAGGCCGTGTCGAAGCACGCCACCTGGGGCAGGCCGGGAAAGCGCCGATGAAACGCCTCGGTCAACAGGATCTCCTCCGGCAGGTGCTCGGGGTCGAAGGGAGTGAGCCGCTGCAGTTCCTCGACCATCTCCCTGTCGATCGGCTGCGGCTGGCTGTACTTCGGCCCGCCATGCACCACGCGGTGCCCCACCGCGGCTAATCCGGCGCGCCCGACGCGCTCCTCGATCCAATCCATCAGAGCGCCCACCGCCACCGTGTGGTCGGGCGCCGTTACTGCCCGCGAGAAGTTATCCGCGGGGTTCAGGCCTTTCACTCGCAAAGTTGCCTGCGGCAGCCCGATGCGCTCAATCGCGCCTTCCAGAATCCGCTGGAGGGAGCCGGCCTCGAACAGCGCGAACTTGATGCTCGACGAGCCGCCATTGATCGTCAGGATGCGTGGGCTGGCGGTCATTCCGCAATCCGAACGAAGCGGAGGTAACTATGGCCGGCCGGCGGATGGCTAGCGGCGCGCCAGCCGGCGTCCACTCGATGGGCCAAAGCGGCATGTCCTCTTGCAGCCAAACCAACCCCCGCTTCCCCGCACGCAGGGCGCTTGTGCCGTCTGTTGTCCATCCGATTCCACCTCGCTAGCACGATTCAGTCTCGATCGGCGTGGGCTTTAACCTCCTGCTCCGGCACGCACGGCATGAGCCTTCGATTCGATGCATAGCATTAAGTCATTCCAGGATCTCACGAACGCCTCAGCACCCTCTCGCTGGAGCTGCTCGGCCAGCTTGCCGGCGTCGATACCACCGCGGGCAAAACGGGCCAGCACGGCCTCGCAGTCCCCGCCATCGATGGGTAGGGCGTTCGGAACTCGCCCATGGTCGGCAAATGCCAGCAGGGTATCCTCTGGCATAGTGTTGACCGTGTTCGGAGCCGCTAGACCACTGATGTAGAAAGTGTCCGAAGCCTTCGGATCCTTCGTACCGGTGCTTGCCCAAAGCAGGCGCTGGGCCGAAGCACCTTTGGCCTGCAGTTGCAGCCACTGTGGCGAAATCAGCAGTTCCCGGTATGCTTTGTATGCCTGACTCGCAACCGCGATACCAAGATGACCTTTCAATCCATCGGGTTCCCTGCCTGCAATCGCCTTATCCCAGCGGCTGATAAAGATGGACGCGACGGAATGGACAGCCGGATCGAGATTGGCTTCGATGCGCCTCTGAATGCCCCGCATGTAGGCACTGGCGGCCTTTAGATATTGATCGCGAGAGAAGAGCAACGTTACATTGACGGGAATGCCGGCGAAGATGGCGTCTTCAATCGCCGACAGTCCATTCGGAGTTCCGGGAATCTTGATGAAGAGATTCGGCCGGCCCGCCGAAGCCGATAACTGCTTTGCAGCCTCAAGCGTCTTGGCGGGCTCGTCCGCCAGGAGCGGTGATACCTCCAAGGACACCCAGCCGTCCACGCCATTCGTAGCATCGTGAATCGGCCGAAACAGGTCGGCCGCCTGTGTCAGGTCCTCGAGCGCGAGTTCGAAGAACAGCTTCTCACCGGCCTGCGCGGTCTGCGTCTTCCCGCGGATCGCCTCATCATAGAACCCGGTGTCGCGGATGGCATGATCGAAGATGCTTGGATTCGATGTGAGTCCGGTGATTGACAGTTCGCGGATGTAGCGTTCGAGCGTGCCGCTTGTGAGCAATCCCCGCGTAATGTTATCGAGCCAGAGGCTCTGACCCATCCGATGCAGTTGTTCCGTGGCCTTCATGTGAGTCTCCATTTCAAAGAGCGGCGCTGGCGTAGAACCGGCCGCTGGCGCCGCACCCGACCGCCGGCGCCGCACTAAGCTAGACGGCGCTTACCGAGAAAGAAGACCTGTGTTCAGCCTGGTGCAGCCAATACGGCGGCCGTCCGTAGTGGAAGTAGAGCCGGTTCTCATACTCCCGAGTAATCGGCATGGACTCCACATACTCCGGGCCGTTCTGGATGGCTTCCCGGGAGAGGCCGACGTAGACCATAGAATCCGACCAGCTCACCCGTTCGATCCACGCCGGCGAAACCAGCACTTTCTTGCCTGGCCACCAATTTCGCGTCGCCACCTCGATGTAGCGGATAGCCCAGGCTTCATCGTCCACGACGAACCCGTCCACGTGGCCGATTTCCCCATCAGCCGCCCCAATGTAATACCCAGTGACGGCTTCGGTACTGCGCAGATGCGAATCCGTGGACTCTCGCCGGATCCTGGCGGCCGTCGCTTCTTCAGTTGAAGCAGCGGATATACTCGCGAGTGCCGCCGGATAGAGGGCCGGGCCCCATAGATAGGGACCACCCCAATAATCGGGATACCCGTAATAGCTGAGGTATGCGGCCTCGTGCTGGCGAGACACAGGCTGGTGCGTGGCGATATCGGGGCTATTCTCAACCTGCTTCTTAGTCAGCGCCACATCCAGGCGCTTGGCCTGCCAGTCCGTCTGGACCACGGAGATTGGCGAGATCAGCACCTGCCGGCCGCCCAGCCAGCCGGCGGTGTCTACCGTAAGGTAGCGGATGGCCCAGGTCTCATCGTCGAAGTACAATTGATCTACGGTTCCAAGCTCGCCGTCCGTCGCTCGGATCGCAACACCCTTCAAGTGGGTAGTTTTCGTTAGCATTGTCGTGGCCCTCCCAGGCCGATGCCAGCTAGCTTGCGGCCGCCCCTGCCGCTTCGGCCGAGTGCGTTGTGACATGGACCGGCCGTGAGCGCTCCATGATGGCTCCCGCTTTTTCGACTTCCGCGGCCGTGCCGTGCACCATCAGCAAGAACTGATCCGTCTTGAGCGCCATTTCGTACTGAACGACACTATCCTTCGGAATACCCATGCCATAGAGCCCCGCACCGATGGCGCTCAAACCTCCAACTACCGCAGCGCCTTCCAACGCTCCGACGATCCACGCAATCACAGGGCCCGCCACCAGAACGGGACCGATGCCCGGAATGGCAAAGAAGGCCGATCCGAACAGCAAGCCCCAGAAACCTCCCCAGAATGCGCCCGTCTTGCCCCAGTACTTCATTCGGTCGCCGGTGTTGTAATAGCCGACCACGTGTTCATCGGTGTGGGAATCCTTCCCAATGATGGACAGCGTGCGCATGTCGATTCCCGCGCGCTGAAGCTCCTTGACCGCTTCTTCCGCCTCGACATGCGTGCCATAAACGGCAACCACTGCGTCCAGTTTGGACATTTTCTCTCCTTTGTGCGCAACGCAAGACCCGGTGCACGCGCAGCACCAGTTTCACTTCTTGTGGCCAGGCCAGCACCTCGTGGGTGGGAGGACGCGCGTGCAGAATCTGTCATTGCCAGTGCAGAGTCTGCACCCGCGACGTCCCCGCAGCTAATCTCGCCCCAGGTATTCGTCAGGCACATCGTCTTCCGGGACTTGTTTCGTGTGGACTTCAGCCATGTCCGGCTCGGCTGCGTCTTCTACACCGCCGATCGCTTCGGCCTCGAAGGATTGCCCCTCCTCGAGAAGTTCCAGCACGCTCTCCGAGCCTGCCTCGGCCACGTCCGACAATCCCTGAGTGTCCCCGGACTGGCCGCCTGAGTCCGGACCCGTTCCCGCCTCTCTGGTCGCAACGGTGTCGTACGTTCGGATACCTTCATCGCCGTCGTTCATGCGCTTTCTGCTGCACGTGGCTTGCCAACGCTTACGCCCGGCGGGATTGGTCCCAAATCTGCTGATGAGTCGAACCAAACCACATGATCACGACAGCAAAGGCCTATCTCGTTGGTGGCGGCATCGCAATCAAGGCATTTAAGTGATGGATGCCGGGGCAGGTCTTATGAGCGACACAGTTCTGGAAATCGAATCTCTCACTCGCCGCTTCGGCGCATTCACGGCGGTCGATGCACTAACCCTATCGGTCAAACCCGGCGAGGTCTTCGGCTTGCTCGGTTCAAACGGGGCTGGCAAGACCACCACCATCAAGATGCTCACCACCTTGCTGCCGCCCTCTTCGGGCGAGGCGCGCGTGGCCGGTTTCTCCATAAAGACCCAGGCGGTCGATGTTCGCCGCGCCATTGGGTACGTGCCGCAGGCGGTCTCCGTGGACGGTTCGCTCACCGGTTATGAGAACCTGCTCATCTTCGCCAAACTCTATGACCTGCCGCGCCGCGACCAGCAGGCGCGCATCCACGAGGCACTGGAGTTCATGGGCCTGACTGCCGACGGCGGCCGCCTGGTGGGCGAATACTCCGGCGGCATGGTGAGGCGCCTGGAAATCGCATTGTCCACGCTGCATCGGCCGCGGGTGCTCTTCCTCGACGAGCCGACTGTCGGGCTGGACCCGATTGCGCGCGACGCTGTCTGGAAACATCTCGTCGATCTGCGGACCAACTACGGGACGACCCTGTTCTTCACCACCCACTACCTGGAGGAGGCGGAGAGCCATTGCGATCGCATCGCGATCATGCACCTGGGCAAAGTGGCTGCGCTAGGCACCTGCAAGGAACTCGAGGCGTCGTTTGGAGGCGGCCATACGCTGAGTGAAGTCTTCGTCCACTATGCCGGCACCGCCCTGGATTCCGGCGGCACCTTCCGCAGCGTTTCCGCCGAGCGCGCGACGGCCCAGCGACTGGGCTAGCCCCCAAACCCTATGACTGCCACTTTCATCCGACCTTTGACCGGCTTTGTCGAGAAGACCTTCGTCATCACCGAGTTTGAGGTGCGCAAGCTGCGTCACGATTTTACGGAACTCATCACCCGCGCCCTCCAGCCCGCGCTTTGGCTGCTGATCTTCGGGCAGGTGTTCTCACGCAGCGGGGCCATGCACACCGGCAACGTTCCCTATCTCGACTTCATCGCTCCCGGCATCCTGGCTCAAAGCGTTCTCTTTGTGGCCATATTTTACGGCATCAACGTCATCTGGGAGCGCGACCTCGGCATTGTACAGAAATTCCTCGCCAGCCCCACGCCGCGCGGGGCACTTGTGCTCGGTAAGGGGCTCTCCGCCGGTTTCCGCACTCTCTCGCAGGCGGCCATCGTCTACGGGCTTTCGCTGCTGCTCGGCGTGAAGCTGAATTGGTCCCCGCTCGCGCTCCTGAACGTGGTGGTGATCGTGGTTTTGGCTTCGACGCTGTTCTCGACCTTCTCGCTCATCATCGCGTGCCTGGTGAAGACGCGCGAACGCTTCATGGGAGTCGGCCAGGTTCTCACCATGCCGCTGTTCTTCGCCAGCAACGCGATTTATCCCACCGCCATCATGCCCGCCTGGCTGCGGGCCATTTCTCATCTGAATCCCTTGACCTATGTCGTCGACGCCCTACGCACTTTCATGCTGGCCGGCAGCACGAGCACGTTCAGTCTGAGTCGAGACTACGCTGTCATCCTCCTGACGACCACCATCCTGGTATTCGTTGGCGCGCGCTTGTACCCCCGTCTTGCAACGTAGACCGGATCGATCCCTGCGCGTTGGCACTCAATGCCCGGAGCGCGGGTCCTCTACGCTCCGCCGTGCCACCGGTTCGGACCGTTTTGTGCTCTTGGTCGGGGTGGGTACGTGCAGAGTTTGTTGACAGCGAGTGCAAAGTCTGCATCGGGAAGCCAGTTCTCAGAAACGGCATCACGCGAGTTTGGCGCTGCTGGCGCGGAAAAGGACGCATCTGGGTTCCAGAAGAGATTGGTACGCTCTGTGCAAGTGAAAGGAGAGGTGACTTGGCTTCCACGGGAGGAACCAGCATGCACCACGCTCACCACGAAGCCGAACATAACGAGAACGGGGATAGCTCAGCGGGCAGCTTCCGCCGAGCACTGGAGCACCACCTTATGCTCTTGCTTTTGGCAATCGCGAGTCTCACAGCCTTGCCAGCGCTGGCAAAGGCGGAGTCGTTGCCCGATTCGGCGGATTCCTCCGGCACGGTTGCAGTCGCAACACCCGCACAACCAGACCTGCTGTACACGCGGCCGACGCAGGAAACGAAACTCCACAACTACTTGTTCGACGCGTTCGGCCCGTACCCCACCGCCGGCGCGGCGATCGCGGCCGGCATCAGCCAGCTCAGTAACTCGCCTCCGGAGTGGAATCAAGGCATTAAGGGTTTCGGCAGGCGATTCGGGTCTGCCTACGGAATCGCGGCGGTAGGCATCACGACGCGCTACGCGTTGGCGCAAGCCTTCAAGGAAGACACGTTGTACTACCGCTGTGACTGTACAGGCGTGCTTCCGCGCCTGAGGCATGCCGTGATCTCGACCTTGACCGCACGCCGCGGCCTGGATGGCCACCGCGTCTTCTCTTTCCCTGCGCTCGTCGCGCCGTATGCGGGCACGATGACGGCAGTCTACGGCTGGTACCCGAACCGGTTCGGCGCCATGGATGCGTTCCGCATGGGCAACTACAACCTGCTGTTGGCTATGGTCGGGAACATCTCACTGGAGTTCTTCTACGGCGGACCCCACTCCTTGCTTCATCGCATGCACTTGAACAATCGACACGGAGCGCCGGATCCGCGTTCAAACCCATGAGCGACCGAACAGCCGGAGCGGCCGCAGCCGTGGAACCTCCACTTCCGTGGCTGTTCCGCGTGTTTTCCACCGTAGGTTCGTCCAAGAACCTGATCAACGGGTTTTTCGAGTGGTTCGGCGAACTGGGCGTATTTCTCTGGAGAGTTGCGTGGGCTGCGGTGACGCCGCCCTTTGAATTCCGCGAACTGTTCCGCCAGCTCGACGAGATCGGATCGAAGTCCCTGCCGCTGGTCGCTTTGGCCGGCGGGGCCATCGGAGTCGTACTCTCGCTCGAAACCCGTTACAGCCTGACTCGATTTGGCGCTAAATCGCTGCTTCCCACCGCCATCGTGTTCTCCGTCATCCACGAGATCGGTCCGATCATCACCGGTCTGGTAGTGAGCGGCCGGGTGGGCGCCGGCATTGGCGCGGAGCTGGCGTCGATGAAAGTCACCGAGCAGATCGATGCCATCGAGGCGTCCGCAGTAAACCCGTATAAACTACTGGCGGCGACCCGCGTCCTGGCTTGCACACTGATGCTGCCTTTCCTGACCCTTGCTGCCGACTTATGCGGCTTGGTCATGGGATGGGTCGCGCTGACGCTGGTTGAGCCAATCTCGTTACACCAGTTCATCAACAATGGCTTCCGGGGCGCCGGATTCAACGACTTGCTGCCGCCCACGTTCAAGACCGCTGTGTTCGGGCTGATCATCGGGCTGATCGCTTCCTTTCAGGGAATGCGAACGCGGGGAGGCGCCGAGGGCGTAGGGCGTGCGGCCACGAGCTCGGTAGTGTTGTCCTCGCTGTTCGTGATCCTTGCCGATGTCGTGCTCGTGAAGATCATTATCATCTTCTTCCCCTAACACTTTATGATCACAACCGACCAAATTGCTATGACGCGCGCAGCAGCCAGGGAAGACGGCGGTGCGCCCGCTGTGGCCGTCGAAAATCTGCGGAAGTCCTTCGGAAGTCAAAAGGTGTTGAACGGGATCAGCCTGACCGTGAGCCGAGGCGAAACCCTGGCGGTGCTGGGGCGCAGTGGAACCGGCAAGAGCGTACTGCTGAAACTCATCATCGGCCTCGAGAAGCCGGACTCGGGATCGGTTCGCATCCACGGCCAAGACATCGCGGGCCTGGTTCTCGACCGGCTCGGCGAAATCAGGAAGACGATGGGCTTCCTGTTTCAGCACGCCGCGCTCTACGATTCGCTGACCGTCGAGCAGAACGTGGCATTTCCGCTGGAACACCATCGCAAGGAGATGTCCAGGTCTGAGCGGAGCGACCGGGTAAAGGAACTGCTTGCGGAAGTAGGCATGGAAGGGAATCTCGCGAAGATGCCTTCGGATCTTTCGGGTGGAATGCAGAAACGAGTGGGGCTGGCACGCGCCCTCGCTTTGGAGCCGGACATTCTGCTGCTCGACGAGCCCACAGCCGGTCTCGACCCCATCAGTTCCGGGGAGATCGACGATCTGGTTCTCAAACTCCAGGAGCAGTATCGCATGGCGTCCATCGTAGTGACTCACGATCTCCACAGCGCAAAGATCATTGCGGACCGTCTGGCCCTGCTTCACAAGGGAAATGTGGCCATCGAAGGCACGTTTGAAGACCTTCAGAACAGTGACGTCGAGTGCGTCAAGGACTTTCTAAGGAATTCGTAGGAGAACATATGTCGAGAGCCGCGCGGTTGGGAGCGTTCATCATTGCGACACTGGCAATCTTGGCGGTCGGTGTCTTCATTATCGGGAGCAAGCAGTATCTGTTCACTTCCACGTACCAGTTGAAGGCGCAGTTCGACAACGTGGCGGGGTTGGACGGCGGAGCCGACGTGCGGGTGGGTGGGGTTCACAGCGGAACCGTGCGCAGCATCGTGCTCCCTCACAAGGCCGGCGAAAAGGTCACGGTAGTCATGGATCTCGACAAATCGACGCACGAGATCATCAAGCAGGACTCCATGGCCTCAATCGAAACCGAGGGGCTGTTGGGCAACCAGTATCTGGCGATCTCGTTCGGAGCTGCCGGGACAGCCGACGTGCGGGATGGCGATACCATCGCCAGCAAGCCGCCACTCGAAATGTCCGCCCTGCTCCAAAAGACGAGCGGCATTCTGGATACCAGCCAGCAGGCCATCCAGAACGCCACTCGTGCGACGGAGCATCTTGCCGCGATCAGCGCCAAGATCGACGGCGGTCAGGGAACCGTAGGAGCGCTGGTCAATGACAAACAGCTCTATAGCAACCTCGCACAGACGACGAGCGCCCTGCATGACACGGTGGTCCATGCGCAGGAAGGCGTTACCGACTTTCAGGAGAACATGGAAGCCCTGAAGCACAACTTCCTGTTGCGCGGGTATTTCAAAAACCGCGGCTATGAAGATTCCACCGAGCTGGCAAAGAACGAGGTCGAAAGGCTGCCGCAAGGCACGCCGATGAAGGCGTTCACGTACCCGGCGAAGCAGCTCTTCGATAAGCAGGACTCGGCCAAGCTGAAGGACCGGAAATCCCTAAACGCTGCCGGCGAGTTTCTCGCCAACAATCGATTCGGGTGTGCGGTGGTCGTGGCATCCGCTGGGATGGGCGATACGCAGAAGGACCTGGTGCTAACGGAAGCGCAGGCCATGGTTGTGCGCGAGTATCTGGTCGGGAACTTCGGATTCGACGACAGTCAGCTTCGAACTCTGGGCATGGGCAAGCAGGCGGACGCGACTTCGGACGGCGGTTGGGGTACGGTGCAGATTCTTATCTATGCAGTCGGAACCGAGTTCGCGCCCAACGTGCAAACCCAGGCTGAGATCTCATCCAAGACGGCCTCAAATCAACCGGTGCGGGTCCCCGTGACCGCAACACCGAAACCTCAGCCCTAGGGCGCTCGTGAGAGCTGGCCCGCCCGGTAATAATGAGGGGCCATCCCTGACGCCCGTAGCGCGCCCGGTCGTCGGCACCAGGGGTGGGGGGAACGTGCCCAACCAAGCCGAACTGCCGCACCTACGGACGGTCTGCCTGGAGAAGTGCCCGGCGCAGTCCTCGAAAGACCTGCTCGAAGGGCGGTAACTCGGTCATCTGGTTTGCGAGTCGGGTGGACCAGAGTGCGTATTCCGGCGAAGCCGATCGCGATTCCGATCTGATGGCGATCATACGCGTCCTGTGAACCCATCTTTCAAATTCTGAGCTGAGGGTCCATACTTCCCGATGTTGGCAGTGCGTGGCCGCGGTGCGCGCACGGTTGGCGATCGAAGCCGAGGAGGTCGGACGTGGGGCAGAAACCAGACTTGGAGAAGGCGCGGTTCGGGCGAAAGGCCGTCCATGACGCCGCCTGGAGCGGTCTGTCGATCCGCGAGTTCTGCAGGCAGCGCAAGCTGCACGAGAGCCAGTTCTACTGGTGGCAGCGGAACCTGACAGCCAAGCCGGCTCCCGCGCCCAAGAAGCCCGCGGCCATCAAGGTGTACCTGTGCACCGCCCGGTTCACGTTGCCCATGGGCACGAGGCGATCTGCCCGGACGTGCCGCGAGTCAAGACAGAGCGGCAGTCTGATCTACGGAACAGATTCATTTCATCAGCACAATTCATTGGACGGATTATCGACCTTCCTCTACACTGAACCTACCGTATGCCGACTGAATCTCGTTTCCACATCACATGGAACGCGGATTCCATCGATTACGCGCTAGAGTGAGGCGTTCCGAGCGATGTCCAAGATCAATGCAACCGTCCGTTACGCGGGAGACGATTTCTATGTGGCGGAGAGCCCCGGTGGTCATGCGCAGGTGCTGGAGACCAACGGCAAGCGCGGCAGCGCGGTGACTCCAATCGAGCTGCTCCTGTTGGCGCTGGGTGGCTGCACCGGCTCCGATGTGGTCACCACGCTGCAAAAGAAGCGCCAGACCATCGTCGGCTACCGCGCGGAGATTACCGGCGAGCGCCGTGAGGAGGCTCCGCGTAGTTTCGAGAAGGTCCATGTGCACCATGTGATCACCGGCCACAACGTGTCGGAACAGGCGGTAAGCCAGGCCATCGAGCTTTCCGACAGGAAGTATTGCAGCGTGGCCGCCACGCTTCGGCCAACGGTTCGGATTTCGACCAGCTTCGAGATCGTCCAGGCGCCGGAGGCTGCGGAAGCGGCCGGCGCGTGAACGGCTTCGGAGCCCTGGCCCAGCGTCCGTGTGCGCTCTACCTGTAACGGAGGCTTTCTATGTCATCTCTTTCCGATCCATTTCATGCCCCTTCCACGGGCGGCTTCTCGCGTCGCCATTTCGGCCGCCTGGCCGCTGCGCTGGCGGCCGGGACCACCTACCCGCTTTTCAGCGAACACGCGATGGCCGCGCAGGCGCAAACGCTCGTGCTGCCCGCTCCGGGCGCCGTTTTCGATCCGGAAACCGTGTTTTTGAACCGCAATGAGAATCCTCTTGGTCCCGCGCCGGAGGGGATTGAAGCGATCGCGAAGACCGCGCGTTATGGAGGGCGCTACCATCCCTTCGACGAGCCGGTCGAGCTCACGGCGGCGATCGCGGAATTGCGGGGAGTCAAGGAGGCGTACGTACAGCCGTTTGCGGGGTCGAGTGACGCGCTCATCCGGTCGACGCTGGCCTTCACATCGCCCACGCGAAGCTGGGTCATGGCCGATCCCGGCTATGGCAACGGCGCTCCGGAGGTGTTGGGCGCAAAGACCACCCGCGTGCCGCTGCGGGCAGATCATTCGCACGATGCCAAAGCGATGATCGCAGCGGATCCGGACGCGGGCGCGTACTATGTGTGCAACCCCAACAATCCCTCCGGCACCGTGACACCGCCTCAGCAGATCGACTATCTGCTGGCGAACAAGCGCAAGGACGCCGTGGTGATCGTCGATGAAGCCTACATCGAGTTCTCCGATACCGCCCAATCGGCAGCCGGCCTGGTGGCGGCGGACAAAGACGTCCTGGTGTTGCGGACCTTCTCCAAGGTTTACGGGATGGCGGGCATCCGGGCCGGTTATGCGTTGGGGAGGCCCGATCTGCTGGATAGGCTGCGGCCCTTCGGCATCAACTTCGGACTGCTCCCCATTACCGCGGTGGCCTGCGCCACAGCCAGCTTGCGGTTGAAGAATCTGGTGCCGGAACGCAAAGCGATCAACCGGCGAATCCGGGATGACGTTTTCGCATTCTTCCGAAACAAAGGGGTGGAGTACATCCCCAGCGAGACCAGTTTCTTCATGGTGGATGTGAAGCGGCCCTGGGAAGAGTTCACCCGGGCGATGGCTGCGCGGAAGGTGATTGTCGGCCGGTTGTGGCCCACCTGGCCCACCCGAGTTCGCGTGAGTGTGGGATCTCAGGAGGAGATGGCGAAGTTCAAGGCCGCCTTCGAGAAGGTGCTGGTTTAGCCCTTCGCGAACCGGGCGGGCCGCCAGGGATCCAGAAGGTCCACGCTTATGCCTTCCAGGATTTCGAGGCTGGCGAGGCTGCCGATGATGGGCGCGAGCGTGATCCCGCTGTGCGTGGCGGCAATATAGAGATTCCCGTGCTTGGGCGATAACCCTATGATCGGGAACCCGTCCCGTGGCAGAACGCGGTGTCCTACCGCGACCCTTTCGGCTGCCAGTCCCTTCAGTTGCGGAAGATACTGCGCCGCGTTCTCGAGCGCCTTCTGTCCTTGCGCGCGGGTCGCCTCCGGCGTCGCGCCTTCCGCTCCTCCGCCGCTGACGATGCGCCCGTCCGGGTTCTGCTTGAAGCTTCCAGCGGGGCTGAAGACGACGCGCCCCAGCAAGGCGGGCTGCGGTGGCAGGTAGACCAGCACTCCGCTCGACTCCCCCAGGGGGACGTTGACGTCAGCGAGACGGGCCAGTTGCTGTGTGCCAATGCCGGCCGCGAGCACGATGGTGCCGGCCTCGAAATCGCCGCTCTTGGTGCGCACCCCGCGCACGCGGTCGCCGTCAACATCGAGCCCGGTCACCTCGGCCGGATACGTGACCGTCGCGCCGAACTCGCGGGCTTTGCGCAGCAGCACGTCCACGGCTGGAACGGCATCGAACCCGCCCTCATCCTCATAAAACGCCGCCGCCCCCACGGGCCCCGGCTTGATGTTGGGTAACAGGCGTCTCAGGCCCGCTTCATCGACGTGGCGAGCCGGGTAGCCCCACTGCTGGTAGGACCGCAAGCCGTCCCGCAACTTGTCCGCGGCATCGCCCGGGGCATGCCACTCCACTCCGCCTCCCCACTGGATCTTGAGCTCGCTTCCGATCTCCAGTTGCAGCCGCCTCCAGTTATCGATGCCGAGGAGATTGAGATCGTAGTAAGGCCGCGGGCGCTTGCGCGAAGCATTCAGGTAAGCGAACGAGGTCCCCGTGGCGGCGCTTGCCGGCTTGTCCTTTTCGAGGATGGTCACCCTCGCTCCGCGCTTCGCCAAATGATACCCGATGGAAGCGCCGACGATGCCGGCCCCGACCACCACGACACTGTCCGATCCGGCCCGAGGCCGCCCGCACGAAACGGCCGCCGCCAATCCCGGCAAGGCCGCCGCACCCTGTAAGAAAGTCCGTCTGTTCATGACATGCTCCATCGTCCGTCTATTCACTCTTCAAAAAACATCCGCCGCCTCTTGTTCCTGAGTTGCCTTCTTCCTGCGGAATGTCATCGCAGGATGGCAGGCGGCGCTGGAACAAGACACCTCGTCGGGCTTGTGCCCCTTGTGGCAAACCTTGCACTCCGTCTCTCCGCGGTGGCTCTGGTGCGGATTCGCAGTGAAGTTCCTGGTCCGGGCCGCCACCGCGCGGTACGACGCATGGCAGGCCATGCAGTTCCGCTGCGCGACGGGCCTCTTTTCCTGCTTGCAGGTCAGGCACGACTGCAATTGCGCCAGGGGCTTCTCCCCAGCCTTACTATGGCAACTGCCGCACGGGATGCCGCGCACAAGGTGGCGGCTCGCCGTGGACGGCTTCGCGAACCTGAATGCCAGCAGTAGCGAGAACGGAGTCGCCATCAGCCCCACCGCAATCAGATATGCCGCTCCGTTGCGCCTCCTGAATACGCTTCTCATTGGGACGGCGAGTGGCTCCTGCGTGTCGCGATCTGCCGGGAGACCGCCTCCTTCGCTTCCTCGCTGTGCGGGTCCGGCGTAATCGAGAGTTTCAACTGGCCTTCGCTGTCCTCGAACCCCTCACCTTCCACTTTGCCCTTCGCGACTTTGACCACCTGCAACTGCTGCTTCGTGATACTGCCGTCAACGTTCACCAGGAGCCAGTAATCCCCCGGCAACAGAAACAGCCGCTGGGTGAACAGGACGACCTGCGCGTGTTCCAGATCGAGCGGAATTGCCGATTGCTCCAAGCGGTCGCCGTGCCCGACTACCGTCAGCCCGATGCTGGCCACGGCCGTCGCGCGCACCTCGACGTCGGTAACCGGGACGTCGCCGACGCCGTATTGGAGGACCCGAACCTCCGGCCGGGGAACCACGGCAAAGCTCGACGTTACCAGCGCCTTCCGCTTATCCTCGCCGATGCGCAACATGCGCTCCGGCGAGGAAGCCCGGCCCAGTATCTCGCCGTTGCCGCTGTCCTTGACGCCCCGTGCAACGCCCAGCGCGGCCTCGATGACCGGCTCTTCCGCCGGCGTCACGCTGAGCTGTTGGCGGATATCGTTCTCCGAGAGGACGTCGTTGGGCGAGAACATCGTCCGGGCGCTCTCCTGCGGAAGGAGCAGGACGCGAATGGTGTCCAGCTCGGGCCAGTACAGTTTGAGATCGCCGATTCCGTCCTTGCGGTAGAACAGGAATTGCACATGCCCCACGTGACCCGCACCAGGCAGGGAATCGTAATGCCAGACCTCGCATGGTTGGAGGATCCGGCTCGACGGCAGCTTGTCGATTGCATTCGGCGCGCCGTTGGCCAGGTAGACCCTGCCCTGATCCGTGTTTGCGCCCGAGCCGGGACGGCCCGAGCCGAACGCGGAGTCGACGTACGCGAGGCGCTCTATGTAAGCCGCCTCAGTGATCGTCTTATCCAGCCAGAATTGCTGCCGGAACGAGTCCTTGTCTTCGTCCCGAAGATTCAGGTACGCCTTCCTTTCGGCTGCATTCATGATGGGGGACACGCGCGCGAGCCACGGATCGGCGGCGGCATAAAGCCGCCCGGCGGCCAACACCAGCGCGACAAACCCGAACGCGAGCAGGAAACGGAGGGGGCGCTTCCACCTTCGCCCCCCTCCCCAGCCGAAGACCGGCGGAGCCGATTCCTCCTGCCGGCTGAGACTTGTCGCCGGCTTACGAAAGAGCCATTCCACGGTCCTCATAGGGCCTCTTAGAACTCAAACCGCGCGCCGAGCTGTAACATGCGCGGCGCGTAGGCCAGATTGGAATTCTGCGCCGCCGCGGTGAAGCTCGACGACGTGATGGCCGCCTGATAGGTGCCAAAGTTCGAGTGATTCAGTAGATTGAAGGCCTCGAACTGGCCGACCAGCTTATACCGTTCCCGGAAGGTGATCGTCTTGGAGAGCCGCGCATCCACGCGATTCACCGGCCGGCCGTATGCGCCATTGCGCTGGACGATCTCGTAGACGGGATCGATGGGATCGGCGTAGTTGAGAGAGGGATTGTCGTAGACCTTGGTGGTGGCCAGGAATGTGCGGTTTGAGGCGCCGCCTCCGGCCGGGGCTGGGAGTCCGAACGGGCTGCCTGCCGCCGTGATCTGATACGCCGCGCCGGAACCGAAGTGATAGAGAGCGCTCAATGCCAGCCCCCACTTCCACTGGTAGTTGCCGTCCAGATTCAGGGTGTGCCGCTGATCTCCGGTTTCGTTGGACCACTCGTCCGACAGGTTGAACTGGTTGTTCGGAACGTAGAACGGACCGTCGCTGGAATCTTTGGCGCGCGCCAGAGTGTAGGAGCCTGCCAGTGACAAACGCTTGGCGAACTGGCGCCGCACGTCGATCAGGAGCCCATTGTAGATGGCGCCCGCCGCATTGGGGGTGGTAAACCGCAGAATCTGCGTGAAGCTTGGATTGGGCCGCGATACGTTCGGATTCACGTTGAACCCGGTTGCCGGATTGTAGGACAGATTCTGGTCCACACGGATCCATTCGTGGTACAGGCGCCAGTAAACGTAGTTGGCGGACACGGTCCATTCCCGCCCGATCTGCTTCTCAATGCCGATGGAGGCCTGTGCCGTATAGGGAGTCTGCGCGGCGGGATCGACCAGTTGAACGGCCTGCTTCGGCACGGGCGCCGTGCCATTGAGGAACTGATCTCCAGTTACATTTCCGAATGGCTGCAGGAGATTGATCGGCGCGCCGGGAGCGGCGTCCACGGACGCCTGAATGGTGGTCTGACCGTTGAAGAGTTGCTGATCGTAGTATTGGTTGGCCTGGATGTCGGCGTAATAGAGACCTCCTCCGCCACGAATGATGGTCCTGCGGTCTCCGAACAGATCCCACGAGAAGCCAAGGCGCGGCGCGATGTTGTTGTTGTCGCCGTGATGCGGCGTGACCAGGCCGCTCTTCAGGTACAGAGAGTCCGCCATGATGCCGAGATCGTTGTCATAGCGCACGCCGAGGTTGAGCGTGAGGCGGGAATTAAGTTTCCAGTCGTCCTGGAACCAGAAGCCTACGGTGTTCCGGTAATTGGAGAAACTGAAGTTGCCAAAAGCCTGGAGGTAGGAATTCGCGATGGCGCCCAGCCCGGCCAGATTCCACGTGGAAGGGTCGTTCCACGTCGGGAAATACGGCGCGAGGTTCGCGGGCACGGTGCTGAACGAAGTAACCGTTCCGCGGGCGCTTTGCGGATACGCGCCGTGATACCAGACGTCGAGATACTCGCCTCCCGTCTTGATGGAGTGGCTGCCCTTGAGCCAGTAAACATCGTCCCGGAGCTGCCAGTTGTTTTCGTCGTGAGGAGACGGATAGTTATAGTTGCCTCCCACGGTGGTCGACCCGAAGCGATACTCCTGGCTCGACACCACCTGCTGGTTGAAGTAGCTGAAGTAGCTGAAGCCCGCCTTCACGTCGTTTACCAGGTGTGGCGTCCAGGTCTTGGACCAATCCAATAAGAGACTGTAGTTCTTCTGCGAATTCAGGGCGCCCCGCGAAGGATGTGTGGTGCCGCTCACTCCAGTGAAGGGATTCTCCGTTGTAAATGCGCTCAGCCGCAGGTAGAAGCGGTTCGATTCGCTCTGTTGATAGTCCAGCCGCGCCAGGTACGACCGGATTGTCGTTTGCGTCGGAAGTTGATAAGTCTGGCCGTTGAAGCCGGTCGGTGTCGTGAAGATGGTCGCGGGCTGGCGTTCCCCTTCGAAAGCTGCGAAGAACCAGAGCTTGTCGCGCAGCACTGGACCGCCGAGAGAAGCTCCATACTGCTGGTCCTCGAACGGCAGCACCTTGTGAGCCACCGGATCGGCGGCGTTAAAGTCGCTGCTGCGGAAATAGCCCCAGCCGCTGCCATGGAAGTTGGCCGTGCCCGATTTGGTCTCGGCATTGATCTGGGAGACCGAGGAGCGCCCCTGGGTGGCATCGAACCGGTTGGTGATGATCTGAAACTCCGACAAAGTCTCGCGGCTGTAGAGCGGCTGGCCGGTTCCCGAGCCTGCGATGTCCTGGCTGACCTGCTGGCCGTCAACGTTGAACTCGTACTTGCCGGTGTCGGGACCGTTCACGATGGTGTTGCCGGCGACATCGTTCTTGCTGATGCCGGGGAGCAGAAGCGCCAACTCGATCCAGTTCCTGCCGTTGAGCGGCACCTGTTGCATCTGCTTCGCATCGATGTTGGCCGACACTTCCGAGGTGGTCGTCGCTACCGCGGAAACCTCCGCCGTAACTTCCACCGCCGTGCTGGTCGCGGCCGGATGGAGTTGGAGATCGATCGTCCGCGTCTGCCCGACCAGCAGTGTGATCCGTGCCTCGGCGGGCGCAAACCCGTCCGAATCCACGCGCACGACATAGTCGGCCGCGGGCAGAGACGGAATTCGGTAGGTTCCCTGGCCATTGGTCAGGGTGCTTACGTTCGTCCCTCCGGCGGCGGGCACGGCGCGCACGCGCGCGCCAGAGATCACCGCACCCGAGGAGTCGGTAACCACGCCATTAATTGAAGTAACCTGAGCGCTGGCTAAACCGCCGGCCAGCACTCCGGCCAAGATTGCCAATATCGTTCGGATCGCCATTATAGAGCCCTCCCTGCCGGCGCGGTTTGCGGCCCGTTCGACGCGGTAGACTTCTGCGCCGCGGCCTTTTGCGCCTCGCTCCAGACTCGTAAGAAATTGCCGCCCCAGAGCTTCGCGATGTCCCCCTCGCTGTAGCCCCGGCGCAGCAGCTCGGCTGTGACATTTGCGGATTCGCCTTCGTTGTCCCAGCCAACCACTCCCCCGCCATGATTGAAATCGGAGGAAATGCCGACGTGATCCACGCCGATCTTCTTTACTGCGTAGTCGATGTTATCGACGAACTGCGCCAGTGTCGCCTTCACCGACGGGTCCAGCAGGACCGCGTGTATGCGCTTGTTGTACTCCTCGAACTTCTCTTTGGGCAGCACGTGGACGCCTTCCGGGCTCCGTGGCGCCGCGCTGGCGATGGGCGTCTCGGTTGGAACTCCGAATTCGCGCCGCACCGCGTTGGCTCTTTCCTGCACCTCCGGCGGCAGGGGCCGCACCCACGAGCTGTAGGCGCTGATCTGAATCACGCCGCCGTTGTTCTTGAGCGCCAGCAATTCCTCGTCGCTCAGGTTCCGCGGATGATCCACGATGGCTCGCACGTTGGAGTGCGTCGCCGCCACCGGCGCCTTCGTCAGGCTCAGCACGTCGCGCAGCCCGTTGCTCGAAAGCTGGGAAACGTCGATCAGGATGCCCAGTTCGTTCAGGCGTTTCACGAGACGCTTACCGGCGTCCGAGAGACCGCCGTGCTCGTCGAGAGTGTCGCCCTGGAGCAGATTGGGACGAGAGGAATCCGCCAGGTCGTTGTTGCCCGCGTGCACGAACCCGAAGATGCGCACGCCTTTGCGGTACCACTCGTCAATTCCGGAGACGTCCTGCCCCAGCGGATATCCGTTCAGTATGCTCAGCACAACGGCGAATTTGCCCTGCGCTGCGATCTGCCGCACCTCCTCCGGACTGGTGGCGATTGCCGCTTGCTGAGGATACTTGGCCGCGATTCCGGTGATGATGCCGTATTTTGCGAGCGCATCCTTTCGCGCCTGCTCGATGCCCTCCGGCGTGCGCGGGCCCTGCGGGACGAAGATGGCCAGCGCGGCCCCTTTGAGAAGCCCGCGCTCCACCTTCGGCAAGTCGAACTGCGTCGTCCCGTCCGTGCCGGCCTCGAGGCCCGGCGAGCCGTAGTCGAACGGAACATCCAGGTGGCTGTCGAACGCCACAATGCGCTTCTGGAGGGCCTGCGCGCGGGCCTGTAGTTGGTCGTTCGATGGCGTGGCTCCAGTCGCGGCCACCGCCAGAACGATCAAACCGGCCAAAGCGCCGATCGAGAATCTATAAAAGGTCATTACGATCCCTCTCATGAATCTCCGCTGCCCGGACCCGCGGCCGAAGCGTAGCCGGCCTGGGTTCTATCGCGTGGCCAGACGGAGCGTGTGAATCGAGTTGTTAAGCGCAAACAGGGCAGGGCGCTCTGTGGAGTGCTGCCCCGGTTCGCGAAGCCTGCACCACCCTTCCTGTCATGCCGGGAAGGTGCCGCAGACTGTTCGACGATTACTTGGGCGGCCGGGTCAACTGGCGTCCTACCAGTTGCCAGCCTTCAGGCCCTCTGATCCAGACGTCCAGAGTGCTGAGAGCCGAAACGTTCTGCTTGCCATCGGCATTCGCGTGGAAGGCAAGCTTCGCCGTGACCAGCGCGATCTGGCCGTACACCCTCACGACGGCATCGGTCACGTCGATAGCGCTGAAACTGACCTTGCTGTCAGTGACGCGGTCCAGCACCTGAGCTCTGGTTTCCAGATGACCGTCGGTGTGTCCGTAAGTCAGATCCGGATGCAGGAGCTTCTCGAGAGCGGGCCGATCTTTGCTCACGACGGCTTGCTTCAAGGCATCGAGCGCGCCCAACACTTCGCGGTCCGTCCCGGAATCGCTCGCCCAGGCCAGGGCGGCGGCCGCGAGGAGCATCGGAATCAGGCGCAATCCCCGGCAGACCTCGGATTTCGCTGCGCGGCGCCGGCTGTCTCGTGGTATGATACCAATCTTGATAGACATTAGAGTATTCAGTTTAGGGCCGGGCACCCCGGTTGTCCAATGAATTGTTGAGATAGAGTCAATCGCTCTGGCCGATGCCGCCGGCTGGGGTGCCGCGCCCGTTATAACCGAACGAATCTTTAATAGGAATGGTCAAACGACATGGAATTGCGCCAGCTCGATCTGTTTCGCGTCCTCGCCTACGAATTGAATTTCACCCGGGCCGCACGGCAGGCCCACTGCGTCCAGTCCAATGTCACGGTGCAGATTCGCAACCTCGAAGAAGAACTCGGCGTGCCGCTGTTCGAGAGGCTGGGCAAAGGGGTGCGCCTCACCTCGCACGGCCAGCGGCTGCTCCCGTATGCGGAGCGCGTCCTCGAAATGCTCCGGGAGGCGGCGGCCGTCACTGCGGGCGGAAGCGAGCCCACCGGGAGTCTGGCCATCGGGTCGCCTGAATCCGTGCTCACGTACCGGCTGCCCCCCGTGCTACAGGCGTTCCGGACGAGTTATCCGGAGGTCAGCCTGATGCTTTCGGCGACCGGCAACTCCCAGCTTGTGACGCATCTTGAGCAGGGCAAGCTGGATCTGGCGCTGGTGATCGACGATCCTCTGCACTTCCCGCAGCTTCGGACCGAAACACTGTGCGACGAGCCGCTCGTGCTGCTGGCGCGTCCCTCCCACCGCCTGCTCTCGTGTCCCAGGATTCAGGCCGGCGATCTGCGGGAGGAAACGTTCCTGCTGACCGATCCCGGCTGTGCATACCGCACCAAACTCGAACACGCGCTGGCGCGGGTCGGCGTGCGGCCGGGTTCGATCATGGAATTCAGCAGCGTGGAGGCCATCAAAGAGTGCGCCGCGCTGGGCATGGGGATCGCGTGCCTTCCCGCCATCGTCGCGGAGTCCGAGGTCGCCGAGCGGAGACTGGCCGCTCTGCCCTGGAGCGCTTCCCACCTGGTCATGCAAACCCAGGCGGTGTGGCATAAGGACAAGTGGCTCTCTCCAGCCATCCAGGCCTTCCTGGCGCTGCTTCGCGAGCGGCTG
>Ga0182017_10000907_pt1 | contig 23263 bp, 18 predicted proteins | sample 712E3DmetaG_FD_120492 | JGI IMG/M metagenome (GOLD analysis project Ga0182017, IMG submission 120492) | Permafrost microbial communities from Stordalen Mire, Sweden - 712E3D metaG | ecosystem: Environmental > Terrestrial > Soil > Wetlands > Permafrost | place: Sweden: Stordalen | collected... | reverse complement strand
TTCGCTTCATCCCGCTCTTTCTCGGCGAGGGACAGCCTCCGATTCGCTTCATCCCGCTCTTTCTCGGCGAGGGACAGCCGTAAAATGGTCGCACTGGCCACGCCCAGCGCGTCCATGTAAAACGTCTTGTCCAATTCCCGCGGGGAATCTTTGGCCGGAGGCTTTCTGCCGGCAGCCCCGGCCGCGCTTGGCGTGCACAAGAAATACTGTAGACACATCAACTGGCCCGGAGCCTGGCCCCCCCGGACCATTTGTGCAAACAGGTCCCGGTCCGACGGGTTCTCGACCGCATGCGCGAGCACGTTCAGCGTGAATTCCTTCCCGCACGTGCCGGTCGCGTCGACCTGCAGTCCGGCTTCCTCCGCCACCTGCGCATAGTCTTCCCGCAGAAACTCAACGCCGACGTCCCACCGATTGCGTTGCAGCATCTTCGCCCGATACACCAGGTAGATCAAACTGGCGGGATTCGGCACCACGAAGAGCACCGCTCGTCCGCTGGCGGCCTTCATCTCGCCGAGCGCTCTCCGAAGCGCCTCCCGCGAGAAGTGCTCCAGCACTCCGCTGTTCCACACGATGTCGTATTCTCGTCCGCGGGTCGCTTCGGCCAGTTTCAGAATGTCCCCGGGAAGGAATTTCGAGCGATCTGCCTCATCGCCGAAGCGGGCCTTGAATGCCTTTCTCGCGCTTTCCAGCGCCTTGTCGGCGAAATCCAGAAGATCGGTCTCGTACCCTGCCTGCCGCAGCAGTACGGATAAATGTCCCGACCCGCAACCGGCTTCCAGCAGGCGCAGCGGGGGCGGAAAGCCTGCGTCGCCCAGGATCTGCACGATCTCCCCGGCGAGACCCACCTCGAATGGGAGCAGTTCAGGCGTATAGTCGCCCGCCACCTTTTCCCAATCCGACTCCCTCGGCTTGATCTCCATGGTCACCTGTCCTGGGCCTGGACCGGATGGACGTGTGCGCTGGCCGAATGCCGCAGCCTCGCCAGCCCCCCGATCAAAGGAACGGTCGTGCCGGGCGGTGCTTCCAGTGTAAACTTCAGTATATCATGTCCATAGTAGAGTATGTCGGAAAACTCCTCCGCCTGAACCCCTACCGTGACGAAATACGTGTCCGCCCTGAGGTCGCATTTCAGCGTCGCTTCGAAGTCCAGCACCGTCCCCGCGCTCACCGCCGAGGGGATCCCGATCTCGTCGCTCTTCGCGGAAAAACCGAAAACGTCCACCCCGTACCGGTCCCGGATCAGCACCCCGAAAAGCACTTCCGAAACCGTTTCATTGGCTCGAAACCGCGCCTGGACGCGAACCATGTCCCCCTCGACCAGCGAACCGGATTGCGGCCCGGCATGGTCGAGTTCCGCCCACAAAAGGTCCACTTTCCTGTTCCCCTGGACCGTCTTGCCAGCCCCGCCTCCCGCCGTGAACCGGTCCAGGACCGTCGCTTCGGGCGTCTCCCCTGCCGACCCGGCCTCCGCGGCTCCGACCGTGCTCGGCGGCTTGGACTCGGACACCTGCTCCGCCAGGAGATCCGCTAAATACGCGTCGCACACCTCGGACGCCTCCCCTTGGACCTTCACCCGACCGTGCTCCAGGTACACCGCCCGCTCGCACATGCTCCGGACCACCTCCAAGCTGTGCGTGACAAAAAGCACTGAGACTCCCCGTTCTTTCAGTTCGTCGATCCTCCGGTAGCACCGCCTCTGGAACGACGCGTCCCCGACCGCCAGCGCCTCGTCCACGAGCAGGATGTCCCGGTCCAGGAGCGCCTGCACGGCGAACGCCAGTCGCACGAACATCCCCGAGCTATAGGTCTTGACCGGTTGGTTGATGAACTCCCCGATGTCTGCGAAGGCCGCGATCTCGTCAAAACGCGCCGCCATCTCGCCGGGCGAGTACCCGTACACCGCGCCCTGCATGAAGACGTTTTCCCTTCCCGTGAATTCGGTATTGATCCCGCTCCCCAATTCGAGCAGGGCGGCGACGCGGCCCCGGATCCTCACCTCCCCCTCCGTGGGGGCGAGCGTGCTTGCCACGATTTGAAGCACCGTGCTCTTGCCCGAGCCGTTCCGCCCGATGAGCGCGACCGACTCGCCTTGGCGGACGTCGAACGACACGTTTCGCAGCGCCCAGAACTCCTTGTAGAACTGGCGCCTCCCGCGCCACAGCGTCTGCTTCAGACGGTCTTGCGGCCGGCCATAGATGTTATAGCACTTCCCCACGTTGCGCACCGAAATAGCGACGCCCTCATGCATGGATTCAGACGACATCCGCGAACCCTCTCTTCGTCTTCATGAACCATGCATACCCAAGCTGCGCCACGATAAGCGACGCCAGCAGCACCCCGCCCAGCCACAGCCAGTCCGGCCATTGGCTCCACATCAGCGTCCGTCGCGCAAAATCCACAATAGTCGCCAGCGGATTCAGTCTCATCACCGGCTGAAGAGACTTCGGAAGCCACTCAATCCGGTAGCATATCGGCGTCATGAAAAACAGAATCTGAAAGACGAGCATGACAATCTGTCCGACGTCGCGCAGGTAAACCCCGAGCGATGCCACAAACCAACCGAAACCCAGGCTCAGGAGGATCATCGGAAGCAGCACCAGCGGAAAACAGAACAGCGTCCATGAGACCGTCCTCAGAAAGACGCCCACCCCCACGAGCAGGATGCCCGTGCTGATGAGCGCGAAAAACAGTGACGAGATCACCAGCGACACCGGGAGAACCTGCACCGGAAAAACCACCTTCTTCACGTAGCTCACGTTGGCGATGACCACCTGCGTCGCCCGGTTCACGCTCTCCGAAAAAACGTTGAAGACAATGAGCCCGCTGAAAATCGCCAGCGCAAACTCCGCCTTCGAGGCGAAATCGGCCTTCGCGGGGTCCACGGTCTGATTCCATCGTTGTTTGAAGATGAACACGAAAACAAATGTGTAAACCGCCAGGAGCACCAGCGGGTTGATGATCGACCACACCAGTCCCAGCCTCGACCCCTTGAAACGCGTCCTCACGTCTCGCACCGCGAGCTGCCACGTCAGGTGTCGGTTGCTCCACAGGTCCCGCGCGATGCCCGCCGGGTTCAGATACCGCCACAGCGGCTCCTGCACCGGCGTGATGACCACCACCTCGTTCCTGCCCATCCCCCCCCACCCCCCGTCCTCTTGCCGGACCCCTCCGTGCCGCAAGTCCGGTTATTATATGCGCGCCTTCCCGCCATTGCAAGCGCCTTGGACGCTATTGCGAAACCCGCTCCGTCCCCTCGAACCCGTACAAGACAAAGCCGGGCCGATCCCGTTTCTCGGAACCTGCCCGGCCTTTTTCAACTCTCAAACCCGGCGCCTCGAAGGCTTCCGGAGGGGCTTAGAACTCGTACTTCACCTGGAACCCCAGGGCCGGATCGGCCTGCGTGTTCCCGATGTTCCCGAACGACCCAAGGACTCCGCTGATCGCTAGTCGGTTGCTGACCAGGTACGTTGCCTCGAGGCCATACCAGCTGTGTTCCTTGCCGTACACCGGCGCCCCGTTGTCATACGGATCGTCCTTCATCCGGGATTCAAACGCAAGCGCCCACTTGTCCGTCGGCATATACACGATGCTGCTTTCGTAGGTCAGCGAACGGTCGTCGCCGAATCCATAGAGCCCCATCTGGGCCGCGTTGCTGCTCCTCAATCCGCTCGTGAACGTCACCGGCCGGCCAAACGCCAGCGTCGGGTACGTCTTGCTCACATGCAGCGTCACGTCCCACCCGTCGCGCTTGTCGTAATCCAGAATCGAGAACGAGTAGAACCCGCCCGACGCCTTGTTGATGCTCTTGTTGGCGCTCTGGATACCGTCGTTGTACTTGAACTCTACGCCCACCGTCACCGCGGGCATCCACCAGAACCCCCAGCTGTTCTCCTCGATCACCTGTCCGCGCAGGTTGAAATGGTGCAGCATGAGGTTATCACGTCCCAGGTCCCCGGCCCCCCCGCTCAGCTTGTTCACGTAATCATTCATGGAACTGATGTCGAGGTAGTTGAACGCATACCCCAGCTCGATCCGGCGCCACAGAACGTCCGTGATCCCCACCATGTACAGGTTCTGGCTTCCCAAGTTGACATAGTTGGTCGCGATGGTGGGCATTCCGCACACCGCGCCCTGCGGCCCCGGGTTGGCTAGGTACGCCGAAGGCACAAGGAATGTGCCCGACACGCCTTCAATGGTCATGCCCGGCATCGGCATCTGCGGCGACGCCGTGGCAGTCGTGCCTCCCGTCATCTTGGAGCCTTGCGCCATTACCGGAAACGACACCGCCACCACAATCGCCGCGAACACCAGCACCCGACTTCTCAACATGGGTTTCCCCCCTTTTCTGGTTCCCAATATCTGGATTCTGCCGGACCTAAGACCATCTGAAGCTAATATGTTATGTATAGTGCCCCTCTACGGCAATTGCAAACAAAAAATTAACAAAAAATCAACCCGGTCCCCTGCTTTCCCATCCCCCCACAACACGCCCCTACGGCCTATCCGTGCTCTTTTCCCGCCCCATGAAGGCCGTATCCCCCGCCCCCGGCGACCCCGCGACGGCCCATCAGGATGTCGGGATCGAGCACCCTCGCACACCAAGGGGCAAAGTCAAAGCAGGGGAAGTCCGCCAGTTTCAGCGGATTGAGATTCCCTGTACCTCTCATTTCCATGCTGACCGGATGAAAGAGCGTGCCGTAATCGAAGAAACCGTACGGGTTCTCGTCCGGGTAGCCGGGATACGTCGGGACGGTGACGTACCCGACCACCGCACTGGCGGTGTAGCCAGCGGACACGGTCGCCGTGGCAATATCAAGCGAAACGTCGGACAGGCCGCTTCCATTCACCGCGAAGAACGCCAGGTCGTTTTTCGACACCCCGGTAAGGAGATTGTCGAGGCTGTCTGAAAACTGGCGGAGGGTAGAGGATTCGAACCTCTGTGCCCGTTACCGGACAAGCGGTTTTCAAGACCGCCGCCTTCGACCACTCGGCCAACCCTCCGTGCCGGAAAAGGGGTCAGGAACCTTTTGCGCCCAGCACCCTTCAGGGCCTGCAGGCAAAGGTTCCTGACCCCTTTTCCGGCTCAAGCCTTCGGGTCGTCTTCGCCCTTTTCGTCCTCGTCTTCTTTGTCTTCTTCGGACTCCTCGTCCGCGTTAAGGTCGATCTCCGACAGGTCGATGGAGCCGGAAGAGCAGACCTCCTCGAGCACGTGTTCCTCGACGAAGATGGGGGCGCTGTTCTGCACGGCCAGGGCGATCGCGTCCGACGGTCTCGAATCGACGTCCAGCGTCTCCCCGTCGCGTTTGATGATCAGGCGGCCGTAAAAGGTGTTGTCCCGCAGGTCGTTGATGATCACCCGTTCCAGTTTCCCGCCGAACGCCTTGATGACCGAGGTCAGGAGGTCGTGCGTCAGGGGCCGGGGCATGGGTTGTTCCTTGACGTGCCGGTCGATCGCCGCCGCCTCGTAATACCCGATGACGATCGGGAACGCGCGGGTGCCGTTCTTCTCCTTCAGCACGATGATCTGACCGTCCCGCGTTTCCGCAATGAGAATCCGCGTCAATTCCATCTCGACCATGACGGGTCTCCTGACAGGGGTCCACCCGGATCATTATAATGCCCGCCGGCCGTCCCGTCAATCAAGCAGGGCGGGCCTGGGCCACCCCTGTGGGGCCAAGGCGGCCGGGGCTACTCCTCCAGTCCCCGCAGGGCCGACTTCAACTTCTCCACCTCGCCCCGGAGTTCCTGCTCGCGACCGCGTTCCTGCTCGATCACCTCGGGTCTTGCGCGTTCGACGAAATTCGTGTTGGCCAGCTTCTCCGAGACGGACTGCAAACCCTTCTCCGCCTTTTCGATACGCTGCGTGAGCCGGGCGCGTTCCTTCTCGAAATCGATGAGTCCCTCGAGCGGGACGAAGATCTCGACCCCGGAAACCACGGCGGACGCCGAATGCGCCGGCCGTCCGGCACGCGTCTCGACCGTGACCTGATCGACCTGCGCCAACGACGTGATGAACTCGGAGTGCGACCGGATGAACCCGGCGTGCTTACCCGCCGAGAGGACCGCCTTGATCCCCTGCTTCGGGGCGATCTCCATCTGACCCCGGATCTCGCGGATGGCGTGGACGATCCCCTGGAGAAGTTCCATCTCGGCGTCGAGTTCGGCGTCGCGGAGCGTGTCCAGTCCCTCCGGCCACGCCGCCACCACGAGATACTCCGACGCGGGCGCGTGAATCCTGGGCGTGAGGTCGCGGCCCGGGGCCGTCGCCTCCAGCATCTCCCAGACCGCTTCGGTCACGAACGGGATCACCGGGTGCAGCAGTCTCAGCGTCTGGTCCAGCGTGAACGCGAGCACCCGCTGCGTGGTCTTCTTGGCCTCGCCGCCCGCGGCGAGCTTCGCCTTGGCCCGTTCCAGGTACCAGTCGCACAGTTCGTTCCAGAAGAAGCCGTAGAGCCTCTGAACACTCGCCCCGAAGGCATATTGTTCCAGTTCGGCGGTGGCTTCGCGGGCGGCGAGCGCCAGGCGGCTGAGGATCCACCGGTCGTCGAAGTCGAAACGGCCGGCCGCCGCCGGGGCGGTCCGGTCCCAGCCTTCCAGACTCCCCAGGACGAAACGGGAGGCGTTCCACAGCTTGTTCGTGAAGTTCCGTCCGAGCTCGAACTTCTTCGAGGTGTTCGCCTCGCGCCCGTCCGCCAGCCGCTTCCTCTCTACCGGCATGCGTATGTCCTGCGTCTCGCCGGTCATGTGGGTCACGCTGAACCGCAGTGCGTCCGCCCCGTACTCCTCGATGATCTCGATCGGGTCCACGCCGTTCCCCTTCGACTTGCTCATCCGTTCGCCCTTGCCGTCGAGGATCGTAGCGTGGATATAGACGTCGCGGAAGGGGACTTCGCCGATGTTGAAGAGTCCCATCATCACCATGCGGGCGACCCAGAGCGTGATGATGTCGCGGTTGGTCACGAGCACGTTCGTCGGGTAATAGAACTTCAGCTCCGCGGTCTCCTCCGGCCAGCCCAGCGTGCTGAAGGGCCACAGCGCCGAGCTGAACCACGTGTCGAGCACGTCCTCGTCCTGCACGATGTCGGCCGAGCCGCACTTCGGACACGTTTTCGGGTTTTCGAGCGGGCTGAAGAAGAACCGCCTCCCCGCGCGCTCCTCTTCCGACGAGCCGGCCTCGCACGACTCGTACTGCTTCGGGTCGTAGCAGGCGCGGTTCGCACAGTACCACACCGGAATGCGGTGACCGTACCAGAGCTGCCGGCTGATGCACCAGTCGCGCAGGTGGTCGAGCCACGTGAGATACGTGTCGGCATACCGCGCGGGAGTGAACTTCACCCGTCCGTCGCGCACGGCGTCGGCGGCCAGTTTTGCCAGCGTGTCGCTCCTGACGTACCACTGGTCGGAGAGCAGCGGCTCGATGGGCGCCTTGCTGCGCTCGCTGTGGGCGACCTCGTGCTCGTAGGGCTTCTCGCTCTCGATGAGACCGAGCGCTTCGAGGTCCGCCACGACGGCTTTCCGTGCCTTGAACCGGTCGAGCCCCGCGTATTTTCCCCCGTTCTCGTTCACCGTCGCGTCGCGGTTGAAGATGTTGATCATCGGCAGACCGTGTCTCTGGCCGATCTCGTAGTCGTTCGGGTCGTGCGCGGGCGTCACCTTCAGGAACCCGGTCGAGAAGGCGGCCTTGTCGCCCTCGCCCGGAAGCGAAACGTAGTCGTCCGCGATGATCGGGATCTCGCGGTTCATAAGCGGCAGGACGGTCTTCTTCCCGACGAGCGACGCGGCGCGCGGGTCCTTCGGATGGATCGCGACGGCCGTGTCGCCCAGCATGGTTTCCGGCCGGGTGGTCGCGACGACGACGAATCCCGAGCCGTCCGAGAGCGGATAGCGGATGTTCCAGAACTTCGTCTTCACCGTCTCGTGTTCCAGCTCGTCGTCGCTGAGGGCGGTCTGGCTGACGGGGTCCCAGTTGACGAGACGCTTGCCGCGGTAGATGAGCCCGGCCTCGAAGAGCCGGAGGAAAACCTGCCGGACAGCGCGCGCGCAGACCTCGTCGAGCGTGAAGCGCGTGCGGGCCCAGTCGCACGAGCAACCCATGTGCGCGAGTTGCTCCAGGATGCGGTTGCCGTAAAGCTGGCGCCACTCGTCGATCCGCCGGACCAGTTCGTCGCGGCCCAGGTCGTGACGGGTCTTCCCTTCTTCCTGAAAGATCTTCCGCTCGACCACCGCTTGTGTTGCGGTGGCCGCATGATCGGTCCCGGGCATCCAGAGCGTGTTGTCGCCCTTCATCCGGTGGAACCGCGTGAGCACGTCCTGGAGGGTGTTGTTGAGGGCGTGTCCCAGGTGGAGCGCCCCCGTGACGTTTGGCGGCGGGATCACGATGCAGTAGGACTTCTTCCCCGGTCCCGACGGCTCGGCGTGGAAGTGCCCGTGCGCCAGCCACGCCGCGTACACGCGGGCCTCGACCTCCTTGGGATCGTACCGGCTCGACAGCTCCGGACTCATGGCTTTTCCTTCCGGGCCTCTTCCTTGAGGAGTTTGAATTCGACGCTGTCCACCAGGGCTTTCCAGGAGGCGTCGATGAGGTTTTCGGAGACCCCGACGGTGCTCCAGACGCTGTCATGGTCCCGGCTTTCGATGACGACGCGGACCTTGGCGGCGGTCCCGGCGTGCGGGTTCACCACGCGCACCTTGTAGTCGATCAGGTGCACGTCCCGGATGGCCGGGTAGAAGTTCTCCAGCGCCTTGCGCAGCGCCCCGTCCAGTGCGTTCACGGGACCGTCGCCTTCGCTCGCCGTGTGCTGCACCTTTCCCTTGACGGTCAGCTTGACCGTGGCCACCGTCACGGGATTGCCGTCCTTGAATCGGTCCACCACGACGTTGAACCGGTCGAGGTCGAAGAACTTCCGGTGTTTTCCGACGAGTTTCCGGATGAGCAGGTCGAAGGACGCCTCGGCGCCCTCGAACTGGTAGCCGGCGTTCTCGAGCTCCTGCACGCGTTCCAGCACCTTCTTCACCAGCTCCGGATGGGTGCGAAGCTCCTCCACGTGGGTCTTCGCCAGGACGCTCGACCGGCCCGACAGCTCGCTGATCAGGAACCGTCTTTCGTTCCCCACGCTCTCGGGCTCGATGTGCTCGTAGGTCCGGCGCATCTTCTGGATGGCGTCCACGTGCAGTCCGGCCTTGTGCGAGAAAGCGTTGATCCCGACGTAGGGCTGACCGTCGCGCGGGATGATGTTGGCTAACTCGTAGACGTAGAGCGACACCTCCGTCAGCCGCTTCAGGTTCTCCGGCGGAAGACACTCGCGTCCCATCTTGAGCATCAGTCCAGGGATGACCGTGCACAGGTCGGCGTTGCCGCACCGCTCGCCGAGTCCGTTGATGGTGCCCTGCACCATGACCGCCCCGGCTTCCACCGCGGAGAGCGAGCTCGCCGTCGCCGTGTCGCTGTCGTTGTGACAGTGGATTCCGAGCGGAGTGCCGATCTTTCCCCGCGTGGCCGCAGTCACCTCGGCGATCCACGAGGGAAGCGACCCGCCGTTCGTGTCGCACAGGCACAGGAAATCGGCCCCGGCGTCGCGCGCCGCCTCAAGACACTTCAGCGCGTACGCGGCGTTCGCGTGGTACCCGTCGAAGTAGTGCTCGGCGTCGAAAATCACCTCGCGTCCCGCCTTCTTGAGCATTCCCACCGAGTCCGCAATCATCGCCAGGTTCTCGTCCAGCGTGGTCTTGAGCACCACGTCGACGTGCAGGTCCCACGTCTTGCCGACGATGCACGCGACGGGGGTCTCTGCCTCGAGGACCCCGCGGAGACTCGGGTCTTCCCCGGCACTTTTCCCCGCCCGGCGGGTGTTCCCGAACGCCGTCATCCGCACGTTCGCGAGGCTCAACTTTCTCACCTCACGGAAGAACTCCATCTCCTTGGGGTTGCTGACGGCGTACCCGCCCTCGACGTAGTGAAACCCCATCTCGTCGAGCCGGGCGGTGATGTCCAGCTTGTCCTGGAGCGAAAAACTGACCCCCGGACTCTGTGCGCCGTCACGAAGCGTCGTGTCGAAAACGAGAATTCGTGTCATTTTCGGGACCTCTTCGTCTTGGGCTGTGTTGCCGGGACGTCCCCGGCGCTCTTTCGCGACTCGGGACTCCCTTCCTGGTCCAGCCGGAACGCTTTGTGCACCACCCGAACCGCTTTCTCTCCCGAAGCCTCGTCCACCACGCACGAAATCTTGATCTCGCTGGTGGAGATCATCTGGATGTTGATCCCGGCGTCGGCCAGCGCCTGGAACATGGTCTTGGCGACCCCCGTGTGGCTTCGCATCCCCACGCCCACCACCGAGACCTTGGCGATGCTCTGGTCGGCGACGACCTTCTGCGCGCCCAGCTCCTTCCGGAGCTTCTCGACCGCTTCGAGGGCGTCACGGTAATCGCTCTGGAGCACCGTGAAGGTGAAGTCCGTCCGGCCCGTCTGTGTGGCGTTCTGGATGATCATGTCGATGTTGATGTTACCCTCGGCCATGACCGTGCAGATCCTTGCCGCAACCCCGGGGTGGTCGGGAACCCCCAGGATCGTGATCTTGGCCTCGTCCCGGGCAAGAGCCACGCCTCGCACCACCACGTCTTCCATCTCCTGGACCTCCTCGCAAATGATGGTTCCCGGCGTGTCGGTGAAGCTCGACCGCACGTGCAGCGGAACCTTGTATTTCTTGGCGAACTCCAGGGCCCGTGACTGCATCACCTGCGCCCCCAGGCTCGCTAGCTCCAGCATCTCGTCGTAGCTGATGGAATCGAGCTTCCGGGCGTCCGGGACGATCCGCGGGTCCGCCGTGTACACCCCTTCGACGTCCGTGTAGTTCTCGCAGACATCCGCCTTGAGCACCGCCGCAATCGCCACCGCCGAGGTGTTGCTTCCCCCGCGGCCCAGCGTGGTGATGTTGTTGTTCGAGTCCACCCCCTGGAACCCGGCCACGATGACGATCCGTCCCCGGGCCAGCTCCCGCTCGATGCGGTCCGGCGAAATATGCTTGATCGACGCCTTCTGGTGCACGTCGTCCGTGTAGATTCCCACCTGCGACGCCGTGAAGCTCACCGCGTCGTGTCCCAGCGCGTGGATCGCCATCGCGATGAGCGCGATGCTCTCCTGCTCGCCCGTCGCCACCAGCATGTCCAGCTCCCGCTTCGGCGGGTTGGGCGAAATCTCATACGCCAGGGCGTAGAGCTGATCGGTGGTGTCGCCCCGCGCGCTCACCACCACGACGACGTCGTTGCCGGCCTGGCGGGTGCGTACGATCCGCCTGGCCACGTTGCGGATTCGCTCCGCGTCCGCGACCGACGAGCCCCCGTATTTCTGAACGATCAGTGCCATGCGACCTCTGCCTTCCGCCTCTTCCTTCGGCCTTGTTTTTCGCGTCTTGCCGTCTTGGCTGCCAGCGTCCCCCGGTTCATCCGGGCAGTCCCAGGAAGTACCCCATCAGTTCGTATCCCGGGTCGATCTTCAGGTCCGAGGCCTTTGCGGCGGCTTCCGAAAACGCGACCTCGCGCGGGGACTCCACTCCCCGTCCGTACATCGCGAACGGCACCGCCACGTTGGTGTGCGTCCGGACTCCCACGGGAGTCGCGTGGTCCGGGAGCACGAGCACACGGAACGGTTCCCTGCGCTCCTCGAGCGTCGCCAGCACCGGTCCCAGGACCTCCCGGTCGATGCGCTCGATGGCCGTGATCTTCTTCCGGAGGTCCCCCTCGTGACCCGCCTCGTCGGGCGCTTCCACGTGCACGAACACCAGCTCATACTCCCGGAGCGCATCGCACGCGTATTTCCCTTTCGCCGCGTAGTTGGTGTCGAAATACCCCGTCGCCCCGGGCACGACGATCACGTCCATCTTCACGCTGACCGCGAGACCTTTCAGCAGGTCCACGGCGGAGATGAGCGCGGCGCGCTTGCCGAACCGGTCCTGGAAGCTCGGGAGGTTCGGCGCCTGTCCTTCGCCCCACAGCCAGATCATATTGGCCGGGTTCTCGTGCAATTCCAGTCGCACCCGGTTGATCTCGTGACCGCCCAGGAGCCCCGCCGACGCCTCCATCAGCTCCCGCAGCATCTTCCCGTCCTGTCGCGAGGGCAGGTGCGATGCGAACGACTTGCCCAGGATGTCGTGGGGCGGCACGGTCTTCACCTGGAACTTCGGCCGATTCCGCAGGATCAGCAGGTTCCGGTAGCTCACGCCCGGGTGAAACGATATCTCCTCGGTCCCCAGCTTCTCGTTCAGGAGGTCCATGATGAGCGTGGCTTCGCGCGTGCTGATGTGCCCGGCGGAATAATCCGACATGACCCCCTCGCTGACCGTGACGAGGTTCGCGCGCAGTGCCCGGTCCTCCGGCCCCAGATGTATGCCCATGCTGGCGGCTTCGAGCGGTGCGCGGCCCGTATAGTGCTGCTTGGGGTTGTAGCCGAGGACCGCGAGGTTTGCGACGTCGCTTCCCGGCGACATGCCCCGCGGGATGAGTTTCACCTGTCCCACGCGTCCCGCGCGTGCGATGCGGTCGAGGTTCGGGGTCGATGCCGCCTCGACGGGCGTTCTTCCCCCAAGCTCTTCCTGCGGCTCGTCCGCTAGTCCGTCCGGAACCAGCACGAAGAATTTCATCCCGCGCTCCTCATAGAACCTATCCGAATAACCCCGCTCACTGCGTTTGGGGGGCTCGTTCCACCCGAATCCACACCGTCGGCGCCTGGATGCAATCCAGCCGGTCGATCTCGCTGATTGCCTGTCGGAAAGCCCCCTCCGACGCCGTGTCCGTCATCATCGCGATGGGCACGCCCTGCCCGCCCCGCGCTTCCTTTTGCACCACCGAAAGGATGCTGATGCCGTGCCGTCCCAGACATCCGGCGACCTGTGCCAGCACCCCGGCTCGGTCCAGTGCGGCGAAGCGGAGGTAGTAGTTCCCCCGGTGCTCCGTCGGGGGCCTCGGCGACTCGTGGCGCGTCCGTCCCGGAAGGAACCGGAAGTTCTCAAACGTGATCTTCGCCTTGCCGAGCGCCGCGTCCACCAGGTCGCTCACCACCGCGCTCGCCGAGCACATCTGGCCGGCGCCCTGTCCCTCGAAAAGCAGCGGGCCCACGTTGTCGCCCGTTACCAGCACCGCGTTCATCGGCCCGTCCACCCACGCCAGGGGGTGCGACTGAGGAATCAGCGCCGGGTGCACCCGAAACTCCACGCTCCCGTCCTTCCGCCGGCAGATCGCCAGCAGCTTCACCTCGTACCCCATCTCCGCAGCATACTGCATGTCGCTCGCGTCGATCCTCGTGATGCCCTCCGTGAGGATCTCGCGCAAATCGAAATCCACCCCGAAAGCGATCTGTGCCAGGATCGCCAGTTTGTGGGCCGAATCCCCTCCCTCGACGTCGAGCGACGGGTCGGCCTCGGCGTAGCCCAGCGCCTGTGCCCGTGCCAGCGCCTGCGCATAGCTCAGCCCCTGTTTCTTCATGCTTGTCAGGATGAAGTTGGCCGTCCCATTCACGATCGCGACGATGCTCTCAATCCGGTTAGCCACTAGGCCGTCCCGGATGGCCAGGATAATCGGTATCCCGCCGCAGACCGACGCCTCGAACCCCACGCTCACCCCCTTCTCGGACGCCTTCTTGAAGAGCCCCGAGCCGAACTCGGCCAGGAGCGCCTTGTTGGCCGTGACGACGGACTTCCCGGCGTCGATCAGCTTCTCGATGATATCGCGCGCGACCCCCACTCCGCCCACGAGCTCCACCCCGCACGCGATCTCCGGGTCGCCGAGGATGGCGTCCAGGTCGTCCGTCAAGACGCCCTTGGGCAGCCGGATGCCTCGGTCCCGTCTCAAGTCGACGTCCACGATACGCTTGAGCCGGAGCCTCACCCCCGCGCGCTCGGCGAGCGCGTCCCCCTGCTCCAGGAGTATCTTTGCGACCCCCGTGCCGATGGTCCCCAGTCCAACGAGTCCGACGCAGAATTCTTTCATCGCGGCCGTCCACAGAAACAGGGCAGGATTCCCAAACCTTGGATTCTCTCCGCTTCCGCCCCGACTTTCAATCACAAAATGATCGATAGAGCAAGCCGAGCAACAGTCTCAAGTCCCAAGTCGGCAAGTCCCAAGTCAACAGCCAAAAAGGCCCTCAAATCGAGGGAATGCCAGTTACGGGTGACTTGCGACTTGTTGACTTGTCGACCTGGGACTCGCTTTTGCCATACCAACAAAAAAAGCCCCGGATTTCTCCAGGGCTGCCAAAGACCGAATTCCATGGCAGCCCTCAGCTCACCCCCACCTTAATAACGACCGTCATGGGCATGCGGATTGCCCCCACGGTCCCGCTTCCATCGGGAGTGCGCACTGAGGACTGACTGGTTTCGGCTCGATGCGACTTCATGACTTCCTTCCAGTTGACGAAAATCATACTATCTATCGGCAGACTCCCCGTCAAGCCTAAAATCCTTCCCCCGCCTCGCGTCAATCCTGCCCTTTCGACGCAATATCTGCTATAATAGTTGTGCGAATTCGGGTCCAAAGGAATCCCTTCATGGTAGCGTTGCCCATCAACGGAATCATCCGGGACGACCGCGAGCACGTCTGGCATCCCTTCACGTGGATGCCCGGGTATCTCGCGCAAAAGCCCCTGGTCATCACGGGCGCGAAAGGGATCTACCTCTCCGCCGCCGGCGGCCGGCGTTACATGGACGGGCTGTCGAGCATGTGGCTCAACGTTCACGGACACTGCCGGCCGGAGATCACCGATGCAATCGCCCGGCAGGCGAAGAAGTTCGTCCACGTGAGCGTCTTTGGTCAGACACACGCTCCGGCGACAAAGCTCGCCCGCAGGCTCGTGGAGATTGCCCCCAAAGGGCTCAACCACGTCTTTTTCAGCGACGACGGCGCGACCGCGGTCGAGGTCGCGCTCAAGCTCGCGTTCCAGTATTTCCAGATCCGCGGCGAATCGCGGCGGACGAAGTTCCTCGCCCTCGAGCACGCCTACCACGGCGACACCTTGGGCGCGGTCTCGGTCGGCGACATCGAGCATTTCCACCACGCCTTCCGCCCGCTCCTCTTCGAGTGCATCCGCACTCCGGCGTCGAACGCGTTCGACGATGACGCCGCTTCGGACGCTGATCCGAGCGGAACCGCCCGCCTCGAAGAACTCGAACGCCTGATGAAGAGACACGCCAAGGAGCTCTGCGGATTCATCATCGAGCCGATCGTCCAGGGGGCGGCGGGGATGATTGTCGCCGAGCCCGGCTACCTCCGGGGCGCGCGCGAACTCTCCAGGCAATTCGGCATCCCGATGATCGCCGACGAGGTGTTCGTCGGTTTCGGCCGCACCGGCCGGATGTTCGCCTGCGAGCACGAACGCGTCTCGCCCGACATCCTGTGTCTTGCCAAGGGACTCACCGGCGGGACGCTTCCACTGGCCGCGACACTTGCGACCGACGAAATCTACGAGACCTTTCTCGGCTCCGACCGGGCGCGCTGCACCTTCTTCCACGGGCATTCCTACACCGCGAACCCGCTGGGGTGCGCCGCGGCCCTCGCCTCGCTCGACCTCTTCGAAAAGGACGGGACCCTCGCACACGTCCGGACGCTCGAAAAGGTGCTCGAAAAGGAATCCGGGCGCTTTGCCGAACTCCCGCACGCCGCTAGCGTCCGCTTCAAGGGGCTCATTTTCGCCCTCGACCTCGTCCGGCGAAAAGACCCCTTGCGGAGATACCGTCCCGCCGAGCGCATGGGCGACCGAGTGTGCGACTACGCCGAAAAATCCGGACTCCTCATCCGCCCGCTCGGCGACGTCGTCTATCTCGTCCCGCCTCTCGTGACCACCGGGCGACAGCTCCGCCGGATGCTCGACATTCTCCACGATTCAATTGTGAAGGTGACCCGATGAAATCGTCCGACCTGTCACGCAAGATCCACGAGACGTGCGAAAGGGTGCTCGCCGGCGGCAAACTCACCCACGCCGAAGCGGTGGAGCTTCTGGGTCTCGAAGGTTCGGCCGTTTCGGACCTCTTCGCGGCGGCCGTGCGCGTGCGCGAGCGTTTCCGGGGCAGCCGCATCCATCTCTGCGCCATCGTGAACGCGAAGTCGGGGAATTGCCCGGAAGACTGCGGCTTCTGCGCCCAATCGCTCCACAACCAGGCACAGATCGCCTCCTTCCCGATGATCGGCGTCGGCGAAATCCTGGCCGCCGCCCGCAAAGCCCGCGACTCAGGCGCACGCTGCTTCTCCATCGTCACCTCGGGTCGCTCGATCTCCGCCGCCGACCTCGACGTCGTTTGTGACGCGGTCCGTGCCATCCGCAGGGAACTCGACCTCGTTCCCAGCGCCTCGCTCGGCATCCTCACGGAGGAGATGGGCGAAAAACTCCGCTCCGCCGGCCTGGGGGGCTATCACCACAACGTCGAGACCGCGCCCGGCTACTACCCCGCCGTCTGCTCGACGCATTCCTACGAGGAGAACCTCGAGACCCTGCGTCTCGCCAAACGTCTCGGCTTCACGGTCTGCAGCGGCGGTCTCTTCGGCATCGGCGAGACGCCCGAGCACCGCGTCGAGATGGCCGAGACGCTCGTGGGCGAGGAGATCGACCGGGTCTGTCTCAACTTCTTCATCCCCGTCCCCGGGACGCGGTTCGAGCACGCTCGGCCGCTCGCGCCGATGGAAATATTGAAAACCATCGCCGTCTACCGGCTCCTCATGCCGAAGACCGACGTGAACGTCTGCGCCGGCCGCGAACTCCACCTCGCCGACCTCCAGGGGATGATCTTCTTCGCCGGGGCGAGCGCCATGATGATCGGTAACTACCTCACGCAAGAGGGCCGCCCCCCCGACCGGGACCTCCACATGCTTCGCGACCTGGGCCTCCAGTGGTGAACCCGCACATCAGCCGTCACGCTGGGGCCGGGAATGCATTTGACAGGACTCTGCATGGTAGATATGATTTTCTCACGACTTAGGTGAGGCCGATTTCCCGGGGGACCCGATGGCCTTCAAGCTTTCCTGGCCCAATCGCATCACGTTCCTGCGGATTCTTCTCATCCCGGGACTGGTGCTGGCGCTCCTTGAGGTGCGCGAGGGCGAGCCCTCCTTCCGCTGGGTCGCACTGGGGCTTTTCGTTCTCGTGGCGGGCGGAGACGCCCTCGACGGGTACCTCGCCCGGAAGCTCCAGAGCCGGAGCCGTCTCGGCGCGTTTCTCGACCCCCTCGCCGACAAGCTCCTGATGACCTCCGGCTACCTGGTCATGACGTCGATCTTCTGGCCGGAGCCGAGGATACCCAAGTGGGTTGTCGTCGTGGTCATCAGCCGGGACGTGCTGATCGCGCTTTTCTATTTCAGCTTCGCGGCGCTCGGCATGAGCTTCAAGCAGATCACCCCGAGCCTCGTCGGCAAGGGATGCGCGTTGTTCCAGATGGTGACGCTGCTCGTCGTGCTCGCCGGGCCGGCGGCCGAACTCCTCTTCGGGGAGCACACGGCGGGAATATTGCTCAACGGACTCTTCCTGATTACGGTCTTCATGACGTTGGTCAGCGGGATCGACTATTTGTATGCGGCGCGCCTGTACCTGATTTCGCCGGACCGCGTGGCGCTCATCGAGTCCAAGAGTCACAGCCGCGCCGACGCGCCCAGGACATAGCGATCTTTTGAGCCGCCGGCCTGGTGGGACAGGCATTCTTGCCTGTCACATCGCCGAGTAAATAGGAAATCATCGGAGACACGTGATGCCCTTCCGTCCCATACCCGAAATCCTCGACGAGCTGAAAGCCGGACGGATGATCATCCTCGTGGATGACGCCAACCGCGAAAACGAGGGCGACCTCGTCATCGCCGCCGAAAAGGTCACCCCCGACGCCATCAACTTTATGATCCGCCACGGCCGCGGACTCGTCTGCCTCGCCCTCTCCGGCGAAAAGGTCGATGCCTTGCGTCTCGCCCCCATGACCGGGCTCAACGAGTCCCGCTACGGCACCGCCTTCACCGTCAGCATCGAGGCAAGGACCGGGGTCACCACCGGGATCAGCGCCCACGACCGGGCGCGCACCATCCTTGCCGCCGTGAAGTCCGACGCCCGCCCCGAGGACCTCGTCTCCCCGGGACACGTCTTCCCGCTCAGGGCCCGCGAGGGCGGAGTCCTCGTCCGTGCCGGGCAGACCGAGGGCGCCGTTGACCTCACGCGCCTCGCCGGACTCGCCCCGGCCGGCGTCATCTGCGAGATCATGAACGAGGACGGGACCATGGCGCGTCTCGACGACCTCGAAAAATTCACCCGGACCCACGGGGTCAAGCTGTGTTCCGTCGCCGACCTCATCGAATACCGCAGACGCTCCGAGAAACTCATCGAGCGGGGCGTCGCGGTGAAGATCCCGACGCGGCACGGCGTATTCGACCTCGTCCTCTACAACTCGATGGTCGACGCGAACCCCCACCTGGCGCTCTGCGTGGGCGGCATCGCCACCCCGGCCGCGCCCGACGACCTCGCCAGGCGCAATGTCCTTGTCCGCGTGCACTCGGAATGCCTCACCGGCGACGTCTTCGGCTCGCTCCGCTGCGACTGCGGTCACCAGGTCCGTGCCGCGCTCGAAATGATCGCCAAGGAGGGGCTCGGCGTCCTCCTTTACATGCGGCAGGAGGGCCGCGGCATCGGCCTCGAGAACAAGCTCAAGGCCTACAAGCTCCAGCAGGAAGCCGGACTCGACACCGTCGAGGCCAACGTCCACCTCGGCTTTCCCGCCGACATTCGGGACTATGGCATCGGGGCGCAGATCCTCGTCGACCTCGGACTCCGCAACATCCGCCTTCTCACCAATAACCCCAAGAAGATGGTGGGACTGGAGGGGTACGGCCTGAAGATCGTGGAGCGTGTGCCGCTGATCGCGCCTCCCAACAAGGAGAGCCGCGACTACCTCCGCACCAAGCGCGATAAGCTCGGACATTTCCTGGACGATATTTGAGGAGGAAGACCGATGGGAGAGAAGATCCGTATCGTCGCCGGCACCGCCGTGATGTTCGCCACCCTCAAACGATTCCCAGACCGCCAGGAAGTTCCTCGCCATCCTCCCCGTGAAATCATCGGCACAGCGCTGGGGCGACGAGGTCTATTTCAGCATCCCGCTCAAGGTCCCCGGCGAAAACCCCCAGGCGAAAGTTCCTTCCGGGACCATCGCCTATTGGCCGGTGGACCCGTCCTTCTGCATCTTCTTCGGACAGACCCCGTACAGTCCCGTCAACGTCCTCGGTCGCGTGGATGGGGATGAGCACGAGTTTGCATCGGTCGTCGCAGGAGATGCGGTTCTCATCGAAAAGACTTCAGGCCCGCCCGTGTGTATCAAGTGACCGACTTCACGACGACCATCGTCAGGTCGTCGCGCTGCTGGGCCCCGGCCATGAAGTGCACCACGTCGTTGTGAATGCTCTCGGCCATCCCGGCGGCCGTCTTGCCGGCGTGCTTTGTGAGCGTCTGCCGCAGACGCGCACGCCCATACTCTTCGTTCGAAGGGTTCATCGCCTCCTCCAGTCCGTCCGTCGTCAACAGGATGACATCCCCCTGCTTGAGCTCGTACCTTCCGCCCATGGGGAACTGGAGGTCCGGTATGATGCCGAGAGGCGGCGCGGTGCTATCGAGCTCTTCGAGCTTCTCGGTGTCCCGACGGTAGATGAAGGCGTGACCGTGTCCGGCGGAGCTGTACTCGAACGTCCGGGTCCCCGCATCCAGGGCTCCCCAGAAAAGGGTCACGAAGCGGCCCCCTGCCAAGTCCTGGGCGAGGAGGTTATTGACGAGGAAGAGCAGCTGGTCGACGGTTCCGCCGAGCGCCGCGGTCGCCCTCGTAAACGCCCGCGCCCCCGCCATCAACAACGCCGGTCCGATCCCGTGCCCCGTCACGTCCGCGATCACCAGTCCCAGTTTCCCACCGTCCATCGGGACGTAGTCGAAGTAATCCCCCCCGGTTTCGTCGCACGGCTGACTCCACCCGTAGATGTCGAACCCCTGGAGGTTCGGCGTCTCCTTGGGCAGCAGTCCCTGCTGGATCTCGCGTGCCAACGACATGTCGTGTTCGAGCTTCAGCTTCGCGATGTGTTCCTGGACGAGCTGCGCCTGGTCCAGCGTCACCGCGATGTGCGATGAGAACGCCTGCAGCAGCTCTTCGTCGTACTTGGTGAAGTAATGCGGCGGGGTCTTCTTGTTCAAGAGCTGCAGGACCCCGATGAGTTTTCCCTCGTGGTTGATGAGCGGTCCGCACAGGATGGTCTTGGTATGGAACCCGCTCTTCTGGTCGATCCCCTTGAAGTGCCTCGGGTCCGTGTCGGCGTTCTCGATGTTGAGAAGCTGCTGACAGTACGCCACCTTTCCGGCGATCCCCTTTCCGACCTTGATCCGGAACCGCTCCGTGGCGTGCGCGATCTTCGTCCACAGCTCGTTGTTCTTCTGGTCGTAGATATAGAGCGAGCTCCGCTCCGCTTCCATGACGCGGTTCGCGGCGTCCACGATGAGGTCGATCAGCCGGTCGAAGTCCTTCTCCAGCGACATCGCCTTCGAGACTTCGAGCAGTTCCTGGAGGTCCTGCAGCTTCTTGTTGATCGAGACCTCGGCGTCTGCCCCATCCTTCGGCGTGGATTCGCTCATGAAAATCTCCTGCCAAAACCCACGCTGAAGCATACTCGCGGAATTGCCCTGCGGTCAAGCAAAATGCCGCGGACAAAGGGTAGGCGATACCGGGGGCTCTCGTGCGCCCGTCAGGAAGGAAGCAGCTCGTAGAGCGTGGTGCGGCGGCGCGGGGTCCGGCCCGCCTTCCGGATGGCTTCCACCATCGCCTCGGCGCTCAGGTATTGTCCGTGACCGCCGCCCGCCAGGCGCGTGATGTTCTCCTCGAAGAGCGTCCCGCCCATGTCGTTCACGCCGAGCGCCAGACTCTCGACGGCCGCATCCAGTCCCAGCTTCACCCAGCTCACCTGGATGTTCCGGATGGTCTCGGCGAAATAGAGCCGGCTCACCGCGTAGAGCATGAAGCACTCCTCTTTGGACACCATCTCCTCGATGCCGTGCTCTTTCGCCAGACGCGTCGTGAACGGGACGAACGGCAGCGGAATGAACTCCGTGAACCCGTGCGTCTTCTTCTGGATGTCCCGCAGGATTTCAAGGTGCCGCACCACGTGCTCCGGCTTTTCCACGTGCCCGAACATTATCGTCGCGCTCGACATCACGTCGTGGTCGTGTACCGTCTCGACGATCTCACGCCAGCGCTCCGAGTTGATCTTGTCCGGACAGATGACCTCGCGCACCGAGTCCTCCAGGATCTCCGCCGCCGTCCCGCACATCGATCCCCACCCGGCGTCCTTCAGTGTCTCCACCTCTTCGTCCAGTGACACCCCCGCGCGCGTCGCGTAGTAGTCCAGCTCCATCGGACTGAACGCGTGGATGTGCAGTTCCGGGAACGTTCGGTGGATCTTGCTCAGGAGATTCACCAACCAGTCCAGATCGATCTCCGGGTTGAGTCCCCCCTGCATGCAGACCTCGGTGATCCCCGGCGTCTGGGCGATCCGGTCGATCACCTCCAGGGGACTCATGGAATAGCTCTCGGCGCTCCCTTCCGTCCGGCAATAGGAGCAGAAACTGCACTGCTTCTCGCACACGTTCGTGAAGTTCACGTTCCGGTTGTGGACGTAGGTGACGACTCCCCGGTTGAGCTCCTCGTTCACCATGTTCGCGGCGTGGAAGATGGCGTGGCGGTGCGCCGGGTCCTTCTCGACCAGGAGTTCCAGCGCCTCGTGCGTGGTCATCTCCCGGCCGCCGATGACGTCGTCCAATAGGTTCCGAAACTTCATGGCCCTGCCCTTCCTGCCGGGAAACCTACTTCCGCTCCGCGCCCGTCTGGAATTCCCCGCGCGAAAAATACCACACCGAAAGCGCCAGGAACCCCGCCCACAGAACCCCCAGCACCACAAGCGCCGTGCTCACCGACGCCGCCCTGATCCCGAAGAGATGCGGCATCACGATCACCCCTTTCGTCGCCTGGATGGCCAGCGACCGCAGGTAGTGCACCACCGTCAGGTATCGGACGACGCCCGGCAGGAACCCGATCGGGTTCTCCCAGGCCAGGATGAACACCAGTCCCGCAACCGCCGGCCGACGGAACCGCATCCCCGCGAAAAGGAATATCGCAAGGTACACCAGGAGCGCTACTCCCCCCACCCCCGCCAGGAGCGCCCAGTAGGCAAAGTCATTACCGGCCGTCGGCGGACCGGGATGCAGCGTGAGCATCCAGTACGTTCCCAGCATCGACAGCGTGATCCCCACGATGGAGACGCCCGACGCCGCCGCGTACTTCACCAGCGTCACCAGCCATCGCGGCACCGGACGCGTCAAAAGATACGTCAGCGTCTGCCCCTCTTGTTCCCCGCTGATGAGCGTTGAACCCAGGAGCAGTGCCGTCATGGGCACGATGAAGTCGAGATAAGCGAGCACGAAGATGATTCCCCACAGGTACAGCGGGTCCCGGCCGATCTTCTCCCCGAACGCGTAGCAGGCCGAGCACGCCACCGGGACAAGGAGCATCGCCAGGTACAAGAGCACCCGCTTCGTCCCCACGAGTTCCCCGAGCGTCAGCCTCAGAAGCGTCCACACCGGGTAGACCGCCCGGGTGCTTCCCTTCGCTGCGCCGGAGCTCTTGACTTCCTTGTCCATCCTTCACTCCACCAGGTACCGGAACACCGCGGCCAGGTTGTCGTCCTGGGATTCGATCATCTCGACGTCGAAATCGCCTTCGACCAGCACGCGAGGCAGGCGGGAGTAGAAATCGTCGGGTTGCGTCGTCTGGACGGTGATGACCGAGCCCCCGGACTCGACCTGGACGTTCACCACGTCGTTCGATTCGAGGAGTTTTTGGGCGAGTTCGCGCGCCCGGCCCGACCGGATCCGCACGTGGTGCGGGTGTCGGTCGATCAGCGCACGGATCTCGTGGACGTCTCCTTCCGCCAGGACCCGTCCTCGGTCGATCAGCAGGATCCGCGACGTCACCGACTCCACCTCTTCCAGCACGTGGCTGGCCAGCAGCACGTCTTTCCCGTCTGCGGCAAGCCGCCGGATAAGTGCCAACAGGTCGCGTCGCCCGATCGGGTCCATCCCGGCCAGCGGCTCGTCCAGCAACAGAAGCGTGGGCTTTGTCGCCAGGGCGCGCGCCACTCCGAGCATCTTCTGGTGCCCGTGGGCGAGGTTCTTCGCCAATTCGTTGGCCACCTTTGACAGGCCGACTAAGCCGAGTACCTCGTG
>Ga0182017_10000906_pt1 | contig 23274 bp, 17 predicted proteins | sample 712E3DmetaG_FD_120492 | JGI IMG/M metagenome (GOLD analysis project Ga0182017, IMG submission 120492) | Permafrost microbial communities from Stordalen Mire, Sweden - 712E3D metaG | ecosystem: Environmental > Terrestrial > Soil > Wetlands > Permafrost | place: Sweden: Stordalen | collected... | reverse complement strand
GGCCGGGGTCGACCAGGTCGTAGCCGGTGGCCACGATGATGGTGCCCACCTCCAGCTCGCGGATGCTGTCCTGATCCTTCATGACGATGGCGCCCGGCTCGCAGAATTTCTCGCACACCCCGCACTTGCCGCGCACGAAGTAGTTGCAGTGCTTGCGGTCGATGACCGGTTTGTTGGGCACCGCTTGCGGGAACATGGTGTATATGGCGGGCCGGAAGGCCATCTTCTCGTCGAACTCCGAGGGAACCTTCTTCACCGGGCACTTGGTTATGCAGATGCCGCAGCCGGTGCACTTGGCGTTGTCCACGCAGGTGGCCTTGCGTCGTACCTTGACCTTGAACTGGCCCACGCTGCCGCGCACCTCCTCAACCTCGTGATAGGTGAGCAGCTCGATGTTGGGGTGCTGGGCCACCTGGACCATCTTGGGGGTCAGGATGCAGGCCGAGCAGTCCAGGGTGGGGAAGGTCTTGTCCAGCTCGGCCATGTGGCCACCGATCGACTGGTTGCGCTCGACCAGGTGAACCTTGTAGCCGGCCTCCGCGATGTCGAGGGCCGCCTGGATGCCGGCGATGCCACCCCCGATGATCAGCGTGCTGGGCTTGACCTTGGCGCGTCCCGGCTGCAGCGGCCGCATCCAGAGCGCGCGACTGACCGTGGCGCGCACGATGGCGATGGCCTTGGCGGTGGCCTCCGCGCGATCCTTGGTCACCCACGAGCACTGCTCGCGGATGTTGGCCATCAGCATGAGGTAGGGGTTGAGGCCGGCCTGGGCGCAGGCGCGACGGAAGGTCGGCTCGTGCATGCGCGGCGAGCACGCGGCCACCACCACGCGGTTGAGCCCGAGCTCGACGATGTCTTTCTTGATCAGTTCCTGCCCGGGGTCCGAGCACACGAACTTGTAGTCACGCGCAACCACCACGCCGGGCTCTTTGGCCATCTCCTTGGCCAGCTTCTCGACGTCCACCGTGCCGGCGATGTTGGTGCCGCAGTGACAGATATAGACCCCGATCGCAGCCTGGCCGTCTTTGCTGATCGCTTTGCTCATTGTCCACCCCCAGTCGCGTGGGGAGCCGGCGAGCTTTGCTCGCCGCGTACCATCGCGGGAGGGTTTGGGGACCCTTCCAGGGTCCCCATGTCAATCGACCGGGCCAGCAACTCGCCCAGATCGACGACTTCAAGCACGTCCTGTTTGCCCACCGTGCCCAGGCTGTCGGTCAGCATGAGCACGCAGTACGGACAGGCGGTAGCCAGTGATTGCGCCCCCTGCGCGCAAGCGTCGTTGATCCTCTGTACGCTGAAACGTTCGGCCACGGGAGTGTCGGACCACATGCGTCCGCCGCCGCCTCCGCAGCACAGGCTGTCCTCGTGGTGGCGCGACAGTTCGACCAGTTCAACGCCGGGAATCGCTTTGAGCACCTCGCGGGGCGCATCGTAGATTCCATTGTGCCGGCCGAGGTAGCAGGGATCGTGGTAGGCCACGCGTGCCTTGACCTCCTTTTCCGGCTTGAGCCGCCCGTCGCGAATCAGGTCGCGCAGCAATTCCGCCACGTGGATGACCGTCACGCCTTTCAGTCCTTCGTAGTTCTTCTTGAAACTCTCCAGGCAGTGGGGCGAGGTCACCACGATCTTCTTCGGACTTCTTGCGCGGATTTTCTCTGTGTTTTCGTCACGCAGCGACTCGAATGTGTCCTTGCGGCCGCCCTTGTGCGCGGGATCGCCGCAACACTTTTCGTCGTTGCCCAGGCTGCCCCACTTCACCCCCGCCTTTTCCAGCAGGCGCACCAGGGTTCGCTGCGCCTTGATGTTGCGTGGATCGTAGGCATGCGTGCAGCAGGTGTAGAGCAGGATCTCGCTCTCTTCGGTGTGCGGCCGCAGCCCAACCTCCGAGGCCCACGCCGCCCGCTTGTCCGGATCGCCGGCCCAGGGGTTGCCATTGCCCACCAAGCCGGACAGGGCCGATTGCAGCAGCGGCGGCAGGGTTCCGGCCTCGCCCAGGAAGTTGCGGATGGTGCGCACGATGTCGACGGTCTTCACCCCGCGGGGACAGCGCTCCAGGCACATCCCGCAGGTGGTGCACCACCAAAGGTCCTCGCCGTCGTAGCCATCGATGCCGAACTGGGCCAACCGGATCAACTGGCGCAGGCGGAAATCACGAAAGTCCCCCCACGGGCACACCGACGAGCAGGTGCCGCACTGGTAGCAGTCGTCGAGCGCCCGACCGCCGTTCTCGACGATCATGTCCACGACATCCATGAAGGGTGCGGTTGATTTCATGCCAGCAACACTTTCGAAAGCGGTTCAAGGCGAGCGGCGAAAACAATCGGCCAAACCTGTCCGTCGCGCAACGATCTTCGACACGCATCCGAGGGCCCAGCACCGAGCACAAGCCACCCCGACGTGGCACGAACCCCCTCGCGTGACGCAAGGTCTCCGCGGACAGTCAGGTACAGCAGGAGGGGAGCAGAAGAACACATACTCCAAGAGAACCTAGCGGTTTGAAATATAGCATTGCAAAGGAGAGAAACTAGCCAAATGCGGTCCCATTTCTCTATCAATCGGATGACTCACGATTCCCTGCAAGCGCGTGTCTTTGGCGCATCGTGGTGGCCGGCGAGCAGCCCGGGGCGGGCAGGAGACTCGGGCAGAGGTTGCCGGCCAGAAGTTGCTCGTCTCCTCGCTCTTCCCGGTGCATAATCGGACCGCAGTGAACCTCTTTCGGCAGGTCGACTACGCCATACGCTGCATTGTCTACTTGAGTCGCACGCGCGACCGTCTGGCAACCAAGGGCGAGATCGCGAAGGAAACCTTGGCCCCTGATCTGTTCGTCGCGAAGATCTTGCAGCGGCTCGTCCGTGCCGGCCTGGTGCTCTCCACCCGGGGCGTACACGGCGGCTTCGTGCTGGCGCGTGATCCAGCTGACCTTTCGCTCCTTGATGTCATCAACGTCACGCAGTCGAGCCTGGCGCCGCGGCCTTGCGTTCTCAACCCGCGCGCTTGCCCGTTTCGCGATTCGTGCCCGGTGCATCCGATCTGGGTGAAGATCCATCGTTCGACGGAACGCGAGTTGCGCAAGGTCAGCTTCGCGTCCTTGGCTCGCCAGGCGGCAAGGTTGCGCCGGCCGCGTACGCCGCGGCCCTCCCTGGCCGGCTCGTAGACTGCGGGTGAGCGACCAGACGGGCGGAGACTAGTTCGGAACCAGGCAGTTGTGGCGGAATGGGGAGTGGTAGAATTCCGTCCAACTGTTCTGCAACGACCTGACCACCAGCGGGACTTGCAGATGGATGAGGTAGCATGCCGTCGCAGTCCGCGAACCTTTGAGCCTCTTGGCCGACGACTTGCGGAATGCGGCTTGCAAGACAGGGTACACATGGTTTCCCGTTCAGCAGCCATTCTGGCTGCGATCCTCGTCGCAGGTTGCGGTCGGTCTCGGCCCCTGCGGAGCGGCTTAGGGGACGACGGCAGCGCTAGCAGCGGTGGAGGGACAGACGCGGGGACCGACATGGCCCGGGACGCACGACTTGCCGATTCCGCAGGCGGCGTCGCTGTCACGGACGCGACGCCTAGCATGGGCGGCGGCTCTGGCAACGGAGGTGCCAACGGTCATGGCGGCACTGGCAACTTCAGTGGCACGCCCGGCACTGGCGGCGGTCCTGCTAGCGGGGGCGCTACTGCGCACGGCGGTGCGGGCAGCACCGCGGTCACATCGGGCGCGGGTGGTGGATCTGGCGACGGGGGCACGACAAGTCATGGCGGTACCGCCAGCCTTGGTGGCACGAGCGGTGACGGCACAAGCACAGGGGTGGGCTTCGCGATCACCAGCTTCACCGCGTCGCCGCCCATCGTTACGCTGGGTCACAGCACGACCTTGACTTGGACTGTGGCCGGAGGTCCTCCAGACTCGGCGCTGTCGATCGGTGATCAGGCGGTTGTCTACACGCGATCGGCGACCTCGACAGTCGTGACGCCCAGCCAAACGACAACCTATACGTTGACGGTATGGAACCCCAACCGCGACTCAGTGACGGCGCAGGTGCTGGTTACTGTCGTTCCATTGCCGACCATTGCCAGTTTCACAGCTAGCCCCCCTGCCATCACCGCTGGCGCCAGCGCCATTTTGACTGCAGTTTTCACGGATGGCACTGGAGCCGTCAACAACGGAATCGGAAGTATTAGTACCGGCGTCGGGGCGAGCACGGGCAACCTGCAGGCCAGCACGACGTATACCCTGACCGTGACCAATCCTGCCGGCGATTCCAGTATCGCGCAGGCAATGGTGACGGTTACGCAGCCGCCGGGCTTGTTCACCGCCACGGGCTCGATGAAAGTGGAGAGGGACTACCATACCGCGACGTTGTTGCCGAACGGAAAGGTTCTGGTCGCCGGCGAGTACTCCGGCTTCGGTGCAGAGATCTATGACCCAGCCAGCGGGACCTTCACGTCCACAATGACCTCGGCTAGGCGATGGCACACGGCAACCTTGTTGCCGAGCGGCAAGGTACTCATGGCCGGCGGCGAGGGCGACAACCGCGAGCTTCTCTTGACTGCAGAGCTTTACGACCCGGCAAGCGGTACCTTCACAGCCACGGGAACCATGACTGCTGGGAGGACGTCCCACACCGCGACATTGCTGCCGAACGGCAAGGTACTCGTCACCGGGGGCACTGTCGCTTACCCGGTGCCCCTCGCCAGCGCAGAACTATACGACCCAGCAAGCGGCACCTTCGCGGCCACGGGTTCGATGTTTGCGGCGAGGCAGTCGCACACAGCGACCTTGTTGCCAACCGGGAAGGTCCTTGTAGCCGGAGGAGAGGCCAACTACCCCGATGTTCTTTTCAGCGCCGAGCTGTACGACCCGGCGATCGGGACCTTCACCGCCACGGGCAGCCTCGCAACAGCCAGACAGGATCATACGGCGACCCTGTTGCCGAACGGAAAGGTGCTTGTCGCCGGCGGGAGGGGGAACGACGTCGTCGCCTACTTTTCCAGCGCCGAACTGTATGACCCAGCTAGCGGTACCTTTGCGGCCACGGGCGCTATGGCCGCGGCGAGGTACTGGCACACAGCCACGCTGCTGCCTAGTGGGAAGGTCCTCATTGCCGGAGGGGGCGATTACGTCGACGATCTTTCGAGCGCCGAGCTGTACGACCCGGCGAGCGGGACCTTCACCGCCACGGGCACCATGATCAGATCGAGGTGCGGTCACACGGCGACCCTGTTGCCGAGCGGAAAGGTACTCGTTGCGGGCGGGGGTAGCAGCGCCGCCGGTGTCATCTCAGCCGCCGAAATCTACTACTGACCGCCGTTCAACTGACCGCACTCCGGAGGCGGTGGCGTAGACCTTGTGTGGCGCCACTTGCGGGGATCTGGCCGGGGGCCAACGCGAGGCGCCTGCGCTCCGCCAGTGCCCCGGCGTCGTGCTTTCGAGCTTGCAGGGCGGGCCGAATTGACAGCCTTGGCGCGCCTTCTCCCCTTTGCATCGACAGCCACAATGTCCGTCCATCACCATGCAGCGCAATCTGAGGACCCGGTCCAGAATGAGCCTTTGCCCTCCCCAGGGCTAATAGTACAGCTCTGCGCTGGAAAGGCTGGCGTAGGAATCGCTGACGAGGTCGCTGGCACCCCCACCGCCGGCTATGAGCACCTTTCCGCTCGGCAACAACGTGGCAGTATGAAGGGACCTTGCCACGGCCATGGTGCCCGGGGCCTTGAAAGCCCCGCTCGCTGGGTCGTACAATTCCGCGCTTGAGAGAGACTCCCCGGCTACACCCACCCCACCAGCGATGAGCACCTTTCCGCTTGGCAATAGGGTTTCACTATGGAGAGACCTCGCCTCGGCCATCGCGCCCGTGGGCGCGAAGGTTTCGCTCGCCGGGTTGTACAGCTCCGCGCTCGAAAGCACGTCGGGGTAGTAGCCAATCCCGCCGGAGACAAGCACCGCGCCGTTCGGGAGTTGCGTCGCGGTGTGCTCGACTCTAACCGCGGTCATTGCACCCGTGGGCGCGGAGGACCCGCTCGCTGGGTCGTACAGCTCTGCGCTCGAAAAGACCACGAAATTCCCTGCCCCGCCGGCTATGAGCACCTTCCCGCTCGGCAACAACGTCGCCGTATGCGAACATCGAATCGAGGTCATGGAGCCCGTGGCCGTGAAAGTCCCGCTCGCTGGGTCATACAGTTCAGCGCTGGCAAGAAAACCCCCTCCGCCCCCAACACACCCACCTACGATCAGCACCTTCCCGTCCGGCAACAACGTCGCCGTATGGCCCGACCTCGCCACGGTCATGGAGCCCGTGGCCGCGAAAGTCCCGCTCGCTGGGTCGAATAGCTCCGCGCTTGAGAGCTCAAACGGGAGGGCGTCGCTGACCTCATCCCCGCCTGCGACAAGGACCTTTCCGTTGGGCAGCAGCGTAGCTGTGTGGCCATACCTCGCTGTGATCATGGCGCCCGTGGCGACGAAAGTCCCGGTCGCTGGGTCATAGAGCTCAGCGCTTGAAAGAGGTTGGGTCTCGTCCTCCCCGCCAGCGATAAGCACCTTGCCGTTGCGCAACAGCGTGGCCGTGTGCGTCTCGCGCGCCGTGGTCATCGAACCCGTGGCTGAAAACAAACCCGGCCCCACTGGTTCCTGAGCACACGCCCCGAGCAGCGCAAGAGCCAGCCCGGCGATCGAACACACTCCCACGTGCCCCATAGGCGCTAGGCGGCCGACCAGCGGAAGCCCAAGCATTCCGCCCCCTCGCCCCGCGAAGCGGGGAGAGGGTTGGGGAGAGGGGCCGTGCTTGGCCGGACCCCTCATCCCAACCTTCTCAGCCCAGGGCACTTCGGGTCCACCACACCCCACACCTACCCCCGCGGCTTCGCCGCGCCCTCGCCCGGAGGACCGGGGAGAAGGGGTCACAGATTTCTCCGTCAGGCCTCGCTTAACGCCCATGCCCACGTGCCCTCCCTTGTGGCGCAAGCGGGATGCAGGCACGCGAGCGATGTCACTGGGAACGGTCGCCGTGTCGGAAGTCGTCCTGCACGCAGTCCCCTGACTGTCAACTCGGGCGCCGACTCGCGTGGCTCTTCTCGCTGCCGTCTCTGAACCCAAGGAGGCGATCGCACGCATACGGGGTAGCATATCTGACTTCGCAACCGGGCGCTCAACTCCAGCAGTGCCTTTGAGAATCGCCCTTCTTCGCGACCGCGGCGAAGTTGGTCTCCTGACCCAGCGTGGCGCGCAAGGTTTCCCGTGCCCCCTAATCCCGCGACAGGCAGAGCGAAACAGCAGAGGCCATTGGAATACCAGGGCTTCGACGATCAAGCCGCGCACCCAAACGGGACAATCGTCTGGGGGTATTGCCGTGGCCGTGGCCGTGGTCGTGGCCGTGGTCGTGGTCGACGGAGGATGTCCGGCCACGGCCACGACCACGGCCACGTCTACGGCCACGACCTTCCGCGGCCATCGCGGGATTACGACGTGCCTCGCGGCCCTGGGCTCCCGGGGCGCATTCTGTTACTATTCTTGGCCAACGCCGCTTTCTGACCGAGTGGCTGAACATGCGAGGAACACCATGATGAGAACGCTTGGGTTACTGGTGGGTTGCCTGCTTGCGGGCCAAGTCGCCCAGGCGCAGGAATCGGCAGCGGACCCTCGGGTGGGTGAGGCGAAGACAGCCTGCGCAGCCGGCGATGTGCAAAAGGGCATTCAGTTGTTAGCCGAGCTGTACACCGCAACCAATGACCCCATCTGGATCTTCAACCAGGGGCGCTGCTATCACCAGAATGCCCAACTGGTCCCGGCCCTATCTCGATTCAAGGAGTTTCTGCGCAAGAGCAAGGGGGCGCCCGACGAGGATGTCAAGGACGCGCAGAACTACATCACGGAAATCGAAACTGAACAGCAGAAGGAGCGCTCACTCTCTGGGGCGACCTCCGCTGCCCCGGAAGCCGCCACCACCGTGTCCACTCAGGTCCCGGCGCCCGAGCCGAAACCCGGGCGCGGCCTGCGCTACACCGGCCTCGGGGTCGGCATCTTAGGGGTCGCGGCCCTGGCGAGCGGCGTGGTGTTCGGCCTACTGGTGCGGCAGACCCAGAGTCAGGTCGAGGACCAGACCAAGAACGGCGTGGTAGACTCGTCCGCTATCAGCGGGAAGCTAACGGATGGCTATCGCTACGAAACCCTGCAATGGATCTCCTACGGGGTAGGGGCGGCAGCCGTGGTCGCGGGCAGTCTGCTCTACTGGATGGGGACCGGTTCAGATGAACCCAAGTCAAGTTCAGCTCGCGTATCGCCCATATTCATGACCAACGGCGCGGGCGCAAGCCTGCAGATGGCATTTTAGGTGCGCAGCGAGGCCAACATGACCATGCCAAGCACGACACGCATCCTACTGGTATCCGCCGTATGCGCGCTGGGATCCTGTGTCTTCTCGCCGAATGTGCCGAACGGAAATGTCATCTGTCATAAGGGCGGCGACTGCCCGTCCGGGTACACCTGCGAACCAGTCGCGCAGTTGAATGGAGCTGTGAGCATCTGCTGCAAGGACATACTGTGCTCAACCAAACTGACTCCCGACCAGATTGGGCAAATTGCAGCGAAGGCTGGCCTACCTCAATACGACGGTGGTGACGGTCCGACGGCGAGCCTTGATCTTGCTGACACGCGTGATCGCTTTGTGGATGCGCCCCAAGATCGAGGCGCGGGAACGGGAGGAACAACAGGTGCAGGCGGAGCCACCAGCTCGGGCGGAACTGCCAGCTCGGGCGGAACCACCAGCTCGGGTGGCACGACCAGCGCAGGTGGAACCACCGGCGCAGGCGGAACCACCAGCGCGGGTGGCGCGACCAGCGCTGGTGGAACCACCGGCGCAGGCGGAACCGCCAGCTCGGGCGGAACCACCAGCTCGGGCGGAACCACCAGCGCAGGCGGAACCACTAGCTCGGCCGGAACCACCAGATCGGGTGGCACGACCAGCGCAGGCGGAACCACCAGCTCGGGCGGAACCACCAGCTCGGGCGGAACCACCAGCTCGGGCGGTAGGACCAGTTCGGGCGGCACGACCAGCACAGGTGGGACGACCAGCACGGGCGGAACTACGAGTGCGGGCGGGACGACAAATACCGGCGGCGCGACCAGCGCGGGCGGCGCGACCAGCGCGGGCGGAACCACCAGCACGGGTGGCGGTATTCCGTCGGGGTATCCCACGCCCAGCGCGAATACCTTCTTTTCGTGCACGGCGAGCCTACCGGGAGATACCCACGCGTGTGTCGGCCAGCCCGCCGGGAACACCTGCGTCCAATGTCGTTTTCATGGCACGGACTACAACCTCGATCTGAACACTCCTACGCAAGCCGCCACGGACAACGCGGGGAACTACCTGGTGACCGTGCAGTTGGGCAGCGGTCTTCCCGGTGACACGTATATCAGCGCAGAATCGAGCCGAGGCCTGTTGCAGTCTGTGAACACCGGCGCCGGCCAGTTCTTGACCTACGCGTTCGTGGTCAACGTGCGCGCCATGGAGGGGCAACCTACCGGCGCGCCAGGCGGATATCCGGGACTGGATCTGTTCTTCTCAGGCAAGAATCCGGTGATTGCCGGCATCGGATACGCCGTTCAGACCACGGCGGAGACGAAGCCGATCATGGTCTACATAGCCAGCGACTCTACCGCTGCCGACCAGACCGGTGGCAACTTCGCGGGTTGGGGTCAGATGCTGCCTGAGTTTTTCGCGCCTCCGGTCGGAATTGCCAACTACGCCAATAGCGGCGCAAGCTCCGCCGCCTTCTATGGATCCTCCTATTTGTGGGGTGCCATCAAGGCGAAGTGGACCCCGGGCGACTGGGTGCTCATCCAGTTTGGGCACAACGACAAGGGAGTGCTGGACACGACCGTGCAGACGAACCTCGAGCGATATGTGGCCGAAGCACAAGCCGCGACTGTCAACGCAATTCTGATCTCGCCTCCTGCGCGAGCAACTTTCAACGCCGATGGGACGGTGGCCGACCAATCCAGCCTTCATGCAGTAGCGGCGGCCGATGCCGCGACAAACAAGGGCGTACCCTTCATTGACCTCACCTCTCTCTCGATCGCGTGGTACTCCGGGCTTGGCCCCAGCGGCTGGCAGCAATATCATGCGGGGGACGCAACGAACACCAACCTTGCGGGCGCAGAGAAGCTCGCTGGCATTGTCGCGAAAGCGATGAGGGACCAAAGTCTTGGTCTTGCGCCGTACCTTCGCTAGCCAGAGCTAGAACTTCTCGCGCCGAATGACCTTCGGGCCCGCGGGGGCAGCAGCAGGAGCAGGCAGCGGCGAGGGCCGCGGCGCAGGTTCCACGGGCTTGGGGGCAACGACCGGGACATCCAGCGCAGGACGATAGGGCGCCTCGGGATTGCGGCGTTCTGGCCGTGCGCTCGCCCTCTTCTTTGCGCGATCGCGTTTGGACGAGGGGATGTTCTTTGCCGCGGGCTCGCTGCTCTCGTGGCCGGCCACCGCCGGATTGGCCGCAGGCTCGGGGAGCTTGGGCTGTGCGGGAACTCCAGGCTCGGCTGGCGGCGGGACAGGCACAGGTGGCGGCGCGATCGGCGGTGGGATGGGTTGAGCAACCGCAGGAGCGCTCTTTTCAGCCCGCTGGCCGTCTAGGCTGGGCACGGTGGAACGGCCCCACAGTTTCAATCCAACGCCAAACGCCAGCGCGCACAGGGCAAGGGCAGCCGCTCCCACCAAGACGATCTGTCGACTGCCCCGCTTGGCCGGGGCGTCCTGGCTTGCGGTATGCACTTGGCCGATGGTGGACGACAACGTGGTGGGCGCGAAGTCGCCAATGCTGGACAGGGCCGAGCGGCTGGAAGTGGCGCCGATAACCGCCGAGCCCCGGTCGCGCCTGACCAAGGGCTGCTCTTCGCCCATCGGGGTCGACTCTGAAGGGGCCTGCGCCAGCAAACGGAGAAACTCCTCCATCGTCTGGATGCGATCCTTGTAGTCCTTTTCCAGGGCCTTTTGCACCACGGCTTCGAGATGGGCCGAGACGTCAGGGCGAATTGAACGCAGCGGTTTGGGCGCGACGGTGATGTGCTGGAGGAACAGATCGCCGAAACTTTGCCCCACAAAGGGCGGCTGGCCGCACAACATTTCGTGCAGGATGATGCCAAGGGCGTAGATGTCGGCGCGATGATCAATCTCCGTCGTCTTGCCCATGCACTGCTCAGGGGACATGTAGGCGGGCGTGCCCATGAGGGCGCCCACCCCAGTCCGCGGTGTTCCGGGGGCAAACTCGGGCCGCAGCTTCGCGATGCCGAAATCGAGGACCTTGATGCGTTCTTGCCCTGGATTCTGCGCGTCGGGCACGATGAAAAGATTGTCCGGCTTGAGATCGCGATGAACGATGGAAACCGCGTGGGCGGCGGCCAGTGCCGAAGCCGTCTGGCGCGCACACTTGCACGCCTCATTCACCGTCAGGCGCTGCACGCGGCGCAGCCGCGCCGCCAGGCTCTCGCCTTCGAGAAACTCCATCATCATGTAGGGCACTCCCTCGGGCAGGAGGCCGACGTCGATGATGTCGATGATGTTGGGGTGATGGATGGCGTTGGCCGCGCGCGCTTCGTTCAAGAATCGCTGGACCAGCTCCGTGTTGGCGGCCAACTCAGGTTTGAGAACCTTCACCGCCGCCTTGCGGCCGAGCAACGGGTGCTCCGCCAGATACACCGCCCCCATGCCGCCCTCACCAAGAAGGCGCTTTAGCTCGTAGTTATTGACCTTGTGTCCGATCACTTGCGGTGCACTTGTGCCCTCGGAATGGTACCAGAATCAGACCCGGCGTAGCCAGATACGTAGGACGCCTGGGTGAAATAGCGCCAAGCGGCGTGTCGAGCCGGTCGTGAATGGTCCGCGCTAGTCAGTTTCCCTCGTGCGGTCGGTAGTCCTCCACCAAGGCTTCCATCGCCGCCCAGATGTGTGAAACGTCGTTGGAGTAGACGAGCAGGTTGCGCTTGGCCCCGCGAATGTCGGTGACCTGGCGGGCGAGCTCGGCCTCCTTGCGAAAGCCCAGCCGCTCAAAGGTCTTGCGGGCGGCCGCCTGGCTCTCCACCAATTGCGCCACCATTTTTTCCAGCCCCAGGTCGATGGCCAGCTTCACCACCCCAGCGGCCAGCGCGTAGCCCAGGCCCTTGCCCCGGCGGTCGGAGGCCACGCTGAGCCGGATCTCGCCCACATGGCGGCTCCAGCCGTGCAGGTTGCGGTGCAACGTGGCCTCGCCGCAGATGCGGCCATCTGCGCGCGCCACCAGGCTGGTGGCCGCGCCCGACTCCAGCTTGGCAAGAAACCGCGCCAGCCAGCCCGGCGTGGTCACGTCGTCCTTGAGCACCAGCCGGTCTTCGTCGGAAAGCGAGCGGTAGAAGTCCAGCAGGGCCGAGCCGTCGGCCGCGCTGGCCAGCGAAATCTCTACGCTTGATCCGTCTTTCAGCTTCGCAGCGCGCGGAAACCCGTCCCTGTCCATGGTGTCCTCCTCAGGTTGGCGCAACCGGATCTCGTGTGGGTCCACCTGCGCAATCAATAACTAGCATGGGATCTCGCTCAGAACGAGCGAATAAGGACTCTACCGGTCTTCTTTCTACCATACCGCTGCAAGCGAAGATGTGATAGGAAACCTCGGGTGGCCAACCCACAAGCCGAATAGGAAACGCAGAAAATGCGGAATTACGTGAGACGGTGGCGCGGCGCGGACATCAAATTGGTAGTCAGGGAAAAATAGACTCACGCAGAGGAACAAGGAGGTCCTATGAATCTGTGCTTGCAATGCAAGAATGAGATGGCGGCTGATTTTCGCTTCTGCCCGCGTTGCGGCATGCCGGCGACCAGGGAGATTCCGGACCAGTACATGCTGGCGAGACGGGCCATGGAAGGGCGCATGGAAGGAGGCCCGGTGGGGCCTGCGATCGCGACCCTGTTGAAGGCCTACGAGATGGGCCTGCGCGATGCCCACGTCCTGTGCGGCCTCGGTATCCTCTACTACCGCCTCGGCGACATCGGGTCGGCGACCAAGTACCTAGAGGAGGCCATCAAGCTCAAGCCTGAGTTCCCCGAAGCGCACTACGACCTGGCTTTGAGCTACTATCGCGGCGGTCAGATCCACAAGACGATTGCGACGATGGAGCGCTGCCTGGAGCTAAGCCCTGACTACGCGGCGGCTCACTACTGGATCGGAATCGCCAACTACCACTTAGGACGCCAGCAAAAAGCCATCGCGTCCTTCCTGCGCGTGGTCGAGCTCAACCCGGCGGCCAAGGTTGCCAACTACCACCTGGGCGTGAACTTCGCGTCGCTAGGCCAGTACGACAAAGCCATCGCCAACTTCAAGCTGGTGGTGGAGAACTGCCCGGAGGACGAGGCGGCCTTCTATCATCTGGGCATGGCCTACTATGAATCCAACAAGATTCCCGAGGCCACCGAGGTCTTCAAGCACTGTGTCGCACTCGACCCCGGCGACCGGCGCGCGGCGCAGATGTTGGAGATGCTGACCAACGTTCCGGGCGTCTGAATCAGCAAGGCAGGGGCTGCAACTGAGCGGCCGTGGTACGCGCAAAGGCGCGCACGGTTTCTTCGCAGGTCAGCTTCGAGATCTCGTCGATTGACTGTTTGGCCGGCAGGGGTGGAATCTGTCCGGTCAGCGCCCCATGTCCGAGCAGGCCGACGAACGAAAACAGGAAGCGCTCGCGTTCGTGGTTGGGCAGGAAGTCGAGGCAGCGCAGAATCGCGGACGGCTTGACCTTGTCCCAGCGGCCAGGATGGCCCTGATCAGCGAGCCATTGCCCAACACTGAGCGCGGCATCGACCAAGTCTTGGCGTTGGATAGCGTCGGCGGCGACCGCCCCGGCCAACTCATCGGCCAAGGTCATGGCGACGATGCGTCGCGGGGCCATTTCGACGGTGATGCCGGCAGACCGCGTGCGCTTGCGGAAAGGGACGAAACCGGAACGGAATCGGCGGCGTTTTTTTCTCATGCCTGGGTTGTCGGACGCCCTTCGAGAAAGTTGCGTGGGATTCTCCGATACCCGGGCAAACCGGGGTCGGTCAGACCGGTGTACACTTCGGCACGATGCTCGATCGATTCTTCAAGCTAAGCGAGCGGGGCACCAGCCTGCGCACTGAAGCCCTGGCCGGCGCCACCACGTTCCTGACCATGGCGTACATCGTGTTCGTGAACCCCGGCATTCTGGCCGCTGCCGGCGTACCCTTTGCCGGTGCCGCCACCGCCACCGCTCTTGGTGCTGCCGTCATGTGCATCACCATGGGCCTGGTCAGCAACCGGCCGCTGGCCCTGGCCTCGGGCATGGGGCTCAACGCCGTGGTGTCGTTCTCGATCATTGGCGCGCAGCAGGCGCACGTGCCCTGGCAGGTGGGCATGGCCGCGGTGCTGCTGGAAGGGTTGGCCTTCGTCGTGCTCGTACTCAGCGGGCTGCGCGAGTCGGTGATGAACGCCATCCCGATGAGCCTGAAGCGCGCCATCGGCGGAGGCATCGGCCTGTTCATTACTTTCATCGGCCTGAACCAGGGCGGCGTGATCCGACCTGCGCCCGTGACCCTGGTGACCCTGGGCGATTTCTCGCAGCGCTACCTGTGGGTCACGCTCATCGGCCTGGGCGCGACCCTGGCCTTCCGCTGCTTGCGCGTGAAGGGCGAGATCTTGTGGGGCCTGCTGGCAGCCACTTTCGCGGCGCTGCTCTTGGGCGTCGCGCACTGGCCCACGGCGGTACTGGCTCCCATGGACTTCTCTACCTTCTTGGCACCCTTCGCCACGGTGAGGGGCACGCCGGCCATCGCGCAGATGCTCTCGCCCGCGTTGGTCACGGCGGTCTTTGCCCTACTGCTGTCCGACTTCTTCGACACCATGGGCACGGTGGTGGCGGTGGGCGAGCAAGCCGGGTTCGTCGACGCCCAGGGCCGCGTGCCCGGGTTGAAGCGCATCCTGCTGGTGGACGCGAGCGCGGCCGCGGTGGGCGGCCTGTTCGGCGCCAGCTCCATCACCACCTACGTGGAATCAGCGGCGGGCGTTGCCGAGGGTGGCCGCACCGGCCTGACCGTAGTTGTAACCGGCCTGCTCTTCGCTGTGGCTGCGTTCTTCTCGCCCGTCATCGCCATGGTAGGCGGCGGCTACCGTCTGCCCAATGCAGCCCACTACTCACAGTTCGTGGGTTCGGGCTTTCGTGCGCCGCCCGATGTGCTGCCGCCGGCGGGATTGGGTGACGCCTTTGTCTATCCCATCACTGCGGGCGTGCTCATCTTCGTCGGATTTCTGATGATGCACGCCATCCGCAACATCGAATGGGACGACTGGGAAGAGTCCTTCCCCGCCTTCCTCACCTTCGTGTGCATCCCGCTCACCTACAGCATCAGCAACGGAATCGGTCTGGGCTTCATCAGCCACACGCTCATCAAGCTCCTACGCGGCAGGGCCCGCCAGGTGCACGGCCTGATGTACGCCGTCAGCCTGGCGTTTCTCGTCGGGTTTGTTCTGCAGTCAAGATAGCTGCGTACATCTTCGGCCGACGGGTTCCCCTGCAGCGGCGGTAGGTTGCACCCGCCGAGAATGAGGTAATCTCGAAATGGAGGCCCTGTGATGTTGTCGCTGCGTGACCGATTTCCTGGGACCAAGAATCTTGCCCACGTGACGCTTGGGTGCTTACCCACGCCGGTCGAGCCAGTGCCAAAGCTGGCTCGGCTGCTTGGCCTCCAGTCCCTCTTTGTCAAACGGGACGATATCTCAGGTGGCGCCTACGGCGGCAACAAAGTCCGCAAGTTGGAGTTTCTGCTGGGCCAGGCATTGGCCGAGAACCGGCGCGCGGTAATCACTTTCGGAGCGGTCGGTTCCAATCACGCGCGAGCGACGGCCGTGTATGGCGGGCAACTGGGACTGCAGGTCCACGCCGTGCTCGCGCCACAGCCGTCCACGCCCGGGCTGGAAGCTAACCTTCGCGCCGATCGGGCCGCCGGTGCCACCTTGCACTTCGTCGAGTCCTATGCCGAGGCCCTTCGCCGCGGAGCTGAGCTGCGTGACGAGATCGCCCTTCGCGATGGCATTGAACCGTTCGTCATCCCGTTCGGCGGAACGAATTCCCGAGGAACCATCGGGTTTGTGAACGCCGCGATCGAGTTGGCCGGACAGATTGAAGCCGGTGCGCTGCCGGAACCTGACCTCATCTACGTCGCCTACGGCTCGACTGGGACAGCCAGCGGGCTTGCCATCGGACTGGCGGCTGTCGCACTGAGGACTTCTGTGGTCGGCGTGCGAGTCGTGCCCGCAGAGTCCACCAACCCCGAGCGCACCAGGCGTGTGATGGAGGAAGCGATCGACTTGCTACGCGAACTCGATGCTGGCTTCCCCCGGGTAAGGCCGGAGAACGTAGCGCTTGAAGTGCGTGATGGTTTTCTCGGCGGCGGATACGCAACGGCCACCGCGGAGAGTCTCGAAGCCGTCGCCCTGGCGAAGGCCAATGACATGCATCTCGAGACGACCTACACAGGCAAGGCCTTGGCGGCCCTGGTCGCCGATGCGAGAGCCGGCAGACTTGCCGGGAAGACGGCGCTGTTCTGGAATACGCACAACTCGCGCTAGTCTCCTTGGCCTTGGCTGGATGTTGCTGCTCGCATCCGTCGGACTAGATCCACGGCCGCCTGCTGAGGCTCGGGCGCACCGTATCGCAATTGCAGGTGAGGCATGAGCAGAGCGCGTACGGTGGATAGAAGCACAGGAGGGACGGATCCTGGCAGGACACGGTAGCCGACGTTGCAGGCGAACAAACCTAGCCGGTACCCGCCGCGGCCTCACCGATGCAACGTGCTGCCGATGAGCAGGCCCGCGGCGAAGTAGCTGCCCGAGCGCGACAGCGGCAGGATGTCGTAGGTGTAAGGGTGCGTGTAGGGCACCACCTCGACGAACTCGACCGCGGCGCCGTCGAGCCTGGTGCCTGCGAACAGGTCGCCGAAGGTGCGGCCGTCGGCCGTGGGGTGCCCGGCGCTGATCTCCAGGCTCCGGCCGTCCGCAAGCTTCACACGGATGACGTGGTGATTGGCGACCGGCGTGCGGTTCGTGCGCAGAATGGGAACCGCGACGATGGCGTTACCCTCCACGGTGTAGACCAGATCGCCGGCCTGAAGATCCGCGATGCGGCGATCGCCGTCGGGCGTCGCGATGGGCGTGTCCGGCGACGCACAGACCGGGCACCACCCGCTGGTCGAGTATCGCCATTCCCAGAGGCCGTTCGTGCAGACCGCGATCCGCTGGTAGCACGCCGACGGGGGACAGGCCAGGTTCGGGGTGTCACAGGCGCTGCCTAGGTTGGGTATGTACGACGGGCACGGGGCCGCATCGGGCCCGGTCCCGGCCGGATTGTCGCAGGTCATGACCGGCGAGCCAATGGGTTGGCCGTTGCACGGCCGGGTGAACGGCCCAATCGCGCAGGTCGTATCGCAATTGCAGGCGAGGCATGAGCAGAGCGTGTACGGTGGGTAGAAGCACAGGAGGGACGGATCCTGGCAGGACGCGGTACCCGCATCCGTGTAGCAAGCCGCCGACGTGGGCGCCGTGCAGTAGGCGGGGCCCGCTTGCAAGGTCCAGACGCCCTTGCTGCAATAGCCGGTGGTACGGCATTCGAGGCGCGGCTCGGTGCCCCACGAACAGTGAACGGTGACGCCCGCGCAGGGGCTGCCCGCGGCCGGCATGTCCGCCGGGCAGGCGACGACGACACCTCCGTCCACGCTGGAACTGCCACCCGTGCCGCTGCTGCCACCCGCGCCGGCGCCGCCACTGCCGCGGCCGCCGGTTCCGGTCGCGCCACCGGTACCTGGGCCGCCGCCCTGTCCGGTGGTACCCCCGCCAGTTCCCGTCGCGCCACCGGTGTCCGGACCTCCGCCCTGTCCCGTGGTACCTCCACCAGATCCTCCCGAAGCCACCGTCGACGAACCACCGGTCGCCAGACCGCCGCTACCCGAGGTTCCGCCCGCGCCGGCGCCGCCCAGGCCGCTCACGCCTCCCGCGCCGACAGTGCCACCACCGCCCGCGCCGCCGCTCGCCTGGCTACCGCCCGAGGCCACGACCGCATCCGAAGACGCCGCAGCGTCCACTGGACGCGCCTTCGTCGATTTGCCACAGCCATTCGCCGCGAGGGTCATGGCGATGTTAACGAGGAGCAAGAATGCAATCCGGGAGTGTGTCTTCATGATGGAGTGGTCTCAAGCGTAGTACAGAAGGGATGCTTGGCTAGACAGCACCGTCCGCACGGCGCGCGCGTCTGTGGCCGGGAACACAGAAGACTTCCCTGATGCGCGGGCCTGCCCGGAGACATCGTTCGCGCACGTCACCGGTGCATCCCGCCCATCTTCTGGAAAGAGATGAAGTGGTTGAGACGTTCATATTTGATGGTCTTCACGAATCGCTCGGCGTGTGGATTGCAGTTTGGACTTTGCGCGTCCGCTCGTTGATCGCAGATGCGATCATGGCGATGACAAACTGAAGGGTCAACGGAGGCATCGGGCGGCAACCTGCCCGTTCAGACCTGCCGATTCAAGCTGCTGATCTTCGTGAATTTATGCGAGAATTCTAGCGATGCCTTTTTGGACAGCACGGCGCCAAAAGAGAACTACAGGCATGCTGATGATGCTATAGACCCGCAAGCCGGCTGGTTGTACTCTCGCCGCCATGGCTAGAAGCTGGTCGAAAGGATGGACGCCAAGGCAGGTACTTGTGATTCTTGCAATCACGTTCTCAGCGGGCTGCGACTGCAAAATGTTGAAGGGCGAGGATCAATGCAAGACCGAAGACACGACCAGCGCAAAGATAGTTGGCTGTGACTCGGTGGAATACAAAGGATGTCTCTTTACCCCGATCGGGTGCTCAACCGGGCTCAGCAGCGCCGGGAGCGTTCATGTCACCATGGGTTCCGGCTCCTGCGATGCGACCTTCTACAACGTAGTGTGTACAAACGGGTGCCTGTCGGCGGTCTCGAGCTCGCCGTAGCGACTCTATCCCGGAGCATCTGAGGCATCCCCTCATCTACCTGCCCAGGAGGTGGCTGCTCGCATCCGGCTCGCATCCGTCGGACTAGATCCACGGCCGCCTGCTGAGGCTCGGCCGCACCGCAGATGGCGGAGACGACCGCAATGCCATCTGCTCCCGCGCGGACGACATCCGCGATGTTGGCTGCATTCAGGCCGCCGATGGCCACCAGGGGATGACGGGAATACGCCCTGATGCGGGCAAGGCCTTGCAGGCCCCAGGCACCCTTCGTGTCCGTCTTGTTGGCAGTCGCGAACACGGGACTCACGCCCAGATAATCCACCTCCAGGTCCTGGGCTTCTTCCACGTCTTCCCAGCGTTCCACCGTAAGACCGACGATCGCCCCTGGCCCCAGCAACCGCCGGGCCATGGGCACGGACATGTCCTGTTGGCCCAGGTGGACGCCATCGGCCCCCACGGCCAGGGCAACGTCCACGCGGTCATTGACCAGCAGGGGCACGCCGGCGGGAGCCAGGCGCTCCTTGAGCCGCAGGGCTAGCAGGGCTTGCTCGACGAACAGAAAGTCCGCACGTGCCCGGCGCGCTCGGCGGCAAGTGCGGGCATCCCGGCGTAGTTGCTCAGCTTCTCAACTGCGCGTCCTATTTCATGGTTCTTGGCCCTGACGTTTCTCAAAAACATTCATCCAACGGCGACACCGCTCCTGTATGGCCGAGCGCTGACCGGGTGAGAGTTTCGCGGCTGTCGAGTCGCGGAGCTTGGAATAGGAGTCGTCCTCCGCGTCCTTGCTGATGGCAGCAGCGAGATTCGCCCAGAGATATGCCTTCGCCTTGTCTTTCGGCACACCTTCGCCTTGGTCATAGGCAGCGCCGAGGAGCGCCTGAGCCTTGGCAACTCCCTGGTCAGCGGCCTTTCTCAACCAGCGAACTGCCTCTGCGTCGTCTTGTGGGACACCTTCGCCGAGGTGGTAGGCGCGGCAGAGGTTGAATTGGGCCCGGGCCAGTCCCTGGTCGGCAGCCTTCTTGTACCAGCGGACAGCTTCTGTATGGTCCTGGGGCACACCTTCGCCTTCGTCGTAGGCGCTGCCGAGGCTGAACTGTGCCGCGGCCAGTCCCTGGTCAGCAGCCTTCTTGTACCAGCGGACAGCTTCTGTATGGTCCTGGGGCACACCTTCGCCGAGGTGGTAGGCAACGCCCATGCGCTCCTGGGCATCGGCATTCCCTTGGTCAGCGGCCTTCTTCCACCAGCGGACAGCTTCTGTATGGTCCTGGGGCACACCTTTGCCGAAGTAGTAGGCGCTGCCGAGGCTGAACTGTGCGTCTGCATCCCCTTGGTCAGCAGCCTTCTTCCACCAGCGGACAGCTTCTGTATGGTCCTGGGGCACACCTTTGCCGAAGGGGTAGCCATCCGGCGATCAGGCAAGGTGGAAGCGGCTTCGAGAAGCGCGATCGTTTCTACCCCAAAATCCCGACAGGGCGCTCGGAGGGACCAGATTCAACCCCCGCAAGGTTTTGGAGATGAACCAGATTGCGCATCCTGAGATGATGCGCGTGCTGTCGCGGCCTCTGCGACGCTCCATGTGGTCAAGCGACCAGGTCGAGAAATCGCCTCACGAGTTCGAAGGCGCGTCGGGAGTATCTGTCCCGTTCGTCAGGTGAGGTGGCGTCGTAGAAGACGGCGACCTGCCGCGGGCCGTAGGAGTTGACGGTCGCGAACTTCGCTCGGAGGCACTCGACGGCCTTTGCGATGATGGGATCCTCTGCTTGCTCCCGCCAGGCATGTGCAACGGCCTCCATCCCGCCGGGCGCGTGGTCAAGGCAGAAGCAGAAGTCGTAGGAATCCTTCGGCTTGTCTCGCCCCGCTAGCGCATGCGCTTTCATCACCAGAAAATCGGGGACCGATGCGACCAGCAGGTTTACGCGATTGTGCGCGCCCGAGATCATCTGCCCTTCGATTGGCACACGCTCGGGATGCAGAAACGCAGCGGCGCAGCCGTCGGCGTCAAGGGGCCTGAATCCTGGCACAATCCGATCGAGCTTGCGCCTCCGTCGTCTCATTGGGGCTTTGAGGAAGTCAACCTCGACAACGACGACTGGCCCCCCATCGTCGAGGTCAACGGCTGCGCGAAGCTTGTACTGCTGGTCGGTCTTTTCGTATCGCCCCGTGGCCAGCAACGATCTGATGATCTCGGCATAGCGCCCCTCCTGGAGCTTGTCCGCGTCGAGCGCCAGGTCGACATCGATGCTCCCGACGTGGGGCTCCTCGCTGTTTGGCAGCAGGAGGTCAGGCACCCATCCGCCCACGACGACGATGCTGTCGGCAAACCATGACCCGAGTACCTGTCCGAGATCGATGAGAACCCGCTTCGCTGCCTCGATATCGCGTTGGCCGTAGTCGTGCTGCGTGCGGGGCTCGGTCGTCATGGCCGCGCCACCGCCTTCCAGGCTGGCAGTATCTTCTGCGCCGCCAAAGCCTCGGCAGCTTCCTCACCCCGGCCCCCTGCATGGATGAGATCGACATAGGTCTGAACAGGGTCGGTGCAGCCGAGTACGTGTTCTCCGACGTGCGAATCGGCTTCGAACGAAAGAAAGACACCCGAATCGTTCGGGATCAGCACGACAACGTTCTCCCCGGAGTCGACCTCCTTGGCCTCGGCATTCCGCGCGAACATCTCCAAGAACTGAGCATCGACGTAGAGCCAGGTCTTTGGTTGGCGCACGTGAGGCGCCTGGCGCTCGGCTGCGGAGAATGCGGCATAGGCAGCCATGTTGCCAGCTTCGACGCCCAGGCGGTAGAGGGCTTCGCGGAGAGCGGTTCCCTTGAGCAGGGTGAAGTAGCTGCGGCGCTCGTGCCGATCAAAGCGATATGCCTCGCTCCAGGCCGCCAGCAGGCCGCGCGGGTCTCGGACCCGGATGCCGGAGCGATCGTCCAGCCCTTCGACGAATCCTTCGTCACGGAGGTGCCGGACAACCTTGTTCACCAAGCCCAGGCTGACCGGCCGGTCGCCACGCAGTTGCCAACAGGTATTCGTTTGCAGGTCTCGCTGTCTCCATACTCTACCGGCGTGACCGGGGCTCAGGAGAACGCGCACCACCCTCGCGGCCGCCGTGGTCCCGAGATTTGCCCCGCGAGTTGGCCGCACGTGAAAGGGTGGGATCCCGGCACGCTCGATGCGAAGCAGCCCGGGCAGATCGATCCTGCAGTTGCCCGCGAGGTCGATCCAGCCCCACCCCTCTTGTCGACAGAGGTCCGCCAACCGCGGAGACACGAACGGCGTCGCGAGAACCGAGACAGCCGGCTCCTTGGACGGCGGCGGCAGTCGTTGGCGAGCCCAGGCAGGAAAGGCCCCAGGGCGGACGTCGCTCTTTGCATGCACGTAGATGCGTGCTCGGGACTTGCCGGCGGTTCCGATCTGGACTACCGCATCGGCGCCGTGATCCCCGGGGGCTCGCAACAGAGAGGCAGAGCTTTCGGTGTGAAGCCAGTCGATATCTGCGAAGAGCCGCCGCACGCTATCTAGGAGAGCACGCTCAAGGGAGAGACCCTTCGATGACGTGTTCACCGATTCTCGCTTGTTCACGATCTCATGAACATAGCATGATTCGTGAACATGGCCAGCCTGGCTACGCCTTTCTCGGCGGAAGACCGACTCCGAAGTTCCGGGGTTCGCGCGTCCGCCCGCACCAGATTGAGCGTCTGGTTGCATCCCGGTACGCGTGCGCTCGGTATGACTGGAACCAATCTCCCAAAAACGCGGGCCTGCGATCCCGATGAGCGCGGCGACATTCTTGCCGAGCCACTTGATTTCGTTACACTTCCCTTGCGACGGCAGCCGCGCTGAGCGCGGCCAAAATCCCGCGTATCGGCCTGCTCGTCCCCGGGCATACGTGTATTCGGTCGCGGGCTTTGCGCATGCGGCTGCCTCCATAGCAGGATTGTCGGCGAGCGACGGCCGTTGTTGCTTCGCCTACCCAGGAGGCGGCTGCTCGCATCCGGCTCGCATCCGTCGGACTAGATCCATGGCCGCCTGCTGAGGCTCGGGCGCAGCGCAGATGGCGGAGACGACCGCAACACCATCCGCTCCCGCGCGGACGACCTCCGCGATGTTGGCTGCATTCAGGCCACCGATGGCCACCAGGGGATGGCGGGAATACGCCCTGATGCGGGCAAGGCCTTGCAGCCCCCAGGCACCCTTCGTGTCCGTCTTGGTGGGAGTCGCGAACACGGGACTCACGCCCAGATAATCCACCTCCAGGTCCTGGGCTTCTTCCACGTCTTCCCAGCGTTCCACCG
>Ga0182017_10000904_pt1 | contig 23289 bp, 13 predicted proteins | sample 712E3DmetaG_FD_120492 | JGI IMG/M metagenome (GOLD analysis project Ga0182017, IMG submission 120492) | Permafrost microbial communities from Stordalen Mire, Sweden - 712E3D metaG | ecosystem: Environmental > Terrestrial > Soil > Wetlands > Permafrost | place: Sweden: Stordalen | collected... | reverse complement strand
CGGGAAGATGGTCATGTGCCAGCCCGGCACCAAGGACACGGCGAAGTCGAAGGACACCACGCTGTGCACGCTGATGACCAGGCCGGTGGCCAGGCCGGCCAGCAACAGATAGGCCTTGTCGTAATGAACCCAATGCGAGGCCGCGCCCCGCCAGCCGAGGCAGAGCACCGTGTAGATGCGCTTGCGCCATCCCTCGGGCGCGCGATCGCGCATTGACGCCAAATCGGGCACTAGCCCGAGGTACCAGAAAAGCAGCGAGACCGAAAAGTAGGTGGTGACCGCGAAGACGTCCCAAATCAGCGGCGACCGGAAATTCACCCAGATGCTCCGTTCGTTCGGATATGGGAACAGCCAGTAGGCGAACCACGGGCGGCCGGTGTGCAGCACCGGGAAGACCGCCGCGCACAAAACCGCGAAGATGGTCATGGCCTCGGCGAAGCGGGCAATGGCGTTACGCCAGCGTGCCCGCAGAAGAAACAGGATGGCGGAGATCAGCGTGCCCGCGTGTCCGATCCCGATCCAGAAGACGAAGTTGATGATGCCGAAGCCCCACGCCACCGGCCGGTTGTTTCCCCAGGTGCCGATGCCGTAATAAAGCGTCCAGCCGATGCAGAAGGTGCCTATGGCGAACGCGGTCAGGGTCACGGCCAGGGCCACGTACCAGGCGCGCGGCGGTCGCCGGGCGGGGAATTGCAGGACCTGATCGTCGAGCGAGCCCGGCGTGACCTTCCCTTGCAAGAGTTCGAGGGGTTGCAGGCCCTCGGGCAGGGGCGCGGTCGCGGACTTCATCGTTCTCCTCGGCCGGATGGATTTTGCAAGGCGGCCAGGTAGGTGATGGCCGGCTTGGTGTTCAGTTCTTCCAGCACGTGAAAAGCGCGGTTGCTGCGCGAGAGTCTGGACACCGCGCTGGCGGGGTTGCTGATGTCGCCGAACACGATGGCGCTGGCCGGGCAGGCCGAGGCGCACGCAGGCACCACGTCCTTGTCGTCGAGGTGCCGGTTTTCGCGTTTGGCAACCTGTTCGGCGTTGCGAATGCGCTGCACGCAGAAGGTGCACTTTTCCATCACCCCGCGGGGACGAACCGTGACCTCGGGATTGAAGGCCAACTGCATCGACGCGGGCGTCTCGCCGGTGAAATCGAGGAAGTTGAAGCGCCTGACCTTGTAGGGGCAGTTGTTGGCGCAATAGCGAGTGCCCACGCAGCGGTTGTAAGCCATCTGATTGATGCCGTCAGGGCCGTGGTTGGTGGCCTGCACCGGACAGACGGCTTCGCAGGGGGCGTTCTCGCAGTGCTGGCACGGCATGGGCTGGTGGATCATGCGCGGGGAGGCCTGGTCGCCTTCGTAGTAGCGGTCGACGCGCATCCAGTGCATGGCGCGGCCCTTGCGGACCTGCTCGGGCCCGACCACCGGGATGTTGTTTTCCGACTGGCAGGCCACCACGCAGGCGCCGCAGCCCACGCAGGACGAAAGGTCGATGGCCATGCCCCAACGCGGACCCTCTTGCTCGAGTTTGTGGTAGAGCGACGGGAGTTCCTCGCGTTGAAGTTCTTGCTGTGGATTTCTTGCGTATTCCGCCAGCGACCACACGCGCGCGATGTCGCGGCCGTCTTGGGCGTCGTGATCTTGCGCAAGACAGAGATCCTGGCGGCCGCCTGTCGGAGTCACGGCCTTGATGGACATCACGCGCACTCCCGGTGCCTGCGCGAAGGCCCAGGCGCGCGTACCCACGCCCGCAGCCACGCTGCCCTGCCAGCGGCCGTGGCCCAGGGTCAAGCGCAGCACGCCTTGGGCCTGCCCAGGCTGGCGCAAGATGGGCAGCGCCGGGCCATGTCCCAAGCTCACCATGTCGCCGTTCTTCACATGCAATCGATCGGCATCGGCCGGCGACAGCGACAGCGGGTTTCCCCACGAGGTCCTGGCGATCGGATCAGGCAGTTCCTGGAGCCATCCGTTGTTGGCATAGCGACCGTCGAAAAGCCGTGGGTCGGTGTCGAGAACCAGTTCGAAGCCGGCGGAAGATGACGCCTGGGCGGCGCGGGTCGCGGCCCGGGTACAAGCTTCTCCGTCGAGCCGACGAGCTGGAAGCGGTGCGGGCCGCGGTCGAAACAGGCCGTCGTGCAGGCAAGTGTTCCAGAAGCGCGCGAATGAGATCGGGCTGTCCTTGGGCGCGACTTCGTCTTGCCAGCGTCGCTTGACTAGATCGAGATAGGTTCTCGCGAGCGGCCGGCCGATCTCTGCCAGGCAGCGCAGGAAGATCTCTTCGCCCTGCAAGGTATCATAAAGCGGCGCCACCACTGGCTGCTGCAAGCTGAGTGCGCCGCCGCTGGTTTCGAAATCGTTCCAACTTTCGAGCCAATGGTTGCTGGGCAGAACCAGGTTGCAGGTGGTCGCGGTTTCGTCCTGCCGCAGGCCCATGCAAACCCGCAACGGAACTTTCGCCATCGCGGCTCGCCAGGCGCTGCTGTCCGAATCGCCGTCGGGAATGTCGCAGGCCGGGTTCACGTCCCAGAACAGCGCCACAGCGAACTGGCCTGCAGCCATGTGGTCGACCAGCGCCTTGAATTCGTCGGGCGTGCTCAGTGCCGGCGTGCTCGTCGCGTGGTCGGCGACCGCGCCCTCGGCTCCCAGCATGCGGTTCAAGATCAGGCAGGCGGCGTGGGCCTCGGCCGAGGCTGCGGGACCGGCCATGACCAGGGATCTGTCGCCAGCCGCGCACAGATCCTTCACCAGATTCTTGAATTCAGCCGTGAACGGCTTGACCTCCGGCAACCGGTCAAGCGCGAAAGGCTCCAGGCTGGAGGGCGCCAGCCCCTCGGGCAACGCCCGTCCACCTTGCCGGTGAACCTCACGCACCAAAGCGAAGGCGATGCGGGCCAATGCCGACGGTCGCATCGGGATACGGATGTCGGCCCTGCTGCCGGTCAGACTCATGCCGCCCTCGATCACATAGAGACGGTTCATGGCGCCAGCAGCGGAATTCGGTCGGCGCATGGACGAGAAGCCGGCAATGGCGGACACCGTATCGCCCAGGGTACCGAGAAAATCGGCGTCCAGCCCGACGATGGTTTGCGCCTGGTCGAAACGATACTGGGGAAGTCTTATTTCGCCGAGCAGCTCGCGCTGGGCCTGGCGGTCCTGATGGTCGGCGGCGGGCTCCCATGGGATGTGGTGCAGAGCAGGCAAGGCCTCGGTCAGGCGCGCTATCAGAAGCTTGCGCGTCGGAGACAGCACCGCCGGCGTGACCAGAGCGATGCCCTTGCCCTGTTTCGCCGCAGCTTCGAGCGCGCGGGCGAGCTTCTCCGTCGCAGCCTTCCAGGTGCCTGGCCGGCCGTCGACAAGCGGGGCGCGAAGACGGTCGGGATCGTAAAGCCCGAGCAGGTCGGCGGTGGCGTGAAAACTGGTCTTGCCCCGGTAGAGCGGGTGTAGGGCGTTGCCTTCGACGTGAATCGGGCGGCCCTCGCGCGCCTTGACCAGCACCGGGTACGCCACTTCGCCCTCCTGGAAGGTGCTGGCGTAGTAGTCGGCGACGCCGGGAACCACCTCTTCCTGTTTCTTGGTGTATGCAACTATGGCCGCATGATTCCGCTTGCAGCCCGCGCCGGTCGCCAAGGCGGCAGAGGCACCCAGTAGGGCCAAGAAGCGCCGACGGGAAAAACCGTCGGGTTCGCAGCCGGCGTCGAGCACGGGCAGTCTCAAGATGGGCTTGGGTTCATCCATGTTTCATCGGTGGCAAGCGAAGCAATTGCTGGGTCCGGAAGTGATCTTCGAGCCTGCTGGCACTGCCTCGTGCGCGTCGCGGTGGCAGGACAGGCAAACCCCCATGCGCATGAGCATCTCGCGCGAGACTTGTTCCATGGTCTGCACCTCCCCGTGGCAACTCTGGCAAGCGATCTGCGCCCCGACATGCGGCCGGTGATCGAAGTAGACGTGGTCGGGCAGGGTATAGACGCGCCGCCATTCGATGGGCTGGTCGGCCGTCAACGCCGCGGCCACGCGCTGGACCTCGGGTTTGTCGGTGCGAGTGACCGCGTGGCAGTTCATGCAGGTTTGCACGGCGGGAACCCCGGCGTGGCGCGAGCGCTCGGCACCGGTGTGGCAGTACAGACAGGGAATGTGGTTGTCGCCCGCATGCAGGCGGTGGGAGAAAGCGATCGGCTGCCTGGGGGAATAGCCCCTCACGAATCGGTCAGGCTCGGTGGCGTATCCAACCGCCAGCAGGGTCGACAAGACCGCAATCGTGCCAATGGGCAGAACTATGCGCCAGAAGCGGTCTCGTGGATGCACGCCGTCCTCGCGTCGGAGTCTATGCCAGATTCGGGTGGAAAGGATCCCGCTCTAGCCCGGGCTGGATTCGTTACTCCTCTCACAAAAGGTCATGAAAGCGTTGGTTGGATGCCAAGACACCAAGCGGAGTCACAGGGCTTTCTGCCGCATCAGCGCCTAGCCAAGGCGCCGCACGCGCGCTGGTTCGGGATTGCGTGTCGCCGCAGGAGCAAACCCACCGATTCTTGAATCCTCTTGTCCGCAGCGCGCTCCAGGGTACCATATACATGGCGGACACATGGCGCTGCAAGCCGGCGAACCCTTTGGCAATTATCGCATCGTCCGGCTGCTGGGCGAGGGCGGCTTTGGGGAAGTGTACCTTGCCGAGAACCCCCTGCTGGAACGCCGCGCGGCCGTGAAGGTCTTGCACACGACGCTGGCACAGGACCCGGAGTTGGTCAGGCGTTTCCTCAACGAAGCACGGGCTGCCAGCGCCATCCGTCATCCCAACATCATCGAAGTTTTCGACGCCGGCGTGACACCGGAGGGCGCGCCCTACATCCTGATGGAGTTTCTCGAAGGGATCTCCCTGCAGAAGCTCCTGGCGGACAAGGGGCGGTTGCGGGTCGCGCATGCGTTGCGTATCGCGATCCAGGCAGGTTCGGCCCTGGGCGCGGCCCATGCGGCCGGTATCGTGCACCGCGATCTGAAGCCGGAAAACCTGTTTCTGGTACCCGACGCCGCCGCGCCGGGCGGCGAGCGGGTGAAGATCCTGGATTTCGGAATCGCCAAGATCAGGCGCAGCGGTTCCACCGGTGGAACGCTGCGGACGCAGAGCGGGCTCATCATGGGCAGCCCCGCGTACATGTCACCCGAGCAGTGCAAGGACAGTGCGGACGTGGATTTCCGGTCGGACATCTACTCGTTCGGTGTGATCATCTACGAGGCGCTGGCGGGAAGAACCCCCTTCGTGGCGGCGTCCGGGACCGAGATGTTGGTCATGCATCTAACCGCCACCCCTGAGCCGCCGCGCCTGGGCGGTGTACCGACCCATGTGGCGGCCGCTATCATGCGAGCCCTGGCCAAGGAGCGCGCCGAACGGTATGACAGCGTTGTATCCTTCGTCAACGCGCTACTCGGCCAAGGGATTGAAACGGAGATTGCCTCGGCCCGACCGTCGGCGCATGGGGTGACCGCAGGTGCTCAGGCACAGCCGGCGTCAGGCACAAAACGGTCGGCCGCGGCCTCGGCCATAACCACGTTTTCGCGGGCTACTGGTGAGATCGAAGCGTCGGCCGATGCTGAGGCGCTGCCGGCAGTCGTGCGATCGCGGCGCTGGCCCTTCTTGGCGTTGGGAGGACTGGCTGCGGCAGGGCTCGCGCTCTTTCTCCTCGTGCGACTCAGCCACGGCCCCACCTCGGAGACAACCACTGGCAGTCTCGGGCAAGGTGCGACGCCGTCCCCGGCCTTGCTCGGCGTGCCTGATGCTGGTGCTGGGGCGGCGCCGTCGGCCGCAGCGCCGGCAGCGAGAAAGCTAGCATCCGCGGCAGCAGCGCCGGCCACAGCTCAGGCGGCGTCGGCTGCAAAGCCATCACCTCTGTCCCCAGAGCGCCGGCGCCAGATCAAAAAGAAGAAGAGCGCCGAAGACGATTTTGCTGTGCACTAGCCCTTGGCGTCCGCGCGTCCTAGGCGAGCCAGCTCGCGGCCGAAGTGCTGGGCGATGAGGTGTTCTAGGCAGTAGGACGCCCCGTGCAAGCGGCGCCGCTCGCAGCTGACCTTGCGGCACGGCTGCTTGCCTTCCTTCAGTTCGCCCAAATGCTCGGCCAGACGGGCGAGGCAGTAGGCGCGCATGGTGGACGCACGGTCGAGGTCCTTGAGCCTGCGGACGTCGGCCGGATAGGGCCGGCACAAGATCGGCGGCGCCTCGATCTCCTCAGGCCAGACCGTGACCCACAGTGCGCCGCACCCGGGGCACTGACGCAGTTCCTCCCACTCGGCCGCTTCAAGCACTGGCCAGCGCATGACACTGTCATCTTCGAGGCGAAACCAGTCTGGGCGCTCGGCGCAGGGGCAGTCGGGCTTCGCTGGGCGCGGGGCCGTCATGGGCTCCAGAGTACCGGATAACCGCAGAAGCGCTAGTCGCCACAAGCCTCTGGTGGCTATCGCGGGACTAGCACTACTGATTGAAATTTGGACCGAGCCGTCGCGTCGCGAGGAGCCCCGGCTGCAACGAGCGACGAGGGAGAATACTCGACGTATTTGACCGAGGAGCGAGGCGGGAGACGGGGCCCGCAGCAGCGACGGCGACGGGAGAATTTCAATCAGTCGTGCTAGGGTTGCCACTATACTAGGCTGCGATGTCTGACGTCCTGCACACCCTGCGCGAACGCGGATTTGTACAACAGGTGAGCGATGAATCGGGCCTGGCCGCCCTACTCGGCAAGGGGCCTGTCTCCTACTACTGTGGCTTCGATCCCACCGCTTCCAGCCTGCATGTGGGCAGCATGATCCCGCTCATGGCGCTGGCACACCTGGCGCACGCCGGGCACCACCCGATCGCGGTGCTGGGGGGAGGAACCGCCATGGTGGGCGATCCCAGCGGCAGGACCGAGCTTCGACAGATGCTCACGGTCGAGGCGATCAGCGACAACTGCGACCAGATTGAGCCGCAGGTCCGCCGTTTTCTGGGCGCTGCCGGCGAACACGCCTTGGTGTTGGACAACGCCGAATGGCTGGTGCCGCTCAACTATCTGGAGTTCCTGCGCGAGATCGGGCGGCACTTCAGCGTCAACCGCATGCTCGCCGCCGAGGCCTATCGCCTTCGCCTGGAAAAGGGGCTCTCTTTCATCGAGTTCAACTACCAGCTTCTGCAAGCGTATGACTACTTGGTGCTCCACCGCCGCTACGGCTGCATGTTGCAGATCGGTGGCGACGACCAATGGGGAAACATTCTGGCGGGGACCGATCTCGTTCGCCGCCTGCACCAGACCGAAACCTATGCCCTCACCTTCCCCCTCATCACGACGGCATCGGGCGCCAAGATGGGCAAGACCGCCGCCGGCGCCGTGTGGCTTTCGGCCGAGAGAACCAGCCCTTTCGATTTCTATCAATACTTCGTGAATGTGGACGATCGCGACGTGATCCGCTTTCTCAAGCTGCTCACCTTCCTGCAGCTCGACCAGATCGCCCGCTACGCGGACCTGCAAGGCGCCGATCTGCGCGCTGCCAAACAGGCACTGGCCTACGCGGTGACCGAGACGGTTCACGGCAGGAGCGCGGCTGACAAGGCGCAACTGGCCGCGCAAGCGGCCTTCGCCGGGGGCGGCACCGGTGATCTCGTGCCTACCTATTCCGTCACGTCCGCGGCCCTGAGCGACGGGCTCAAGATCGTCGATGTTTTGCACGCCGCGGGCCTGGCTGGCTCAAAGAGCATCGCCCGCCGCCTGATCGAGCAAGGCGGGGTCAGACTGGGCGAGCGCAAGGTGACGTCGGTTGACGACTTGATCCGGCCAGCCGAGATCGCGGCCGATGGCACCCTTCTGCATGCAGGCAAGAAGCACCTGCGCCGGATCGTCATCGGCGACTAGACGTCTATGTGGCTCCCCTTCAAAGAAGATGAGACAAGTTTCAGTTGCACGTCGACAAAGCGCCCATTGCGGTGTCCCTTAGCATCCGGCCGACAAGCCGGGCTGCTGGCAAGGAGGGCCGAGAACCGGACCGGAATGTACTGATGTACTTGAGGACCGGAAGCGCAGGCCCGACGCCGCCCCGGGGCCCCCACGCGGTCAGCAGACCGCGTGGGGTGGGTTCAGCGGCCCGGATCGTCGGCCGTAGTCGCCTCGGTGGTTTGAGGCAACGCTTTATTAGAGTTCTTTGCGCATCCAGATCGCGGTCTTTGATCGTGCCATCTGGTATTCGTCAGTGGCAGCTACCGCCGCGGTCACGTCCTTGCGAACGATGACATCGAAACCTAGCTTCTCGCCAACCGGGCGTTGTGCCTCGTCGGTAACCAGGTACAGGTGCAACGCCCCTTCGGCGCGCGCCTTGCGCATGGCAGTCTCCAGCAGCAGGTAGCCGAGGCCTTCCCCCCGTCGTTCGGGCGCGACGGCGAGCAGCCGCAGCAAGGCATCGTCTCCGGCAGGCTCAATGGCCACGCATGCGGCGATACCGTCGCTGACCTCGCCGCCTGCGGGGATGAGCAAGAAGCTAGGCCAAGTGCGGTGCAGGTCAGCGTGGGTGATTCCGACCCGGTTGAGCAGGTGGTCAATCGCTTCCTGATCCTCGGCCCGCGCGCTGCGCACGGGATCGCCCAGCCGTTGCAGGAGCTTGTCGTGCAGTCCCCCGTAATCCCCCGAACTCATGATGACCACCGTGTCCCCGGGCGCCGCGCGCAGAGCTAAGTGCTCCACGGTTGCGGGCACGCCAGAGACGAGTCGGGCCGGTACTTCGTGGCTGCGCAGATCGGCCGCGAGGCGCTCCACGTCCAGTCGCTGGTCGGCCGGCACCTTCTCCGGGGCGTAAGCGGGAGCCAGCACGACCTCGTCGGCCACGGCCAAGGCGCCCACGAAATCATGTTGGAAGACCGAGCGCCGGCTGGTGGCCGAGCGCGGTTCGAAGGCCACGATCAGCTTGCCCGGGCCGTAGCGGCCCTTGAGCGCGCCCAGGGTTTCGCGAATCGCGGTCGGGTGATGGGCGAAGTCGTCGACCACGGTGACCCCGGCCGCCACGCCCACGATCTCCTGGCGCCTTTTCACGCCGAGGAAACGCCGTATGGCCTGCGTGATGGCTGGCTGTTCAATGCCCAGGACGTGGGCGGCCGCGATGACACCGGTGAGATTCTCGAGATTGAAGATGCCGGCCATGCCCACATCCAGGGTGCCCATCATCTTGCCGGCGCACGCCAGCCGCAGGATGGTCCGTCCCCCCAGCTTCCTGCCGGTGACTTCAAAGGTCCAGTCAGCGTCGGCGCCGGGGCGACCGTAGGTCGTGACCCCGCAGCGTGCGGCGCGCGCCACCTCCATGGCGCCGGGCGAGGCAGCGCACACCACCAGATGTCCCTCGGGTGGGATGAGCGCGATGAATTCGCGGAAGGCATCCTTGACTGCCTCCTCGTTGGCAAAGATATCGGCGTGGTCGAACTCCACCGAAGTCAGAATCACGACTTGCGGGCGGTAGTGCAGAAACTTGGACTTCTTGTCGAAGAACGCGGTGTCGTATTCGTCCCCCTCGACCACGAACTCGGGTCCTGCGCCCAGGCGCCAGGACCGGCGGAAGTTAAGCGGCACGCCGCCAATGAGAAACGAAGGGTCCCGGCCGGCCTGGGCGAGCACGAAGGCCATCAACGAGGACGAAGTCGTCTTGCCATGGGTTCCCGCCACCACCACCGAGCGACGGGAGGTGAGAAACAGTTCGGATAGGAGGGCGGGAAACGAGATGAGGGGGATGCGGCGCTCGCTGGCCGCCAGAACCTCTACGTGGTCGCGCCGGCAGACGTTGCCCACCACCACGCGATCCGGGGCCCAATCGAGATTCGCGGGCCGGAAGCCTTGCATCACCGGAATGTTCTGCTCAGCGAGCTGGGTCGACATGGGCGGATACACATGCTCGTCTGAGCCGCGCACCTCGTGACCAGCCGCGCGCAGAAGTCCGGCCAAGGAGCCCATGCCAGTTCCGGCGATGCCAATCAGGTGCAGTTTCATCGAGAGTCAAACGGCGCCAGCGGAAAATCTGGGAAAGTTGGGCATGGAGAACGAGACCGGGTCTCTATCTCCACTGCCGATGGCCGCGTGTCAACCGTCAGTTTCACTCTGCCCCCGCCTTCTTGCTCGTGCGCTGCAACGACTGAGGCGTGGTGAGATCAGGCCAGGTCGCGTCCCTCGACATCGGTCAACCGTGGCACACGTGCCGCATGGAGAAAAGCGGGCTGTCTGTCCCATGGTCCGAGGGTGGCCGTGACGGGCACCCTCGGCTTCGGGCGACGGCAGGTGGCTGGAAGGTGATACACTGGCACCCATGCGTAGCATTCTTTCGAGTCTAGCTTGCATGAGTCTGTCAATCGTGTGTGTTGCCTGCGGCGGCAGCAGTTCCACCCACGGGGGAATCGACGCTCGCGGATCGGGCGGCAGCACTGGCAGCGCAGACGACGCTGGCAGCACGGAGACCGGCGGTATCGCTGGTAGCATGGGAGCGGGTGGCAGCGCTGGGAGCACTGGGGGCACGGGCGGCAGTACAGGAACCGGCGGTGGCGCTGGATCGGGCACGGCGCTGGAGTTCTGCAATAGCGTCACCCAGGCGATGTCGAGCGTGATCGCCCGATGCATAGGCGGCACCGACGCCTACTGGTTCACGTTCTATTCGGCAGCCTTCGATTGCCAGCGCGTTTCGGTCGACGTTGCTGCGGGACGGATGGTCTATGACCAGAGCCATGCGGCGGCCTGCCTGTCGAGCATCGAAGGGGTCGACTGTTCAGCCATAGCTGGCTCGGGCCCGAGCCTGCCCGCCTGCACGCAGGTGCTCTGGGGAACCGTTCCCGCTGGTCAGGCGTGCTCACCCGACCCCATGTCGGACTGTGTTCCGGGGGCGTACTGCGAGCACGTCGGATACGCCTGCAGCGGCATCTGCCTGACGAGGGTGGCGGTGAACGGGTCGTGTCAGTCGCTCGACAGCGATACGACGCTTCCGTGTGTGGCAGGTGCGCACTGCGTCTCCGGAGTCTGCCTGGCCGACGCCAACGAGGGGCAGGCGTGCGGCGGTTACCCGAGCCCGACGTGCGCCGGTGACCTCCGGTGCCTTGGCGCCACGTCTATCGCATCCGGGACGTGCCATGCCGCCGCGAACTCGGGTCCGTGCACGGACAACTCAGATTGCAGTAGCAGTGGGTGCATGGGGCCGACCGGCGCCAAGACCTGCCAGCGCTGGAAGTTTGCCGGGGAGTCCTGCACCCCGGGCCAGGGAGAGTGCTGGCCTCTGCTCTACTGCGGCGCGGACGGAAAGTGCACCGACGCGCGGGCGGCAACCCAGAACCAAGCATGCGGACCCGATACCCGCGGTGAGATCGTCGGGTGCGCCGCGGGGCTCTACTGCAGCGGCGCGACCAGCACAACCATGGGGACCTGCGTTCCCCCCAAGGCCCTGGGTGATCCGTGCACCTGGTTGGACGTGTGTAGCGGGACCCGGGGACACTGCGATACCTCCACCCAGAAATGCGTGGCCTGCAATTGACTGTGGGCGCTCCGGCGAGATGGTCTACCCAATATGGCCGTGGCAAGGAACGGCCACACGGCAACGTTGTTGCCGAGCGGAAAGGTGCTCATCGTCGGCGGTCTGGGCAGTGGCGGCTATCGAGACGTCCTCGCCAGCGCGGAACTATACCAATAGCCGCGACGGCGAGCGCCAGGCAGTTCACTGAGGCACGCACCGGGGATCGCGCGGGGCTAGCTGGGTAGCAAAGTCCTTGACCACCAGCACGAACTGGACGCGAAAATCGCGTAGAGCACCGCCGTCCATCATGGGCTGGCCACCCGAGGTGTCCCACTTGAGCGCCGACACTACGGTCGAACCGCAGGCATCGAGACGGCCGCGCTTGCGCTGGGTGAGCCAGGCCTCCTCCCAGTCTTTGGCACGCGCGCGATCGCAGGGATGGTCCTTGCTGCCGCACCCCACGGCAAGCACGTCGTACCACCAGGGGCCCGTGGGACCATACTCGGCGATGCGCACCGAAGGTGTCACGCCCTCCCCCTTCTTGGCCTCGCGGCTTTCGATGAGAAACTGGTGGCTACTGCCTGCGGGCAGGTCGAGGTAGAAGCACTCCTCTTCCTTCCCGCTATGGCTCAGGCGCCCCAGCGTCGGGGAGGTGAGCACGATCTCCCCAGCATCCCCTGACATGCGGATCTCGAAACGCTTGTGATCCGGGGCCGGCGGCGCGGTCTCGGCATTGTCGCCCGGCCTGCGGCAGCGGCACTGCCCGCCCTGGCAGCGCGCCCCGGCCAGCGCGGTGGCTGGGACGGGAGCCGCGAAATCAACATGCTGCGCTGTCTCGACATCGCTGTCGTGCGCACAGCCCACCCCGAACAGGGGAGCCATTGTGAGTACCCATGGACGCAAACGCATTGTGAACGTAGGATACTACGCCCGTGCCCCCCATTGCCTGCAGAATCTTGTTGCTTTCCTGCCTGCTGCTTTCCGCCTGTGCAACCAGCGATGAAGGCAAGCCGATAAACTTCTCTCTCACCGCCCAGCAGAACTACGAGAAGGGCCTGGATGAGCTGAAGGCCGAGAACTACCCCGAAGCGTTGCGCTACTTCAGCTACGTCAAGCAGAAGTTCCCCTTCTCGAAGTACGCGGCCCTGGCCGAACTGGCAGCGGCTGACACCGAGTTCGCGCACGCCACCTACCAGGAAGCCATCGACGCCTACAAGAGCTTCCTGCGCTTGCACCCAAAGCACGAGAAGGTCGTAGAGGGCTACGTCTCGTTCCGCATCGCCGAGGCCTACGTGAAGGAGATGCCCGACGACTGGTTTTTCTTCCCGCCCTCCTCCGAAAAGGACCAGTCCGCGGTGCTGGATGCCCTGCGCGAACTCAGCAGCCTCATCGACCGTTTCCCCGACTCGAAGTACCTCAAGCAAGCGCGTGAGTATCGACGCGCGGTCATGGGCCGCCTCATCGACCACGAGGTCTTCGTGGCGCGCTTCTATCTTGACCGCGGCCATCCCAAGGGCGCCACCCTGCGCATCAAGGAGGCGTTGCGCCGCTACCCGGACTCAGGGCGCGATGCCGAGTTGCTGCTCACCCTGGGCGAGACGCAGCTCGAAATGGGTCAGCCAGCCACCGCCAAGCAGACCTTCCAGCGCATAACCCTGGACAACGCCTCGATCGTCGAAGTCAAGCGCGCCGAGTTGTTCCTCGACTTCATCAAGCGCCGTCACGGCGACGAGCCCAAGGATGTCTCGCCCCACGGATAGGCGCATGGTGGCGACGTCATTCAAGGCGGCCCGCAAGTCTCACTTTCACTAGTGGCCCGTTTCACCCCCACGCCCGATACCTTCCTGGTCGAGGAACTGCCCGCGTATCTGCCCGCGGGCGAAGGGCCACATACCTTCGTGTGGATCGAGAAGCGGGGGCTGACAACCCTGGAAGCGCTCGATCGACTGGCCCACGCGTTGGACGTGCAGGCCCGGGACGTGGGCTACGCGGGCATGAAGGACCGCAATGCGACGACCCGGCAGTGGCTGAGCCTGCCGGGGGTCGAGCCGTCGCTAGCCGCTGCCGTCGAGATGGACGGCCTGCGCGTGCTCGAAGCGCGCCGTCACCGCAACAAGTTGCGGGTGGGCCATTTGCGTGGCAACCGCTTCGAAGTCGTGCTCAGCGAAATCGTCGCAGGAGAAAGCGACAGCCTGCGCGCCCAGCTTCTCCACATCGCAAGCCACGGTCTACCCAACCGCTACGGCCGACAACGCTTTGGCGGCGCAGGTGACAACGCGCGAGTCGGCATCGAGATCTTGCGCGGAACTCGGCGCGAGCGGGATGCCCGCCGGCGCAAGCTGTTGCTTTCGGCGGTGCAGTCAGCGGTGTTCAACCGGGCGCTCGACCTGCGCGCGTCGAGCGGCGGACTCACTTTGGTGCGACTGGGGGACGTCCTGCAGAAGACCGCGACCGGGGGCTCGTTCGTGTGCGAAGAGCCGGAGCGCGACCAGGCGCGCGTGGACGCCGGCGAGCTGGTCCCCACTGCGCCCCTGCCCGGCAGCCGCACCATGCAACCGCCCGCAGGCACGCCGGCACACGCCCTGGAGGAGCAAGCCCTGGCCGACCTCGGGCTTGCTCCCGCCGAGTTTGCCCAAGCCGGCCGCGATCTGCCCGGCGCCCGCCGGCCAGTGGTGGTGCCGGTCACCCTGGGGGATCCACCGCTGCAAGAAAGCAGTGAAGGTCCAGGCACCGTCCGCCTGTTCTTCTCCCTGCCCGCGGGAAGCTACGCCACGGTCCTGCTGGAGGCATTGGGCGTAGGCATGGGTTAGCCAGGATCCTGCGGGGCGCGATGTGTTGTACTTCGTGTGCAAGCGGCTTTCGAGCTTTGCACTTGAAGTGCAAGAGCAGGCGAGCGGCCAAGAGGATCGTGGCGGAAATCCTTGGTTTCTCTGGCGAGTTGCGCTGGCACAAGGCTTGCTGATATGCCTGGGCGGCTGCAGGTGAGGCGAGTCCTCGCCAACTGGCCAACCACACGTAACCTTGAAACGGAAGAAGCCATCCGATGAAACATTTCGACGGGAGTGACAGCTTCGTGGTGCCCGGTTCTCACGGTGAGCAGAATTGGAGGACCGACATGTCAGCATCGTGGATGCGCGTTCTTGGCCTGATGCTCGCCTCAACCTTGCTCTTCGTCGGTTGCAGTCCGGCGAAGAAGATAGACGTGGGCGGCACGTGCATACTCAACAGCGATTGCAACGAGTCTTTGGTGTGCACAATGGGGAAGTGCCACGACGCCTGCCGCACATCAGGGGACTGCCCCGCGGGACAGAGTTGCATCACGGCCAGCGGCCAATCGAAAGTGTGTCAGCTTCCGGTCGAGACGCATTGCCTGTACGCCAGCGATTGCCAGCCACCGCTCACATGCGCCGTGGATCAGCGGTGCCACAATCAGTGCCAGACCAATCTCGATTGCGCTTCTGGGCAGACCTGCACGACCACGAAGACCTGCGCCGAGCCGACCCAGGTGGACTTGAACAATAACCTCATTCCGGCCGACGCTGGTGTCAGTGGCTCCGGTGGTGCCTCGGGTGCTGGCGGCGCAGGGGGTTCCATCAGTTCAAGCCCCGATGGTTCCCGAGATCTTTCTGCGGCTAGCACCGGTGGTACCATCGCCAGCGGTGGTGCGCCGGGTACAGGCGGCTCGATCCGTCCCAACCCTGATGCTCCTGCAGATTCTCCTGCGGCAAGAAGCGGGGGCATCACCAGCACCGGCGGCACCATCGCCAGCGGTGGTGCGCCGGGTACAGGTGGCTCAATCAGTCCCAACCCTGATACTCTTGCAGATCGTCCCGCGGGTGGAATCACTAGCACCGGAGGAGCCACCGGCAGCGGCGATGCGTCGAGTACAGGCGGCTCGCTGGACGGCGGATCGCCGGCGATCGACAGTTCGACAGAACCGCCCGTGATCGACGGTTCAACGGAGCCGCCCGCACTCGACGGTTCGGCGGAACCGCCCGTGATTGACGCTGCTGATGCGGCCGCGTTGCCCGTGATAATCAGCTTCGTCGTGGGGGCAAGTCCGGTAAGCGCAGGTGACGGCACCACGTTGACCGCGACGTTCATCAATGGAAGCGGCGAGGTGGACCACAGCATGGGACCCGTGACCAGCGGAGAAGCGGTCCCCACCGGCATCCTCACCGCGACTACGACCTATACGTTGACCGTGACCGGCTCGGCTGGTGCTGCCGCTGTCCAGACCGTGACGGTGACCGTTCTTCCGTTGCCTATCATTTCAAGCTTCCTTGCCGCGAAGTCAATTATCGCCAGCGGCACGAGCACGACATTGAAGGCGGTCTTCTACAATGCAGTGGGCGCGGACGTCAACAATGGCGTCGGGGCTGTGAGCAGTGGCGTTCCTGTCCCAACGGGGAACCTGTCGACGAGCATGGCATACACTTTGACTGTCACCAATGGCGCGGGAGCAGTCGCCACGGCGCAGGCATCGGTGACGGTGGCACAACCCGGAACCTGCGTGACCGTGGGGTCCATGTCGATCGCACGCGGATATCACACGGCGACGGTGCTCAAGAATGGCACCGTTCTGCTGGCCGGAGGAATGGGGTCGGGGGGCTATGTGCAGAGTGCTTGCGACTTGTACGATCCGGCCACTGGCGTCTTTACCCCCACGGGAGCGATGAAGACCGCGAGGGGTTGGCACACGGCGACGCTACTTGCAGACGGCACCGTGCTGATTGCGGGTGGAACCGGAAACAACAGTTCTATCTTCAGGTCGACCACCGAGACCTACGATCCTGCCACTGGTATGTTTTCTGATTCAGCCGAAATGACAGTTGGAAGATATGGACACACGGCCACAGTGCTTCTAGACGGAAGAGTGCTCATGGCAGGCGGTGCAAGCGGTTGGAGTGCAGAGATCTACGACGCGGTCACGAAGAAGTTCACGCCCACGGCGGGGTTGATGGTGGAGGTCAGAGCGCGGCATACCGCGACGCTTTTGCCAAGTGGGCGGGTGCTGCTCGCTGGTGGGGGCGAGGGTGCTACTGCTGAACTGTACGACCCAGCGACAGACAAATTTGCAGCCACCCTTGGCGGGATGGTCGCCTTCAGAACGCAACACGTGGCGACGCTCTTGACGAGCGGAGGAGTCCTTCTTGCGGGTGGAAACGGCGATGGGCAGATCTACGCTACCGCGGAGATCTACAATCCAGCCACGCAAGGTTTTGTCGGCACGTTGGGTAGCATGGCCCAACCGAGGGTCAAACCCACAGCTACGCTCTTGCCCAGTGGCCGAGTGTTGATTGCTGGCGGGGCCCAAGATTTTGGAACATCCCCTACCTTGGAGTCATACGATGCCGCAAGCGGAACCTTCGGAATTTCAGGCACAATGAGCACTGGAAGAGATAGCCCGACTGCAACATTGTTTGAGGACGGCAGTGTGCTGCTTGCGGGCGGCGATGTCTATGACGAAAACGGCTCCTGGGTGTGCCTTTCGAGCGCAGAACTATGCCACTTCTGAGAAACGGGTTTTCCTAGCTGCCAGTTTTCAGCCTCATGACACCAGCCGTTTCTTGCAGGGGCGTGGGACCAGGGAGGCGAGGCAAGACGACCTGTGATCCAGGGTCTACGAGATGCCCAGTGGCCGTGCGGCGCGGCCAGGCAGCGCACGCCGGTTGGTGGTGTGAATTCCACCGGCAGCCCGCGGCGTGCGCATAGACGCGCATCGTAGCCGGTAGAATACGAACTGAGTCGACACGCGCCCAGAGGACGGTAGTTCCGGCGCAGGGCACTCTGCCACTCGGGCCGTTGTGGCAGAGGCCAGGTTTCAACTGCCGGTGTGCAGCGGGCTGGCTCGAGGCGTGTGACGGCCTCTTCAGCTCGGCGCAGGTGGACCAGTTGATCGGTGTGCTCGAACCGGTGCGAACGACGGCGATTGCGGTCTGCGCGCCGGATTCGGCACCCACGACGGAGATGCGGGCATTTTTGGCGCGGGGGCTGTTTTTTCTTGTGCAAGGTGAAAGGTTTTTCACCCAGGCCTCACTAGGGAAAGCGACGTGAGCAATCCGCTTCCTCACGACACCCCAGGATGGAGGTTACATTATGACGTGTCACAGAAGGTTCGATCGGTTGCTCCAGGCCACTTGCTTCGGGCTGGTGGGTATCCTGGCGGGCGTCGGCTGCGGCGGAAGCAACAGCCCCGCGCCATTGGTAAACCACGACAGCAGCGCGGGCGGTAGCACGTCCGTCCCGGACTCGGCAGCCCCCGACAGTGGCGGATCCGTTCCCGACGCTACCGTATCCGGTCCGGAAGTCGCCCAATTGCCCGCGCTGAGGGTTGTCCCGGCGGCACTCAACTTCGCCGAAGTAGAAGTCGGGCAAATCAGTCCAGCGTTGGCTGTGACCATCACCAACACTGGTGCCCTGGTTGCGCTCATCCCGAAGGTCGACGTCCCGGTATTCGGTGTCGCTAGCACGACCTGCGCGACCCCCGCGGCAAGCTGCACGATCTCGGTCGTGTTTGCCCCGACGACTGTGGCGGCGGCAAGCGGTACGCTCACCATAGCTCCGAACCTCACGGTGTCCTTGAGCGGCATAGGCGGCCCGCCGCGCGCTTTCAGCGCAACCCCGTCGGCGCTTCCGGCGACGGTGCTTCCGAATCAGGCCGTCCCATTTTCTGTCACCGTGATTTCCACGAACGCACTGACCGGCTTGACCTGTACCTCCAGTAGTCCCGACCTGACCCCGGATCCTACGCCGGCGAACACAACCTGCACAGGAACCATGGTGGCGAGCACCCCTTGTGTCTACGGCTTCATGTTCAAGGCCGCGACGCCTGGGGCGAAGAACGATACCATCGTGTGTAGCGCTGGCACCACCGTGAAGAACGTGTCCGTGACCACGACCGTGGTCACGCCCCCGATGCTAACCATCGCTCCCAACCCGGGCAAATTCTCGGCCACAGTGGGCGAGACCAGTCAGGCCGTCACCTTCAGCGTCGGCAATGCCGGCGGGTCGGCTTCCGACACCTTGAAAACCGAGTTAGGTGGCATCAACGTGAGTGAGTTCGTAGTCACGGGCAACAAGTGCGTGGTTCCGCTCGATCCACGTGCAAACTGCGAGATCCAGGTAGTGTTCAAGCCCACCACCTCGGGCACCGACAAGGCCGCCACCCTCACGGTGACCGATGCCACGCCAGGCTCCACCCCGGCTGTTGCAAATCTAACCGGAATCGCGATCAGCGGGGCCACGTTGGTCATCGCCGGACCGACAGACCTGGGCATCGTGCAGGTTGGAGACGCAGGGAAGGCGTCGACCTTCACCATCACCAACAAGGGTGGGACCGCGACCGGCGCGCTGACGGCTGCGGCGGACGACGCGGAGTTCGCGATCGGCAGCGATACTTGCGCCGGGGTTGCTCTGGCACCCAACGGCGCCTGTACGTTTACAGTCACCTTCAATCCGACATCTGCGGGCGCCAAGAGCGCTGTGCTGACGGCTTCGTCCGCAGGGACCGTGCTGGGGACCTATCAGATTTCCGGGACCGGCAAGACTCCGCCCGGCCTCCCTGCCATTGACATGCAGCCGCCCAGACTCGACTTCGGGAGCGTCGGCCTGGGGACGGTCAGTGCCACGCAGAGCTTCACCATAACCAACACGGGCGGGCGCCCGACCGGCACCCTGACCGTGGCGAACGTCGGCGTGGGTGGCGGTGCTTCCCAGTTCAGCTACACGACGACCTGTCTGGCGGCGCTTGATCCGAACATGACCTGCCAGGTGGTCGTGACCTACAAGCCGACGGTCCTTGGCAATGCTTCGGCCACCTTCACGGTGAGCGACGGGACCTATGCGTCTCCTGACCGGGCCGTGGTCGGTACCGCTCTGACGAGCCCCGGCCTCAGCATTACCTGTCCGTCATATGATTTCGAGGACACCGTCGTCAGTCTGACCTCGACGGTCAAAGTGTGCACCGTTTCCAACGCCACTGGGGGCGCGTTGGCCTCGGGAACCCTCACTCTGGCAACCACCGGTGATTTCGCCACGACCGCGGGGACCGCGGCGACCGACTGCAGCGGGAAGTCGCTGGCCGCGGGTGATCAGTGCACGGTGTCCGTGGTGTTCAAGCCCACGGCCAAGGGCGCACGCATGGGCTCGATATCTGTGACCGGCGCGAACGGTGGCACCAACAGCAAGGATTTGACCGGCACCGGCCTCAGCATCATCGAGATCAAGCAGTTTACCGCCAGCGGCTACAACCTGACCGCGGTGAGCGCTACCAATCCCGCTTTCCCCACGTCGGTCAGTGCCGGGGGGACGTCCGATACCACGGCTATCCTGGCGGTGTTTGTCCGGGCTCCCGCGGGCAACCTGACTGTGGCCACCACGAACTTCACCACGAGTACTACGAATGCCGACTTCAAACAGGGCACCGGGTCGGTTGATGCCATCTGGGCGCCCGGCGCGGCCCACAAAGCAGTGGCCGCATGTATTGTCGGAACCACGACCACGGCGCCCACGGCCAGCACCGACGCTCCGTACTGCACCATGGCGGTGTCGTTCACCCCGCAGTCAAAGACCCCAGCCCAGAAGACGGGTACCGTGACCGCGAGTGGGGCCACTACAGGCACAGACACGGCGACGGTCCAGGGCACGTCCGCTGGCCCGATCTCCATCACTCCGTCGACACTGACCTTCTCCAAGGTTGCAGTGGGGACAGTAGGCACGGCCCTCACCCTGACAGTGTGCAATACCGGGACAGTCGCTGCCACAAGGGCGAGTTTCGCGATTACCGGGCCCAACGCGGCTGACTTTGCGGTGACGCTGGACGAAGTCTCGTACGCCACGATTGCTGCCAATGGCACGCCTTGCGTGCACCTGGCGTTGCGCCTCGACCTTCCGGCGGGCACGGAGGTAGGAAACCTGAGCGCCACCGTCACGGTGAGCGCCAGGATAGGCACTGGCGCTGGCGCGCCAACAGAATCCGACACGGCGGCCCTGGTGGGGACTTCGGGCGGTGGGCCGGTACTCACGGTTCCCGCCAGCCCCTTGGCATTCCCGGACACGGCCGTCACAGCCACCAGCGCCGCAGTCACGTTGACCGTAGCCAACACCGGAGCCGCGGCAACCGACGCGCTGAGCTTCACAATCCTGGATGGGAGCGAATTCACGCTGGCTCCGCCCGCAGGCCAGAGCCAAGGGACATGCCTGACCGGGACCACGAGCGGGACATGTGCGCCGTCTGCGGTATGCACCGGCAGGGTTTTGGCCGCCTCCACCGATAGCTGCACCCTGAAGGTCTGGTTCAAGCCCACGAGCAATCTCGGCACGGGTGCTCGTTCCGACACCCTGGCGGTTGGCACCGACAATGTCGGAACCAAGTTCCTCACCCTCAACGGGACCGCCACCAGCCAACTCACGGCCACGCCTGCCACTGCCGCCGTCACTGGCGACGCACCGATCGCGACCATCACGGTTACAAACCACGGGGCAGCCATTGCTGCAGGCGATCTGACCGTCGATTTCAAGGATCTTGCCCTCCAGACAGGCCAGGGCGACTTCGCGCTGGTAGCGAACAACTGCCTGGGCGGGGTTGGAGCGGTGGGCGGTGCCACCCCGACATGTACGGTGGGCTTTCGTCTGACAACAGCGGCGGCAGCTATCCTGGGGACCCGCTCGACCACCATGCGGGTGACGAATAGCAACGGACAGATGGCAACCGTGGTGGTTACCGGGACGGGTTGGAATGATGCGAATCTGGCGTTCACTGCAGCGACCGACATCGCGCGGGACTTTGGAACCGTGCGGCGGGGCGACACATCGACGGCCATCAAGTACACGGTCACCAACCTGGGTGGGGTGACCGCGGGCAAGCTGACCTTCGGCGTCTACCACAGCCCGCTTGCGACGATTCCTGTCGCGTCGGCCGACTTCGTCTTTGCCACGGACACGACATGCGTCAGCAACACAACGACCACGGCAGGCACTGCACTTGCTCCAGGCGCGAGCTGCAACATCATGCTGGCATTCAGTCCCGGCGCCACCACGGTGAACACCCAGCTAAGCGAGAGGCTGGTCGTGAAGGCGGACCCAGGTGCGACTGGAACAGGTCTGACGTCCCCGGTTATCAATGCCGCAACCACGGCGAGCAACGCTGCTGTTTACATGGTCACCAGCGCCTCTTCGACGCCGCCCAATGCGGCGCCGTATGACTTTGGCACCCACGATACAGCCCAGACGGTTTTGCTCGCCATTCACAACGCGGGCGCGACCACCGTCACCCCGGCGCTCCCGACCTTCACCAATGTTGTCGGGGGTGCGCTCACCGAATTCACCATCGTCACCACCGCGGGCACGGGGTCATGTGGTTTCGGCGGCACGATAACGCCGTTGGATCCGAACGATGCCTGCACCTTTACCGCGAAGTGGACGCCGGGCGCAGCAGCGGGCCCGCGCTCGGTCGTGGTGACGTCCGACATAACCGCCACCACGACGGCCAGCATGGAGCTGTTCGGGCGCCGGCCCGGGCCGGCCGTGTTGACCGCGACCCCGGGCTCCCTGGACTTCGGCAACGTGACGCGGAACGTGGATTCCTTGGCGCTGACCGTGGTCGTGACGAATACCGGCGAGTCGAACACCGGGGCTATGTCGGCCGACAACCCCACCCCCGCCAGCCGGCCCCGGTCGGACGAGATAAACGTTGGCACCGGGTGCACCCGCACGGGCACCGGGCTCGTGCCGGGAGCGAGCTGCAACCTGGTGCTTACCGTCCACCCAACTGCTTTGGGAGCGACCAACAACAATGCGGGCGTCGTCGTTACACCGACCAGCGGTACGGCGCTGACCATACTCGTGGACTGGGCTGGCTTTAATGCGCCCGCGATCAATCCAGACCCAACGCCGTTGAATTTCGGGAACAATTCCGTGTTGACGACAAGCGGTGCGCGAACCGTCACGCTGACCAACCCCACGGGTGCCACGCGAATGGCAACAGGGCCGCTGACCTTCACAGTTGGTGGTACTGACGGTGCAGACTTTGCTGTCCATACGGGTTTGGGGTCGGGCAACTGTGGCAACATCCTCTTCTCGGAAAACGGGCTTGATCCCACTCCCACAACTGGCAACGGTGGGGCTTGCTCGGTGACGGTAACCTTCACGCCGAGGACTCTTGCCCCTGCGGTGAAGAATGGCACCCTCACGGTAACGTCCACCTCCGGGGTCCAGGCTACAATCGCACTGACCGGTACGGCGACCGCAGGGCTTACCCTGTTCAGCGCCGCGGCAGCGACGGCTGCTGAGGATCGGCTCAGAACCACAGGAGCAGGCGCCGGCTGCCCCCTCACTGGCGGAAACTACGCGTGCGGAACTACGGATGTCAGTGCGGCTACGACCTTCGATTCGGAGACGTTCACCTTCCAGAACGGCGCCGGGGCTCCGCCCACCGGGCTGCTGATGGCGGACCTTGCCGGGACGGGCGCGAATGCGGCACAGGATGTGGCACAGTTCAACATCGTCACTGACACCTGCTCAGGCAGTAGCGTAGATAGCGGTGCCAGGTGCAAGGTGACAGTGCGGTTCCAGCCCGTGGCCACAGGTGCCTGGGGAGTGAGATTGACCGTCAGCGGAACGCCAGGCGATAGCGTTTCAGTGAATCTGACCGGGACAGGGAACTAGGGGGTGTCCCTAATTGACGGAGGCCTTTGGCGCGGGCGGCCGCTCGGCGCTGGCGGTCGGCCAGGAGTGCTCCTCGGGGGACGTCCATCAACGGCCGCGCTGCGCGCGTCCATGATGGACTCGGTCGTCGCCTGGCATCCGAGCCTCGCAGACGAGG